>DHCFI07803__coassemble_1496_pt1 | contig 16689 bp, 8 predicted proteins | sample DHCFI07803__metabat2_low_PE_029 | metagenome-assembled genome bin DHCFI07803 | reverse complement strand
GTGATCGCGCGCGGGCTGGGCCGGTCCTACGGCGACAGCGCCCAGAACTCGGGCGGGCTCGTGCTGGATATGAGTCGGTTCAACCGCATCCACGAGCTCAACGCGGAGAAGGCGCTGGCCGTGGTGGACGCCGGCGTGAACCTCGACCAGCTCATGCGCGCGGCGCTGCCGTTCGGGCTGTGGGTCCCGGTGCTGCCGGGCACGCGCCAGGTGACGGTCGGCGGCGCGATCGGCCACGACATCCATGGCAAGAACCACCATTCGGCCGGGTCGTTCGGCAATCACGTCATCCGGATGGAGCTTCTCGTCGCCGACGGGCGGGTGCTGACGTTGGAGCCGGGAGGAACTGACGACGACGGCGACGGCAGCCTCTTCTGGGCGACCGTCGGCGGAAACGGGCTGACCGGAATCATCCTCAAGGTGTGGATCGCGATGACCCGCACGGAGACGGCATTTTTCTTGGCCGACGACGACCAGACTCGTTCCCTCGACGAGACCATCGCGCTGCACACCGACGGCTCCGAGGACAAGTACACCTACTCCTCGGCGTGGTTCGACGCGATCAGCGCGCCCCCGAAGCTCGGCCGGGCCGCCATCTCGCGCGGCAATCTGGCCACACTCGCGGAGCTCGAGGAGTACGCGCCCAAGTTGGCGAAGAATCCGCTGGCGATGGATGCCAAGCCGCTCATCACGTTCCCGGATGTGTTCCCCAACGGCCTGGCCAACAAGTACACCTTCGGCCCGATCGGCGAGGTCTACTACCGCATGGGCGGGACCAGCAGGAACAAGATCAAGACATTGCCGCAGTTTTATCACATGCTCGACCTGTTCTCGGAGTGGAACAGAGCGTATGGATCCAACGGTTTCCTGCAGTACCAGTTCATCGTCCCGCCGGGCGCGGTCGATGGGTTCAAGGAGATCATCGGCGACATCCAGCGCTCCGGGCACTACTCGTTCCTCAATGTGTTCAAGCTGTTCGGACCCGGCAACCAGGCGCCGCTCTCGTTCCCCATGGAGGGCTGGAACGTGTGCGTCGACTTCCCGATCAACAGCCGACTCAACGCGTTCGTCAACCACCTCGACGCGAAGGTCATGTCGATGGGCGGGCGTCTGTACACGGCCAAGGACTCCCGGGTCCCGGCCGAGCGTTTCCACGCGATGTACCCGGAGGTCGACTCGTGGATCGCCACGCGCCGGAAGGTCGACCCCAATGGCGTGTTCGTCTCGGACATGGGTCGCCGACTCGAACTGATCTAATCTGCTTCCCTGACCTGGGAAAAGTGACGGTCGTTCACCTCTATACGGGAGGCGCGGAGAGGCGCACAATGAGGTGACACTCGGGTGATTCGGGTCACCCGAACCTCGCCTCGGAGGCCGTCATGTCCCATCAACCGAAAGCTCATCCCCGCACCGCGATCCGAACCACCGCCGCAGCCGTCTGCGCGCTCGCGATTTCAGCAACCGGTGTGGGCGTCGCCAACGCCGACCCCTTCACCGGCACCCTCGAGGGGCTGCCCTCCGCCATCATCAACGGCCCCTCGACGCTGGAGTGGACGCCGTCCGGCCGGGCCATCCCGGTCACCTACACCAACCTGACCGACACCACCCAGAGGTGCCAGTTCCTGTCCGCCGACGCCACATCGGTGCGCATGCTGGACGGCGCGGCCACCTCCGTCGCAGGGATCCCCCAGCTCGCCAGGCTGGTCATGGACGTGGGGCAGCCCTTCATCGGACCGTCGAACGAGGTGCCGGGCACGGTCGACGTGGCACCGGGGGCCCACACGGACTGGCTGAAGATGCTGCTTCCGGAGACGAGTTACGGCATCTTCTCCCGGTGCACCCATCTCGACAGCCCACAGACCATCAGCGTCGAATTCACCTACTATCCGCCGCTTCCCTAACCGGCGCTCAGCCCTACTCCGATAACTGAATCCGCCCCGGTATCCGTCGGTGCCCGCATCGAGCAGAGGGTTCGGCACATCGCCACTCGACTGACGCGGGCCGAACCCACTTCTCGACAAGGGGGCGCGGGCGCGGGCGAGGACACGGGGCACGGGCACGACGAGCGCCGTGGGACGGGCGGCACACGGTGACGCGGGCGGGAGATGTCGCACGGTCTCGGTAGACTGCCGTCCATGATCAATGCCGTCGGCGTCCCCCAGACACTGCTCCTGCTCGGGGGCACCTCCGAGATCGGCCTGGCCATCTGTGCCGAGTACCTCGCCCAGGGTCCGATGCGCGTCATCCTGGCGTGCCTGCCGGGCGACCCGGGTGTCGAGGACGCGAAGGCCGAGATGACGGCGGCCGGTGCGACCGCGGTCGAGGTCGTGGACTTCGACGCCGCCGCCACCGACACCCACCCGGCCGCGTTCGAGCAGATCTTCGCCGGGGGCGACGTGGACGTGGCGATCGTCGCGTTCGGCCTGCTCGGCGAGAACGAGGAACTCTGGTCCAACCAGCGCAAGGCGGTCCAGATCGCGCAGATCAACTACACCGGCGCGGTCTCGGTTGGTGTGCTGCTGGCCGAGCACATGAAGACCCAGGGTTACGGCCGGATCATCGCCATGAGCTCGGCCGCCGGCCTGCGCGCCCGCCGCTCGAACTTCGTCTACGGCTCCACCAAGGCCGGCCTGGACTCCTTCTACACCGGCCTCGGGTACGCCCTGTCCGAGCACGGGGTGGACGTGCTGGTCATCCGGCCCGGCCAGGTCCGCACCCGCATGTCGGCGCACGTGGACGAGGCACCGCTGACCATCAACAAGGACGAGGTGGCCCGGATCGCGGTCAAGAACTCCGGCCGCGACAAGGGCGCCGTCTTCGCCCCCGCCGCATTCGGTGGGGTCATGGCCGTGCTGACCCACGTCCCGCGGCCGATCTTCCGCAAGCTCCCCTTCTGAGCATGCGCGGAGCGCTCCGGGGTCTCGGCCTGGCGGCGGCGGCGACACTGCTCGCCGCTGTCGTCACCGCCGTCGTCCTCGTCGGCTTCTCGCTCGTCTCCTTCCCGGCGTACGGCAACTCCAACGTCCTGCGCGCGCTGAGCGTCGTGGGCCAGGTCGCCGCGATCGCGCTGGTCGTGGTGGGAATCCTCGCGGCGCGGGCCGGGGAGCGGCCGGGCGGCCGCGCAGGGCTGGTCCGGCTCGGCAAGCTCGCGGCCCCCACGGGATCGGCACTGCTCGTGGCCGCCACGCTGGGCATCCCGCTCGCCGCGTCACGCCTGTACCTGCACGGCGTGAGCGTCGACCAGGAGTTCCGCACCCAATTCCTCAGCCGGTCCGCCACGTCGCTCGGGCTGCCCGACATGGCGTATGCGGACCTGCCGTCGTTCTACCCGTCCGCCTGGTTCTGGCTGGGCGGACGTTTCGCGAACCTCACCGGCCTCGAGGGCTGGGCCGCGTTCAAACCGTGGTCGATCCTCTCGCTGGCGGTGGCCGCGGCGCTGGTCACGGTGCTGTGGACCCGCCTTCTGCGCACCGACCTGGGCGCGGTGGTGGGCCTGGTGTCCACCGCGATGATGCTCACCTACGGCAGTCCCGAGCCGTACGGCGCGGTGATCGCCCTGTTCATCCCGCCGGTGCTGATCCTGGCCTGGCACGCCGTCAACCCGACGGTCGCCGGCCCCGCCGCGGAGGGCGAGCCCGGCGCCAAGAGCAGCCCGCTGTCACGCCACGGCGGCATCGGCGCCACCGTCGTGACCCTGGTGTTCCTGGGGATCTCCGCGAGCACGTACACCCTGTACACGGGCCTGGCGGCGGGCACGGTCGTGCTCATGGCCGTGATCGCCACCGTGCTCGCGCTGCGCGGCCGCACCTGCTACCCGGTGTGGCTGCCGGCGGTGCGACTCGCGGTGATCGGCTTCGGCTCCATCGCGCTCGCGCTCATCGTCTGGGCCCCCTACCTGCTCGCCGCGATGGGTGGCGCCCCCGCCGACTCGGGCACCGCGCTGCACTACCTGCCCGACTCCGGCGCACAGCTGCCCCTGCCCATGACCGCCGGCGGACTCACCGGGCTGATGTGCCTGATCGGCCTCATCTGGATCGTCGTGCGGGCGTGGACGTCCCGCCGGGCGCAGGCACTCGGCCTGGGCGTCGCGGCCGTGTACCTGTGGTGCCTGGCCTCGATGGCCGTGACCGTGCTCGGCACCACCATGCTCGGCTTCCGGCTCGAGCCGGTGCTCATCGGGCTGCTCATGGTGGCCGCGGTGTTCGCGATCGCCGAGCTCGCCGGCCTGGCGGTGCGCGCCGCGGGCCGCCAGAACGGCGCGGAGCGGCCCGCCGCCGAGGCCGCGAAGCGTCGTCGGACGGCCGGCGCGGCGGTGGGCGTGGTGGCCGCACTGGCGATGCTCGCCCAGGTCCAGGGCATCCCGGACCACCTCCACGAGGAGATCCGGCTCGCGTACACCGATACGGACGGCGATGGCCATCGCGCGGACATGTATCCGCCCGGGCCCGAGTCCCACTACGGCGAGGTCAATGACGTGATCGCGCAGGCGTTCCCGGATCGCCAGATGACCGACCTCGTCGTCGTCAGCACCTCGGACGCCTTCCTCGCGTACAACCCGTACCTGGCCTACCAGGCGGTGACCTCCCACTACGCCAACCCGCTGGGGCGCTACGCTGACCGCAACGCGGCGATGATCGGCTGGGAGGACGCCACGAGCGGTGAAGAACTCCACGCCCTGATGACCGGCACCGACTGGCGCGGCCCCGACGTGATCCTGGCGCGCCCCACCGGCGACGGCTACTCGCTGCGCCTGGCCGAGGACACCTACCCCAATGACCCCAACGTGCGCCGCTTCAGCGTCACCATCCCCGCCGAGGCCGTCGAGGGCCCGCACTTCGAGGTCCACGAGGTGGGACCGTTCGCCGTGATCGTGGTGCGGTGATCTGACATGTCGGGACCTGGGGACGGCACGGACGCGCGGGGCGAGGCCGACGCGCGCGTGGGTGGGAACCTCGGTCACGGGGACGACGACAACGCCGCCACCACCGCCCACGGCGACAGCTCCCACGACCCGTCCCACGCCTCCACCGCCGAGCAGGCCGGCAATCCGGCCCGCGACCCGGACCCAGCCCCGGGCGCGGACGCAGCCTCGGACCCGGACCGGCCGCTGGGCCTGCACCCGTACCCCGGCATGGACCGGCACCGGCGCTGGGCGATCATCACCGGATTCCTCGGCGCGTTCCTGGCGATCCTCTCCGGCTTCCTGCCGGTCCACCAGGACACGACGCAGGTGCAGTGGACCGCCGGCCCCGACTACGCCTCCGTCACCTCGCCGCTCGTGTCCGGGCGGCCGCTCGACCTGACCATCTCCGCGCCGTGCGGCCCGCTGGCGCAGGTGCCGGAGAACTCCGTCGTGTTCTCCACGCTGCCCAAGGGGGCCCCGGGGCGGATCTCGGACGGGCTGGTGGTGCAGCGGTCCAGCGACGCCGCCGGTGACCCGGTGATCGAGGTGGTGGTGCGCAACCGCACGCTGCTGTCGGTGCCGCTGGACACGCTGCGCGACTCCGACTGCCAGACGCTCAACGTGCGAGCGGAGACCGGCATCCTCGTCGCCGAACTGACCGGGATGGAGCAGGACCCCGAGGACGCCCAAGACGGGGAGAACCCGGTCCGCGCCGCCGTGCCGGGCAGCATGCGACCGCAGGTCACCGGCATCTTCACCGACCTGACCCCCACCACCGCCCCCGACGGGCTCGGCGAGTCGACCGTCGAGGTGACCGTCGACTCCCGCTACTCCTCCAGCCCGACGCTGCTCAAGCAGATCCTCATCCTCGTGGGGATCGCGGCGACCATCGCCTCGGTGTGGTTCCTGCACCGCCTCGACCGCATCGACGGCCGCACGCACCGCCGGGTCGTCCCGCGCTCGTGGCTGCGCCTGTCCGGGGTCGACGGCGTGGTGATCAGCATCCTCACGTTCTGGCATTTCGTGGGCGCCAACACCTCCGACGACGGCTACCTGCTCACCATGGCGCGTTCCGCCGGGCCGAGCGGCTACATGGCCAACTACTACCGGTGGCTCGGCTCACCCGAATCGCCGGTGGGCTGGTACTACGAGATCCTGCGGGTGTTCGCGGAGATCTCCACCGCGAGCCCGTGGATGCGGCTGCCCACGCTGGTGTGCGGAATCCTGTCCTGGCTCATCATCAGCCGCGAGGTCATCCCCCGCCTCGGCCGCCTCGCCCGGACGTGGCGGCGCTCGCGCTGGACCGGGGCGGCCCTGTTCCTCGCGTTCTGGATGGCGTTCAACAACGGTCTGCGGCCCGAGCCGGTCATCGCCCTGGGCGCACTGCTGACCTGGTCGCTGGTCGAGCGGTCCATCGCCACCCGCCGGCTCATGCCCGGGGTGCTGGCGATCGGCGTGGCCGCCTTCTCCGTTGGCGCCGGGCCCACCGGACTGATGTGCGTCGCCGCGCTGGCGGCCGGCGCCCGCGAGTTCATCCGGATGGCCCGCCGCCGCGCGAGGGTCGTGGGCTGGGCCGCGATCATCGGGCCGGTCCTGGCCGTCGGGCTGGCGCTGCTGTTCACGGTCTTCGCCGACCAGACGGTGGCCGCCGTGCTCGAGGCCACCCGCATCCGCACCGAGCTCGGCCCGAGCCTGCCCTGGTACGGGGAGAAGGAACGCTGGGAGTCCCTGTTCGGGGTTTCCGCGGACGGCGGTGTCGCCCGTCGGTTCCCCGTGCTGCTCATGCTCATGTGCCTGGGTCTGGTCACGGCCGTCATGTTGCGGCGCGGCAGCATCCCCGGCGCCGCCGCCGGCCCGTCGCGCCGCCTCATCGGGGTGCTCGCCGGGTCGCTGCTGTTCCTGGTGTTCACGCCCACCAAGTGGACCCACCACTTCGGCGTCTTCGCCGGTCTCGCCGGGGCCCTCGCCGTGCTGACCGTGATCGCCCTGCGCTCCTCCTCGGTGTCGCTCGCGCGCAGCCGGTGGGTGGTGTGGGCGGCACTGTGCCTCGTGGTGGGCCTGTCCACCGCCACCGACAACACCTGGTGGTACGTCTCCGACTACGGCATCCCCTTCTCCGACTCCTTCCCCGCCGTCGCCGGGATCCAGATCCAGTACGTCGCCTTCCTCGGCGGATTCGCCTGCCTGATCATCGCCGGCCTCATCCACATCGGATTCCTGCCCGACGAGCCCGGCCGCGCCCTGTGGCGCAAGATCACCGTGCGACTGTCCTTCCTGCGCTCCCGCCCCGACACGCCCGCCGCGCGCAAGCGGGACGGCCGCGGCATCGACGGGGCACCGCTGACCGTCGTGGCCTTCTCCGTCGTGATCTTCGAACTGTGCTCGGCCGTGATCGCGGTGTTCATCCAGTCCCCCGCCTACACGGTCGGTCGCGCCAACATCCGCGCGATCTCCGGCGAGCCCTGTTCCCTGGCCGACTCGGTGCTCGTCGAGGAGAACTCCAACGACGGCATCCTCTCCGCCATCGGCGCCGGCCCCGAGATCTCGCTCGGCGCCGGCGTGGTCAACGGCTTCGCACCCAACGGCCTGCCCGACTCGATCACCGTCGAGAGCGCCGAGACCTCGGGCTCCCTCGCCGAGGCCCAGACCGACGAGCGCGACCCCGACGACGGCGTCGACGCCGGCACCACCGGCGGCCGCGGCTCCCTGACCGTCAACGGTTCCACCGTCGCCCTGCCCTTCGGTCTCGACCCGGAGACCACACCGGTCCTCGGTTCCTACCGCCGCGGGCCGCAGGTCGCCGCCGAGCTCACCTCCGCCTGGTACCGCCTGCCCGCCCGCAGCCCCAACCGGCCACTGCTGGTGATGGCCGTCGCCGGCCGGATCGGCGCCGGAGACCTGCGCATCGAGTACGGACGCCCGGGCCACGTCGGCGCCGCCGGCCCCACCGATTTCGAGGTGATGGGCTCCATGACCCCCATCGACATCGGACCGTCCCCCGCATGGCGAAACCTGCGGATCCCGCTCGAGTCGATCCCGGAGGACGCCGAGGTCGTCCGGATCGTCGCCCAGGACAACAACCTCGACCCGGACCGCTGGCTCGCCGTCACCCCGCCACGAAATCCGCAACTTCGCACGCTCGACGAGGTCGTCGGCCACGACGATCCGGTCCTCATCGACTGGGTCGTGGCTCTGGCCTTCCCCTGCCAGCGACCGTTCGTGCACAACGGCGGCGTCGCCGAGATCCCCCGCTACCGGATCCTCGCCGACCGCGAATCCTCCGCGGCCGCGAACTGGTGGCAGAGCGCCAACGGTGGCGGGCCCCTGCTGTGGACCACCCAGACCGTCGAGGCCGTCACCGTCCCCACGTACCTCGACCATGACTGGTCACGCGACTGGGGTTCGCTGCAACGGTTCGAACCACTGGACCCGACCGCCACTCCCGCATCGCTACTCCGGAGCAGCGACAGGCGATGGGGCTGGACCACACCCGGCCCGATGAACTGATCGTCGCCTAGAATCTGGCGACGTGTCAGACTCTTCCTCCGCCGCGGGCTCCGCCGCGTCCTCGGACCCCGACCCGGCCGCGCCTTCGGCGTCGGATCGGGCGACGTCCGCGCTCGCCTCCGACCCCCGGGTCACCCGGCTCCGCATCATCGCCATCGTCAGTGGCCTGGTGGGCACCCTGTGCTTCCTGGCCCTGCCGTTCCTGCCGGTCGCGCAGACCAGCTCGTCGGTGCAGTGGCCGCAGAACGGGTCAGTCGAGTCGGTCACCGCGCCGCTCATGGCCCACACACCGCAGGAGGTCACCGCGACCATCCCCTGCGCGCTGGTCTCCGATCTCCCGGAGGACGGCGGCATCCTGCTGTCCACCGCGCCCGCCGGCGGTGAGGAGGCCGGGGAGCGCGCACTGTTCGTCCGCGCCTCCGCCGACACGGTCGACGTGGTCTCCCGCAGCAGGCTCATCGCCTCCGCGCCGCGCGAGCAGGTCCAGGCCGGTGACTGCGGGATCCTGACCCTGGTGGCCGGACCCACCTTCGTCGAGGCGTCCTTCGACGGCATCGAGGACCCGGCCGCCACGGGCCGCATCGACGCCGATGACCTGCGCCCGATGGTCACCGGCATCTACACCGACCTGCCGCTCGACACCGCCGTGCCGGCCGAGCTCGCGGTGACGGTCGACGTCGACTCCCGGTTCACCACCGATCCCACCGCGCTGAAGTGGGCGGCGATCATCCTCGGCCTGCTCTCCACCGCCGTCGCCCTGTGGGCGCTGCACGGGCTCGACCAGACCGACGGCCGGCGCAGCCTGCGGTTCCTGCCGCGCGGATGGTTCCGACCGCGCCTGCCCGACGTGGCGGTGATCGGCACCCTCGGCGTGTGGCACTTCATCGGCGGCAACACCTCCGATGACGGCTACATCATGACCATGGCCCGGGCCGCTGACCCCGCTGGCTACATGGCCAACTACTACCGCTGGTACGGCGTGCCCGAGTCGCCGTTCGGCTCGCCCTACTACGACCTGCTCACCCTGTTCTCGCAGGTCTCCACCGCCAGCCCGTGGATGCGACTGCCCGCGCTGATCGCGGCGATCCTGTGCTGGCTCGTCATCAGCCGCGAGGTCCTGCCCCGCCTCGGCCGGGCCGCCCGCACCACCCCGGTCGTCGTGTGGAGCGCCGCCGCGGTGTTCCTCGCGTTCTGGATGGCGTTCAACAATGGCATGCGGCCCGAGCCGGCCATCGCGCTGGGCGCGCTGCTGACCTGGGTGTCGGTGGAACGCTCGATCGCGACCCGCAGACTGCTGCCGTTCGCGGTGGCCGTGATCATCGCCTCGTTCTCACTGGCCACCGGTCCCACCGGGCTGATGGCCGTCGCGGCCCTCATCATGGGGCTGCGGGGCGTCATCCGCACCATCGTGGTGCGCGGCAAGCGGATCGGCTCCTACCTCGCGCTGGTCGCCCCAATCCTCGCGTCCGGAACCATGGTGCTCATCTGCGTCTTCGGCGTGCAGACGCTCGCGTCGGTCCTCGAGGCCATCCGGGTGCGCGGCGCGATCGGCCCCAACCTGAGCTGGTTCGAAGAGTTCGTCCGCTACTACTACCTGATGATCCCGACGGTGGACGGGTCACTGTCCCGCCGCCTGCCGGTCCTGCTGGTGCTGCTGTGCCTGGCCATGGTGGTCGGGACGCTGCTGCGCCGCGGCAAGGTCCCCGGCGCCGCCTCGGGCCCGGTGTGGCGCCTGGTGGGCGTCGTGGTGGGCACCGCCTTCTTCATGATGTTCTCCCCCACCAAGTGGACCCACCACTTCGGCGTGTACGCCGGGATCGGTGCGGCGATCGCCGCGCTGGGGGCACTCGCCATCTCGGCGTCGGCGGTACGCACCGCCCGCAACCGCACCCTGTTCCTCGGCGTGATCCTCATGGTCCTCGCGCTGGCCTTCGCCGGCCCCAACGGCTGGTGGTACGTCTCCAGTTACGGCATCCCCTGGTGGGACAAGGCCCCGAGTGTCAGCGGGATCAGCGCATCCAACGTCCTGCTCGTGCTGGCGATCCTCACCTTCGCCTTCGCCGGTTGGCAGCACCTGCGCCGCGACTACACGGGGGACCAGGCGCCCAAGACCTCGGCGGGCCGCCGCCGGATGCGGACCATCGCCGCGGCCCCGATCGCGGTGGTCGCGGGCCTGCTGGTCATCTTCAACGTGGCCTCGTTCGTCAAGGGCGTCCAGAAGCAGTTCCCGGCCTACTCGATCGCCGCGGGCAACGTCTCGGCGCTGGCCGGGAACCCGTGCATGCTCGCCGATCGCGTCCTGGTGGAGCCGGATGCCAACGCCGGCATGCTGACCCCGCTCGACGCTCCGCGCCTGCCCGACGGTTCCGTCGACCCGCAGGCCCGCGCCGAAGCGCTCGAGGCCGGCGGGAACACCGGCTTCACCCCGAACGGCGTCGCCCCGGACCTGTCCGCCGACGCGGTGGTCTCCGATCCGGGTGCCGCCAACACGACCTCCGATCCCGGCGGCGGTCCGTCGGTCAACACCGGCGAGAGCGCCGGCACGGGCGGCGGTCGTGGCGCCGAGGGCGTCAACGAGTCCACCGTGGCACTGCCATTCGGCCTGGACCCGGCCACCACCCCGGTGCTGGGTTCGCACTTCTCCGGCCCACAGCAACAGGCCGAGCTCGAAACGGGCTGGTACGAACTCCCCGAGAACCGCGAGGCGCACCCGCTGCTCGTCATCTCGGCAGCCGGTCGTATCGGCCGCTTCGACGCCGACGGCATCTACAAGTACGGCCAGTCCGTCACCGTGGAGTTCGGCCGGGACACCGGCAACGGCGTCGAGATAGTCGGCGCACCGATCGTGCCCTACGACATCGGCCCCGCCCCGACCTGGCGGAACCTGCGGGTGTCCATGGAGGACGTGCCCGCCGACGTCCAGGTCATGAGGATCCGGGTCGACGACGCCGACCTCACCCCGGACCAGTGGGCCGCCATCACCCCGCCACGGGCCCCGGAACTCCAGACGGTCCAGGAGATGGTCGGTTCCGAGTCGCCGGTCCTGCTGGACTGGGCCGTGAGCATGCAGTTCCCGTGCCAGCGCCCGTTCTCGCACTTCGCGGGTGTGGCCGAGCTGCCGGAGTTCCGGATCCTGCCAGACCGTCCGCTCGCGGTGAGCGCCACCAGCACGTGGATGTCGTACGAGGGTGGCGGACCGCTCGGCTGGGTCGAGACCGCGCAGCGCGCGCGCACGATCCCGTCGTACCTGCGTCACGACTGGAACCGGGACTGGGGCTCGATCGAGGCCTACACCCCGCTCGGCACCTACCAGGACGCGCCGCCGCAGCCGGCCGAGCTCACCCTGGAGACGGTGACCCGCTCGGGCTTCTGGTCGCCGGAGGGTCCGATCCTGGTGACCAACCCGGAGTAGCCCCGGCGCAGTAGCCCTCCGGGCCACTCCCCTACTCCCCTGCAGCCGCGCCACTCAGGTGCAGCCGCTCCCGATATATCCGGAGCGGCTGCACTTGGACGGCGCGGCTGCGTCGTTCATGCCCGTCGCCCCCGCTGCAGCGTCGTTAGCGCTAGCGCAGCCCGCGCGGCCGGGCCCAAACCCAGCCCCTGCCATCGACAGCACACAGCCCGCGGGTGAATTTCCACCCACGGGCTGTGGTCGTTCTTTGCGCCGGAGCTCTCAGCCCTGAGGCGATGAGACCCAGTGCGCCGCCGCCTGGTCAGCGACGGTCGCCTGCGATCAGAGGGAGTACTCGCCGCGGTTGCTGGCGGCGCGACCCTCCTTGAGGACCAGAAGGATGTTGTCGTGATCGGCCAGCGAGTCGATGTCGGCCAGGGGATCGCCCTTGACGACGACGACGTCGGCGAGCTTGCCCTCCTCCAGGGTGCCCAGCTTGTCGCCGAGGTCGCACAGCTCCGCCGAGGTCTTGGTGCCCGCGACGATCGCCTGCATCGGGGTCATGCCACCGAACTTGACCAGCGCGCCGAGCTCACCGAGCGTGTCGCCGTGATCCGGGACCAGACCGGCGTCGGTACCGACGGCGATCTTGATGCCCGCCTCCACGGACGCCTTGAGCGAGTCGTGGGCCAGGGAGTGCCACTTCTCGCTCTTGGCCTTGGCCTGCGGGGTGGCCGTGTCCGGCTTGAGGGTCTCGATCAGCGTCGGCACCAGGAACTGGCCGCGCTCGACCATCTCCTGCCGCAGCTCGTCGTTGAGGGCGTAGCCGTGCTCGAGACTGTGCACGCCACCCTGGACGGCCGCCTGGATGCCGGCGAACCCGATCGCGTGGGCGGCCACCTTGCGGCCACCGTAGTTGTGGGCCTCCTCGACCAGCGCGGAGACGATGTCGATCCGGGCGCCCAGCCAGTCCGGGTCGTCCGAGGGCGAGGTGACGCCGCCGGAGGAGGCGACCTTGACCACGTCGATGCCGTCGCGCAGCAGGCCACGCACGTGCCGGCGGGCCTCGTCGACCGAGTCGACGAGCAGGCCACCGACCAGGCCGGAACCGTCGATGCCCGACGGGATGTGGAAGTCGGCATGGCCGCCGGTCTGGGAGAACATCTTGTCGGCGACCAGCAGTCGCGGGCCCTCGAGCAGGCCGTTCTTGACGGCCTCGCGGACGCCGACGTCGACACCCATCAGGTCGCGGACCGTGGTCACGCCGGCCTCGATGGTGACCTTCAGGCGGCTGATCAGCTCGAAGTAGCGGTAGGACGGCGGGACCATGGCGGCCATGATCGGCGAGCCCTTGGTACCGGGAAGGGACAAGTGGACGTGGCAATCGAAGAAGCCCGGGGTGATGGTGTTGCCACCCACATCGACCTTAGTCGCGGAGTCGTCGGCCTGCGGGGCACCGTCTGCCGGGCCGGCGTAAGAGATCTTGCCACCGTCGATCACGACCACGGCGTCGGCGATCGGATCCGCGCCGGTGCCATCGATCAATCGAGCGTTGTGCAGAATAGTCGTCGTCATAAGCGGCATCTTATCCACGGGTTGCCCGGTCTGAATCGGTTTTGGCGGGGAGTTCGCCCCTGCTTCCGTCATCGTTCCAACACCTGTCGAACAGAAATCGTCGAGCGGCAGCCGTCAGGGGACGGCTACCGCTCGACAACCGCGCGCACGTCATATGCACTCGGGCGGGGTGGGTTCCTGATCGGAGGTCAGCGCTGGCCCGACCATCCGCCTTCCGGAATGTGCGATAGCGGCGACAGGATGCCCTTCCACACAACCTCGTCGAGGTGCGGCAGTTCCGACTTCTCGCGCTCGGTCAGGCCGTACCCATCCGGGTTCTCGAGAACCTTGCCACTGGGGCTGGGAGTTCGAGATGTACCCCCACCCGAACCGTGATGGGTGAGCCGGTCGACGATCGCGTGGACCATCTCCGCAGAATCCGCCGGCAAAGATGGGAGTTTGTTCATGTGCGCGACTCTAACCACCGCCCGGCGATGCCGCGGCGAGTTTGCCGTACGGACCGCACCCGTCTCCACCGAATTCACAGGGCCCCGCCGCAGCGCGGCAGGGCCCTGGTGATCAGGATGTCCCCGAGGACGGCTCGACCGGCCGCCGGAGTCGTGTTACAGCGGCGCGATGGGGTGCTTGCGCGGCGGCTCGTTGCGGATCTTGTCGCGGAGCTGCTTGAGGGCGCCACGCAGGATCAGCCGGGTCTCGGACGGCTCGATCACGGCGTCGATGTAGCCCCGCTCGGCCGCGGTGTACGGCGTCGCGATGAACTCGTTGTACATGTCGATGAGCTGCTGACGGAGCTTCGGCCCCTCCTCCGGGCCGGCCTCCTCGATCTGCCGACGCTGCAGCAGGTCGACCGCGCCCTCGGCGCCCATCACGGCGATCCGGGCGGTCGGCCACGCGAAGTTGAGGTCGCCACCGAGGTTCTTGGACCCCATCACCGCGTACGCGCCGCCGTAGGCCTTGCGCACCACGAAGGTGACCTTGGGGACCGAGCTCGCGGCGACCGCGTAGCCCATCTTGGCGCCGCGGTGGATGATGCCCAGCCGCTCCTGCTGGACACCCGGCAGGTAGCCGGGGGTGTCCACCACGTAGACGATCGGGATCGAGTAGGCATCACACAGCAGCATGTGCCGGGTCGCCTTCTCCGAGGCGTCGATGTCCAGCGCACCGGACAGGTGCAGCGGCTGGTTGGCCACCACGCCGACCGACTGTCCGTCGACCCGCGCGAAGCCGGTGATCATGTTGGGCGCGAACTGGCCGGAGGTCTCGACGAACTCGCCGTCGTCGAACATCCGGATGAGCACGTCGTGCATGTCGTACGCCGCGTTGTCCGAGTCCGGGATGATCTCGTTCAGCGACCGGTCGGACTCGGTGATCTCCGGCTCCAGGCCCGGGTTGATCAGGGGTGCCTTCTCCGCGGCCGAGGAGGGCAGGTAGCTGAGCAGGTTGCGCACGTACATGAACGCCTCGTGCTCGCTCACGGCGACGTGGTTGACGTTGCCGTTCTTGGCCTGCTGCAGTGCCGAGCCGAGATCCTCCATGGAGATCTCCTCGCCGGTGACCTGCTTGATCACGTCGGGGCCGGTGACGAACATGTACGCCTGGTCCTTGACCGCAACGACGAAGTCGGTGGTCACGGGGGCGTACACAGCGCCGCCGGCACACTTGCCGAGCATGATGGAGATCTGCGGGATGTAGCCGGACGCCGGATACTGCCGCTTGGAGATCTCCGAGTAGTAGGCCAGCGAGGTGACGGCGTCCTGGACGCGGGCGCCGCCCGAGTCGTTGATGCCGATGATCGGGCAGCCGACCTTGATGGCGAAGTCCATGATGGCGCAGACCTTCTTACCGAAGCCCTCGCCGACCGATCCGCCGAACACGGTGTTGTCATGCGCGTACACCACGACCGGGCGGCCGTCGATGGTGCCGCGGCCGGTCACCACACCGTCGCCGTACGGGTTGTTCACGTCGCCGGGGGCCTTGGCAAGCTGCCCCATCTCCACGAAACTGCCCGCGTCGAGCAGCTCGTCGATGCGTACGCGCGGCGGGGTCAGTCCCGCGGCATCACGCTTGGCCTTGGCGCGCTCACTACCCGGGTCCTGCGCCTCTTCGATCTTGAGCCGCAGGTCCGCGAGCTTCTCTGCGGTGGTCTTCGCCGTCACGCGTCCGGTCCCTTCAGTACGTCGGAGTCGAGTTCGGAGAGTCGACGTGCCAGATGCTTACCGACCGTACCGACTACCGGCTCATCAACGATTGCCAGGTGGTCTCCCGACAGGTGGACGATCTCCAGTTCGGTCACGATCTGGGCCCAACCGCCGTCCGGATCGACGTGCGCGTAGCGGGGCTCGAGCTCGATGGCCCCGTCGTGCATCCGCTCCGCGCGGTACAGGACGAACGGAACCTCGGCCCCGGTCCCGGCCCAGTTGGTCAGGTCGGCGCTCTGCAGGATCCGGTTGTCCACGAAGCTGGCCCGCTGGTGCTCGATCACGCCGCCGCCCATGGCGTTGGCCTCGGAGCCCATCGCCTCGAGCAGCATCGCCAACACGCCGTCCTCGCCGTGCTCGGCCAGGAACTCGCGCGGCACCTGAACGTCGAGTCCGTAGGTCTTCTTGGCGAACTCCGAGTAGCGCTTCCAGCGCGCCTCGGCCTCATCCAGCGTGTCCGGCACGGCCTCCGACGGCTGCACGGTGTCCAGTAGAACCACCAATGCGATCTCGTGGCCCTGCCCGCGCAGCTGCTGCGCGACCTCGACGGCCAGTGCGCCGCCGAAGGACCAGCCGCCCACCGCGATGGGACGGCCGCCGGCGATCTCGCGGATGCGGTCGAGGTAGCTCGCCGCCCGCTCCGGGAGCGGGCCCTCGGTGCGCTCGACGCCGTAGACGGGGGTGTCCGCGGCGAGCCGCTCGACGAGCGGCTCGTACACGAACGAGGAGCCGCCGGCCGCGTGGAACAGGAACAGCGGCGTCCGCTGATCCGAACCCTCACGCAGCACCCGGACGTTGCCCTCGACCGCGGACTCGGTGAACGGGCGTAGCAGGTCGGCGACCTCGGCGATCGTGGTGACGCCGGCCACCTGCTCGGCGGAGATGTCGCCGCCGGAACGCTCCGACAGTCGCGCCGCGAGGGTGGCCCGCGTGGCGTCGTCGATGGTCGGGAGTGCGCCGGTCACGCCGGGCGCGGCGGCGCCGGTGACCACGGCCCAGGCACCGAATGCCATGCGCTCGGTGTCGTCGCGCGGAGCGATGGAGACGGAGTCGGCGTCCGCGGCGCCGGAGGCACCGCCGGCCGCAGCAGCACCGCCAGCCGCCGCAGCACCAGC
>DHCFI07803__coassemble_1491_pt1 | contig 16859 bp, 11 predicted proteins | sample DHCFI07803__metabat2_low_PE_029 | metagenome-assembled genome bin DHCFI07803 | reverse complement strand
GCGCCTCAAGAAGGTGCTCAAGGAGATCAACCAGCGCGGCGATATCATCCTGTTCATCGACGAGATCCACACGCTCGTCGGTGCCGGTGCCGCCGAGGGCGCGATCGATGCGGCCAGCATCCTCAAGCCCAAGCTGGCCCGCGGTGAGCTGCAGACCATCGGTGCCACCACGCTGGACGAGTACCGCAAGCACATCGAGAAGGACGCGGCGCTCGAGCGTCGTTTCCAGCCCGTGCAGGTGCCCGAGCCCAGCGTCGAGCTGTCCATCGAGATCCTCAAGGGCCTGCGCGACCGCTACGAGGCGCACCACCGCGTCACCATCACCGATGCCGCACTGGCGGCCTCGGCGCAGCTGGCGGACCGCTACATCAACGACCGTTTCCTGCCGGACAAGGCGATCGACCTCATCGACGAGGCCGGTGCACGCATGCGCATCAAGCGGATGACGGCTCCGCCGGACCTGCGCGAGTTCGACGAGAAGATCGCGGAGGCCCGCCGCGAGAAGGAGTCCGCGATCGACGCGCAGGACTTCGAGAAGGCCGCCGGTCTGCGGGACACGGAGAAGAAGCTCATCGCCGAGCGCTCCGAGCGTGAGAAGCAGTGGCGTGCGGGCGACATGGACGTGGCCGCCGTGGTGGACGAGGAGCAGATCGCCGAGGTCCTGGGCAACTGGACCGGCATCCCCGTCTTCAAGCTCACCGAGGAGGAGACCACGCGTCTGCTCCGCATGGAGGACGAGCTGCACAAGCGGATCATCGGCCAGGAGGACGCCATCAAGGCGGTCTCGCGGGCCATCCGCCGCACGCGCGCCGGCCTCAAGGATCCCAAGCGCCCCAGCGGCTCGTTCATCTTCGCCGGCCCCTCGGGTGTCGGTAAGACGGAGCTGTCCAAGGCCCTGGCCAACTTCCTGTTCGGTGAGGATGACGCGCTCATCCAGATCGACATGGGCGAGTTCCACGACCGCTTCACCGCGTCCCGCCTCTTCGGCGCGCCCCCCGGGTACGTCGGCTACGAGGAGGGTGGCCAGCTCACGGAGAAGGTGCGGCGCAAGCCGTTCTCGGTGGTCCTGTTCGACGAGATCGAGAAGGCCCACTCGGAGATCTACAACACCCTGCTCCAGGTGCTCGAGGACGGCCGTCTCACCGACGGTCAGGGCCGCATGGTGGACTTCAAGAACACCGTGCTGATCTTCACCTCGAACCTGGGGACGAAGGACATCTCCAAGGCCGTGGGCATGGGCTTCTCCGGCATCGGCGAGCAGGATGCCGAGGGCCAGTACGAGCGTATGAAGCAGAAGGTCAACGACGAGCTGAAGAAGCACTTCCGCCCGGAGTTCCTCAACCGTATCGACGAGATCGTGGTGTTCCACCAGCTCACGCAGGATCAGATCGTCGAGATGGTCGACCTGATGATCGGACGCGTCCGCTCGGCCCTCAAGGCCAAGGACATGGACATCGAGGTCACCCTCAAGGCCGAGCGGCTCCTGGCCCGCCGTGGCTTCGACCCGGTGCTGGGTGCGCGGCCGCTGCGTCGCACGATCCAGCGCGAGATCGAGGACACGCTCTCGGAGAAGATCCTCTTCGGCGAGGTCGCTGCCGGCGATCTGGTGACCGTGGACGTCGAGGGCTGGGACGGCGAGTCCGAGCGCACCGAGGATGCCAAGTTCACGTTTACTGGCTCCCCGCGCCCGGACGCGCCCGAGGACCGCGAGGGCGACGAGGTCACCGCCAGCGTCGCCCCCACGGGCGAGGCTGGCCCCGGTGACTCGCTCCCGCCGAGCTCCGGTGGCTTCGGTGGCGGCGGCGCCAGCGGCCCGGCCGGCAGCGGTGGGGCAGCCCCCGCCACCAGCTGATCCCTGAGCGCCAGTCGCGCAGGAACCCGACGACCCCCGCCCTCACCGGCGGGGGTCGTCCCCATTTTCGGACCGGGGGTGAGGCCCTAGACCTGGCACACCCCGGACCTGGCGCACCCGCATGCCAGCTGGACGTCCTATCCTCGGCGACCGAGACCACACGAATCGGGGAGCGACGAATGACGTACGGGAACGGGTCGGGGCAGGGGCAGGGTCCGTGGCAGCCGCCGGGCCGAGGGCCGTGGCAGGCCCCGGGACAAGGGCAGGGGCATGGGCAGCCTTCCGGTCCGGGGCAACAGCAGAACCACGGCCCGTGGCACGCACCCGGGCAGGGCGGGGCCCACGGCCAGCCGCCCGGTCAGGGCCCGGGCCAGGAACCCGGGCGAACTCCGGGGTACGAGCAGTGGCAGCAACCCGGTGAGCAGAACAAGAAATCGAATGCGGTCTGGTGGGTCCTGGGCAGCCTCGGAGTGCTGGGGCTGATCGCCGTGGTGGTCGCCGGCATTGGGGTGACCAGGATGCTGAATAATTTAGACGTCTCGGAGGAGAGTCAGAATTCGGCTGTGGCGGCCTCGTCGTCGTCGTCCTCATCGTCTTCCACGCCGCCCACCCGCCCCTCGTCACCGACTCCCACCACGGAACCCGACTCGTCGGGCGCGGGCGGCGACCCGATACGCAAGCCGCCGCGGTTCCCGCAGGTTAAACCGGCGGCGGACCTTCCTGAGGACCAGGCGGCCGCGCTCGGTGTGGACGTGGATATCCAGACTTCCGAACTGCGGTACGTGGTCTTGGACATGTTCGGCGAGCCCATCTATAACTGCATCTTCTCCGCCGACTTCCAGAACCTCACGGATCAGCCGATCGAGGTGACTGCCGAATTCCAGACCACCGGAGATACACGGTTGGAGTGGTCGAGCGGTTCGCCCAATGACTTCGCACCGAACGATTCCACCGAACTTGTCCTGGGCTGGGACGGGCTGAGCCGGGAAGAGGTCGGGCTGAGCGAGGACGAGTGCACCGGTCCCGTGGAACTCACCTTCCTGGAGGTGGCCTCGGGGTGACCGGGGGCTACCGCAGTCGACGCGCTGTGGTGGGGAACGAGTCGGCGACGGTCGCGGCGAGTTCGACGAACGCGCGACGGGTCCGGTCGCCCAGCAGGTCGAGGTCGATGTGCGACCCCTCCGACAGGTGCTGGTCGTAGGGGACGACCTGGACGGCGCGGGTCCGACCGAGGAAGTGCTGTGCCAGCTTGTCCACATCGACCGACGCCTCACCAGGCTTGACCGAGGAGATCACCACGACGGACTGGCCGACCAACCGGCTGAATCCGTGGTGGACGAGCCAGTCCAGGGTCGCCGAGGCGGACTGGGCACCGTCGATGGCGGGCGAGGTGATCAGGACGATCGCGTCGGCCAGGTCGAGCACGCCGTTCATCGCCGAGTGCATGAGGCCCGTGCCGCAGTCGGTGATGATGATGTTGTAGTGGTGTTGGAGGATGTCGATCGCGCGACGGTAGTCGTCCTCCGAGAACGCCTCGGACACGGCCGGGTCACGCTCGGAGGCCAGGACCTCCAGTCGCGAACGCGACTGGCTCGTGTGAGCGCGGACATCCGAGTACCGCTCCACGCTCTGGGCGGCGAGTAGGTCACGGACCGTCGAGCCCGTCTCCGACGGCAGGCGACCGGACAGGGTGCCGAGATCCGGGTTGGCGTCGACCGCGATCACGCGGTCTCCGCGCAGTGACGCGAACGTGGCGCCCAGACCGAAACTCGTCGTGGTCTTGCCAACGCCGCCCTTGAGGGAGAGCACGGCGATGCGGAAATCGCCGCGCAGGGGCTGCCGGACGCGCTCGGTGAGGGCCTCGAGCTCCTGGTCCGCCTCGGAATCCCCCGGGTTGATCAGGCCACCGGATAGTTTGTGGACGGCCCGCCGCCAGCCGCTGCGGGGTGCCGGCTTCTTCCGCTTGATGAGGTTGATCTGTTCGAGACCCGGAGGGTTGTTCTGCTGAGGCGCGCCCTGTGGTGCGTCGGACTGTGAGGCTGCGCTCTGTGGGGCCGCGGCGTGTGGGGCCGCGGCGTGCGGGGCCGCACCCCGCATTGCTTGGCCCTGCTGCTGGGGGGCCGGAGGCGCGTACTCGAGCGATGATGCGGCCGGCTGCGGGCTGCCCTTGGGCGACGGCGACGGCGACGGCGCCGGAGGCGCCTGCTGAGTCTGCTGCGGCTGAGGCTGCTGCTGCTGCTGCGGCTTGGGCGTAGATTGTCCAGGCTCTGCAGGACGGTGCCCCTCGTGATGCGCCGCCCCGGCGTCGCCTCGAGGGCGCAGCCATTCGGGTGGCTCAGTGGGACCGTTTCCTGCCGAGTGAGTCATCTACCGCTCCGTTGGGTGTGTGCCGACCGGGTGCCGCGACTCATCGTAGGTCACGTCTGCTCACATCTGCAGTGCCGCTACAGTGGCGACCGTGGAGAGCGAACCGGATCCGCATACCGTCATCCAGGCGCACAAGCTGCGTTCGTCGCTGGCCAGGGCGGCCCTCATCCAGGGGAGCGCGGGGGAGCGCGCCAAGCGGCGCACCGTGATGATGCTGGTGGCGTCCGTGATTGTGGCGCTTCTCATCCTCGCCGGCCTCTTTGTCGCCGAGTTCATCATCGACTTCATCGCCGAGCGCAACGCATCGCGCGCCAACTGAGAACGCGGCCCGAGTTTTGGCGGGCGCCGGCCCCGGTCAGGAGGGCCAGAAGTACGGGTAGATCCCCTGGGCGAAGACCACGATGGGTACGTAGGCCAGCATGAGCAGGAAATCGGCGACATCGAGCCACCCGCGCATCTCGGCCCGCGTCACCTCACCCAGCTTCACGGTCCCGGACAGGACGAATCCCACCAGGACGACGGCCGCGACGGCCACCCAGATGGCCACGGCGGCCGCATCTGGCACGCCGAGCCAGTCCGGCAGTTGGTAACCGACGAGCAGCAGCGACGCTGAGCCGGCGGCCACCAGGGGGCCGACGTGCCGCGAGTGGGCGAAGGACCGGCTCCGCATCAGCAGAAGGAGTCCGAGGAAGGCGGGGATGAGTCCCTGTTGCCAGACGCCTCCGAAGATCAGGGCGCCGGAGATGAACACCGCGAGGATCGCGACCATCCACACCAGCGCGTCCACCACCCGGCGGCCGCGGGTCAGGGTGGTGTCGATGTCCGCGCGGGCGGTGAGTTCGAGTTGCTCGGACCGTCGGAGCTGGGCGAGAAGGCCGGAGGAGGACAGTGCCAGTCCCGGGGCGAGAATGAGGGCGAGAAGCAGGAGCAGCGAGCCCCAGGCCGCAGTGGCCACCGCGCTGAGCCCTAGGGCGAACGCGCCACCGCAGAGTCCGAGGATCACCGCGAGGCCGCCCCCGACAGGGACGGCGGGGAGCATCCGCCGTGCGGCGAGTCCGGTTACCGCAACCGCGGCGGATCCGGCTGCGGCGGTCACGGCGACCCGCGCATCGACATCGAGTGCATCCGTGAACCGCCAGGCGGCGAGAGCACCGGCGATGCTGGCGGGTATCGACATCCAGGTGCCGATCCCGTCGCGGGACATCCCGGCGAGCAGTGCGGCGACCAGCACCAGCGCGGTGAGCGCGGACCCGGCCAGGACGCCGGAGCCCACGCCGGCGGTCGCGAGGGCGACGAGCGCGATCAGGCCCGCGGAGAGCACGGCCATCCACCGCAGGCGACTCGTGCCGGTCCAGCGGGCGAACCCGGCGTCCACCACGCGGGTCATCTCCGCGAGGACGTCGTCGACGAACGGTGGTGCGGCGGCGTTCTCCGCGCGGGTGAGGTGGACGGACGTGCCGTCGTGGAGTTGCCGGTCGGTGAGGGTGTCCATGGGGTCGAGCGGTCCGGCGGTGGTCGTGGACAGTGTCCAGCCACTGGGGTCGTCATCGGCGTCGATGTCCAGGAGGTCCAGAACGTCCGGGAGGAAGTCGATGACCGGCCGGTGGGCGGGGAGACTGACGTCGAGTTGGACGTCGTCCGCGATCACCGTGACGCGGATGAAGGTCGTCACCATGCTCCCTATGATGGCAGACAGTTCTGCCGGAGCGGTGTCGAGAGCCGTTGGGCTGCACACGAAGTAATAGGAGGTTGGGGGTCGACGTGGGTACTCAGATCGTGCACCGCCCGGCGCGGGTGACCCGCGAGGACACCCCCCGGGAGGTGCTGACGCTCGCTCCGGCCCCGACGATCGAGGAGGCCGGGCAGTCGGCCGGGATGATGATGCGGGCGGTGGTCCCGCTCATCGGCGGACTCGGCCTGATCCTGATCATGATCTCCTCGGGGAACATGATCCGCATGATCGCCGGGTGCGCCATGATCACTGCGGCGTTCATCGGCGTGATCGCCATGATCATCCACATGAAGACCGGTGCCCGGAAGAAGGCGGAGCAGAAGCGGACGCAGTACATCGCCTACCTTGACCGGTTCCAGAAGGACTTGGCGCAGGAGTCCGAGCAGCAGCGCGCGGACGCCCTCCGTCGGCACCCGGCACCGGAGGCTCTGGTGGACGTGGTCCGCGAACCGACCCGCCTGTGGGAGCGTCGTCGTTCGGACGCCGACTTCCTGGTCCTGCGCGTGGGCCGCGGGGTGGGGCCGCTCGCGCGCCGCGTGGATCTGCGGGACCGGGACGAGCCGCTGAGCCGCCCCGAACCGGTGGCGCAGGCGCACCTGGAGCGGGTCAAGATGCTGACGGAGCGGATCGACGGGCTCCCCGTGGCCGCGCCGTTCCGGGGCATCGTCTCGATCGTCGGCGCCCCGGAGGAGACCTCCGCGGTGCTGCGCGCTGCGCTGACCCAACTCGTGTCATTCCACGCCCCCGACGATGTGGGGATCCACCTCTGCCAGGGGGATTCCGTCCGCGAGACGGAGTGGATGATGTGGCTGCCGCACCTGTTGGACCAGGGGCATTTCGACGGTCCGTTGGGACGCCGGCAGGTCTCCGCGGATGCCGAGGACGCCGCGCACCTGCTCGACGAGATCGCGGACCGCAGGTCGGAGATCGAGGACACCCGCAGCTTCCGGAAGGACACGCAGGTCGAGCGGCGGAACCTGGTGGTGGTGATCGACGGCAACAGTCGGCACGGTCAGGAGATCGTCGCGTCGATGCCGCCGGTGGACATGCTGGAGCGGCTGCGGCTGACCCTGGTGGTCCGGGTACCGCGCCGCGAGCGCGAGCCCTCGCACGTCGACACCCGGGTGATGGTGGAGGAAAACGGCCTGGTGTCGGTCGATGTTCCCGCCGACGACCGGGAGGACTCGGGGAAATACCGGAGGAACGACGACGACGACAGGAAACGTCGACTGGTCCGTGGGGCAACGCGGGGGTCGGCGGATGTGGTTCCTCGGGGGGTGTCCGAGTCGATCGCTCGGCGACTGGCACCGCTGCGGCTCGTCGAGGACGCGACGCCGGATGCACCTCTGGAGTCGACAGTCACGCTCGACACGCTGCTCGGCGTGGACAATTTCGCGACGTACGACATCGAGGGGATGTGGGCGCCGCGGCCCCTGGATTCGTTCCTCAACGTGCCGTTCGGCGTGGATTCTAGTGGTGCGCCGGTGTACCTGGACCTCAAGGAGTCGGCGCAGGAGGGGATGGGGCCGCACGGATTGTGTGTGGGTGCGACGGGCTCCGGTAAATCCGAGGTGATGCGCACGATCGTGCTGGCGCAGGCGGTCAGTCACCCGCCGGAGCGTCTCTCGCTCGTGCTGGTGGACTACAAGGGCGGCGCGGCGTTCTCCGGGCTCGACGCGCTCCCGCACACGGCGGCGATGGTCGACAACCTCTCCGACGACGACGGGCTGGTGGACCGCCTGCACGATGCGATGCTCGGCGAGCTCCAGCGTCGGCAGCGGGTGCTCCAGGCGGCGGGGTCGTTGCCCAACATCACCGAGTACAACCGACGCCGGGAGGCGGGGCAAGACCTCGACCCGCTGCCCAACCTCTTCGTGGTGATCGACGAGTTCGGCGAGATGCTGGCGGCCAAGCCGGAGTTCGCCGAACTGTTCGTGCAGATCGGCCGTATCGGCCGTTCGGTGGGTGTGCATCTGCTCCTGGCGTCGCAGCGGCTGGAGTCGGGAAAACTGAAGGGGCTGGAGTCTCACCTGTCGTATCGACTCGGCCTGAGGACGTTCTCGGCGCAGGAGTCAAAGACGGTCATCGGGACGGCCGACGCGCACGAGCTGCCCCCGATCCCCGGCTCGGGAATCCTCAAGGTCGATCCCGACATCCACGACCGGTTCCGCGCGGCGTACGTCTCGGGTACCTACGTCCCGCCGGTGGTCAACGAGGCTGACGAACTCCCCCCGGTGCCAATGCCGTTCGAGATGGACAACACCACGGAGGACTGGCTCACCGCGCGGCAGCAGGAGTACGCGGAACGCAAGAGCCGGGAGCGCGGTGAGGACCGAGACGAGCCCCTCATCGACGACCCGTTCAGTGAGACGACCCTCGATCTGGTGGCCCAGCGACTCGCCGGGGCCGGCACGAGGGTCCGGCAGATGTGGTTGCCCCCGCTGCCGGACTCCCTCGACCTGGGAGCGATCGTCGGCGCCATCGAGACCACCGCGGACCGGGGCCTGCAGGTGGTGGACGCCGACTGGTGGGGCTCGCTCCGGATCCCGCTCGGCCGTAAGGACGATCCCCTGCGACAGTGGCAGGGCCCACTGGAGGTGGACGTGCGGGGCGCGGGCGGCCACGTCGCTATCCTCGGGGCACCGCAGTCCGGACGCTCGACCGCCATCCGCTCGTTCGTCGTGGGCTCCGCCCTCACGCACACCCCGCGGGAGCTGGGTTTCTACCTCATCGACATGGCGGGCAGTGGCCTCAAGGTCCTCGAGGACCTCCCGCACGTCGGTGACGTGGCCACCCGGTTCGAGTCCGACAAACTCCGCCGTACGGTCGCCGAAGTCTCGATGATGCTCACCGTGCGGGAGCGACTGTTCGCCGAGTACCAGATCGAGTCGGCCGAACACATGCGGGAGATGTTCCGGGCCGGGGAACTCACCGAACTCCCCGTGGCCGACGTCTTCCTGGTGATCGACGGCTGGCAGACCTTCAAGGAGGAGTTCGACGACCTCGCCCCGCTGATCCAGGAGATCGGTTCCCGTGGCCTCGGATACGGCATCCACCTGATGTGGGCCACGGGGCGCTGGGCCGATTTCCGCGTCCAGATGCAGTCGATCATCGGCACCAAGGTGGAGCTCCGCCTCAACGACCCCCTCGACTCGACCTTCGGTAAAAAGAACTCCCAGAAGATCAAGGCCGGGCAGACCGGCCGCGCGCTCACCGACGACACACTGCTCTCGCAGGTCGCGCTCCCGCGATTCGGCGGGGAGCTGACCAATGTCGAGGCGACCGTCCGGGCGATCTCCGACGCCTGGACGGGACGCCCGGTGCCGGTGGTGCGGATGCTCCCCGACGAGATCCGGTACGACGACCTGCGGGCGCAGTATCCGGAGTTCCCAGACGCGATCATCGGTCTGGGGGAGACCGACCTCATGCCCGTGCGACTCGACCTCTTCGGGGCCGAACCGCATCTCATCGTGTTCGGTTCCTCCGGTACCGGCCGGACCTCGCTGGTCCGGACGATCCTCGCGGAGTCGATGCGGGGCCGGACCGGGCAGGACGTGATCTTCGTCGTCGTCGACCTCAAACGCCAGCTTCTCGGGGCGGTGCCCGACGAGTACGACGGCGCGTATATCGGCACCTCCAAGAACCTGTCCGGGATCATCGGGTCGATCACCAAGGAGCTGGACAACCGGGTCCCCCCGGACGATGTCACCGCCGACCAGCTCAGGAACCGCTCGTGGTGGTCCGGCCCCGACATCGTGTTCCTCGCCGACGACTACGACCTGGTGGAGGGAAGCAACGGCCCGCTGCGCCAGCTCGTCCCGTATCTGCCGCAGGCCCGCGACCTCGGACTGCACATGGTGGTGCTGCGACGCTCCGGCGGCGCGGGGCGTGCCGTGTACGAGCCACTGATCCAGGCGCTGAAGGAGAACGGTGCCGGCGGCCTCCTGCTGGACGGTGACCGGCAGGAGGGGCAGATCTGGCCCAACACCCGGTTGGCGCGCCGGCCGCCCGGTCGCGGCACACTCGTGAGGAGGAGTGGGAAGCAGGAGCTCATCCAGCTCGCCCTGTACGACGATCCGCATGACGAGGGGAACGGTTGACGATGACGGTGGCAGGCGAACGGGAACTGGGACTCGAGTGGCATCCGGACGCGGTGCGACCGCCGTTCGAGTGGACGATGGCGCTCCCCTCGGACTGGACCGTGGTGGACACGCACCCGGCCTCGTGGAAGCGGCGGACCGAGCGGATCATCGACGACGTCTTCGCCGGCAAACGGCTCACCTCCGCGCAGCGTCGCGACGTCCGCGGATACCTCGCCGGCGTGGTCGCGGGATCCCAGAAGGCGCGGATCTTGCTCACCCTGGTGAAGTTCGGGGTCGATGAGTCCGAGATCCCCGAGGCGGTGGGGCTCACCGTGCGGTGGGCGTCCAACGCGCCGCGGATGGCGAGTCTGGCGACGGTCCGCAAAGGGCTGTCCGGCGCCTCGGAGACCGAGGAGTTCACCGGCGCCAACGGGGCGAGGATGATCCTGCGACGGGAACGACGGTCCCAGCTGAGCGGAGGAAAGACGGAGAAGGTCACCCACCTGCAGGGGTTCATGCCGGCCGCGGGCACGCAGTGGACCCTCGTGGTGACCATGAGCACCACCCGCACCGACCTCGACGAGACCCTCGACACTCTCCTGCGCCGGATCATCGGCTCGGTGAAGGTGCTGGGGGATCAGGCGGCGACCGCAGACTCCGCGGTTGCCGACCCCGCGACTAGTGGTTCATCGGGCGCCGACGGCGGGTCGGAGTCGTTCTCGGTCACCCGGTTCGAGGCCCCAGAGTGAGAGCTTCTTCCCTCGGCGGCCGCCGTGATGGTTGATACGATCGGCCACGGCCGAGGATTCGAGAGGGAGTAATGGGCACACTGATCCAGGTACCGATCGAGGACCTGCACGACATCGGGAGCGGCCTGACGACGGTCAAGAAGGACCTCCAGGCCGTGGAGGACGGGGCAAGCCTGGTTGAGGGGTTCGACCCGGAACACGGGCAGAAGATCGTCGATCCCGCCGTGACGGATTTCCATGAAGAGTGGCGCACGAGCCGCGAGGAATTGCTCGAGGCGATCGGTTCGCTCGGGGACACCTCGACCAGTATCGCGACGTCGGCGGACACGTTGGACGATTCCGCGGCCAAGGGGTACAAGGGCCTCGGAGAAGATATCGCCGCAGTGGACTACCGCGGCTCGATCGACCGCGCCGTCGAGTACAGCTAGGAGAGGTCCAGCATGGCTACGGGTGACTACCGATTCGATGACGCCGTCGCGGACTCCACGAACGGTTCCGTGACCGGGATCGCCGAGTTGATCTCCGGCGACCTCACCAACCTGAGTTCTGCGGTGACCGGGCTCGCCGCGTCCTGGGAAGGCGGCGAGTACGACGTCTACAAGGGCGTGTTCGATGCCTTCCACGCCGCAGCGCAGAACGCGCGCGCGTCACTGGAGAACATCGTCAAGGCCGTCGAGGGCCAGAAGACCGGAACCGCCGAGTTCAAGACGGCCATCCGCGAGGCCCTCGGAGGGTAGCCGCCCCGCAGGTCATTGCTTGCTGAAGGCCCGGGTCGCGAGTTCGTAGACCGGTGCCAGCAGCCCCGGCTCGGTGCGGGAGAGCTCCATTCGTCCACGGTCGTACGTGGAGGTGAGCGCGTCACCCAGCGGGACGATGTCGCGATGCTCGCATCTGGTGCGATCCTGCTCCGAGCCGCCGACCACCGCCACCGAGACGGCGCCCCGGCGTGCGAGTCCGGACAGGAGCGAGTCCCCACTGTGGAGCCAGTTGTGATTGGCGCCGTGTGAATCGGTGACGAGTACGACGTGCGAAGCCATGGCGGTCGCCTGGGCGATGGTCTCCGACGGGACGGTGGCCGAGACGTCGAGGATCACCGACGGGAACCGCCGCGTGAGCCGCCACACCGCATCGCGGACGATGTGCGCGGGGAGCTCGCCCGCGCCACGGATCCAGGCACTCACCAGCGGGACCGTCGCGGTCATGTCCACAAAATTCTCGACGGCGCGACGACTCTGCCCGGCCTCGACGGAGGCCGACAATCCCACGAGATCGCCGGCCTCCGGGCTGCCGAGCAGTCCCCGCAGTGGTTGCGCCGCACCGTCGACGTCCATCACCGCGAGTGGGTGGGGGAGGAACGCGTCGGCGAGGATTGCCAGGGCAGAAGAGACCGGGCTGGTCCGGGTCCACTCGTCCATCGGCAGAACCACCACGGTCGAGGGGCCGACGTCGGCATCCGGTCCCGTCCGGGCGAGTCTGGCCATCGTCCGTGTGGTGCTCATCCGGTCGATCAGGGTACGTGCGGGCATCGGCCACCTTCCGGCTAACTGACGTGGGGGAACACGGGCTCATTCCGAGACGACCCCTGCAGGTCGAGGAGCCAATACCGGTGAAACTGCCTTTACAACAGCACTTTTCACCGTCCCGTTGATTTTCGTTTGATGTTAATGCGGGTAGTTTCGGGGCCGTACCGACCCAGTCGTTCAAGGAGTATGCGATGCCCCCGTTTTTCAAGGTAGAGACCGAAGCCGTCTCCGGCCACTCCGGAACCCTGGATGACGCCAAGCAGAGCTTCATTCAGCACGGAACCGATTTCCAGACGGCGATGGACGACCTGATCGCCTCGATGGACCGTGGCGCCAAGAATGAGCTCCAGAACCTCGCGACGCAGTGGGACGAGGCCAACGCGAAGGTCATTGATGCGATCCAGGAGATCTCTTCTCGCGTCGACGGTACGGCCAAGGACTACAACCAGGGCTCCGACGATCAGGAGAGCACGGTCCGGTCCAAGGGCGGCCAACTCGACTTCGACGCCGCGAACAACGCGCTCTGATCGCCCACGGCACAGCTACCTGCACGGTTCACTGAGAAGGGGACGACATGTACCAGTACGACGCGGCCAAGGCGGCAGACGCCGAGGACCGGGTGGAGACCGCCGCCCGCAATATCGAGACGACGATGACCGACCTCGACGGCAAGGTGAAGCAGCTCGCCAGCCAGTGGGAGGGTGACGAGCAGGAGCAATACGCCGGGGTCCAGGCCAAGTGGGACAGCGCGGCGGCCTCGGTGGCCCAGATCCTGGTGGATATCCGCCGGATCATCGGTGAGAACACCGAGGATGTCCAGGCCATGCAGAAGGGCATCGGGGGCAGGCTCACCGGCGCGTGAGCGTGTGGTGGTGGCGCGGTGCCCCGTCGGGGTGCGCGCCACCGCTGTTGTGTCTGATCACGCGGGATGAGCATGTCCCGCAACTGTCCAGTTGGGTACCTGGCGCGCAGGGCCGGGGCCAATGAGTAATCGGTCGACAGCGCGGCCGCGTTGCCGTGCGCACCCGGGATGAGGGAAAGCGATGCCGGAAAGTCCACTTCCTCCGTTTTCGACGTTCGCGCAAGAATTTGAGCTCGGTGGCGAGCCGTGGACGTTGCGCTCCAGTGCGCGGCGTTGGCAGGAGTTCGCCGATGAGGCGACGAGTGCGGCCTCGGCGATGCGGGGGATGGACGCCAGCCGGTTCAAGGGTGACGAGGGCGAGCTGTACCTCGAGAAGTTGGACAACAATCTCCCCGATCGACTCGACACCACTGCGGAGGCGCACGGTGGCGTGAGCACGGCGGTCGCGGCCTATGCAGATCAACTCACTGATGGTCGGACCGGGATGCTGCCGCTGCGTACGGCGGCGCCGACCGCGCACACCCGGGTGCAGAATGCGGTCGCGTGGGTCAATCGTGCGGAGGGCACGCTGGCGGCGGCGCGGGTCAAGGAGGCGGCTGCGGCGGTCGCGAGCAAGACGGCCGCGGCGTCGGCTGCGGTGACCGGTGGCGCCACCTCGGGTGCGGCAGCGGCGGCTGCTGCAGCGCACACCGAGGCGATCGCGGCCACACGTGCAGCGGAAGCGGACCTGCAGGCGGCGCGGACTGAGCACACCAACGCCACTACTGCATGGGAGGGGTTGCGCACGGACGCCAGTTCCATCCATACGGAGATGGAGACGGCGAGCGAGTCGGCAAAGCGGGCGATCAACGACGAGGCGCAGAAGCGGTTCTCGGAGAACCCGTCCGGCCTGTCGGCGCTGGCCGAGGGCGTCAGCGATTGGTTCAGCGACAACGCGGACTGGCTCACCACCCTGTCCGAGGGGCTGATGACGGTGGGCGGACTCATCGCCATGCTGCCCATCCCGGGCGCGGCACTGGTTGGTGGTGCGATGGTGCTCGTCGGCGGCGCGATCACGCTCGGCCTGTGGGCCACGGGCAATATGTCGACCTCGCAGATGGCGATGAATGCGGTGGGGGCGATACCCGGCGTGGGCAAGGGCGTCCAACTCGTGGGCAAGGGCGGCAAAGCGCTCACCAAGGCCGCTGGCCAGACTGGGAAGAAGGGGCCACAGAAATCTCCGTCGTCTAAGGGCGCCGAAAAGGACAATTGTCCTACAGGCAAAGATCCGATCAACCTCGCTACCGGTGAGGTGTTTGACCAGTGGACGGACTTGACGATCGGCGGGACCCTGCCTCTGGTGATCACCCGCTATCACCGGTCGGGATTCCGTGACGGGATCGCGTTCGGCCGGTCGCAGGCCTCGCTGCTAGACATGCGACTCGAGGTCGGAGTCGAATCGGTGACGATGGTTGGCGAGGACGGCGCGGTCCAGGAATTCGATGAGCATCCCTCCGATGACGGTTCCGAAATCCTGCCGCCGTACGCCAATAAGCCGCTGAGCTTCGTCGACGGCGCATACCGGGTGCGGGATGTGCCGGCGGGCATCACGTACGAGTTCGCCCTCTTTGGCGACCAGGCGTCGGTGTCGGCGGCCGCGGTGGCCCCCGGGTCGTCATTGGCGGGCGTTACCGATGCGACAGTGTCTGTCGGGCTGAGCGCGGTGGTGCACCGAACCGGCCACCGGATCGAGGTGGAGTACGACCAGCGCACCGGCCGGCCGCAGGCGCTGCGCCATTCCGGCGGCGCTACCGTGCACATTGACACCGATGTCGCAACAGGTCGTGTGATGGGCCTGGCGGTGTCGGACGCCGAGACTTCCCTTACGACGGTCAGCCTGTACGAGTACTCCGCCTACGGCGATATGACTGCCCAGTACGACTCAACGGGCGTGCCGTTCCGCTACACCTGGGACCACGATCACCGAATGACCTCGTGGACCGACCGCAAGGGGTCTACGACGTATCACTATGTGTACGACCAGGCCGGTCGAGTCGCGATGCAGGGGGGCACGCGAGGGGTCTATCCGTTGGTCGGCGTGCATCTGGACGACCATGGCTCGGACGCTCCCGAGGGTGGCACGGTGATTGTGACCATCGAACCCGTCACCGACTTGGCCACTGAGGACGAGGGCGACTCGAAGATCTTCGAACGCTTCCACAAGCTCGACAACCTTCCCGTAGTCGACGCGTTGTTATCGGGCGGACTCGCTGCCGCGGGGTTGGATTCCGGCGGACGCGCCGGTAAAGCTGACCGTGAGAACCCGGTGCCTTGGGCAGACGTGGCGCCGGAGCACATGCTGGCTGACGAGGAACTCGGCACCATCCGGGCGTGGGTGTACCGGTCCAATGCGCAGGGTCAGCTGTGGCGAATAGTTTCCCCGGAAGGTGTTGTCACTGATTTTGAGCGCGATGCTCGTCATAACCTTATCCGCCGTGAGTCCGGGGATGGCTCTGTCCTGCGGTGGACTGTCGACGAGTACGGCTGTGTGACTAGTACCGTCACTCCAGACGGTCGTGAGCAGCGGATTGAATACGCACCGCTCGGATTTCCCGTAAAGCAGGTCGACTTTTCCGGGCGGGTCACTGAAGTCGAACTTGATGCGATTGGGAATGTCACCGCGATCGAGACTCCCGATGGGGCGCGGACCCTGTACGAGTATGAGGTGAGGGCATCTGGCTCTGTGCCGCGTCGGGTCATCGCCGCTGACGGCAGTGTTGTGGAATACGAGTGTGATGATGCCGGGCGCGTGATTCGATGCATTGATCCTGCTGGCGGCGCGTGGACGTACGGTTTCAACCTGTTCGGCGATGCGGTATCGGTGATGGATCCCGAGGGTGCCACAACATTCAACGAGTGGACAGTAGAGGGCCGTCTGGTCCGGCGAGAGCTTGCCGACGGTACCGACGTGGTCTTGCGCTACGACGCGAATGGAAACTGTATTTCGCGCACAGATGAGGCGGGCAATACGACCCAGACTGAGTACGGGCCTATGGATATCGCGGTGGCGTCGATCGATGAGGTGGGTGGGCGCCTGTCGTCGTCGCTGTCAACGCAGCTGTTGCCCTTCTCGATCTCTAATCCGGACGGACACGAGTGGAAGTTCGAGGAAAACCGGGACGGCTATGTGGTGGCCGAGACCGATTACAACGGTGCTCGCACCGAGTATGAGTTGGATGGGCTGCGTCGTCGTAAGTCCATCACCGATGCCCTCGGCAGGGTCGAGCGCCGCAAGTATGACATGGCAGGACGGCTGATTGAGGTGTCCTCTGATGATGGCCTAACTGCCTACACCTACGACGCGTCCGGAGACCTGATCGAGGCGGCAAACTCTGATGCCGTGGTGGCATTCGATCGGGATGAATTCGGACGCGTGGTGGGGGAGACCATTAACGGCATTGCGGTGCGATCGGAATTCGATCTGTTGGGTCGCCGTACCCGCCGTGTGGTCGCTGATGAAGCCGACCGTCTGTGGGCCACAGACTTCAGCTTCGATGCGGCTGGACGCCTGAACTCTCTGCAGACAACCGCGCCTGGTGAAGTTGCAGGGTGGGCTGCGGGTTCGCGGTTCGCCTATGACGGGCGTGGTCGGCAGACTGATCGTGTTTTGGGTGCTGCTGCGGTGGTGGAGACGCGGTGGGATGTGCGGTCTC
>DHCFI07803__coassemble_1466_pt1 | contig 17531 bp, 17 predicted proteins | sample DHCFI07803__metabat2_low_PE_029 | metagenome-assembled genome bin DHCFI07803 | reverse complement strand
TACGGCGCGCAGTCGAACTTTGGCGCGCAGTCGAACTTCGGGGCCCAGGGCGCGGCCGGCTCGGATGGCGAGGTCGGGAATTACGGGCCGCAGGGCCCGCCGTCCAACGTGGGCTGGGCCGTGGTCTCGATCCTGTTCTTTTGGCCACTGTCGTTCGTCGCGATGACCCGTGCGCTGCAGGTCTACCCTCTGTGGGCGAGCGGACAGTACTCCGAGGCGATGGCGGCGAGTGCCTCCGCGAAGAAGCTCGGGATGATCTCGCTGGGGATCATCGCGGTGATCTTCGTGCTGTACATCCTGTTCATCATCATTATGGTGGCCGTCGCGGGCACGGCGGCCAACAACTACTGACCACTCCGGCACGGTGGTCCGGTCGGGTGCAGGGATAGCATCGGCCCCATGACGAACCCGAACTTCCCCGACTCGTCCAGCTCCACCTCGAATTCCGGCTCCGACTCCTCATACGGGAGCGGTTCCGCCTATGGTGACCAGTCCGCCTACGGTGCCCAGTCCGGTTACAGCGCTCAGCCCGACTACAGTGCGCAGTCCGGTTATGGTGCACAGCCCAGCTACGGCGGACAGCAGAGCTATGGGGGACAGTCGACCTACGGCGCGCAGCAGAACTACGGGGCTCAGGCTTCTGCGGGTTCGACCGGGAGTCTCGGGACCTACGGTCCTCAGGGCCCGCCGTCCAACGTGGGCTGGGCTGTAGCCGCGGCCATTTTCTTCTGGCCGTTGGCATTCGTCGCGATGACCCGTGCACTGCAGGTCTACCCGCTCTGGGCGACCGGACAGTACGCCGAGGCCGAGGCGGCCAGCGCTACGGCGAAGAAGTTCGGGGTCATCGCGCTTGTGGTGTTCGCCGTGCTCATCGTGCTCTACATCGTCTTTTACGTCGTGTTCATCGTCTTCATCATGAGCATGTCCGAATCCATGTACTGACGGTCCCTCACCACCGGGTGGGCCGCTTCGCTCGGTCTCACCGCTCGGGCGCGGCTGCACCTCCTCGGTGCGGCCGCGTCGTCGTATATCCGGGCAGTGGGGCGACGGACCTGCGGGGAGACTGGGCCATCAGTCTGCGGCGCTACTGGGTGGCCGCGCCCATCTGCCGGATCGTCTCGAGGTGCTGGGACGGAGCGTCCGGGGCGAACTGGCCCGGCCGGATGGTGACCGTCTCCCACCTGCCCGAATAGGGGAACATGCCGTGCTCGCGGTGCAGCCGCGCCGACACCGGGGACCGGTGCATCCGGCCCACCGAGAGGCCGCTGAACGGCACGAGCCACGACAGTTGGGTGAGTTCGATCCCCTCGGCCACCGCGACGCCGTCGATCTCGAGCGTGACCTGCCACCTGCTGCGACCGGGCGCCTCGACACGCATGCCGAGCCTGGTCGCGCCCGCCGGGATCGGAGCGGGGAAGGCAGCCGAATCCGTGACCCGCCCCCACGCGTTCTGCTCGACCCGCAGATGACCGTCCTCCACGAACAGGACAAGCCCCGACTCCTGCCCTCCATGGGCGTAGAGGACACCGGCGTCGCCGGGCCGGTAGCCGGCGCCGAGCGTGACCTCGACGCTGAAGCTGCGGCCGTCGACCAGCTGACTCACCCGGAACCGCTCGAGCGGCGGCGTCTCCGGCACCATCACCGTCTCGGTCGCGAGCCGCTGCTCGGCGGGATCGCGCTGGTAGAAGTGCAGCGGACTGCCGTTGGACATCGGGTACACCTGGTTCTCGCGGGCCGCGCGCTCCCAGCGGGACACCAGGTCGGCGACCACCTCCGGATGCTGCTCGGCCACGTCCTCCAGCTGCACCGGGTCGGACGCGGGCCGGAACAGCTCCCAGCGGTCGTCGGCGAACGGCGTGGCCGGGGCGTGCCGGGCCACCAACTCGAACTCCCCGGCGTAGTACGCGCGCTCGCCTAGACATTCGTAGTACTGGTCGCCGTGCGCGCTCGGGGCGTCGGGATCGCGCAGCGCCGCCACCATCGAGGTGCCGTCCAGCGGGCGGGCGTCCAGACCTTGCCGACTCGCGGGAATGTCCACTCCCGCGAGCTCGGCGAGGGTGGGAAAAATGTCCGTGACGTGCGCGTATTGGTGGCGGACGGCGCCGGTGGGGGTGGCGTTGTCGTCGTCGTGACGGTTTCGGTCTTGTGGTTTTTCCGGTTCTTCACCGAGGCCGAGCCCCGCGGGCCAGGACATCACGCACGACACCTGGTGGCCGCCGCGGTACGTGCTGAACTTGTGGCGCCGGAACGGAGTGTTGGCGACGGTTGCCCAGGCGGAGGCGTAGTGCGGCCAGGAAGCGGGGCCGCCGAGCTCATCGATCCGCCCGATCTCCTCCGCGACGCGCTCGTCGACGCTGAGCTTGCGACTGCGGTCCATGTTGGCCAGGAAGTTGAACATCCCCACGGTGCCGCCGGGGCCCGCGGTGGCCGCGCCGTTGTCGGAGAAAAAGACGAAGATCGTGTTCTCCAGGCGGCCGAGGCGGCGCTGGATCTCGCGGATGCGGCCCACGGACTCGTCGATGCTGACGACCATCGCGGCGTAGTTCTCCATGTGCCGCGCCGCGAGCCGCCGCCCGTCGTCGGTCAGCGAATCCCACGCGGGGACGTCGGGGCCCAGGTCCTCGTTCATGGGACCGGTGCCCGCCGCGTCGGGAACCACGCCCAGAAGATCTTGACGACGACGACGCTCCGCCCGCACCTGCTCCCAGCCGGAGTCGTACTGCCCGCGGAACGGTTCGGCGGCACCGTCTTTGATGTGCATCGGACTGTGCACGGCCGCGTGCGCGTAGTACATCATCAGCGGCTTGGTCGGGTCGCATGCGTGGGTCTCGGCGATCATCTCAACGGCGCGGTCGGTGAGATCGTCGGTGAGGTAGTAGCCGGGCGGGTACTCCTCGGTGCGGACCGGGCTGTTGCCCTCGTACAGCTGGGCCGGCGCGTGCAGGTTGGCCTGGGCCTCGAGGAAGCCGTAGTACTGGTCGAAGCCGCGCTGCAGCGGCCACGAGTGGCGGTCGCCGGCGGCGTGCATGTCCTGCTCGCGGCACAGGTGCCACTTGCCGATCGCCATGGTGGCGTAGCCGGCGTCGCGGAAGGCCTCCGCCATCGACGGCTGGTTGGGGGCGAGCTCGGCGGCGTAGCCGGGGAAGCCGTCGTCCACGTTGGCGACCGCGCCCATCCCCACCGCGTGCGAGTTGCAGCCGGTCAAAAGCGCGGCGCGGGTGGGGGAGCAGGTCGGGGTGACGTGGAAGTCGGTGAGGCGCGCGCCCTCGGCGGCCACGGCGTCGAGGTGCGGGGTGGGGATCTCCGAGCCGAACGCGCCGATGTCCGAGTAGCCCATGTCGTCGACGAGCATGACGATGACGTCGGGCTTCCCTCCCGGCCCGCGCCGGTTCGGCCGCGGACGGTCGGGCCAGGCGGGCGTCGCCGAGGGCAGGTCCTCGGTGATTGTGCCTCCGAAGTCGGCCGGTGCCCCGAACTCGCTGTCACTGGTGCTCGTCATGACGGCGATCGTAGCCGCCTTTGCGGGTTGGCGTAGACGTTTGTCTACACTTGCGGAAGAAGTGAGCCCTGAGCTGGGCTTTGCTGCCCGGCTCAGGGCTCAGGTTGTGGGGCTCAGACCAGGCCGAACTTGGGTGCCTCGATCGCGGGGCAGGTGTTCATCACCACGTCGAGGCCCGCTTCCTTCGCGCGCTCGGCGGCGGCCTCGTCGATGACGCCCTTCTGCAGCCAGACCGCCTTAGCGCCCTTGGCGATGGCGTCGTCCACGACAGCCCCGGCGAGCTGGGAGTTCACGAACACATCCACGACGTCGATCTCGCCGGGAACCGACTCGAGATCCACGTAACCCTGCTGGCCGTAGACCGTTTCGGCCTTGGGGTGGACCGGCACGATCTCGTGACCGAGGTTTCGGACGTACCCGGCGATCTCGAAGGCGGTGCGCTCTTCATTGGCCGACAGGCCCACGATGGCCCACCGACCCTTGTCCGCCAGGAGACGCTTCATGACTTCGGGATCATTGGTATGGCTCATACCCAGTGCAGCGCCCGCGAGCGCCCATTCATTCCTGGCGACGTGGCCGATCACGCGCAAATGCGCAGCCTGACCTGCTTCGGGCGCATCGAGAAGTGGGTTCGGCCCGGTCTCACTCGCGAAACGTGGGCTGAACCCTCTGCGCGATGCGCGGTGCGTCGGCCGTCCGGCCTGCGCAGCATCGAGAAGTGGGTTCGGCCCGGGCGCACTCGCAAAACGCGAGCTGAACCCTCTGCAGGCTGCGGGAGCGATGGGCGGCGGCGCCGACAGGCCGAGATCAGTCGCCGACGGCGTCCTTGCCGCGCTGAACGATCTTCGGATCCGGGGCAAACACGACCTGCGTGTCCTTCTCCGGGTAGTCGAACTGGTTGAGGAAGTGGCGCAGTGCGTTGATGCGGGCGCGCTTCTTGTCGTTGGACTTGATGGTGGTCCAGGGTGCCCACTCGGTGTCCGTGCGCCGGAACATCTCTTCCTTGGCGTCGGTGTACTTGTCCCACTTGTCGAGGGACTCCAGGTCCATGGGGGAGAGCTTCCAGCGGCGCACCGGGTCGAGCTGGCGGATCGCGAAGCGGGTCTTCTGCTCCTCCTGGGTGACCGAGAACCAGAACTTGGTCACGCCGATCCCGGAGTCGACCAGCATCTTCTCGAACATGGGCGCCTGCTGCATGAACGTCTCGTACTGCGCGTCCGTGCAGAAGCCCATCACCCGCTCGACGCCGGCGCGGTTGTACCAGGACCGGTCGAACAGGACGAGCTCGCCGCGGCTGGGCAGGTGCTGGACGTAGCGCTGGAAGTACCACTGGTACAGCTCGGTCTCGGTGGGCTTGATCAGGGCCACGACCCGGGCCTGCCGGACGTTGATGTACTCGGTGAACCGCTTGATGGTGCCACCCTTGCCGGCGGCGTCGCGGCCCTCGAACACGATGATCTGCCGGTGCCCGGTCTCGGCCTGCCACCGCTGGAACTTCAGCAGCTCGATCTGCAGGAGGTACTTCTCGACCTCGTACTGGTTCCGGTCCATCCGGCTGTTGTACGGGTAGTTCTCCCGCCAGGTGTCGACGGCTTTGCCGTTGATGTCGATGAGGTCGGGATCCTCGCCGTGGTCATCGCGGACGGTGAAACCCTCGGCGCGGAGCCGATCGATGTAGTGACGCAGCTGGAACGTGGACATGCGGTCGATCTCCTGGTGTGAGGTGGTGTCGAGCGATTTGAGAAAGTCTGTCTGGCTGGCGGGCCGGGCTGCGGGGTCTGGTGGGTCGGGCTGGCGGGCCGGGCTGCGGGGTCCGGCGGGGGCGCGGTCAGTCGAGGTCCACGATGACCGGCGCGTGGTCGGAGGCGCCCTTGCCCTTGCGTTCCTCGCGGTCGATGCTCGCCCCGGTCACGCGCTCGGCCAGTGCGGGGGAGTGCAGCTGGAAGTCGATGCGCATGCCCTTGCGCTTGGGGAAGCTCAGGCCGGTGTAGTCCCAGTAGGTGTAGACACCGGGGCCGGGCGTGTACTCGCGGGTGACCTCGCGGAAGCCGGCGCCGTCGAAGGCCGTGAACGCCACCCGCTCGGGCTCGGAGACGTGGGTCTTGCCCTCGAAGACCTCCATGTCCCACACGTCCTCGTCCAGGGGCGCGACGTTCCAGTCGCCGACCAGCGCGATCTGCGCGGACGGGTCGGCGTCCACCGCGGCCCCGGCGTGATCGCGCAGCCGGGCCAGCCATTCGAGCTTGTAGGTGTAGTGCGGGTCGGCGAGTTCGCGGCCGTTGGGCACGTACAGGCTGTAGACGCGGACGCCGTCGCACACCGCGGAGATGGCGCGCGCCTCCGGATCCTGCGAGACCTCGGGATCCTTGTGGAAGCCGGGCATCCCGTCGAACCCGATCTGCGCGTCCTCGAGCCCGACCCGCGACGCGATGGCCACGCCGTTCCATTGGCTCAGCCCGTGATGGGCGACGGTGTAGCCGATCTCCTCGAACGCCTCGTGCGGGAACTGATCGTCCTTGCACTTGGTCTCCTGCATGGCCAACACGTCACAATCCGACCGTTCGAGCCACGCGAGGACCCGATCTTTACGTGCACGGATGGAGTTGACGTTCCAGGTGGCCAGGCGCATGGAGTCCAGTCTATTACCCGCCACGACGGCGCGAGTGGTGCGCGGGTGAACACGTGGGAACGGTGACGGAACAGCAGAGTCGGGTCAGGAAGGGGCGACGACGAGGTGCCGCAACGAATGATGCGGCTGCAGCCCCAGTTTCGACCAGAGCCCCCGGCCGGCCGAATTGTCCGCGAACACGTGGAGGTGACACTCGGTCGCCCCGAGGCCCAGCCCCCACTGGACGAGCGAGCCGGTGACGATCTCGGCCAGGCCCCGGCGCCGGTGGGCGTCCGCGGTCTGGACGCACGACACTGCGATCCGAGGCAACCCGTCCGGGCCGGTGGCCACCGCGCCGCGGGCGATCGCCGCGAGTTCGCCGCCCTCCTCGAGCCGCGCGAACACCGCGTGGCCACCGGGGCCGGGCTCGTCGCTGTCGCCGGACTGCCCGCCGGAGGTGGGGGTGCTGGCGGAGGCCGGGATGCGGCCGGAGGCGTCGGCGGTGGCCAGCATCGCCGGGCGCACGCGCTGCGGGTCGAGGTCGGCGGTGGCGTGATAGAGCGCCAGCCAGTCGTCGTCCGGGGACTCGGCGAGCGTCACGGCCGGCCGGGTGTCGGGGGGAAAGGCGGCGTCCACGATGTCCAGCAGCTCGCGGCTGTCGGCGGTGCACAGCAGCAGTTCGCGGTCCGCCCGGATGCGGGCCGGGTCGACGGGTCGGCCGTCGAGCATCAGCTGCTCGAGCCGGACCAGCCGGTCCACGTCCACGATCCGCAGCGGCAGCCCACGCGCGGCGTACCAGTCGCGGACCCCGTCGAGCTCCGCGGCGCTGGCCCACGGCAGCACCGGCACGGCCGAGTCGCGGCGATACGACCAGTCGTCGCCGGCCCGGCAGAACCAGCCGTCCACGATCTCGAACTCGGTGCCCGGCCAGGCGAGCGCCCCCGAATACTCGTGGGCGCGGATGTCGCGGGCACGCACCGGCCGCGGGGGCAACACCTTGAGGACCGCGATGTCGGCGTCCGGGATCCGGACCTCCTCGCCGGACTCCCGCCGCACCACGAGCTCGGGATCGAGCGTCACCACGTGACCGATCACGTCCGTGTACAGGTGCGACGTCTCACCGGGAGCCAGATAACGGCGAACGGTCACCCGCTCGCCGACGTCCACCTCGCGACCGCCGTTCCAGCGAGATCGGCCTGATAGCCCACGATCCGGGGAGGCGGGGTCCGGTCCGCCGGGGGACTGCTCACCCATGGAGTGGGGTGGTGTTGTCGTCGTCGTAAAGTTCTTCATCCTCGTCGGCGAAGGGGTCCGGGTCGCGCGCCGGATCCCAGCTCAGGCCCGGCACGCCCCACCCCTCGTCGCGGATGTGGCGCTTGGCGGCCTTCTTGTTCCGGCCGATGAGGTGATCGGTGTAAAGGTATCCGTCCAGGTGGCCGACCTCGTGCTGCAGGCACCGCGCGAGCAGGCCGTACCCCTCGATCGACACCGGCTCGCCGTGCTCGTCGGTGCCCGTCACGCGCGCCCACCACGCGCGGCCGCGCGGGAAATTGATGCCCGGGACGGAGAGGCAGCCCTCCATGTCGTCCTCGGGATCCGGCATGGTCTCCGGGATCTCCGAGGTCTCCAGCACCGGGTTCACCACGCAGCCGCGGCGAGTGATCCAGCCGCCGCGCGCCTCGACCTCCTCGCGGGACAGACTGCCGCCGTCCTCGGTGTCCAGGTCCGGGCAGTCATAGACGAACAGGCGCTTACGCACGCCGATCTGGTTGGCCGCCAGGCCCACGCCATGCGCGGCGTCCATCGTCTCGTACATGTCCGCCACGAGCTCGGTGAGCTCCTCCGGGGACTCGGTGACGGGCTCGGTCGGAGCGTGGAGCGCGGGATCGCCGAGGATGACGATGGGACGGATTGCCATGGGCACAGATTCTAGTGGGCAGTCGGCCTGGTCACCGCTTCGCGTCTGGCGGGGCGGCGGGATCGAGTGTGGTGGGGCGGCGCGACTGTGTCTGGCGGGGGCCGGCCAGAGATCTGGCAGGGTGTCGGACGTCTGTGGTTCACTACGGGGGAATCACAACAGTGTGATCCGATCCCGGCGAGGAGGCACGCACATGGGTCGAGCGGCCGCGGCGGCACCGCAGGTGCAGGTCGGAGACGAGCAGGACATGTCAGGTAAGCACACGGCAGAGCTGCATGCGGCGGACCCCGTGCTGTCCGACAGGGACCAGGCCATGCTCGAGTTCGAACGCCAGTGGTGGAAGTTCGCCGGGTCCAAGGAAGAGGCCATCCGGCAGAAGTTCGACATGTCCGGCACCCGCTACTTCCAGATCCTCAACGAGCTCATCGACAGGCCCGAGGCGCTGGCCGCGGACCCCCTCCTCGTCAAGCGGCTGCGCCGCATGCGCAGCAGCAGGCAGAAGGCGCGCGCGGCCCGCAACCTGGGAATGCGCCTCGACTGACTTACACTCGGGCGCGTGAGTACCCAGTACGAGAACCCGCAGTACAACGGCGAGTACGAAGACGCCGACCCCGACGCGCACGGCGAGCCGCCCCACGCCGATGAGCCGAGCGGCCCGCCCTACCGCGCCATCGCCATGGTGCTGCTGTCGGCCGTGGTGCTCGCGATCGGCGTGGGTCTCGTCCAGCTGTTCGGCGGAGACGACGAGGGCGCCACCGCAGTTGAGGAGTCCACCTCCCAGGTCGAGCAGGGCGGCGACGGACAGGGCGCCCCCGGCGCTGACGGCGCAGGTCAGGGCGGTCAGGGCCAGGATGGCTCCGCCCCGGCCGACGGCGGTCAGCCGCTTCCGCCGCCCCCCGGCGCCGACCAGGACCCCGACGCTGCGTCGGCCCCCGGTGCAGACGGTCAGACAGTTGGCCAGTCGGCCGGTCAGGCCCAGGCGGCCGGTGGCGGCAATTCCGGGGTGACCTCGGTGCCGGTGACGATCTACAACAACAGCACCGTCGTGGGCCTTGCCGGCCGGACCGGTGAACAGCTGCGGGAATCCGGATTCGCGGTGGGCGATGTGGCCAACCTGCCGTCCAACCGCGGCGTCGTGGCGGAGTCGACCGCGTTCTACGGCAACGGGCTCGGCGAGCAGGAGGCTGCGCAGGCGGTCGCGCAGCAGCTGGGCATCGTCGCCAAGCCGCGACCGGCGGATATGGCCGCGGACGGGCCCGGCGTGATCGTGATCGTCACCCAGGACCTCCAGGGCTGAGGACGGGGCCGAGTGCAGGGCTGAGGGTAGGGCTGAGGGCGTCTCGTCCCCCATGCCCTCGTGAGCAAGGCCCTGAGGATATGATGAGTCCACCGATCCCGCCGCGCGGGATCCATGCACCGTAGAGACTTGCAGCTGAGACTTGCAGCCACCCGAGATCGAAGGAGCCCCCATGGCCCCGCGTCAGACCGCCCGCCGCCTCTTGGTTGCGGCTCCCGCCCTTCTGCTCGCACTCGGCGTGGCCGCGTGCAGCCCGCCCAACGAGCAGCCGGCTGATCCGGACGCGCCATACACGCTCCCCAGCTACACCCTCGATCCCACCACGCCCACCACCACCTCCATCGCTCCGGAGTCCGCCGGTGGCGTCGACGCCGAGGAGGAGCAGTTCCTGGAGGGCACCCCGACCGAGAACACCAACCCGGGCCTCGGCCTGCTGGGTGACCCGATCGGTGAGGAGAACGCCCAGGGCCAGGACGGCGCCGTGGTGCCTGAGGCCGAGCGTGAGCCGGCTAGCGGCCAGACCAACTGATCTGACACAGGCTTCGGGCCCCGTCTCCTTCAAGGGAGGCGGGGCCCGAGTCGTTGTGGGGGGAGTGCGCCGCGCGGGCGTGGCTGGCGCGGGCGTGGCTCGCGAGCGCGGGACCTCCGGCGCAGCTGACTAGGTGCCCCGCTCCGGGGTGATACACCGGTCGTCGAAGGTCTCCAGGCTCGGCGCTTCGTGCGTGATGGTGCCGTCCTCGACGCTTTCCCGGTAGGCGACATTGCCCACGCGGTTTGCGATCACCGGGGCGGTACACACCCCCACGATGGCGGCGAGAACGAGCATGCCCAGCGCCGGGTTCGGGACGATTCTGATCGCGGCGCCGATGAGGATGAGCACCAGTCCGAGCACCTGCGGCTTGGCGGCCGGGTGCATGCGGCTGAGGGTGTCCCGGAAACGCAGGAGGCCGATCGCGCTGGCCAACGTCATGAGGGCTCCGGCCAGGACGAACAGGGCGGCGATGATCTCGCGGGGATTGTCGGTCATGACTGGGGCTCCTCGGGGACGCCGATCGTGTCGTTGACTCGGAAACGCGCCACGGACACCGAGCCGAGGAAGGCCACCAGAGCGAGCGCGACAAGAGCGGCGGCGACGGTGGTGTCCTTGGTCCAGGCCAGGTAGATGCCGATACCGCCCTGGGCGATCGCTGCGAGCATGTCCAACGAGATCATCCGGTCCAGGGTGCCCGGGCCGCCGACCAGGCGGATCATCGCGATGAACAGTGCGATCGACAACGCGATCACGGCGAGGATCCACAGGACGAGGGTGAAGCTCATCAGGGGGTCTCCTTCTCCGTGTCGGGGCTGGTGTCGGCGGAGCGGCGTCTGATCCGGTGTGCGCGGCCGACGCTCTGCGGGGCGCCGTCGGCGGGGGCGGTGTAATGCTCGGGACTCGGACGCCAATCCTCGTCACGCTCGAATGCGCGCTGGAAGAGATTCTCCACGTGCGCAGTCTGGCGGTAGAAGGCGTCGACGGCCTCGTCGGTGCCGGTATCGAGCACGTGGACGTAGACGTACCGGGCCACCGGGTCGACTCGCACCACGATGCCGCCGGGCATGAGGTTCAGGGAGTTCACCGCGAGCGCCAATGTGAAGTCGGACTTCAGGCGCATCGGCGCCCGCAGAACGGCTGGCTGCGGCGGGGCCGACGGACGAACCGACTGCCACGCCACGACCAGTGAGGACCGCACGAGGTAGAAGCCCACCATGATGACCAACCAGATCGTGGACATCGGGCGAAGCAGACCCTCGACCGGGACCCGGGGGAGCGGGAGCAGGACCATGATGGCGATGGCCACGAGCAGCCCGGCCGCGACGGTGCCGACGGTGTAGGAGCCCCACAGGAGCGTCCAGGCGAAGACGAGCCACAGGGTCATGAAGATGCGGGAACCGAGTACCCTCAGGTCCAGCTTCGGTGCCTTGTTCACGTCAACGCACCCCCGTCACGTTGCCGACGTGCCGACCAGGTGTGTCGTCGGCGGGGACGGAATAGAGGTACTCGCCGCGTTCCATCAGACTCTCCGCCGCGCGATCCGATACGCCCAGCAGTGGGCCGGCGAAGACGGTCATCAGGAGTGAGACGACGACGAGGGCGAGGGTGGGCGTGAGCATGCTCATCGGCATCTTGCCCACGTCGTCACGCTCGTCGAACTCCACGTACTCGTCGGATGGCAGCAGCGCGAGAGGCTTGGCCAGTGCCATGGCGCCCTCGGGGGCGTCGGCGCGGGGCCGCCAGAACGCCTTGGACCAGACGCGCACCACCACGTAGAGGGTGAGCAGGCTGGTCGCCATGGCGCCGGCGATGAGGATCCAGTTCAGCGGCCCGCCGACCTCGGCACCGGCCTGGACCACGGCGAGCTTGCCGACGAAACCGGAGAACGGCGGGATGCCGCCCAGATTCAGTGCCGGGATGAGGAAGGTGACTGCCAGAACCGGGCTCAGCACGGCGAGGGATCCGAGTCGACGCAGTGACGACGATCCCGCCTGCCGCTCGATGAGGCCGACGACCAGAAACAGGGTCGTCTGGACGATGATGTGGTGGCCGACATAGTAGATCGCGGCACTGAGCCCCGATTCGGTGGACAGGGCGATGCCGTACACCATGTAGCCGATGTGGCTGACCAGGGTGAACGACAGTATTCGTTTGATATCCGACTGGGCGATCGCACCGAGGATGCCCACCACCATCGTCAGTAGCCCCGCCACGAGCAGGACGTTGTCCATGCTGCCGCCGGCGAAGACCAGGGTGTGGAAGCGGATGATCGCGTAGACGCCGACCTTGGTGAGCAGCCCGGCGAACACCGCGGTGACGGGAGCGGGCGCGGTGGGGTAGGAGTCGGGCAGCCAGGTCGACAGGGGGAAGACGGCCGCTTTGATGCCGAATGCCACGAGGAACACCGCGAAGATCGTGTTGCGCAGTCCATCGGGAACGTCCGCCATGCGGGTGGCGAGCTGAGCGAGGTTGAGGGTTCCGGCAGCCGAGTAGGTCAGCCCGATGCCCAGCAGGAAGACCATCGACGACACCATCGACACGACGGTGTAGGACACGCCTGCGCGGACACGTTCCTGGCTGGCGCCCAGCGTGAGCAGGACGTAGGACGCGGCGAGCAGGATCTCGAACCCGACGAACAGGTTGAACAGGTCGCCGGCGATGAACGCGCCGTTCAGCCCTGCCGCCAGGGCGAGGTAGGTCGGCAGGAAGATCGAGACCGGCTGGTCGCCGTCGCCGTCACGGACACCCTGCCCGACGGCGTAGATGATCACCGACAGCAGGACGACGGCCGAGACACAGAGCATCAGCGCGCTGAGCCGGTCCGCGGCCAGGGTGATGCCCACCGGGGCGTCCCAACCACCGACCTGGACCGTGTGCATCCCGTGTTGGTCGGTCAGGACGAGCAGGAGTCCGGAGATCACCAGGAGGGCGAACAGGGTGATCACGGTGATCAGGTTCTGGATCCGCGGGCGCCGGGAGACCACGAGGGTCAGCGCCGCCGCGAGCAGCGGAAGGAGGAATACCGAGGGGATGAGGTATCCGAAGAGGTCTGCAGACATCATTTGACCTCCTCCTCGTCGTCGTCCCGGTATTGCTTCTTCCGCAGGGCCTTGAGCCGGGCCTCCGCTGCTGCCTTGGCCTGGGCTTCTGCCTCGTATTCGGCTTCGGCCTCCTCGAGATCCTCGTCGTCGTAGTCGACGTGTTCACCGAGTTCGGTGGGCATACCCGTGGTCGGGTCGTCGGAGGCGTCGCGGTCGGGGGCGGACGCGGGGTCCAGGGCCGAACGCTTGGCGATCTTGGCATCCTCGGCGTCGTCGGCGACCTCGTCCATGGTGGTGAACTGGTACGAGCGATAGGCCATCGCGAGGATGAACGCCCCGACCCCGGCGGTGATGACGATCGCCGTGAGGATCATGGCGTGTGACAGGGGATCCGAGTCGGCGGTGTTGTCGCCCCAGCCCCGGCCGCGGATCGGCGGGTTCCCGGGGGGACCACCGGCGGCGAGGATCAGCAGGTTGACGCCGTTGGACATGATCATGATGCCCAGCAGAATCTTGATGATCGCTCGCTCGAGGAGCAGGTACACGCCGGCGGCACAGAGGATGCCGGCCAGGAGCAGTAGTGCGAAGTCGGCGGTCATGACATCCCCTCCGGCGAGGCGCCCAGGTTCTCGGCGGCCTCGAGTCGCTCGGCGCGGCGGACGGCCAGGTCGGACCGCGGCCCGGGGAAGTCGACCCCGGGGACGCGGCGCAGGGCAGCGGTGGACGGCGAATCCGTGGCGTCGACGTAGACGGCGCGGAGCTCCTCGAGATCCTCGGCGTTGAGGTCGAGCCGGGCACCGAGACTGCGGAGGATGTCGAGGACGAGGCCGACGACGATGAGGTAGACGCCCGCATCGAAGAAGAGGACGGTGACCATCTTGACGTGTCCGAAGACGGGCATGTCCCACTCGAAGGTCGCGCTGGACATCGGGGGCGCACCGAGGAACATGGAGAACGCGGCCGTGCCGGCGGCCAGCAGCAGACCCACGCCGAGGATGCGGCCCGCATCGAACGGGATGGCCTCACCGAGCTCGTAGCGACCACCGGCGAGGTAGCGCAGGACCAGGGCCAGGCCGGCGACGAGGCCGCCCGCGAAGCCGCCACCCGGATTGTTGTGACCGGCGAAGAAGAAGTACAGGCTCAGCACCATCATTGTCGGGAAGATGAGGCGCGTGGTGACCTCGAGCACCAGCGAGCGGGCGCGCGGGTCGCGGACCGTGGCGCCGGCGAGCCATCGGCCGGGAGAGGCGCCGGGAGCCTCGATGACGATGCGCGCGGCCTCGATGCCGCGACGGCCGGACACGGTCTTGTCGGCGTCGGAGATGCGCGGTCCCGAACCGTAGCGGCGGTTGCGGAAGACGAGGCTGGCGACGCCGGTGGCGGCGACCAGCAGCACGGTGATCTCGCCGAGGGTGTCCCAGGCGCGGATGTCGACGAGGGTGACGTTGACGGAGTTGGCGCCGTTGCCGATCCGGTAGGCGAGGTCGGAGAAGACCGTCGACACGGCCGGGTCCTTGCGGGCGTTGATGGCGTAGGCGCCGACGATGATCACCAGCAGCCCCACGCCGATGCCGAGCCAGGCGCGCGCCCGGCGGAAGCCGCTGGACAGCGGCACCTCGGCGGGCATGGTCCGCAGGACCAGAACGAACGCCACCATCATCAGGGTCTCGACCAGGACCTGCGTGAGCGCGAGGTCCGGTGCGCCGTGGAAGGCGAACACCACTGCCACGCCGTAGCCGGTCACGGACATGGCGATCACCGACGCGAGACGGTTGCGAAGCAGCGTGGCGGCGATGGCGGCAATCGTCATGGGGATCATGACGATGAGGACGACCGGGTTGCCCGACAGCTCCATCTGCAGGCCCTCGCGGGTACCGACCAGGAGCGAGATGAACGGGAACACCACGAGCGTGACCAGGATGACGCCGAGGGTCAGGGGGAGCGAACCGCGCTGGGTGGCACCGGTCAGGCGGAGCGACAAAACGTCGAAGAAGTGCAGGACACCGTCGTAGATACGGTCGGCGTTACCCAGTGCCGGCGACTGGAACTTGAGGCGCTCGACGGTGCGCTGCGCGATGTACAGCAACAGGCCCAGCACGTAGACGACGATCGTCAGGGCCAGCGGGACCTCGAATCCGTGCCACAGTCCCAGGTGGTACTCCTCGTCGCCGCGCCACGGGCTTCCGGGCGGGAAGGCCGAGTTGACGAAGCGGGAGATGAGGGTCTCGACGGGGGCGGACCACACGCCCAGTACCAGGCCGGCGGTCGCGAGCAACGCAGGTACGGACAGGAAGAAGAAGCCGGACGGGCGGGACTCGGCGACTGCGGGGCTCATGCCCTTGTCGAAGGTGCGCTTGGAGCGGAAAGCGCCCATGACCAGGCGTGCGGTGTAGGAGAACGTGAGCACCGAGCCCACCACGAGGCCGGCGGTGATGACGAGCGAGGGCATCCCGTGCAGCCGCTCCTCGTTCAGCACGGTCGAGAACGCGGCCTCCTTGCCGACGAATCCGAGGAACGGCGGCAGCCCGGCCATCGAGGCGGCGGCCAGGGTGAAGAACACGGCCAGCGCCGGGCGCTTGCGGCCCAGACCGGACAGTTCGCGGATCTCGCGGGTGCCGGTGGTCTTGTCGATCACGCCGACGGACATGAACAGTGCCGACTTGAACAGGGAGTGGGCCAGCAGCATGGTCAGTCCGGCGAGCATGGTGTCGCGGGAACCGATGCCGACCAGCACCATCAGGAAGCCGAGCTGGGAGACGGTGCCGAAGGCCAGCACCAGCTTGAGGTCCTGCTCGCGCAGTGCTCGCCAGCCGGCCATGAGGAGCGAGACCAGGCCGAGTGCGATGAGCGGCATCTGCCAGGTCGAGGAGCCGGACAGCCCCGGGCTCATGGCGGCGACGAGGAAGACTCCGGCTTTGACCATCGCAGCGGAGTGCAGGTACGCACTGACCGGAGTCGGCGCTGTCATCGCGCCGGGGAGCCAGAAGTGCAGTGGCGCGATGGCCGATTTACTGATCGCGCCGACGATCACCAGCACCAGCGCCCAGTGCACCAGCGTCCCGGACGGGGGCGAGGCCACGATGTCGCTGAGCAGGTACGACCCGGTCTGCTGGGCCAGGATGATCATGCCGACGAGCATCGCGAGGCCGCCGAGGGTGGTCACCAGCAGTGCCTGGGTGGCTGCGCGCCGGGATGAGGCACGTTCGGCGTAGTGGCCGACCAGCAGGAAGCTCAGTACTGAGGTGATCTCCCAGAAGATGTAGAGCAGGATCAGGTTGTCGGCCACCACGAGGCCGAACATGACTCCGGCGAAGGCCACGAGCTCGGCGGCGAACAGGTGAAGACGCGGTTCGGAATCCTCGAAGTACCAGGTGCAATAGAAGAGCACCAACGCGCCGACACCGAGTGCGATGAGCGCCATCAAGGCGGACAGCGCGTCCATGCGCAGGTCGATCGTCAGGTGGATGCCGGGCGCCCACTGCAGGGTTTCGGTGGGCGTGCTGTTCAGCTTGGTCGCCACCCACACCGCGCCGGCGGCGGGCACCATGGCCAGCAGTGGGAAGGCGCGGCGTCCGAGGCGGAGCACCAACGGGATCGCGATCAGAGCGGCCACGGCATGGGCCGCGAGAATCGCGATCACAGGCGACTCCTCTCCGTACGTCGGTCGGCTGACGACATGCGGACATACCCACCCTCTGGGGCGGGTCCCATTAGGTCAGCCGAGGCGTAGTTCCTGTGAACACTTTACAGAACACCGTTTCGGCAGCGACGTCAGCGCAGATGAAGCCTGGTCGCGGCATTGAGCAGAGCCGCGATCGACGACTCGGATGAGGACTGCCCGAAACCCATCGCCCACTCGTGTCTCCGGCCGCTGGTGGCGCGCAGGATCGTGCACCACGATTCGGTGCCGGGGAACTCGGTGCCCTCGTACTGGTGGAACTTCTCGATCTGCACGCGCGCACCGACGCGTCCGAGCATCTCGGACATCGCGGTGAGTTCCCCGCACGATTCGGTGGTCAGTCGGTGGGCGGTGAAGTGCCCGGGCTGGTCGTCGGGACTGCGGGTGGCGAGGATCGCCTCGTAGGCGGTGATGCCGCGCCCGAGGTAGCGCCGCGAGAAGTCCGCCAGGTGGAAATGGTCGGAGGACGGGGCGAAGGTGTCGACCATGGTGCGCCAGTCCATGTGGGAGGCGAGGTCGCGAAAACCCCTGGGGAGACGACGACGATACCGTTCTGTAAACGGATGGCGCTCACCGGTCTGTGGCGCGGCGACTGTGGTGTGCGGCGCTGCGTCAGAGGTCTGCGGTGCGGCGACTCGGGTATCGAGGGCAGTGGTGGTCTGGGCGGACGGGTGCGCAATGGCGTTCATGGTTCTCTCGTGTCTCTCGACGTCGGTGCGGCGACCGACGGAGTAGCGAGCAACCACGCAACGGGGATGCCGGTCTGTCAGACCCCGTTACGTCCGGTTACTACGAGTAGATTCCGCATGCCCCGTACTTTAGCCGCGTCCCGCTGAGACCGGCAAGGTGTTCCCGGCGCGCCGACGCGCCCGAATGAACCCGCGCAGCTGAGCGCCCGCCCTCGTGCCCGCGTCGTTGCGAGCGCGCCAACGAGAACCGGCCAGGGCGAACCGGCCA
>DHCFI07803__coassemble_1454_pt1 | contig 17742 bp, 18 predicted proteins | sample DHCFI07803__metabat2_low_PE_029 | metagenome-assembled genome bin DHCFI07803 | reverse complement strand
GAGAACGCCTACACCCCGCTGTACGCGCGCGCCTCACAGATCCGGCAGGAGACGCTGCTCATCTGGGGTCGCGACGACCGCATGCTCCCCTACGAGCAGGCCCACTTCGCGTTCCGCCAGCTGCCCAAGGCCGAACTGCACTCCTTCTCCCGCTGTGGCCACTGGGCCATGATCGAGCAAAAGGACAAGTTCGAGCGCCTGGTGATCGACTTCTTCACCCACTGATCACGGATGGCCGGCGGACATCGCGGTCCGCCGGCCGCCGCAGGCGATAGCCTCGGGGAATGAGTGATTCGCCGCAGCCCGGTCAGCCCGGCCAGTCCGACGCCGATCAGCCTGATCCGGCCACCGCCGCGGGCCCCACCGTCGATCCGCAGACCGGCGAGGACCTGTCGTGGAAACAGACTCCGATGGCGCTGGTCCTCCTCGACCGCCCGGCACCCGATCACCGCGAGATCGGCGAACTGCTCGCGGAGATCTTCGAGGGCTCCTTCGAGGTGGAGATCGGCACCCACGAGGACCCGGCCACCGCTGTCCACGTCGAGGACGCGACTGTGATCGTCTCCGCGGTCGACTCGCCCGTCGCCGACGGAGAGGCATCGAAATACACCGCCGACCTGGCGATGTGGAGCGGCAAGGAAGCCGTGGTGGATACTCACCGCTCCCAGGTGGTGGTTGCGGCGTTCAGGTGGGGACCGATCGGTGACGACGGCGAGCCGACCGCCCCCGAATACCTGGATCCCCGCCTGGAAACGCTCCGCTGCGAACTGGCCGTGGCCAACGTGTCGGCGGCACTGACCGCACTGCCGGGCGCAGTGGCCGTGAGCGTCGGCGGCGCGGCCGTCACCCTGCCGGCCGGACCGTATCGCGATCTCGTGACCGGCAACCCCGTACCGGCACCGGCGCTCGTCGGGGTGCGGGCGGGTATGCAGTCAGAGTCCACGTCCTGCGTCTACACCACGGGCATGGGTCGCTTCGGCCGGATGGACCTCGAACGACTCGACGTCTCCGCACCACCCGCCGCCGTGTACGCCCAGATGTGCGACCTGGTGTCCTACACGCTGGCAACAGGCACGCTCTTCGTCCCCGGACAGACCCTCGAGGTGGGCGGACCCGAGCCGTTGGTCACCGCGGCTGAGGTTTCACCGTTCACCGGGCAGGAGGTCCTGCGCCTCGGACCCGCCGAGTCGGACTGACCCGTTCCGCGACCTCTACTTCGACTTCGACCCCGACCTCTACGGGCGTTGATTGCCGGTGCGCTGCACCACCAGACGGGTGGTGGCGGCAAGCTGGAACGGCCGGACCACCGGCTCGATGCGGCTGGTCAGCCGCTCCTTCTTGAGGCGGGCGATCACGCTGCGCACCAACTCGGGCAACGGATTGCCGGCATGGTCGACCAACGGGTAGATCCGCACCTCCGGGGCAATGCGCGCCATCTCGACGATCGCGTCCACATGGTCTGCCATGTCGAGTCGGTCGGCATAGGTGAACAGCAGATGCGAGCACAGGACCAGGTCCGCCGAATCACTGGCGAGCGGCAGGTCCGGGAGGGCGCCGGCCACGTACCGCTCGGGGGCGACGTCCATATGGTCGAGCATCTGCTCCGCGGCCCTTCGCCGCTTTTCCTCATGCCCCACGACGCCGCCCCGGACGTCCCAGTCGTAGTCGAACTCACGGCGCTGCAGGTGAGCCACCGCACGGTCCACGTCCTCGAGGATCCGGGTCCGGAGCTCGTCGCTGCCACGCGCGTACTGGGGATCGACCGCAATCGCGGATCCGCCGGCCGCGCTGATCTCCGCGACCGCGCTCGCCGCGCCGCCGGGGCAATCCACGATCCGGCGTTCGAGGTCCATGCGATCGAGGCCGAACATGTCCTCGTACTCAGCGAGTGAGCGGGCACTCACCAGGACGTCATCGTCCCGGAGCGTGAGCGTGTTCGTGGTGGTGTGACTTGCGGTCACCTGAGATCTCTCCTCGGTACAAGCGGCCCGGCAATGTCCTGGCCTCAGGGTCTCTGTGTGAACCCGGGCTCCGGAGCGGTCCGCCTCTCGACATACTGGTACGGCCCGTCCGTCACCCGGCGGGTCCGTCGCAGTGCTTGCGCTAGGGCATGGCGCAGCGGGCGGCGCGGATCCACTCGGGACTACGCCGCCAGCACATCAATACGTCGTTCTGCACACAGCAACCGTATCAGTGACCTACAACACAGGCCACCGATAAACCGTCGTGCCTTCACCCGCCAGCCGCTACTTTTCCCAGTTCAGGCGGCAGAACCATCTCGCCGCGACCACCTTAGCCGCCGCTTGCAATAGTGATATAGAACACCAATACCCGGCCGTGACGACTACCGTTCTGGACAGTTGTCGCGAATTGTGTCCGAAACGACTATCGAACCGGAGCCTCCGTGCAGTCATCCACCCGCCGCCGCGCCCCACGCCCGAGGCCCCTGCGGCTCGCCGTCGGAGCGGTCACTCTCGGCCTGGCCGTCGTCCTCACTCCAGTGATTTCCTCCGGGTCCGTGCCGCAGGCCGCCGCGCAGGGGTCGTCCAACGCTCCGGATCACAGTGCCTTCTACGTCCCGCCGGCCGAGCTGCCCGCCGAGTCCGGAACCGTGATCCGCTCCCAGCCGATGAACCTCTTTCCGAGTGTTCCCGACCTGGCAGGCGGCGGCGCGCTCCCGGCCGACGCCCAGCGGATCATGTACCGCTCCACCGGCAGCACCGGCGACCCGATCGCGGTCACCGGCACCTATATGCAGCCCAAGATGCCGTGGACCGGGCCCGGTCCCCGCCCGCTCGCGATCGTCACGCCCGGCACGCAGGGCCAGGGTGACCAGTGCGCGCCGTCCAAGACGATGGAGGTCGGCCTGCGACTCCAGACCACACCGCCATCCATGGGCGCCGGCTACACCATGCTCGATGCGGTCTCGATGCTCGAGCAGGGCTTCGCCGTGGTGGTCCCCGACTACGAGGGACTGGGCACTCCCGGCCATCACGCCTACCTGAGCCGCGAGTCGGCCGGGCGCACCTCACTCGACGCCGCCCGCGCCGCCCTCCGGCTCCCCGGCACGGACCTCGAGCCCAACTCCCCAGCCGTCGCGACCGGATACTCCCAGGGTGGCGGCGCGGCCGGCGCAGTCGGTGAGCTCCATCCGACCTACGCCCCGGACATCAACCTGGTGGGCATCGTCGCCGGAGCCCCGCCGTCGGACATGTTGGGCACCCTCGACCACGTCGACGGCGGCCTGATCACCGGCGCCGTGGGCTATGCGATCAACGGCATCATCCGGTCCCATCCCCACCTGGCCCCGGTATTCGATGCCCACCTCAACGACGCCGGGCGACGGATGCTCGCCACCACCGCCGGGCAGTGCATCCCCGACACGATCCTCAGCTACGGCATGCACCGCACCTCCGAGTTCACCGTCGACGGACGCTCACTGGCAGATGTGGCCCGCTCCGAACCGGAGATCGCCGCGGTGATCGAGAGCTACAACCTGGGCGACAGCGCGCCGGCCGTGCCGTCGATGGTCCTGATCGGACGCAACGACGACGTGATCCCCTATGACACCGCCGTCGACCTCACCCGCAGCTGGTGCGACCAGGGCGTCCCGGTTCAGTTGCACACCGCCGAGTTCCCGTCGCTCGCGCCGGGATTCGTCCTGGACCACGGGATTCCCATGGTCGCCGGGAGAACCGTCGGCGCCCAGTATCTCAAGGACCGGGTCCTCGGCCTGCCCGCGCCGAGCTCGTGCGGGACGGTGTGAATCACGCCCGCCGACGCGATCACGCCGGCAGATGCCTCAGGGCAGGTTGTGGTGGTAGGCCTGCTCCTGGGTGAGCGAGGCGATCCGCCAGCCGCCTGCGGTGCGCACGAACTCCAGCACGTACCAGAGCCCGTAGAAGAAGACCTGCTGGTCCTTCTCCGTGGTGGGCTTGAGCGCCATCGGGTTGAAGCACATGCAGCGGCCGGTGGCGGAGTCGCCGTCGAGGGTCACCGCCAGGTTGCCCATGAGGTGCTGGGTCGCGGCGAAGATCGGCAACATCTCCGCCAGCCACGCACGCACCGCCGGATAGGCGTCGGCGGGCCCACCGGAGGCCTCGAAGCTCAGCCGGGCGTCCGGGGTGAACACCTCGTCCAGCCCGTCGAAGTCTTTCGAATCGATGCAGGTCGCGTACCGCGTCATGAGGTCCTGCAGGTCCCAGCGGTCGGACAACTCGACCAGTGTTCGGCTCATGCCCCCTACGCTAACGTGGCCGGTATGGACTACGAGGACAAAGCCCGCGCCCGAGAGGCGATCGAGCAGCTCAAGTACCGCTACTGGCGGGCATGTGACGCCAAGGATCCCGCCGGCTTCCGGGACTGCTTCGTGGCCACCGGCGGGCAGCTCGACTTCGGCCCCCTCGGCCGGACCGACCCGGACACGATGGTCGGCATCTTTAAGCAGATCGCCCTGGCCACCGCCTCGGACGGCGGACCCCGCATCCTCGACATGCACCACGGATTTATGCCCTCCATCAACGTAGAGGACCCGGGCTCGGGCGATTCTGGGACCGGGGCCGGGGCCGGGGCCGGCGAGCCCACCCGGGCCACCGGGACCTGGACTCTGCAGTTCCGCCAGATCGACCGCGAGAAGGGCACCGAAACGCTCTCGACCGGCGAATACTCGGACGTCTACGTGGTGGAGGACGGCCGCTGGGTCATGGCCGAGTGCCTGTTCACGCCCGGTTGGTCCGTCACGCGTGACCTCGCCGACGCGACCATCACCTACCCCGAGGTCTCCGCCGACCCGGGAGCCGCCACCGAAGGAGCAGACTCGTGACCGACGAGAGCACAACCCCCCGCGTCGCCCTGGTCACCGGCGGCAGCCGCGGCGTCGGCAAGGGCGTGGCCACCGCGCTCGCCGAGGCGGGATGGGTCGTCTATGTGACGGGACGGTCGGCCGAGCGCCTGCAGGCCACCGTGGATACAGCCGCCGCCGACGGGGTTCCGGGCGAGATCCGGGCCCTGGAATGCGACCACGGTCGGGACGAGGAGATCGTCGCCGTCGTCGAAAAAATCCACGCCGACACCGGCCGCCTCGACCTCCTGGTCAACAACGTCTGGACCAACCCCAAGGGCTTCATGGGGTTCAACGGCAAGTTCTGGGAACGCCCCGCCGGCGACTGGGACGCGCTCATGGGCATCGGCCTGCGCGCGCACTACGTCGCGTCCGTCGAGGCCGCCAAGATCATGGTCCCGCAGGGCTCGGGCCTGATCATCAACATCTCGTCGTTCGGCTCGCGCGCGCCGTTCCACACGGTCCTCTACGGCATGAGCAAGACCGCCCTCGACAAGATGGCCTCCGACATGGCGCACGAGCTCGCCGGCACCGGCGTCGCCACCCTGTCGCTGTGGCTCGGCCTGATCCGCACCGAGCTCATCCTGTCGCTGGGAATGGACGACTTCAACGGCTTCCCGCTCGACCGCGCCGAGGACCCCACGTTCGTCGGCCGCGTCATCAACGCGCTCACGGACGACCCCGACCTGGGCGCGATGAGCGGCTCCACTGTCATCACCGCCGAGTACGGGCGGGAGAAAAACCTGAGGAACGACGACGACAACGCCCCTATTTCCCATCGCGGAGCGTTCGGCGGCGGCCCCCTGTTCCCCCCGGTCACCGACGAGCAGTTGGGGATCTCCACCGTCGACGAGGTCGCCGAAGCCGGCGGACACAACGGCTTCGCCGAGGAGTGAGCAGTGGCCACCGCCGACTTTGACGAGCTCGAGGACCCCCTCGAACGGCTCGAACGCAACGAGCGTCAGGGCACGCTGGCGACGCGCTACTTCGTGCTGTCCGCGCTCGCGGTGGTCGCCTCGATCGTGCTCATCCTGGTGATCGTGGGCGGCGTGGGCGACGACTGCTCCAACGTCGACGGGCTGTGCATGACGGCGGATCGGATCGAGATCGTGATGATCCCGACCCTGCTGTCACTGGTGCTGGCGGTGATCTGCGGGTGGAAGACGTACAAGGTGTGGTCGCGGCACATCCGGTGGCGGCCGTGGCTGTTCGCGACCTACGGGATGTGGATGCTCACCACGGCATGCCTGCTGGGGACGTCGACGATCGCGTTCGTCGAGGTCGGCTGAGGAGGGTGCGCGCCCGGAATGGCCCACACCCGGCGCGCAACCCCGGGCCCCGCGTACGAACACGGCGCGCAACCCAGGTCGCGCGCGGCTGCCGGGTGCCGGCTGCCCGTCAGGGGACGATGTTGATCATCTTTCCGGGCACCACGATGACCTTCTTCGGTGCCGCGCCCCCGAGGTGCTCCTGGACCTTCGCGTCCGCCAGGGCCGCGGCCTCGACGTCCGCCGGGGAGGCATCGGCCGGCACGGTGATCCGCGAGCGCACCTTGCCCTTGATCTGCACCGGGTACTCCACGGAGTCCTCGACCAGGTAGGACTCGTCGGCCTCCGGGAAGGGGCCATGCGCGAGCGAGCCGTCGTGGCCCAGCTTCGCCCACAACTCCTCCGCCAGGTGCGGGGCCACCGGCGCGGCCATGAGCACGAGCGGCTCGACAACCGACCGCGGCGCGCCCGGGCCCTCCGTCGGGTAGGTCTTGGTCAGGAAGTTGACGTACTCGATGAGCTTGGCGATCGCGGTGTTGTCGCGAAGGCCGCCGAAGTCATCGCGGACACCGGCGATCGCCTTGTGCAGTGCCTTGAGGACGTCCTCGGAAGGCTCCGCGTCGGTCACCCGGACCTCGCCGGTCGACTCGTCCACCACCACTCGCCACAGCCGCTGCAGGAATCGATGCGCGCCCACGACGTCCTTGGTGGCCCAGGGACGCGAGGTGTCCAGCGGGCCCATCGACATCTCATACACCCGTAGAGTGTCGGCACCGTAGGCGTCGCAGATCTCGTCCGGGGAGACGGAGTTCTTGAGCGACTTGCCCATCTTCCCGTACTCCTGGGTCACCTCGATCTCGGCGGCGCCGGCACCCGCGGAGCTGTCGGTCCAGAAGTACTTGCCGTCCCGTTCGACGACCTCGTCCGCGGGCACGTAGACGCCGCGGGAGTCGGTGTAGGCGAATGCCTGGATGTAGCCCTGGTTGTACAGGCGCCGGTAGGGCTCCTCGCTGGTGACGTGGCCGAGGTCGAACAGGACCTTGTGCCAGAAGCGCGAGTAGAGCAGGTGCAGCACGGCGTGCTCGACTCCACCGACGTAGAGGTCCACACCGCCCGGATCGTCGGGGCCGTGGATCTCGGGACGCGGTCCGGTCCAGTAGCGTTCGTTCTCCAGCGCGCACAACTGCTCGGAGTTGGTGGGGTCGATGTAGCGCAGCTGGTACCAGCTGGAGCCGGCCCACTGCGGCATGACGTTGGCGTCGCGGGTGAACGTGCGCTTTCCCAGGCCGTCGCCCAGGTCGAGCTCGACGGTCATCCAGTCCGTGGCCTTGGCCAGCGGCGGGGACGGCACCGAGTCGGCGTCGTCGGGATCGAAGGAGACGGGCTGGTAATCCTCGACCTCGGGCAGCTCGACGGGCAGCATGTCGTCGGGCAGCGCGTGGGGGACGCCGTCGGAGTCGTAGACCACGGGGAACGGCTCGCCCCAGTACCGCTGGCGGGCGAACAGCCAGTCGCGCAGCTTGTACTGGACGGTGCCCTCGCCGGTGCCCTGGCCCTCGAGCCAGTCGATGGTGGCGGTCTTGGCCTCGTCCACGCCGAGGCCGTCGAGCGACAGTCCCTCGGAGTTGGTGGAGTTCACGGCCACGCCGTCGCCGGCGTAGGCCTCGGCCCGGACGTCGAGCACGGAGCCGTCGGCGGGCGCCACGACCTGGGTGATCGGCAGCCCGAAGGCGGTGGCGAACTCGTGGTCGCGGCCGTCGTGGGCGGGCACGGCCATGATCGCGCCGGTGCCGTAGCCCATGAGCACGTAGTCGGCCACGAACACCGGGATCTGCTGCCCGTTCACCGGGTTGACCGCGTAGGCGCCGGTGAAGACGCCGGTCTTGTCCTTGTTCTCCTGGCGCTCCAGGTCAGACTTCTGAGCAGCCTGACGCCGGTACTCCTTCACGGCCGTGGCGGGCGAGGAGTGGCCGCCGGTCCAGCGCGGGTCGAGCTCGCCGCCACCGGGCAGTTCGGGCCAGAACGGCCCGGCCAGCTCGTCGACCAGCGGATGCTCGGGCGACAGCACCATGTAAGTGGCGCCGAACAGGGTGTCGGGCCGGGTGGTGAAGACCTCGATCGACTCGGCGCCCACGGCGAATCGCACGCGCGCACCGTGGGAGCGTCCGATCCAGTTGCGCTGCATCGACTTGACCTTCTCGGTCCAGTCGAGCCGGTCCAGATCATCGATGAGCCGGTCCGAGTAGGTGGTGATCCGCATCATCCACTGGCGCAGATTCTTACGGAAGACAGGGAAGTTGCCGCGCTCGGAGCGTCCCTCGGCGGTGACCTCCTCATTGGCCAGAACGGTGCCCAGGCCGGGGCACCAGTTGACCATCGAGTTCGACAGGTACACGAGCCGGTGCGGCTCGAGCACCGTCTCCTGCTCACCCGGCGTGAGGTCGGCCCAGGTGCGGCCGACGAATTCGGCGGGCAGCGGGCGGTCACCGGAGGCGAACTGCTGGCGCAGCTCGGCGATGGGCCGGGCGCGGCCGGTGCGGGTCGGGTGCTCGCCGCCGTCGGTCGTGCGGGCGGGAGCCTCGGGGTCGTACCAGGCGCCGTGGATCTGGAGGAAGATCCACTGGGTCCAGCGGTAGAAGTCGGTGTCCGTGGTGGCCACGACGCGACGGCGGTCGTGGCCCAGGCCGAGACGCCCGAGCTGGCGTTCCATGTTGGCGATGTTGGCCTCGGTGGTCACGCGCGGGTGTTGGCCGGTCTGCACGGCGTACTGCTCGGCGGGCAGACCGAACGCGTCGTAGCCCAGGGTGTGGAGAACGTTGGTGCCGAGCATCCGGTTATAGCGCGCGAACACGTCGGTGGCGATGTAGCCCAGCGGGTGGCCGACATGCAGGCCCGAGCCCGAGGGGTAGGGGAACATGTCCTGCACGAACAGCTTGTCGGCGGGCAGCTCGGCGCCATCGGTGGCCGCGAGCGGACCGACCGGGTTGGGCGCCTCGAAGGTGCCGCGCTCAGCCCATTCGGCCTGCCACCGGGATTCGATCTGGCCGGCCAGAGCCGCGCCGTAACGGTAGGCCGGTCCGGTCTCGGACTGATCGCCGGTCACGGTCTGATCGCTGCTGCTCACGTCGAATGCTCTCCCTGGTCTCGCCGGTGCCCACACGTAGGCCGTGTCCAGCCTAAACCCTGGGACCGACGAGGCCGCGTCAGCGTGCGGATGGCCAGCGTGCAGGAGGTGCGGAGTGCGGGGCGCGCGGAGTGCAGAGCGTCAGCCAGGCACCCGCCAGAAACGACAAGAGAGTTCTGCACGCGTTGCCCGAGAACGGGGTGTGCAGAACTCTCTTGTCGATGAGGGGGTCGGTCGGGTCAGGCCTTGGCGGCGCGACGGCCGGCGACCAGCGCGTCGATGCTGAAGCGGCCGGGGCCGACCAGCCCGAACACGGCGACGGCCAGTCCGATCACGGCGATGAGCTCCCAGCCACCGTCGGCGGCGTAGATGCCCGCGGCCTGGTGGACGTAGAAGTACGCGCCGACCATGTTGACGAGCACGAGGACGGCCACGAGCTGCGTGAGCGCGCCCAGGATCAGGAGGATGCCGCCCACGAACTCGACGGTTCCGGCGAACGCGGCCGCGGCCTCGGCGGCGGGGACGCCCACGGAGGCAAAGAACGCCCCGGTGCCCTCGACACCGTTGACGAACAGCTTCTGCCCGCCGTGCACCAGGAGCACGACGCCCAGCAGGACCCGCGCGATGAGGAGCCCGGCGTCGCGGACGGCGGCGGGAACGGGCAGGAGATTGCTCTCCGACGCCGCGACGGGGCGGGTGGTCGGGGCGTTGGCGGTGGAGGTAGTGGTCATTCGATGTCCTTTGAGTTGTCGGGCGACCTGATCGGTCACCGTGTTGTGCGTGATACGTCAAACAGTTCTACACACCCCCTAGGTGCCATGTCAACTACCGGCTATGATGGGCGCATGACTGATCAGGTGAATTGGCTCAATGACGAGGAGACCGCCCTCTGGCGCAACTTCCTCACGCTCGAGGGGCGCCTCCACCTGGAGATCCAGCGCGACCTCAAGCAATCCTCCGACCTGACCGAGCCCGAATTCGAGGTTCTGGTCCACCTCAGCGAGGCCGACGGCCCACTGCGCATGACCGCGCTCGCCGACGGCCTCCAGTGGGAGCGCAGCCGCGTGTCACACCAGGTGACCCGCATGACCAAGCGCGGACTCGTGCAGCGGACGAGCTGCCCCGAGGACGGCCGCGGCGCATTCGTCTCCACCACCGAGGACGGCATGCGCGAGATCGAGAAGGCCGCACCGGACCACGTGCGGACCGTACGCCGGGAATTTCTCGACCGATTGGACGACGACGACAAGCGCGAGCTCGGTCGGCTCCTCGCACTGGTGGTGGGCCGTGCCGAGGGGGCACCCGGTGCCGGTTCGCGGGAAGCTGACACGACTCGGACTTCCGCGGTCGCGGGCGTACCCTCGTAGACGTGAACGCTGTGCTCGTGGTGGTCGTCGTGGTCCTCGTGGGGCTCGCCCTCGTCGTCGGGGGCACCGGCGTTCTCGCCCTCACCGGCAAGCTGCCCGGCAACGGCATCCTCGGGGTCCGCACCCCCGAGACCCGGCGCTCCCCGGAGGCATGGGAATCGGCCAACAAGGCCGCCGGCCCCGCATTTATTGCCTCCGGCGTGACGCTCCTGCTCGGAACGGTGGCACTGGGTCTGATCGGCGGATGGATCGGTGTCCTCGTCGTCGTCGTCGCGATTGTCGTCTCATTCGCACTGCTCAACGTGGCTGGGATGGCCGGGGCACGCGCGGCGGCGATCTGGCAGGCCGGCCGCGACGAGGACGGCGACGGGGGCTGCGGCTGCGGACCCGACGGCTGCGGCGGCCACTCCGGCGACGCCGACGCCGGGGGCTCGGGCTCTGGCTCGGGCACAGGCTCAGGCTGCTCCGGCGGCACCTCCGACCCCGATGCCCAGGGGGCTGGCGGCTCGAGCGACCCGGCCGATGACTGCGGCGTGACCGGCGGTTGCGGATCGTGCGCGCTGCAGGGAATGTGCGAGTCGGAGTCCACCGCGCGCTGACTCCGGCCCCGATCGCCGGCCCGCTCTGCCCCACAGATCTCGATCTGCCCTTCAGAACGCGATCTGCCCTTCTTGTTGCGCTCCGCGCTCGGGGTCCGCGGAGCATGTCGTACCCGGAGGGGTGCGTCGCAATCAGAGGGGCGGATCGCACTTCGCCCCGTGCCGCCGGCAACTCTCGGAGTACTATCCGGCGCATGAGCTCCGAGTTCTCGATCACCCGCACGGCCGTCCTCGACGCCCCCGCCCCGGCGGTGTTCGCCCAGCTCGAGGACTTCCGGAACTGGAAGAAGTGGTCCTTCTGGGAGAAGACGGACCCCGCGATGCAGCGCACGTTCACCGGCGCCGAGCGGGGCGTGGGGGCGCACTACGCGTGGTCGGGCAACGCCAAGGCGGGCGCCGGGTCGATGGAGATCGTCGACGCGAAGGCCGGGCGGCAGGTGGTGATCGAGCTGAAGTTCCGCAAGCCGTTCAAGGCCGTCAACCCGACCGTGATCTCGCTCAACCCGGTCGGCGCCGACCGCACCGAGGTGACGTGGCAGATGACCGGCACCCGCGGCCCCGTGATGCGGCTGCTCACGCGCGTGGTGAAGATGGACGACGTGCTGGCGCAGCAGATCGACGACGGGCTCGCCGAGCTCGGTCGGGTCGCGGCCGCCGGGAGCTAGAGCCAGGCCTCCCGCGCGTCAGCCGGACTCCAGCCAGCCCGCCGGGCGTCAGCGCAGTGCCTGGACCAGCACCGCCGCGAGCCCGCAGGCGGCAACCACGATGACCATCGCCACCAGGCCCACGTTGTAGAGGGCCTGCGTCTGCTGGACCTCGCCGGCCCGCACGAATCGGCCGACCCGGTTCTCGTGCTGGCGCTGCACCTGTAGAAGTGCGAGCAGCGGCACGACCGTGAGCAGGGAGAACGCGGCCGCCCACATCCAGGACAACTCCCCCACCAGCTTGGCCACCAAAATGATGTTGGCGGCCACCACGGCCCAGGTGCGCGCCCACGACAGGCTGGTCCGCTCGGCCTGGAGCCCCTCGTCGGGCGGCACCGCCGCGGGGTCCACCCCGATGATGCGGCCGCGCTGCTGGCGGCGGAAGCCGGGCGATGGCCCAGGCCCGGGCCCCGGCGAGGGCGAGGTCATGAGAACGTGCCGCTGAGAATCGCGACGATCAGCACCACCGCGCCGATCGCGATGCCGAGCACCAACAGGATCGACGCCTGCGGCATGGGCAGGGGCTGCGAGTGCCGCATCGCGAACTCGATGCGGATCCACCGCCGGAACGCCACGATCGCGAGGACCGCCGCCAGCACCAGCAGGATGCACGCCAGCGGGGTGCGGATGATCTCGGGGATCTCGTCGCCGGCGAACGCCTCGAGTGCTACCGCGCCTGCCGTCAGCCCGAGGCTCGTGCGGATCCACGCCAGGAAGGTGCGCTCGTTGGCCAGCGTGAACCGCGGGTCCGGCTCGTGACCGTCCCTCAGGGCCTTGGGCCGCCACCCTCTCCTGCTGTCCGTCATGGTGACGAGCCTATCCGTCCGGTCGCCGGGCTCACCGCGGGTCGGCGGCGATCACCCCACCCCACCCCGAGCACTTCCCCATCCGCCGAAGCCCCACCACCTGCCCTAGTGGTGCAATGGAGCCCATGGAACTTTTGCGCCGCCTGAGGATCGAGCCGTTCATCCTGGCGATTCTCGCCGCGGTGGTCATCGCCGCATTCCTGCCCGTGTCGGGCGGCGCCGCCACCACGCTGGGCTGGGTCACGACGATCGGCATCGCCGTCCTGTTCTTCCTCTACGGCGCACGCCTCGAGCCGCGCGAGCTGCGAGCGGGCCTGCGGCACTGGCAACTTCACTCGATCGTGCTCGGCGCGACGTTCATTCTGTTCCCGCTGCTCGGCCTGCTCGGCCAGTGGCTGCTCGCCCCAGTTCTGGGCGCCTCGCTCGCCGCGGGTTTCCTGTTCCTCACGCTGGTCCCGTCGACGGTGCAGTCGTCGATCACGTTCGTCGCCATCGCGCGCGGCCACGTCAGCGCGGCGGTCGTGTCGGCGTCGGTGTCGAACCTGCTGGGCGTCTTCATCACGCCGCTGCTGGTGTTCGCGCTGATGACCACCGACGGCTCCGTCACCATCACGTGGGGCTCGGTCGGCAAGATCGCGCTGCAGTTGCTGTTGCCGTTCATCGTCGGCCAGATCTTCCGCGACCGCATCCTGCCGATCACCTCAAAAATCAAGCGGCTGGCGCTATTCGACAAAGCCGTGATCGTGCTGATCGTCTACGCCGCATTCTCCGAGGGCGTGGCCGAGGGCATCTGGACGATGGTCGGCGTGCCGCAGGTCCTCGGCCTCGTGGGGGCGTGCATCGTCCTGCTGGCGGTGGTCCTGAGCCTGACCGAGCTGGCCTCGCGCGCGCTCGGTTTCGACGACCGCGACAAGCGCGTCGTCCAGTTCTGCGGCTCCAAGAAGTCCCTGGCCACGGGCCTGCCGATGGCGGCGGTCCTGTTCGTCGGCCAGCCAGTCGGACTCCTCGTCCTGCCACTGATGATCTTCCACCAGATCCAGCTCATCGTCTGCGCGTGGCTGGCCGGCCGCTACGAGCGCGCCGCGGGAGAGCCGGACGCAAAGGTCGCCTGACCAGCACCAACCGCTGACTCCATCACGCCTGCCTCCATCACGCCCGGCTCCCCCATCCCGGCCTCCACCACCTTGTCGGGGTCGCCGAGCCGTGGCCCGAGCACCACCAGCACCGCGAACACCGCAGCGGCGACCAGCGCCAGCCCGATCCACACCGGGTAGAGCCGCCGCCCGCACAGCCGCGCGATCACCGCGCCGACCAGCACGCCGGCGGTGTTGAACAGCAGGTCGGAGACGTCCGAATGCCCCAGGGCCAGGACGTACTGGAGGGTCTCGATCACCGCGCTCAGGGCCAATCCCACGACGACGACGAGGCCAACCGCCCTCCGACGATGCTCCAGCAGGATGTACGTCACGATCCCGATCGGGATGAAGAAGGCCATATTGCCGAGGTAGTCGAACAGTGGCCCGAACCAGGTGGGCGAGTCCCGATAGAGGGCCAGTGGCATCCATTCGATCGAGCGTCCGCGTTGGGATTCGGGTCGCCACAGCAGACCTATCACGAAGAACGCCTTGAGCATGGTCAGCGCCACCACCACGGCGCCGTAGCCGACCAACGCCACGGCCGCACCTGCCCTGACCCGCCCCGCTACCCCACCCGTGACCCGATCAGTCGCACTGCCCCGGGCGCTCTTCTGTTCCCTCATGGCGTCAGTACTACCAGGTCGGGGTGCTGATTCCCGGCTCCCCACAATTGCTGTACGTTTGTACGCGTACATTTGTACAGCAGCGTTTCGACATCGAACTTCGAACACCCACTCGGCCGAGACCTCAAGGAGCCCTCATGAGCAGCCCCGGACGCACCCGCGATCCCGAGCAGCGCATCCGCGATATCGGCCGGGCCGCTGCCGAGCTGATCGCAGAATCCGGCGTCGCATCCTTGACCCACCGCGCGGTCGCCGCCCGCGCCGGCGTCGCCGTGGGGACCACCACCAGGTACTTCTCCACGATCGATGACCTGCGCAGGCACGCACTCGAGTACCTGGCCGCAGAGGTCGAGAACGACCTTGCCAAGCTCGCGGAGGACCTTGCCTCGGCTGCCGACCCCGTCGCCTACCTGATCTCAGCCGCCAGGGAGGACCTGGCCGATGTCCGCAAGGTTCAGGTCGAAGGCGCGCTCGTCTACGCCGGCTTGTTCGAGGAGGACCTCCGCGAGTTGAGCCTGCGCTGGTTCACCGGTCTCACCGAACTCCTCACCCCCTACTTCGGTCGCACCCGCTCCGAGTCGCTGGCCATGTGTCTGGACGGCGCCACCATCTACACCGCGTTGACGGGCACCCCACCGACCATCGATCTCCTCGAGGTCACCATCCGCGCGATCTCGACCATGCCCGTCGAGATCCAAACCTCCGGCACCCCGGACGAGGACTCCCCCGCATGAGCGACACCGCCGCACCCACACCCTCGACTCCCACACCCGCCGCACCCGCCCCGAGCGGCCCGAGCGGCCCGCAGGCCGACCCTCACATCCTCGGCTCCTACGATCCGTCGCGCCGCTGGCTGGGCCTGGCCACGCTGACGTTCTCCCTGCTCGCCATCACCACGGACATGACGATCCTCAACGTGGCCATCCCCCAGATGGCCGCGGATCTGCAGCCCACGGCGTCGCAGCAGTTGTGGATCATCGACGCGTACTCGCTGGTCATGGCCGGTCTTCTCATCTCCATGTCGTCGATCGCCGACCGTTGGGGACGCAAGCGCATGCTCATGCTGGGCTACGTACTCATCGCGCTCGCTTCGGTGCTGGTGCTGTTCGCCCACTCCCCCGGCTTCGTGATCGCCCTTCGCGTCCTGCTCGGCGTGGGCGCGGCCATGGTCATGCCGTCCACCCTGTCGCTATTGCGGGTCACGTTCACCGACACTCGCGAGCGCGCCACCGCGCTCGCGGTGTGGGCCGCGGTCGCCGGGATCGGCGCCGCCGTGGGGCCGCTGCTGGGCGGATTTCTGCTGGAGACCTTCGACTGGCGGGCCGCGTTCCTGGTCAGCGTGCCGATGATGGCCATCGCGTTCGTCAGCGCCATATTCACCATCCCGGAGTCTCGTGTTCCCGAGCCCGGCCCGTGGGATCCGTTCGGCGCACTGCTCACGTTGCTCGGGATGACCACGAGCATGTGGGCCATCAAGCAGTTCAGCGAGGAGGGCTCGTTGACCTACCTGCCTGCCTGGATCGCCTTCGGCATCGGCGTCACCGCGATCGTGGTGTTCGTGCGCCGGTGCCTGAACTCGGATGCTCCCCTGTTGGACGTCACGATGTTCCGGCACCGCATCTTCTCGGCGGGCGTCCTGGCAGCGCTGATCGCGAGTTTCTCCATGTCCGCGGGCCTCCTGCTGCTCGCGCAGTGGCTCCAACTGGTCAACGGGGCGAGCGCCTTCGAGTCTGGCCTCCAACTCATGCCGCTCGCGCTGGCCGCCGCCGTCACCTCACTGCTGGCACCGGTGCTGTCCGAACGGATCGGGATGCGGGCCACCATTTTCCTCGCTCTGTTCATCGCTGGCGCCGGGATGATGGTCCTAGGTGTCCGCGGCGAGAACCTCGAGCTGACCTCGGTGTTCATCTCGCTGGCCCTAATCGGCGCCGGCATCGGAGCGCTTGCCCTGGCCTCCTCGATGATCATGGGCGGTGTCCCGCGGTCCAAGGCCGGCAATGCCGCCGCAATGGAGGACACCGCCTACGAGTTCGGCGCGGTGCTGGGCATCGCGATCCTCGGGTCGCTGGCCTCGTTCCTGTACCGGCGCGAGATCGGCATTCCGCCGGAGACACTCGCCATGGGTGCCGACGCCACCGACGCTGTTCGCGACTCCCTCGGCGGCGCGGTCGCGGTGGCCGAGGCCGCACACCTGCCCGACCTCGCGGCGCGTGCCGGCGACGCCTTCACCTCCGGCATGGGGCTCACCGGACTCATCGGCGGACTGGTCCTACTCGCCTTCGCCTTTGTCGTGTTCTTCCTGACCCCGAAGGGCACGATGCTCGGAGACCTCGAACACTAGAAACCCGGCCGCGGACGACGCTCGGACTCGTCGTCCGCGGCCACCCGGGCCCACTCCCGCCTCCACCGCAAAGTGATCTCCGACACACTATCGTCATCAATAAGAATTTCTGCATGTTCATGCTGATACGACAGCCTTCAGGGCCGCACCATGGACAACCTGTGCATATCAAACGAATTTCATGCAAAAGTCGTTATCGCAGGTGACACCGCTCAGAATTCCCCAATTCGCTTAGCCATCGAAACAGAGCCATCCGCTATTGCTCAGCCTTAACGTTCTCTCCGCGCGGGCCGCCTAGCCCGCGTATCGGTGGGATTTTCCGCCGCCCGAGCCGCGTACGAGGAAAGGCGAGTAGGTGAGCAAAGCAGCGTCGTCGACCACGCTCGGCCCTCTGCCCGTCACTCTGCTCGTCTTTGTCGGCCTCGCCGCCCTCGGATTCTCGGGAGGCGCAGGTACCGCTCTCGTTATGGGTCCTGCCGTCGAGCCCTCCGCCCAGGAAGAGTCGGCTTCGCTGCCGGCACCCAACCAATTCGGTCTGTCGAGCGCCGACACACCGCCCCAGTCCGAGGACCCATCGGCGGGGAACTCGTCATCACCATCAACCTCTACGGCGGCTATCCGCAGTTCAGAGGCGTCGAGTCCAACCAGCGACACAGAGACAGCTCCGCAATCCGGATCAAGTCGTCCCGCCACGTCTGCGGACACGTGGGTTCCGCAGGCCCCTGCCAGGCAGGCCAATCCGAATCAGTATCGGCCGGCCCCTGCCCCGCAGCCAGCACCGCCGGCGCAACCACCTCCCCCACCACCACCAGCTCAACCGCCTCTGCCTGCAATCAACATCCCGTTGTTGCCGGTGAATCCACCACCAGTCGTCGAGCCGAAGCAACTCACCTTCGGCTGACGTTGACCTACCGAAAGGACCTCAAGTGGGCAT
>DHCFI07803__coassemble_1435_pt1 | contig 18246 bp, 14 predicted proteins | sample DHCFI07803__metabat2_low_PE_029 | metagenome-assembled genome bin DHCFI07803 | reverse complement strand
GATAAAGTTACACGCACCCCAACACAACACCAAATCCCCAGCTCAAACAGGGTATTTGCGCACTGCCATAATCGGAATCCGGCCCGAGACCACAGAAAACAGACCCGAACCGGCCCGAATGTGTCTAGCGGTGGGTGGGAACCCGCTCGATGTCGCCGCCCAGGGCGCGGATGTCTCCCACGAAGTCGGAGTAGCCGCGGTCGATGTGGAAGACCTCGCACACCTCGGTGATGTCGTCGGCGCACATTCCGGCGAGCACCAGTCCGGCGCCGGCTCGAATGTCACTGGCCCACACGGTGGCGGAGTCGAGTCGTTCACGGCCTACGATCTTGGCGTGGTGTCCGTCCGTCTCGGCGTCGACACCCATGCGGACCATTTCCTCGACGAACCGGAAGCGTGCTTCGAAGAGGTTCTCGGTGACCACCGAGACTCCCTTGGAGACGGAGGCAAGGGCGATCGCCATGGGCTGGAGGTCTGTGGGGAATCCGGGGAACGGCAGGGTGCGGATGTCCCGGGCGCGGGGCCGACCGTCCTGGCTGACGCGGACCCAATCGGTCCCGGTCTCGACGTTCGCGCCCACCGCACGGAGATTTTCGAGCACGACGTGGATAAACATCGGGTCGATCCCCGTCACCTTCACGTCGCCTCGGGTCATGACCGCACCCATGGCCCAGGTGGCCGAGACGATGCGGTCACCGATCACCCTATGCGTGACGGGAGTGAGGTGGTCCACGCCCTCGACGGTGATGGTGCTGGTGCCGGCACCGCTGATGCGCGCCCCCATCTCGTTGAGCAGGTCACAGATGTCCACGATCTCGGGTTCGCGGGCCGCGTTGTTCAACACGGACGTCCCGTCGGCGAGGACTGCCGCGGTCACGAAGGTCTCGGTCGCACCCACGGACGGGAAACTCAGCGAGTAGGTGGCGCCACGCAGCTCGGTGGCCTCGGCAACGAGCCGGCCGTGGTCCATGCGTGTCTTCGCACCCAGGGCGTTGAGCCCGTTCTGGTGCCAGTTCAGGGGGCGGCTGCCGATCGCGTCGCCTCCGGGCATCGCGATCGTCGCGCGGTGATGGCGTCCGACGAGCGGACCGAGGATGCAGACGGAGGCGCGCAGACGCTGGGCCGCCTTGTCGTCGGCGACGTGGCCCAGTTCGGCGGGGGTGTCGATCGTGACAGTGTCGCCGTTGATCTCGATGGTGCAGCCGAGATGCCGCAATACATCGGCCATCGCCGGGACGTCGGAGATGGCCGGACAGTTGGTCAGCGTGGTCCGGCCCTCCGCCATCAGGGCGACAGCCATCAACTTGAGCACGCTGTTCTTGGCACCAGCGACGGCGATCTCGCCGTTCAGACTCGTGCCGCCTCGGACGAGGAAGCTCTCCTCGCGGGACGTGGGATTACCGCTCACGGGAACAGACTATGCGAGATTCCGCCCGTAACCGCGGAACCGCTGGGGCGGGTGCCGCGTAGGTTGACTGTCATGGCTGTTCATCTGACGAAGATCTATACCCGGACCGGCGACGACGGGACCACGGGACTGTCCGACTTCTCCCGCGTGAGTAAGAACGATGCCCGACTGGTGGCGTACGCGGACTGCGACGAGGCCAACGCGGCGATCGGCGTGGCCCTCACGCTCGGCGACCTGGACGAGCGCGTTGCCACGGCGCTGCGCACCGTGCAAAACGATCTTTTCGACGCGGGCGCGGATCTGGCGACGCCCATCGAGGAGCACCCCAAGTATCCGCCGCTGCGGATCGAGCAGGCGTACATCGATCGGCTCGAGGGCTGGATCGACGAGTTCAACGAGGAGCTGACCGCGCTCAACTCGTTCATCCTGCCCGGCGGCACTCCGGCCGGCGCGTACCTGCACGTGGCGCGCACGGTGGCGCGTCGGGCGGAGCGGGCCGCGTGGGCCGCGGTGGAGGCGCACCCGGAGACCACCTCTGTGCTTCCTGCCAAGTATCTGAACCGACTGTCGGACCTGCTGTTCGTCCTGGGCCGCGTGGCCAACCCGGAGGGCGACGTGCTGTGGGTTCCGGGCGGCGAGCGCTGAGCTCACCCACCGTCAGGGCAGCGCGCCCATCCGCCGCGCGGCGTTGACGGCCTCGAACCGGGTGTGGGCGTCGAGCTTGCGCATGACCGAGCGCAGGTAGCTCTTGACGGTCTCGGCGCCGATGCCCATGTCGGCGGCGGTCTCGATGTTGGTCTTGCCCTGGGCGACGCAGGCCAGCACGTCGAGCTCGCGGCGCGAGAGCCGGGCGGTGGGCATCTCGGGCGGCGGGGAGACCATCTCGGCGCTGATGCGCTCGAGCTCGGCCCGCACGTCCGGGTCCTCGGTGCGGGAGGCGAGCATCCGCAGCCGGGCGTGGGTTTCGCGCATCCGCTCGTTGGCGAGCACGTCATCCCAGCGGCCCTCGCCAGCGCCGGGGCCGACGGGCGCGGCGCCTCGGGCGGCGAGCGCGTCGTTGACCGCGATCTCCTGCTCGAGGGCGCGGGCGGTGGCGGCCATCTGGTTGAGGACCTTCTCGCCGAACCGCACCGAGGAGTGCACGCCGGCGTACAAAACAGCGCGAACGTCCTTGCCCACCACCACCGGGATCGCGGCCATCGAGCGCAGCCCCTCGGACAGGACCGGCAGGTCGTACTCGTGGGTGATGACGCCGGCCCGCGGGTAGTCGGCCACGCCGACGGGCTTGCCGGTTGCCATGACGCGTCCGCCGACGCCGGCGCCGTAGTGCACCTTGAGATCCTTCATGGCGGAGGTGCGCATGCCGAGCGACTCCGACAGCACGAGGGTGTGTCCCTCCCCGACCACGCCGCCGATGGTCACCGGGATGCCGGTGGTATCCCGCAACGCGGCGATCGCGCGCCGCACCGACGCCAGGTCACGCTTGCGTTGCTGGGCATCGCCGGCGCCCCGGCCGGTCTTCTCCTCGTCCACGAGGTCTCCTCAACTCATCTGTGCGGCACCCCCACAGTGGGGCCACCTTTTCCCCCCGAACGCGTGACACACCACCGTTTTCAGCGCCACTATACGCACGTGGTCGGGGTGATGCCGACCCAATCGGTCCACAACCCGGCCGAGGGAACGGGGGTGGCGGCCGATGATTCCCGCCCAGCCCTAGGTCAAGGCGTGAAAGCTGGATCGAATGCGTCGGGATCTTCCGGATCCGAGAGCATCACCGCGCTGCCGGTGACCGGCGCGGTTCGCTGTTCGTCGTAGATCCATTCCTCTACATCGCTAGAGTCCGGATCGCCGACCAGGTATGGATGCAGACCCAACATGGCCTCGGCGTCGATCGTCTCACCGGGGGTAAGCACCGCGTCGTCGAGGAAGCCGCCGACGTCGTCGTCGTCCATGTCGACGCCGATCACCACCAGGCCGTCCGGGACCACTCCCCCGCCGCCGGGCGGCTCCACTGCCTCCACCTGATCCACCACGGCGCGCAGCTCGAGGCGGCGTCCCACGAGCGCGACCTCGTACCGCCTGGGGCCGTCGGCCGTGGCGAGGGTCAGCGTGCCCTTCGCACGGTAGGCGCCGGTGGGCGGCGTCGCGACGGCCGCGAGGAACCGGCGCGGGTGCAACTCGCCGCGGGGCCTGACGGTGACGGCCGTGTAGGAATCGTGCAGGTGCGAGTGCTCGCCATCGCCGTGGTGTTCGTGTCCGTGCTCGCCGCCGACGTGCATGTGACCGTCCTCGCCGCCGCCGCGGCCGGGCTCGATGCCCAGCAACAGGCCGGCGGGCACGGCGCCGCGCACGGCCGGCCACACCGCCACGCGCGGGGCGTGGGTGCGGATCGTCGTGCGCAGCGCGGTGAACGCGTCGCGGGTGACGAGGTCGCATTTGTTGACGACGACGAGGTCGGCCTCCGCCAGATGGACGGCCACGCGGGGGTGACGTTCGAGGGCGTCTGTGAAGCCTTCGGCGTCGACGACCTGGATGAGGCCGGCGTGATGGGCGATGTCCCGGGGGACGTCGTGCACCATCCGCGACAGGGTCGCCGGTTCGGCGAGTCCGCTGGCCTCGATCACGGCGAGGTCCATGCCGAGTTCGGGGTCGGCGAGCTTTCCGAGGGCGTCGGTGAGTTCGCTGGCGTCGACCTCGCAGCAGACGCAGCCGTTGGCCATCGACACCATGGAGTCCACCTGCCCGGCGACCTGGCCGGCGTCGACGTTGATGTCGCCGAAGTCGTTGACGATCGCCGCGATCTTCAGGCCCGGCGCGCCGCTGAGCAGGTGGTTGAGCAGGGTCGTCTTGCCGGCGCCGAGGTAGCCGGTCAGGACCAACACGGGCAGGGGCTCGCCCGCGTCGCGGCCGGCCCCTGCCCCGGTGTGCTGCTGGTTCAGCTGACTCAGCGCTTCCACTCCGGCTTGCGCTTCTCGGCGAACGCCGACATGCCCTCGGTCTGATCCTCGGTGGCGAACAGCGCGTAGAAGGCGTTCTGCTCGGCGAGCAGGCCCTCCTCGAGTGTGGTCTCGAACGACCGGTTGACGGCCTGCTTGGCGGCGATCGCGGTGGTCTTGCTCATGGAGGCGATCTTGCCGGCGACCTTCATGGTCTCGTCCAGCAGTTCGGCGGCGGGCACGACGCGGGCGACGAGGCCGGAGCGCTCGGCCTCGTCGGCGTCCATCTGGCGGCCGGTCAGGCACAGGTCCATGGCCTTGGCCTTGCCGACGGCGCGGGTGAGGCGCTGCGAGCCGCCCATGCCGGGGATGACGCCGAGGGTGATCTCGGGCTGGCCGAACTTGGCGTTGTCGCCGGCGATGATCATGTCGCACATCATGGCGAGCTCGCAGCCGCCGCCGAGCGCGAAGCCGGACACGGCCGCGACGATCGGGGTGCGCGCGTTCGTCAGGCGCTTCCAGTCGCCGAAGAACCGCTCGAGGTAGATGCCGGGGTATTCCTTGTCCTTCATCTCCTTGATGTCGGCGCCGGCCGCGAAGGCCTTCTCCGAGCCGGTGATGACGATGCAGCCGACGTCCGGGTTCGAGTCCAGACCCTCGACGGCCTCGACGACCTCTTTCTCCATGTCGCTGCTCAGCGCGTTGAGCGCCTTGGGGCGGTTGAGGGTGATGACCGCGACGCGGTCCTTCTGCTCGACGAGGATGTTCTCGAACTGCTTCTCTGTGACGGACATGCGCGTGTCTCCCGTTTCCAGTCTGCGTTGACGGTCTGCTGCTACGTGACTCCCGAGATTACTTGGAAGTCCTTGTAAAAAGCTCTGCCTGCGATGGTAGCCGGTCCCCGCGTCGGCGGTTCCGGGTTCACCCTCACCGTGCCAGAGGTCCCCCGTTCCACAGCCCCGAGCGTACGACCTCACCGTGATCGACGGTGGCGGGCGTCGCCTCGGGCACGATCGGCGAGTACCGCACGAGCGAGCCCCAGTCCCGGTCCCAGTCGTGCGAGAGGTAGGTGGGCACGGTCTCGCCTTCCTGCAGCAGTTCGATGAACCCGAGCGGGCCGCCGCCGGACCAGTCCTGCCAGGTGTTGGTGGAGCTCACGGCCAGGCCGCGGTCGGGCAGGACGCGGTACTCGGGCAGCTCGTGGATGCCGGCGAACTCGTCGAACGGCCGCAGGCACGGCACGTGGAATGCGACGGCCCAGTCCGGCAGCACCGGCCGGGTGTCGCCGACGAGCTCCTGCATCGTCACCAGCTCCGGCATGCGCGGCGGGGTAAACGCGATCCACCGCTCCGGGTCCGGGTCGTGGTCGCGCACGACGAGCCGGATCGCGCTGGCGTCGGCGGGCAGCGAGTCCATGGGCACGCGCAGGTTCCGCCAGGCCGGCGCCGGGCCGATGTCCTCGGGCACCACCACTCCGGCGACCTCGAACGGCTCACCGCCGACCGCGTATTCCACAACCAGCGCGTCGCGGTTGAACTCGCCGGCCACTGCGACGGTGATGAGCGGGTTCTCGTCCGAGCGTTCGGGCAGCGGATACCAGTCGGTGATGGTCTCGGCGTTGAACTGCGCACCGCCCTGGTGACTGCCGAGCACGGGCACCCGCGACGGGTCCAGTCCGAACGGCAGGACGGCGTGGCTGCCGTTGATGCCCTCGGCGTTGCGGACGCCGCCCTCGGTGCCGGCGGTGGTCGACGTGGTGTCGGAGCCCTCGCCGGTGCCGGGGGTGTCGGTGTCGGCGGCCTGGGTCGCGGTGAGGTCGGTCGAGATGCCGTCCGGGGTGAACTGGACGGCCTCGCCGCCGGCCTCGAGTTGGTCCCGCGGGTCGCCGACGGGCTCGAGCAGGCCGGCGTTGGCGTCGGGCTCGGCCAGGACCGCGTCCGCGATGCCGCACGGTTTGCCGGCCAGCGCGTTGAGGTTCTGCAGGCCCACCGAGTAGGCGGGGTACTGGTTGCGCACCGCGGCGGCCATGGACGCCACGATCACGACGACGACGAGGGCAGCCGCCAATCCCAGCGGCGCCTCGGTGAGGTTACGGACCAAGCTCACCACCGGCCCGCGGTCGCGGTCGCTGCCGCGGCCGGCGCCACCCGGTCCGCCATCCTCGTTGCGCCGCATGAACGGCTCGCGGTAGTGGAGGATCAGCGCGGCGAGCAATGACAGCCCCATCAGCACCAGGAACACGGTGGACAGGGTGATGCCCGCGATCGACGGCTGGGCGCCGCCCCACGGGATGCCGTAGATCGAGATGTACCACCAGCCGTTGGTGGAGGTGAAGCTCAGCGCCAGGATGAAGAACACGGCGGCCAGGAACATCATCCGGTTGCGCAGTGAGCGCGTCGCGGCCGGCAGGACCGCCATGGTCACCAGCGCGGCGAGTGCGGCGCCGATGGTGGCGAACGCTCCGAAGTGGTGGGTCCACTTGGTGGGGTTGAGCGCCATGAACGCGATCGAGATGGCGGCCATCCCCACGATGCGGCGCGCCGGCCCCACCGAGACGCCGGGGATCCGGCCCTTGCGGAACAGGATGGCGGCGCAGGTGATGAGCGACAGGAACATCGCCAGCACTCCGAAGCGGCGGGCCAGCGAGCCGTCGGGCGTCGGGTTCATGAGCCACTCGTAGCGCCACACCTCCTCGTACCAACTGCCACTGGGGCCGACCTCGCCGAGCAGTGCCGACGACTGCAGCGTGGTGACCAGCGGCTGGTCGAGGAAGATCAGGTGCAGAATGCCCAGGCCCGCCGCCAGCAGCGGCGCGATGGTGGGCACCCACCCGTCACGCTTGGCACGCCTGATGATGAGCAGCAGCAGCGGCCGCGACGCCGCGATGATCACGGCGATGCAGAAGGTGCCCGTCGGCGCCGCCGAGAGCGTGAGCCCGCCGATGATGAAGCCGACCGCCGCCGGCAACAGCCGGCCCGTCGCCAGGGCCCGCTCCATCGACACCCACGTCGCCAGCACGCCGAAGGCGATGATCGGCTCGGGGCGCAGGCCGTTGTTGTAGGTGAGCCAGAAGGCGAGGAACACCGCGGCCGTGCTCCACCGGACGGCCGGAGCACGGCGGGCCGCAATCCCCAGGCGCGGGATGACCTCACGGGAGAGCAGCATCCACGAGGCGATACCCAGGAGCAGCGCCGGCAAGCGAAGCCAGACACTGCCGAGCGTGAACGAACTTATCGCCGTATAGAGGTAGTACGGCATCCCGAACGGGGCATACGGCGCTCCGTAATAGCGGAACACCTCGGGCATGTAGCCACTGGAGACCGCGGCCCGGGCCTCGGTGAGGATGTAGCCGTCGTCCGCGGTGTTGGCGCCGATGATGTGCCAGATGAGCAGAATCGCCACGACCAGCAGGTCCAGCGGTCGCGGCTTCCACCACCCCTGCGGCAGGATGCGGCGCCCGGCCCGGCCGTCGCGCAGGTCGAGCCGGTGCAGCGCCACCAGCGAGACGAGGATGGCAAGGATGCCCACCACGATCGCGATCTGCTTGATCAGCGTCGCCTGGGTCGTGTAGCGCGAGTCGACGGTGATGTCGACGGCCAGCCCGTCCGGCGCCGCGCCCTGTAGGTCGGAGAACACGCCCACGACCTGAGGTCGAAGGTCGTCCTCGATCCGACCGCCGACACCCTGACCGTCGACGTCGAGTCCCAGGAACTCGGCGCCGATCGAGCCGGAGTCGGCCACGATGTGGATTGTCGAGCATGCACCGGGCGTGGCCACGGCGTCGGTGGGCGCGGACGCGATGAGCGCATTGCGACTGCGCACCTCGACGTTCGGGCCGGCGACCGAGACCATGAGTGCGCGCGCCCCGGCCTCCTCCCCCGCCTGGCGCGGCGCGGTGGAGACGAGCACCCCGTCTTCGCGCCCCTGGTCGCGCAGCTCCTGCACCGCGGTGCAGGGCACGTCAACAGTGATGTCCAGCGGGTAATACGCCACCAGTGGCGCGGTGACCGGGTCGACCGTCCCGTTCTCAGGCCAGCTGATGGTCGAGGTGGTCTGCGTGACGGGCAGCAGCGGCACGACGATGGCCAGCAGGATTCCGATGAGTCCGCTGACCGCGGCAATAACTCCCCAACGGGGCCCGTTCGTGGGCTTGTCCGGAGCGTCGCGGACCTCGCTGGCAGTCGATGGCATGGCCACCACGCTATAACGAGCCTCCGACATTCTCGGAACCCGTGCCGCCGCACCGCGCCCCCGCGCACGCATCCAGCCGCATCCCCGTGTGCCCTGCACCGGAAATGACGAACGCGCCGGAGGGAATTCCTCCGACGCGTCGTGATGGTGTGGCCAGGGCCGGGATCGAACCGGCGACCTTCCGCTTTTCAGGCGGACGCTCGTACCAACTGAGCTACCTGGCCCTAAGACAACCGGCGCATCCGGTTGAACCGAATGCGCCGGTTATCTCTGGCGACCCTGACGGGACTCGAACCCGCGACCTCCGCCGTGACAGGGCGGCGCGCTAACCAACTGCGCCACAGGGCCTTGCTTCGTGCTGTGCTCTTCGCACGAGAAAGAACATTAGTAGACGCGATGCAGATAACGCAAATCGGACCCCCGCACCCGACATCAGCGCAGGTCGCACCCATTTTCTTCCGCCCGACCCCACTCAGCGAACACCGCACCACCGACCACCCGCCCCGGCACCTTCCTCAGCACCTGTCCCGGCCCCGCAAAGCAGAAAGTCCCGGCCACCACGACTGTGGTGACCGGGACCTTCAATTCGCGTACCCCCTACGGGATTCGAACCCGCGCTGCCGGCGTGAAAGGCCGGTGTCCTAGGCCGCTAAACGAAGGGGGCGCCGCCACGTCCGGGGTCGCCGGTCCGCAGCGCGCTCTAGTCTAGGGCACCAACCGCCGGGCGACTAAACCACCCCGGGAAGCGACCGGTATCGTGTTCGATGCCCCTATAGCTCAGTTGGTAGAGCTACGGACTTTTAATCCGCAGGTCGCCGGTTCGAGCCCGGCTGGGGGCACCACACCGGCGCTCGAGTCGGGCCACACACCGGGCCCAACTCAGGCCTCACGCAGGCCCGCGCTCCGGCCCCACTCCCCCATCGGCCACGACGTCATTTTGGACGTGCCCGCCGATCGCTGGGACACTTTTGTCATGTCCGCTCCCACTGCACCTGCTGCCCCCGCCCTGCGCATCGGCCCGTACGAGCTCGCCTCGCCGGTCGTCCTGGCGCCGATGGCCGGGGTCACCAACGTCGCGTTCCGCACGCTGTGCCGCGAGTTGGAGATGGAGCAGCAGGGCACGGTGTCGGGTCTGTATGTCTGCGAGATGGTCACGGCCCGCGCCCTGGTGGAGCGCCAGCCGGCGACCCTGCACATGGCCTCGTTCGCTCCCGAGGAGTCGCCGCGGAGTCTGCAGCTGTACACGGTGGATGCCGAGTACACGTACCAGGCCGCCAAGATGATCGTGGACGAGGATCTCGCGGACCATATCGACATCAATTTCGGTTGCCCGGTCCCCAAGGTCACGCGTCGCGGCGGCGGGTCGGCGATCCCCTACAAGCGTCGACTGTTCCGCTCGATCGTGGCGGCCGCGGTCCGCGCGACCGAGGGCACGGACATCCCGGTCACGGTGAAGATGCGGGTGGGGATCGACGACGAGCACCACACCCATCTCGACGCCGGGCGGATCGCCGTGGAGGAGGGCGCCCAGGCGGTCGCCTTGCACGCCCGCACCGCCTCGCAGCGTTATTCGGGCGAGGCCGATTGGTCGCAGATCTCCCGCCTCGTCGAGCACGTCGGCGCCATCTCGGATGTGCCCGTCCTGGGCAACGGCGACATCTTCTCCGCCGATGATGCGGTGCGGATGGTCGAGCAGACCGGGTGCGCCGGAGTCGTCATTGGTCGTGGCTGCCTGGGCCGACCGTGGCTGTTCTCCGAGCTCGCGGCCCGCCTGGCCGGCCGCGAGGCACCGACCCCGCCGACCCTCGGCGAAGTCTCGCGCATCATGTACCGCCACGGCGAGCTCCTGGCGCAGCATCACGGCGAGGACAAGGGGATGCGCGACATCCGCAAGCACGTCGCCTGGTACCTGCGGGGCTTCCCGGCGGGCTCCGACCGGCGCGTGGCACTGTCTGGCGTCCGGACGCTCGACGATTTCGCGGAGATGCTCTCGGAGCTGCCTGCGGACGAACCGTTCCCGGCCGACGGTTACGGTCCGCGCGGCCGTCAGGGCTCCCCCGGCAAGGTGCTGCTCCCGGAGGGCTGGTTGGACGATCCGGAGGACGACGCGGTGGCGCTCGAGGGCGCCGACGCCCAGAACTCGGGCGGCTGATACCCCAGCATCCCAGATATTAACCGCACGTTCACAGCCGCTCCGGAACGTGCGGTTGACATGCAGGTATGCTGGCAGAATGCGTCTAGTTTACTCCGAAGAACTTGCGGACCTCGCCACCTCGATGGCTGGCATGTGCTCGTTGGCGACGGACAACATGGAGTTGGCCACCCACGCGCTGCTCCAGACTGATCTGCCGTCCGCAGAGAAGGTCCTCGAGTCCAACTCGGAGATTGCACAGTTGGCGTCGGAGAACGAGGAGCGCGGCTTCGCGCTGCTGGCCCTGCAGGCACCGGTCGCCCGCGATCTGCGCCAGGTCGTCACGTCCATCCAGCTGGTCCAGGACCTCGTCCGCATGGGCACACTGGGCAGCCATGTCGCGAAGATCGTGCGTCGCCGCCACCCGGAGGCAGTCCTGCCCGAGCCGGTGAACGGGTACTTCGCCGAGATGGGCCGCGTCGCGGTGTCGTTGGGCCGTGCGGCCACGGAGGTGCTGCTCAACCGGGATGCGGACCAGGCGGCCACGCTGGCCGAGCAGGACGATGCGGTGGATGACCTCCGCCGCCACCTGTTCACGCTGCTGACCGTGCGGGAGTGGAAGTACGGAGTGGCGGCGGCGGTGGATGTCACCCTGCTGGCCCGTTACTACGAGCGTTTCGCCGACCATGCGGTCGAGGTCGCGCAGCGCGTGATCTTCCTGGCCACGGGTGAGTACCCCACTATCGGTGAGGACGATCCGGAACATCTGGCGGTCCCCAACTCAGAGTTGGTGCGCCGCTTCACCGAGACGGACAAGAACTTCGAGGAGCGCCGCGCCCGCCGCCTGGAGTCCGGAGGGAGCTTGTCGGCGAACGGAAAACTCACCGGCGGTGACGCCGGGGCTGCCGGCGGTGAAACCTCCGCAGGTGGTGACGGTTCTGGTGGGGACGACGACGACACCGGCACTGACCCCGCCTCCCCCAACCCCGCAGGCTGACCCCTCACACGGGCTTTCCGCTCACGCACCCTGAACCGCCCCGCTTCCTGGCCACCGAACCAGAGGCGGGGCGGTCTTTTTGTGCCCACTCCACGGCCCCACCGGCTCAGCCCACTCCACGGCCACACCGGCTCAGCCACCCAGGCACGAGAAAACCGCCCCGCGTCCGGCCTGTCGGGCCGGTCCGGTGCGGGGCGGTTCTCTGAGAAAGGGTGCCGCGTCGACGCTGGGGTCGATCAGCCGAAGCGGCCGGAGACGTAGTCCTCGGTCTGCTTGTTGTCCGGGTTGGAGAAGATCTTCTCGGTCGGGTTGACCTCGACCAGCTGGCCGGGCATGCCGGTCGCCTCAAGGGAGAAGAAGGCCGTCTGATCGGACACACGCGCGGCCTGCTGCATGTTGTGCGTGACGATCACGATGGTGAACTCGCTCTTGAGCTCAGCGATGAGGTCCTCCACCGCGAGCGTCGAGATCGGGTCGAGCGCGGAGCAGGGCTCGTCCATGAGGAGCACCTGCGGCTCGATCGCGATCGCGCGGGCGATGCACAGACGCTGCTGCTGACCACCGGAGAGGCCGCCGCCCGGCTTGTCAAGGCGGTCCTTGACCTCGTCCCAGAGGTTGGCGCCGCGCAGCGACTTCTCGGCCACCTCGTCGAGCTTCTTCTTGTTCTTGATGCCCTGGAGCCTCAGGCCGGCAACGACGTTCTCCTTGATGGACATCGTGGGGAACGGGTTGGGGCGCTGGAACACCATGCCGATAGTGCGGCGGACGGCAACCGGGTCGACCCGCTTGTCGTAGATGTCCACACCGTCGAGCTTGATGGAGCCGGTGGCGTACGCACCGGGGATCTCCTCGTGCATGCGGTTGAGCGAGCGCAGCACGGTGGACTTGCCACAGCCGGAGGGACCGATGAAGGCGGTCACCGAGCGCGGCGGCACATGGAGGTTGACGTCCTTCACGGCGTGGAAGTCACCGTAGAAGATGTCGACGTTCTCAAGGTCGAGTCGCTTTGCCATTGTGGTGGTCCTTACTTGGTCTTGGGCGCGAGCGCCCGTGCTGCGAACGTGGCGAGAACGTTCGCCAGCGCGATGATGATGACGAGGGTGAGCGCGGCGCCCCAGATGCGGTATTGGCCGGCTTCGTTCGGGTTCGAGAGCTGGTTGTAGATGAGCAGCGGCAGCGACGCCATGTTGCCCTCGAGCAGGTTGTAGTTGAAGCTCGCGGTGTAGCCCACGAGGATCAGCACCGGGGCGGTCTCACCCATGATGCGGGCGAGCGCCAGGAAGATTCCGGAGATCATGCCGGACAGCGCGGTGGGGATCACGACGCTGACGATGGTTTTCCACCGGGGCACACCGAGCGCGTAGGACGCCTCACGCAGCTCGTCCGGGACCAGCTTGAGCATCTCCTCGGTGGAGCGCACGATCAGCGGCAGCATGAGCAGCACCAGGGCGAGGCTCACCGCGAAGGCGCTGAGGCTGAACTGGAGGAACGTCACCCACACGCCGAAGATGAAGATCGCCGCGACGACCGAGGGGACGCCGGCGAGGACGTCGACCATGAAGGTCGTGGGCTTGGCGAGCTTGGACTCGGGGTACTCCACCAGCATGATGCCGGCGGCGATGCCGAGCGGAATCGAGATGACTGCCGCGATGAGCGCCTGGACGAGCGAGCCGTAGATCGCGTGGCCCACACCGCCGGCCATGGAGGACGGGGAGACGAGGAAGAACGAGTTGGTCCACCACGTCGGGTTGATGATCGCGGGGAAGCCCGAGGCGATCACCTTGTACAGCAGCGCCACCAGCGGGATGACCGCGAGGACGAAGCAGAACCAGAAGATGCCGGTGGCGACCTTGTCCTTGGCCTTCCGGCTGCCGGAGATCGGCAGGAAGGTGTCTGCCGGCTTGGCCGGCTTCGTGAGGTCAGGAGTCGAAGTAGACATCAGCCGTTGACCTTTCCACCGGACACCGAGCGTGCGATGAGGTTGACGATGAAGGTGAGGATGAAGAGCACCAGGCCAGCGGCGATGTAGGCACCGGTCGACATCGGGTTGTTGAACTCGGCGCTACCGGAGGCGATCTTCGAGGCGAAGGTGAAGCCGCCGTCGAACAGCGACAGCGTGCTGGGCGAGCTGGCCGCACGCAGGATGATGAGCACCGCCACCGTCTCGCCGAGGGCGCGGCCGAGCGCGAGCATCGAGCCCGCGATCATGCCGGACTTGGCGTACGGGAAGCAGGTCATGCGGATCTTCTCCCACTTGGTGGCGCCCAGTGCGAGGGCGGCCTCCTGGTGCAGGGCGGGAGTCTGGCGAATGGTCTCGCGCGACATCGAGGTGATGATCGGCAGGATCATGATCGCGAGCACGACACCGGCGGTGAAGATCGTGCCGCCACCGGCGATGGAGACGTTGCCCTCGCTGAAGAGGAAGATCCAGCCGAGGTTGCTGTTGAGCCACTCGGCGAACGGCACCATCCACGGGCCGAGGACGATCAGGCCCCACATGCCGTAGATGATCGAGGGCACGGCGGCCAGCAGGTCGATGACCGCGGACAGCGCCCGGGACAGTTTCGCCGGCGCGTACTGCACGAGGAAGGTCGCGATTCCGATGGCGACCGGCACTGCGAGCAGCAGGGCGAAGATCGAGCTCAGCACCGTGACCTTGAGCAGGTCGAGGATGCCGAAGCGCAGGTTCTCCGGGTCGGTGGTGTTCCACTCGGAGGAGGTGAAGAAGTTGATCTGGTCCGCCATCACCGACGGAACAGACTGGGCCACCAGGACGATTCCGATCATCCCGATGAGTGCCACGATGACAGCACCCGCGGCGACGGTCACGCCGCGGAAGATCGCGTCCTTCTGCTGGGAGGACTTGGCATCCAGGAGGGAGGCGCCACCTGCTGCGTCCGAGTCCTGTGCGGGACCAGAGCCGGAGGAGGTCGCGCCAGTTGTGGCGGCGTTCTTGTCGGCGTCGCGGTCGACGGATTCGTGAACTGTCATGAGACCTTCAGTCGCTCGGGAGAAAAGCGGTAATTCGGGGGGTGGAGCCGTGGATCAGGCAGTGAATCTGATCCGACGTCGGGCCCGCCCCGCATGCGGGGCGGGCCCGACGACCACTGATCAGGTGATCAGGAGATGGCGTCGATCGCGTCGAGCAGCTTGCCACGGAAGGCGTCGGGGACCGGGATGTAGCCCTCGGCCTCGAGCTCGCCCTGGACGTCCTCGGCAACGGCGACGTTCAGGAAGGACTTGACGGCCTCAGCGGTCTCGGCGTCCGGGTACTTCGAGCAGACGATCTCGTAGGTCGGCATGATGACCGGGTACGCGCCCGCCGTCTCGGGGACGTAGAACGACGAGGTGTCGATAACCAGGTCGTGCGAGTCCGAGTTCTTGAGCTTGGCCGAGTCAATGGTGGTGCCGGCGGTCTCGGCGTTGAGCTCGACGCCCGCCTCGTCGGCCGGGGTGATGACCTTGACCATGCCGAGGTTCTGGCTCTTGGCGTAGGACCACTCGGTGTAGGTGATGGTGCCGGGGGTCTGGGCGACGGCGGCGGAGACGCCCTCGTTGCCCTTCGCGCCCTCACCGACGCCACCGTTGAAGGTCTTGCCGGCCTCGAGGCCCCAGGCGTCGCCACCGGCGGCCTCAAGGTACTTCTGGAAGTTGTCGGTGGTGCCCGACTCGTCCGAACGGAAGATCACGGTGATCTCCTGGTCCGGAAGCTCGACGCCCTCGTTCTCGGCGGCGATCTCGGGGGCGTTCCAGTTGGTGATGTCGCCCTTGAAGATGGAGGCGAGGGTCTCACCGGAGAGGGCAACCTCGACACCGTCGAGGTTGTAGGCGATCGCGATGGGACCGAAGACGGCCGGGAGGTTCCAGGCGGGGCTCTCACAGCGAACCTCGGCCTCGGCGTACTCGGCGTCCTTGAGCGGGGAGTCGGAGCCACCGAAGTCGGTCTGGCCGCCGATGAACTCCTTGACGCCGGCGCCGGAGCCGTTGGAGTTGTAGTCGAGGGTGTGGCCATCACAGCTCATGGCGTACGAGTTGGCGAAGATCGTCATCGCGTTGTTCTGCGACGAGGCGCCGGACGCGTTGAGGCTCTCCTTGCCACCGCACTCGGCACCGGAGACGGCCTGGGCGGCCGTGTCGTCGCCGCCGGCGTTGTTGTCAGAGCAGGCCGCGAGACCGATGGTCGTGATGGTGGCAAGCCCGAGAAGGGCGCCGGTGCGCTTGAAGTCCACAGATTCTCCTTGGTTCGTCCGGCGGATTCCCACCGGGCTATCGCTTGGCGACTGCGTCGCGTGTTCGGGCCGGGCGAACGCCCCGACGGAGTCAGAACCTAAGGCTCAGACGTGAACAGTCCCGCGAGGAAAGGTGAACTTGAGATGAACTGCCAGCATGGAGGCCGTTCACCTAACCCCAGCCGATCCGACAGGACTACCCCCACCTGGGGTTTCCCTGAGAAAACCCGTCGTGCTCTCAGCAAAAATCAACGGGAGGTATAGGTCACATCAACGTGTTCGACGACGAATCCGAGCTTTTCGTAGGTCCGGATGGCCGGGTGGTTGTCGCCCTCGACGTAGAGGACCACGGACTCGGCATCGGCCGTTCCCTCCAGATGCTCGACGCCGATTCCGGTGAGCACGCCACCCAGTCCGCGCCCCTGATCCGCGGGGTCGACCGCCACCACGTACACCTCGCCCTCGACGGGCTCGCCGGGCTCGGCCACGGTCTTGGTCCAGTGGAATCCGGCCAGCCGCGGCCCGCGGTCACCCGAGGTGTCGACGGCGAGGAACACCGCGCCCGTGTCGACCCAGTCCACGGCCAGCCGGTCGTCGAGCATGTCGCGGCTCCATCCGCCCTGCTCCGGGTGCCAGTGGAAGGCCGCGTTGTTGACGCGCAGGAACTCGGCGCGAGCATCCAGGCCCGGCCACCGCGTACCCCCCTCGGAGGCCGCCTCGGCGAGCGTGCCGAGCTCGATGCCCGCCACCGGCGTGCGCTCCGGCAGTGCCGGGCCGTAGGCACCGCGACGACGCATCTTGAGCAGTTCCCGATTGCGGATGAGCCCGAGCTTCTCGGCAAGCTCCGTGGCCGCGGGCAGGGCGCCGTGGGCCCAGATCGAGACGGCGGGCTCGCGCTCGATGACCGCGCGCACGAGACCGGCCCCGATCCCCTGCCGCCGGTGATCGGGGTGGACCACGAGTTCGGCGGTGGCGTCGCGGCCGGTGCCGTCGATCTGCGCGTACCCGATGAGCTGGCCGCCGGAGCCGTCCTCCCCCAGGTCGTCCACGCCCGCGCCGGCGCCGGCCCACGCCACGAGATGCCGCACGCCCCCGGCCGCGCCTCCGCTTCCGGCCTCGCCGCCGCTCCCGGCCGCGTCCGAAGCCGCGTCCGAAGCCGAGTCCGAGAAGTCGGCATCCCCGTACAGCGCCCGCAGCGGCTGCTCGCCGAGCGGGGCCACACCGTCGATCTCCTCGGCCGCCCGCGCCACGGCCTCGATCCGTCCGGCGTCCAATTGAGCCTGTGCCGTGTCGACGATCATGCGTCCCCTCCGCCTTCCCTGGGATCCGTGGGCCGGACCGCTTTGTATCCGACGTTACGGACAGTTCCGATGAGGGACTCGTGATCGGGACCGAGTTTGGCGCGAAGTCGCCGAACGTGCACGTCGACGGTGCGGGTGCCGCCGAAGAAGTCGTAGCCCCACACCTCCTGCAGGAGCTGGGCGCGGGTGAAGACGCGGCCGGGATGCTGGCACAGGTACTTGAGGAGTTCGAACTCCTTGTAGGTCAGGTCCAGCGGCCGACCTTTGACACGGGCGACGTAGGTTTCCTCGTCGATCACCAGCTCACCGACGGTGACCAGGCCGGTGCCGTCGTCCTCGGGCGAGGCGTGCCGGGCGGCCGCGAGACGGAATCGGGCGTCGACCTCCGCCGGTCCGGTGGTGGGCAGGAGGATGTCGTCGAGGCCCCAGTCACCGCTCACCGCGATCAGGCCGCCCTCGGTGACGACGGCGACCACCGCCGCCTCGACCGTCCCCACGAGCAGCCGGCACAGGCTCCGTGAGGCTGCCAGGTCGGTCCGGGCGTCCACCATCACCAGCGCCACGCCGTCCAACTCGCCGACCGACGACGCCTGCGGCGGCAGAACGCTCACCGTGTGCGGCAGCAGCGGCAGCGCCGGCACGACGTCCCCGGGGTCTGCTTCCACGCTGAGGAGCACTACGTCCATGTCGTTTCCTCTCCACGTGGGGAACGGGACGATAATACCGAGTGACACCCCCGTTCCAGGGACTGGAGTAGACCTGAATCCCATGAAGATCCCTCGCATAGCGGTCGCGGCACCGGCCGTCGTAGCGGTGTTGGCCGGTGGCGCCTACACGGTGGACGCAGTGTCGGCGTCGCGCGTCGAGGCGGAGATCTCCGCGCGTATCGCCCCCGAAATGCCGGGCGCGGCGCCGCCGTCGGTGATGACCGGCGGGCCCTTCACGCGCTGGTCGGAGCCGGGCACGCTGTCGTCGGTGTCGATCCGTGCCGAGCGGGTCGCGCGCCCGGGCGTGGCGCCTGTCGCCGTCGAGGCCGAGGCCACCGACCTCGTG
>DHCFI07803__coassemble_1386_pt1 | contig 20025 bp, 21 predicted proteins | sample DHCFI07803__metabat2_low_PE_029 | metagenome-assembled genome bin DHCFI07803 | reverse complement strand
ATGCATCGAGCCGGCCACCGAATTCGGTAGCCGGCTCGATGCAGAGCGCGTGCGCTGTGAGCGCGTGCGCCGCGAAGCGCGGTGCGTCGTGAGCGCGGGGCTCACGCCGCGAGGCGTCAGTTGATATGGGTCGCGAAGAAGTCGTCGACGATCTGCTGGTTGGCCACGTACGCGGCGTCGACAGCGTCCTTGTTGTCCTCGTAGGTCGGCAGGACCGGGAGGGCAACGCCGCGAGCCTCGGCGTAGTCGTGCAGCGCGGCGGCGTGATCGGCGGCGGTGACCTCGGGAGCCTCAGCCGGGGTCTCCTTGGCGACGGGCGCCGGAGCCGGGTTCGGGGTGAGGTTGTTCAGGTCGCGCGGGGTCGGCGCGGAGTTCAGGCCCAGCTTGGCCGAGCAGGCGGGCCATGCGCCCCAGCCCTGGCCGGCGAGGGTCTTCTCGGCGATCGCGATCTGCTGCTCACGCGTGGCCTGGTTGGCGGTCGGCGCGAACTGCGTGCCACCGTAGGCGGCCCAGGTGCTCGGCGAGAACTGCAGGCCACCCTGGTAGCCGTTGCCGGTGTTGATGGCCCAGTTGCCACCCGACTCACACTGCGCGAGACGGTCCCAGTCGGAGTCCGGGGCAGCGTTGGCGGCCGGCGCGAAGGCCAGGCCGGCGGCGGAGAAGGCGGTACCCGCGATGACGGCCTTGACGGCGGTCTTCGGCGCGGAGGAGGTGGTGGCGGCGCGGTGGCGTCCGGTGTACGAGGTCATGTACGCGTCAGTCCTTTTCACTCTGTTCCTACGGGGTGAGCTGTCGGGTTCGGACGAGTGTGTCCGGCCGCCGCTGGCGGCTTCACCCCAAGGCGGCCTGCTGGCCACCGGACCCCTGGTGGGCCCTGTCGGGTCCCCCGTCTTCGCCCGGGTAAATGGTTTTTAGGTCGCATCGGTCGCAGGGCGAAGTTCGGTTATGCGTCCGATGCCAACTCGCTGACGAGTCTGCACAGAAGAGTAGCGGTTCGATGCGCGATCGTCACCATTTCGAAATAAAACCAGGTGGGAGCGCGCAGGACTCGCGGCTGTTATCGGCCCGTTACCAGCAATGTTGCGGCAAGGGTGCGATCGGTCACATCTTGGGCGGACGGGAACCCAGAATCGCGTAGAGCAGCCCGAGCAGGAACCCGACCGGCGTGAACAGCATCGCGCCGACGTAAAGGATGGTGGGCGCGTCGCGACCGAGCACGAACGGCGTCAGCGCGGCGACGATCGTGAAAAGTACGCCGATGCTGAAGATCACCATTGCAAGAATAAAGAGTCGACGACGACGAGGCGCCGCGCTGTTCCCCGCCGTCACGGAGGTGTCCGGTCGGGAGGTGGCCGGTGCCCACGGGTCGCTGGCGGCGTCTTCTGCGGGGCGATGGTCGTCGGAACTCACACCGTGCACAGTACCGCTGGTCCGGGGTGCGGCAGCAATGCGGACCAGACGGGATCGGTCATGGACGGTCGATGTGGAATGGCCGCACCGGGATGCGGGCGTGCTTGCGGTTGTGGGTGCGAGTGCGGGGGCTGTGGTGCGGGGAAGCCGGAGCACACGGGTATTGTCTGGGCATCAGTTCAGGTCGTGGTCGCGCGGGTGCGCGCCGGTGTTCATGAGGGGGATCGCGGTGCCCAGCGGCAAGGTGAAGTGGTTCGACGCGGAAAAGGGCTTCGGCTTCCTGTCCCAGGAGGGCGGGGAGGACGTCTACGTGCGCGCCGACGCGCTGCCCGCCGGGGTCGAGACGCTTCGCCCGCGCCAGCGCGTGGAGTTCGACATGGTCTCCGGCCGCCGCGGCCCGCAGGCGCTGCGCGTCGTGGTGCACGACGAGCCCGCCGCCGCCGGCGGTGCCGAGGAGCGCACCCCGCGGACCGGACCCCGCCGCTCGGCCGACGAGCTCCACGGCATGGTCGAGGACATGATCAAGGTGCTCGAGTCCGCGGTGCAGCCCGAGCTGCGTCGTGGCCACCGGCCTGACGCGAAGGTGTCCGGCCGGGTCGCCTCGGTGCTCCGCGCGGTCGCCCGCGAACTGGAGCCGTAAGCGCAGCCGCTTCTCGTCGGCCGGCCGCCTGGCCACGCAGGTTATGCACCTTCGCGGTCGACCGAGCGGACCTTATGCGGCGTCTGGGCGACCTGAATCCCGCATAACCTCCCGCATAACCTCCGGGCAGTGCGCGCGTTAGTTCTCGTGCGGGTTCGGGATGCCGATCTCCGCGAGCTCCTTGGCCGAGTCGGACTCGGCGGCGGTCGAGGTGGCCAGGCAGTCGCGGCGCTCGGCGGCGTTGGCGTAGTCAAAGCCCACGGACCACTCGCCGGTGAGGGCATTCGCTTCGCCGTTGGCGTCGTAAATCCTCGGCACTGCCTTGATCACCAGGCCGCCGATGGGGCCCTCGTCGGCGGTCTCAACCGGGATCAGCAGCTCGCCCGCGGTGTTGGCGGAGACCATGTACTCGCGCTCGCCGTCCTCGCGGAGCTCGATCACCGACAGCTGCGAGTTGGTCAGCTCGGTGCCCAGTCGCACGGTCAACAGGCACTCGTTCTGGATCACGAACTCCGGCGCGGGGTTGGTGTAGGTGTTGTCGTCCAGATCGGCCGCGAGATACGGCAGGGCGGAGACCGAACCCCGGTCGGTGGCGACCGTGATCTCGGGCAGCTTCCCGTACTTCGATTCCGAGCCCTGCCATGCGCCGAAGATCGCGGCGAACATGATGAGCATCCACGCCAAGATTGCCCACGTAATCGGGCGGATGCGCGGAGCAGATGAATCGGAGGCGCTGCTGGAGGTCACGGTTCCATTCTGCCGACGACGTCGTCGTCGTCGGAATGGGGGTGACGCCGTGCGGCGTTGCGGCGGGCGCGGAAGGGGGCGGCGGGACCGCGGCGGGTGGGGGCGCCGGGCGCGTCGTCGGCGGGGGATCCGGCGGTGGGCAGGATCGTGGTGTCCGCGTTGGCGTTGGCGTCGGCGTCGGTGGGGGACGGTGAGGGCGACGGCGCGTCGGGGGCGCGGTTCTCGCCGGGGTAGCGGGGGCGGTTGCCGCCCAGGCCCGGCACGAGGGTGGAGCCGCGCGCGGTGAGCAGGGACTGGGTGAACATCAGCGCGCCCACCACGGCGACCACCGAGAAGCCGATCGTGAAGTCCGGCGGCAACAACACGCCCAGCGCCCCGCCGAACACCCAGGCCAGCTGCAGCGCGGTCTCGGAGCGGCCGAAGGCGGAGGAGACGGCGGCGTCGGGGATGTCGGCCTGGATGGAGGAGTCCAGCGCCACCTTGCCCAGCGAGCTGGCGACCGCGGCGACCAGCGCGAAGACCGCGGCCATCCACAGGGTCCCGAGGAACGCGGCCACGATCGCCGCCGACAGGGCCGAGCCCGCCGCGATGGTCGCGATGCGGCCCGGCTTGCCCAGCGGGATGCGCGCGCCCACCGCATTGCCGACAAAGGTGCCGATGCCGCCCGCGCCGCCGGCGATCGCGAGGAGGCCGGCCTGCTGGAGGGCGGAGGCATCGGGCTGGGCCTTGGCGACGAACGCCAGGAACAGTGTGAGGAAGCCCGTCATGAACCGGGCCAGGGACTCCGCCCACAGGTTGGCCAGCACGCCGCGGCCGAGCGGTCGGGTGAGGACGGCCTTGAGGTCGCCGCGCAAGGTGCCATCGCTCTCGCTGCGGTGGACGCGCAGGGTGGCGGACTCGTCGCCGGGGGAAGCCTCGGCGCGGGCGGGGATGGTCATGGCGATGTAGGCGGCCACCAGCGCGACCGCCGCGAGCAGCCACAGCGCCGCCGGCGAATCCCACAGCCACGCCACGCCCGCCGCGAGCCCGCCGAACACCACCGAGCCACCCACGTGCCCGAGGATCGTCAGCCGCGAATTGGTGCGCACCAGATCCAGCGCCGGCGGCAGCACGTGCGGCGTGATGGACGCCTTGACCACGCCGAACGTCTTGGACAGCACCAACATCCCCAGCGCCAGGGGATAGAGCAGCCACGAGTCGAAGTTCAGCGCCAGGATCACCGCCAGCACCGCGCGCAGGGTGAAGGTGATGGAGACGGTGAGGCGGCGGCCGCTGCGCAGTCGGTCCAGGGCGGGGCCGATGACGGGGGCGATCACCGCGAACGGCGCCACCGTCACCAGCAGGTACAGAGCCACGTTGGCTTTGGACTCGGCGGTGGCGGCCGAGAAGAACAGGGTGTTGGCCAGCGCCACGGCGAGGATCGCGTCGCACGCGAAGTTCGCGACCGTGACGTAGCTCAGCGGGGCGAGGCCGGAGCGGTCGGCGCCGTCGGCGTGGAACACCCGCCGCACCCCGCGCCCCATGAAGGTCGCGCCGCGCCCCACGGAGGCGGCCGCGCGGCGGGAGCCTGCGGCCGCCCGGCGGGTGCCGGCTGCGGCGCGGTTAGTGCGACCCGGGGCCTCAGCCACCGAGGCGCACCTCGTACATCGTCGGCCACATCTTGCCGGTCACCAGGAAGTTCTCCGAGTCGGGCAGCGCGGCGATCCCGTTGAGCACGGCGTCGGTGTGCTGGGGCCGCGGCTGCTGCAGCGCGGAGGCGTCGTAGATGTCCGTCACGACGCCGGTGGCGGGGTCGATGCGGAGGATCTCGCTGGTCTTGAACACGTTCGCCAGCACGGCGCCGTCCACGCACTCGAGCTCGTTGATCCACGGCACCGGCTCGCCGCCCGCGGTCACCTTCACGGTGCCGGTCGGCGCGAACGTCACCGGGTCGCGGAAGGTGAGCTCGTCGCTGCCGTTGCTCATGATGAGCCGGGAGTCGTCGTGGCAGATGCCCCAGCCCTCGCCCTCGTACGGCACCTCCTGGCGCACCTCGAGGGTCTGCGGGTCGCGCGCGTGGGCGATCTGCTTCTTCCAGGTCAGGGTCCACAGGGTGTCGGGGGTGAGGGTCAGGCCCTCGCCGAACTCGTCGGTGGCCATGGGCACCTGCGCGAGCGGCTCGCCGCCGTCGATCGGGCGCCGCTGGACCTGGGACGAGCCGTACTGGCCGGTCGACTCGTACAGCTCGCCGCCGGCGATCTCCAGGCCCTGGGTGAACAGCGCCGGGTCGTGGGGCAGCTCGCGGACCACCTCGACGCTCGAGCGCGCGGGCTGCGGGTCGGCCTGGCCCACCACCACGTTGGGCGGCCAAGGGGACAGGGCCTGCGTGCTGCCGTCGCCGGAGCCGGCGGGCGCGCTGGAGGCGGCGAGCGAGGTCCCCGAGTCGGAGGGGTTCGCGGCGTCGGGGGAGTCGGTGCCTGAGGAGCAGGCGGTGAGGCCGCCGATCACGGCGAGGGACATCATGAGTGGCCCGACCCGGCCGAGGAAGCTGCGCATGCCCCCAGGATGCCGCACGACGGCCGCGAGCGTGTCGCCGCCGGGCGGCAAGTCGCTCCGCAGGGTCCCGCAGGGCGGTATGTCGTCCCGCGGGGACGCAACGCACCGCATCAGGGGAGGATCACGCCGCACCGGGCCACATGGCGCCGACGCGGCGGGCCGAAAGTGACTCCGGCGAGGTGCCTGCGCATAATGGGATAGATGAACACCGAGGTAGGCACGGATCAGGAGGCGGGCGTCGTGTTTGACGACGCGCTGCGCGAGCGACTGGCCTCCGGCGCCGATGTGGCGCTGGCCGCGGTGGACGAGTTCGCAGGCCACGGCGTGGGGGAGCACCTCGGGACCGTGGTGGAGGCGGACTTCACCACCACCCATCGTTTTGCCGCCGATCTGCCCGGGTACCGCGGGTGGTACTGGGCGTGTGTGCTGGCGTTGGTGCCCGGCGGTGAGCTCACCGTGGATGAGATCGCGCTGCTGCCGGGGGATGAGGCGCTGGTCGCGCCCGAGTGGGTGCCGTGGGATCAGCGGGTACGCGCCGGGGACCTGGGTGCGGGAGACCTTTTACCGCCCGACGACGACGACCCCAGGCTCGTCCCCGGTCACACCCTCACCGGGGATGATCGCCTCGACGAGCTGACCGGTCCCATTGGCCTCGGCCGCGAGCAGCATTTGAGTCCTGAGGGCCGGGCCATGGCCGCGGAGCGGTGGATGGCCGAGCGCGGACCCGACTCCGAGGTGGCGCGCGCCGCCAAGAACCAGTGCTTCAGCTGCGGTTTCCTGCTCCCGATGGACGGGCTGCTCAGCCGCGTGTTCGGGGTGTGCGCCAACGAGTTCTCGGCCGATGGCCAGGTGGTGCACATGCAGTACGGGTGCGGCGCGCACAGTGCGGTGGAGCGGCCCAAGGACACAGGGCCGGCTACTCCCGAGGCCTTCGACGACGCCGCGGTGGACGTGATCGTCCTGCCGCAGCAGCTCCGGGCCGCGGCCAAGGCGCGCGAAGAGGCCGAGGCTGCGGAGAAGAGCGAGGCCGAGGCCGCCGAGGCTGCGAAGCCCGAGCAGGCTGAGGCTGCCGCCACAGCCTCTACCCCGGAGACCGCAGACGCAGAAGCGGCGCCGGAGCCGGCTCAGGCCGAGGCAGAGTCTGCGGCTGATTCCGAATCCGACGCCACCCCTGACGCCTGAGGCTTAGCCCCGGGTCACCGAGCGCGCGGCGAACAGTTCGTCGAGCACCTCGAACGCCTCGGTCCAGCCGCCGAACACGCCATGCTCCGCCTCCGGATCGGCGTTGAGACCGAGCAGGTGGAAGGTCATGTCGGTCTTGCCGTCCGCGGTTTCGGCCAGGTCGACGGTGATCACGGGCATGTCGTCGGCGGCGTCATCCGGTGATCCCCACGTGAAGCGCAGCCGGCTGGGCTCGTCGATCTCCAGGTACTCGCCGGCGGTGGGCCAGCGGCCGCCGGTGGGGTCGATCATCAGGTAGGCGTATCGGCCGCCCACCTTGAGGTCGATCTCGACGGACTCCTCGGGCACCACGACCTGGTGCGGGTGCCACCACTTGGCGGCGGTGGTGGGGTCGGTCCAGGCGTGCCAGACGAGTTCGCGAGGCGCGTCGAAGGTGCGGTTGATGGTGAACTGCGGTGCGGACATGATGGCTCCTTCTCTCGGAAGTATCGTGCCTTGCCGTCCTGGTAGTGGACGGGTGTGGTGGTCAGCGGTCCTGGTCGCGCTGGAGTCCGGCGAGAACCTCGTCGAGTCGGTCGAAGCGGTTCTGCCAGAGCGCGCGATTGCGCTCAACCCAGGCCGTGGCCTCGTCCAGGGGTTCGGGTCGGAGCGAGCAGATCCGCCACTGGGCGTGCGTGCTGCGCTCGACGAGTCCGGCCGACTCGAGGATCTTCAGGTGCTGCGAGATCGCCGGTGCGCTGATGTCGAATGGTTCGGCCACCTGGCCCACTGTCGCCGGGCCCGTGCTCAATCGCTCGAGGATGCCCCGCCGGACGGGGTCGGCGAGTGCCTGGAACACGCGCGACAACGGATCGTCGGCCCTGGCCATTTAGTCGCCTCCTTAATTAGTGAATGGCTTAACTATGCGCTTCGACGATGGTCGCGTCAATGGTTGGGAAGTGGCAGATTTCCGGGTGACCTGCCGTTGGCTGTCAGAGACAGGCGCGACTGTCGCGGGCGAGCTATTCCCGGACGTCGAAGTCCAGGCCGACTTGCGCGCCCTTCGCGCCGCGGAGTACGGCCCGCCGCTGGAGTGCGTAGATCGCGGTGCCGAACGCGCCCACGCCCACGCCGACGCCGCAGAGGATGACGGTGCGCATGTCGCCGTCGAAGAACAGCATGTGCGCCAGGAGCGCGAGCGTCCACGCGACCGTGCCGATGATCACCGGCGGGCGCGGGTCCAGAAGGTACGACGGGATCGGCGGTGCCTCGGCGGTGGCCAGTGCGGTCTCGGCCTCGGGGGAGGAGCTGGCCTCGGAGGTTGCTTCGGACTCGGGGGAGGGGCTGGCGTCGGTGGGGTCGTCGTCGGGCTCGGGAGTGGCGTCGTAGGCGGGGGTAGTGTCGCCGGCCAAGGGGCCCTCGGAGGACGACTGATCGTGAGGCTCATGAGGCACGTGGTGCGCCTGTGGCTTCACTGAGTCGTCATTCATGCCCGCGACGCTACCGCAGGCACCGGGCCGGTTACTCTATGACGGTTCCTCAACCCGTTCGCCTGGAAGGCCGTCCAGATGTCGCAGAGCACCGGGGCTGATCCCAAGCCCTCCGCGCAGAGCAGCGCACTCGACCGCTATTTCAAGATCTCCGAGCGCGGCTCGACGGTCTCGAACGAGGTTCGCGGCGGACTCGTCAGCTTCTTCGCGATGGCCTACATCGTCGTCCTCAACCCGCTGATTCTCGGCTCGGGCACCGACGTCAACGGCAACCAGCTCTCGATCGCCGAGATCGCCGCCGTCACCGCGTTCACTGCCGGCGTCATGACCATCGCCTTCGGCGCGATCGCCCGATACCCGTTCGCATTCGCGACTGGCCTCGGCATCAACTCGCTGGTCGCCGTCACCATCGCGCAGCAGGTCACCTGGGCCGAGGCCATGGGCCTGGTGGTGATCGAGGGCGTCATCATCGTGATCCTGGCGATCACCGGGTTCCGCACCGCCGTCTTCAATGCGGTCCCGCCGGCGCTCAAGGCCGCCATCGCGGTGGGCATCGGCCTGTTCATCGCCATGGTCGGGTTCGTCGACTCCGGCTTCGTCCGCCGCATTCCCGACGCCGCCGGCACCACCGTCCCAGTGGGCCTGGGCATCAACGGCTCGATCGCCTCGTGGCCCACGTTCGTGTTTGTGATCGGCCTGCTGCTGTGCGGCATCCTCGTGGCCCGCCGGGTCCGCGGTGGCCTGTTCATCGGCATCGTCGCGACCGCGATCATCGCCGTGATCGTCGAGGCCATCGCCAACGCCGGCCCGTCCTTCGTCGATGGCGAGCCCAACCCCACCGGCTGGAGCCTCGCGATCCCCGCCATCCCCGACTCCCTGGGCGGCCTGCCCAACCTGTCGCTGATCGGCCAGGTCGACCTCATCGGAGCCTTTACCCGCATCGGACCACTGGCCGCAGGCCTGTTCGTGTTCACCCTGCTGCTCGCCAACTTCTTTGACGCCATGGGCACCTTCACCGGCCTCGGCAAGGAAGCCGAGCTCATGGACGACAAGGGCAACCTGCCCAACATGAAGGCCGCGCTGGTCGTCGAGGGATTCGGTGCAGTCGCCGGCGGTCTGACCTCGTCGTCGTCGAACACGGTTTTCCTTGAGTCCGCCTCGGGTATCGCCGAAGGTGCCCGCACCGGCCTGGCCAACATCGTCACGGGCGGACTGTTCCTGATCGCGATGTTCTTCACCCCGCTGTACGAAGTTGTGCCGGTCGAGGCCGCCGCGCCCGCGCTGGTGATCGTGGGCGCGCTAATGATCTCGCAGATCAAGCAGATCGATCTCACCGACTTCTCCGTGGCGCTGCCTGCGTTCCTGACGATCGTCGCGATGCCGTTCACCTACTCGATCGCCAACGGCATCGGGATCGGGTTCATCGCGTGGGTCGTGATGGCCACCGCCACCGGCAAGGCGAAAACCGTGCACCCGATCCTGTGGATCGTCGCCGCCGCGTTCGTGGTGTTCTTCGGCATCGGGCCGATCACCGACGCCCTGTCCTGAGCAGGCACGTGGTGAGGCTGGTGCGGTGTGACTGAGATGCAAGTCGTCGACGTCACCGACCCCGACGATCCGCTCCTGGACGACCTGAGGGACCTCAACAAGTCCGACAAGCGGCCCGACCTGCCCGGCGGCCGTGGCCTCGTGATTGCCGAGGGCACCTACGTGGTGGGGCGGATGCTGCTCTCGCGGTTCACGCCTCACGTCATGCTGGGCACCGACATGCGGCTCGAGCAGCTCCGGCGTGAGGCGACGGCCGAGGGCTGGGACGCCGACGAGCGCGCCGGCGACGCCGTGTACCTCAGGGCGTCAAAGGACCTGATCAGTGAGGTGATCGGGTTCAAGTCCAGCCGCGACATCCTGGCCGCCGCCAACCGTCCTGAACCGCTGAGCGTCGAGTCGGTGGTGAGCGGCGCGGGCGTACCGGGCGGTCCGGGGTGGCTCGGGGGTTCCGCGGGTCCTTCCGGTACTCGCACCCTCGTGGTGCTGGAGGGCGTCAACGACCCCGAGAACCTCGGCGCCATCTTCCGCAACTGCGCGGCCCTCGGCGTGGACGGCGTCCTGTTCGGCGCTGCCGCCGGCGACCCGCTCTACCGGCGGGTGGTGCGCGTGTCGATGGGGCATGTGCTGCGGCTGCCGTTCGCGCACCTGCCGGGCACGCCCACCACGTGGCAGCGCTCCCTCGAGGACCTGAGCGCGCAGGGTTTCCGCACCGTCGCACTCACTCCCTCCGCCGACACTCCGCTCTCCCGGGCCGTGGACGCCCAGAAGGTGGCCTTTGTGCTGGGCGCCGAGGGGCCGGGCCTGACCGAGCACGCGATGCGCGCCTGCGACGTCCGCGCCGCCATCCCGATGACCGACGGCACCGATTCCCTCAACGTGGCCACTGCCGCGGCGGTGGCCTTCTACGAGCGGGCGCGGGAGCGCTGACGCGGCCGCCTGGCCCTCTGACTTACGCGCCCTCCGTGCACATTTTTGTCGAGTTGCGCGTCCGATTGGGACCACACTGGGCGCGTAAGTCGGAGGCGACTGGGCGCGGGGGAGATGAGGCTGCGCCGCCAGCGTTAGCGACGTTCCGCGCTGCGCTCCTGGAAGATCTATTGTCGCGCGGGGACGGCCTCGAGAACACCAGCCACGGTGTCGGTTGCCACGCAGCGCGGCGTGGTTGCATCAGCAGGATCCAGGGCCCCGAGCACCAAATCAATCGCCCGCGGATCTGAAGGGGCGGTCATGTGGCCGGTCCCATTTCGTTGGCACCCGTCTTGTAGAACCACATCGTCGCCGCCGGGCACACCTGCGAAGCTCAACTGCGGCGGGAACACTTCATCGGCCGTGGAAGCGATGGTTCTGTAGGACACACCCTCGAGGTAGGGCGAGCCGCCGGCCCAGACCTCGTCGATCAACTCGGCAGGCCTAACCAGGTCGACGCCGCTTTGTATCGGCCCCATCGCGATGGTCTGGGACAGCATCCCCGACTCCTCTAGGCGCCGAAGCTGAGGCCAGTTACTCACCGTGGTGGTACCTGGCCGCATCCAGTAACTCGCGATAAAGACTACGGTCGCTACGTCGCCGGGCCGGAGCACCTTGGCAACGTACGCAGCTGCCGGCCCACCCAGGGAGTGGCCCACGAGGTCTACCTGTTCCGCGCCGGTCCGTTGGCGAACTTCATCAACAATCGATGCGATCTCCGGGCCGGAGTCGCCATGCAGACGCCGAACGCCGCCGATCTTCGGTGTCTCCGGGTTCGCTCCGTACGTCGGGGCGAACACGCAATAGCCTTCGGCTTTGAGGGCTGGTGCAAGGGTTGACCATGTGTTGAGCCCGTTCATGCCAGTTCCGTGGAGCAGTATCACCGGCCTCGGATGCTCCTGGGAGGGGCTGCAGTTTTCGTCCGTACCCGGAACCGGTTCCCCCGGATTCTCAAGCCCGAACCGGACGCCTGCGTAAGGCGAGTAGTCAATGCCATCTGCTGAGGGTGGAGGCATCACCGATTGCGCACTGACCAGTGCGGGCGATGCCAATGCGATCGCGACAGGGAGGACGGCTAGACCCGTGATCATGCGGCGCAATGTCGTCATTCGCCGATCGAACCACATATATGCGTACTCGGTACGCTTTTCGTCGCTATGCTCTGTGAAATGCCTGACCTGCCCCGCCACCTACAACTCCTGTGGAACGAAGGAGTGTCGAAACGACCTGGCCGTCGGCCTTCGCTGTCGATCCACGAAATCGGGTGCGCAGCCGTCGATATCGCAGACAAGAACGGGCTATCGGCAGTCACGATGAAAGAGGTGGCGAAGAGCCTTGGCATCTCCGCCATGGGCCTGTACCGCTACGTCGATTCCTGGGAGTCTCTGCTCGAGGTCATGGTCGAATCCGCTGCCACCGACCCCCCGTTAGATATCACCGACCCGGCAGTCGACTGGCGCGAAGGAGCACATCGGTGGGCCCACTACTTTGCAGATGGCATCCGCTTGCATCCGTGGACTCTGGATCTGCCAAATGGGGCCGACCTCGCGCCTACTCCGAAGGCCCTCGCATGGGTCGATGCCGGTCTTCGTTGTCTTGCGGGAGCGGGGCTCTCCCCGGCAGCTACTCTGACCGCCCTCCTCTGCCTCGATGGCGTCATCCGCGGAGCATTCAGACAGTCTCAAGCGGCTTCGACGGCAGGGCGTACTTCATCACGAGGGGCCGAGTACGCCCTCGCCACAGGTGCCCTCGTCGCCGAGAGGTTTCCGGCACTCGTCTCCTGCGCTACCGAACTTGCTGTCGCCAATCCGGATGTCCTCACTACGGCGACGCTTGATTCTGCAATCAACTTCGTCCTCGATGGTATTGAAGCCGAACGCGCACGCTCTCGAGACTGACCGCTGCTGCGACGACCGGCGTCACCCGAGCTAGGCGCGCCCCGCGCAACAGCCGTGGGAGTCAGTCTTCCTCGAGCGGAGGTCTCTAGCGCGGGGCGTACATGATCACGCCGACGCCGACCAGACACAGCAGCGCGCCCGTGATGTCCCAGCGGTCGGGCCGGAAGCCGTCCATCGCCATGGCCCACAGCAGCGACCCGGCCACGAACACCCCGCCGTAGGCGGCGAGGATCCGCCCGAAGTTCGCATCCGGCTGCAGCGTCGCCACGAACCCGTAGGCCCCCAGCGCCGCGACGCCGAGCCCCATCCAGATCCAGCCCCGGTGCTCGCGCACGCCCTGCCAGACCAGCCAGGCGCCACCGATCTCCAGTAGCGCAGCCAGGCCGAACAGCAGGATCGACTTGGCGACGGTCATTCTTTAGCGGTGTCCTTCGTGGCGTCGGGAGTGTCCGGGGCATCTGGAAGCTCAGGGCTGGCTGCGGTCTCGGGGCTGGCTGCGGGCTCGGGCTCCACGGAACCGTCGCGGGGAGCGGCGCTGGCGTCGGGCGCGGAGGCCGCCGCGAGCCGTTCGCGCTCGAGCTCGCGGAGCCGGCGGTCCTCGGACTTCCGGGCCTCGGCGCGGGCCTTGGCGCGATCGCGCAGTGACTCGGAGGTCCTTCGAACTGCATCACCGGCCCTGCTTGCCAGCCCGCCAGCGAAATTGCGCAGTCCCCGCACCGCAGAAGTGCCGGTGGAGGAGGGGATGGGCTCGTAGTCGTCATAGGCAGACGAGAAGGGATCGTCGAGGTCGTCGGGATGAATGTCCCCTCGGGCCGCGCGCATTGCTGCGGCATGACGCTCCGCGCGGCCCGGACCCGCGGCGAGATGCCCCGCCGGGCCGGACGGGGTGTGCTGGCGGACCTCGCGGCGGCCATCGGTGGCGAAACCGTCGACGGGAACATCGATCCCGCCCGGCTCAAGATCGAAGCCCAGCCAATCGCGGTGGGCGGCATGCAGAAGCGCGGACGTGGAGAAGGGGAGGGCGAGCGGATTGTTCTCGGCGCCCTCGAGCGGAAACTCGCCCGCCCAATACGGCCGCTCGAACGGCAGCGGCATGCCCTCGTCCTCAACGATCCGATCATCGGCGGCCGCGAAGGAACGCACGAGCTTGCCCGACTCCCAGCGGGCGAACCCGCTCACGCCGGAGTCCGGATCGTAGGAGAAGGCGAGCACGGTGGGCGCTTCGACCAGCTTCAGCCACACCTGATCCGTCTCGGACGGCTTGACGCGGGCATCAATCGGCGTCTGCACAACGGTGAGCCCGGGAAACGAACCGATATAGATCTCGCCCTTGCCCGCCGACGCCGACCGATTCAGGGGGAAGGTGCCGAGCGAGGCCACCGTGACCTTGGGAAACAGGCGCGAAAGCAGGCGGCGGGCGAAGCCCGGATCAGACGGGATGCCCGAACGGAACAGGGCAGAGGGATCGTCGGTGTTCAGGTACCAGAATGTCGCGACGTGATGTCCCATGGCGCGGCGTCAGTCGTCCTTGCTCCGGACACCGAGGAGGACGTCCTCCCACGACGGCATCGTCGGATGCCTGCGCGAGGACTTGCGCTCCGGCTCGTTGGGCGTGTGCTGGAGGAAGTCGTCGTCGGAAGTCTCTTCCCGCTCGTCCTTCTTGCCGGACTCGGCTGCAGGGGCGTCCGGGCGGGTGTCGGCGGCGTGGCGTGAGGTGCCGGCGGCGTGGTGCGCGGTGTCGCGGCGGCCGTGGGAGGCCTCGCGATCCGCCGACTGGTCACTGCGCTTCGCCTCGTCCGAGGGCGCCGAGCCCGCATCCGCGGACGTGCGACCTATCGACGCAGCAGGAGGGCGCATCTCGATCGGGGCCGGTGAATCGGCTGCGGACCGGCGGGTGGAGGGAGCGTTGAACGCAGTCGGGGCCTCGACCGCGGGCCGGGGATCGAACGCCGGGGGAGGCTCGACCGCAGGGGGAGTCTCGACCGGGGCCGGCACGGCGCGAATGGGCGGCGGGCCGGGTGGCTGCGGGGGCGCCTCCGAGACCGTGCGCAGGGCCGTTGCGCGCGAGGGATCGAGGATGCGCTCGGCGTCCTCGTTGAGGGGCCGCGCCGAGCCGCCGTGCGAATCAGGCACGAATGACCAGGTGGCCTGCGCGTCATCGGAGAGCCCGGCCGGCCAGGAGATGGCCACCACCCAGCCGCCCGATCGATCCCGCCAGGCGTCCCACTTCACAAGCTCGGGGTCGATGCCGCGCTGGTCGAGGGCGGCGTCCACCTTGTCGGAGAGCGTGTCCAGTGAGGGGCCGTCGGCGAGCACCGGGTGAGAATTCCGAGCCAGCTCGGCGGCGTTCGACCGCTCCAGCAGCACGGGGATAGCGAATCCCTCGATCCGGGACATCGGCACCCCGGCATCGGCGGCGACCTGCTCGGGGGAGACGCCGTGCCGGATCCGGTCCTGGATCTCGCGAGGGCGAAGCGTTCCGGTCACCGGTGCGCGATCAGCCCCGCCGGCGGCCACGAACTCGCCCCGGGCTGCGGCGCGGAAACGGTCATCGAGCGGGACGGTGAATTTCTCACCGGAGTCCGGGACCTCGCATTCGACCAGCGATGACTCGGTGTCGACACCGATGATCCTCAGCTTCCGCATGCCGCCTCCTGACTCCTCACGGTCCCGCCGGCGACTCGATGCGAGCACGCTCCGGGGCCTGGGCGTTGGACCACATGGTAGGGCAGTGCAGCCCACCCGGCGCGCGGACGGGCCGGGTGGGCTGCGGAAAACTACAGATGTTGTGAGGCGGTGCGCATCCGTGGCACCGGGTCGGGCCCGATCTCACGCTCGCCCGCCCGAAGACGGAAAACCCGCCCGATTGCGCAGGCGTATCGTCATCGAGCGTGTCAACTGCGCGGCCAGCGAGCCGCGGACCGTGGCGCACGCCTTGCAGGTCAGTCCACGAGCTAGCCCTGAGCGAACCCCGCAGGCCCGAGCCCCGGGCCAGCCTCAGGAAAGCTCGCCCACCACGTAGTCGATCGACCGGGTCAGCAGCGTGATGTCCTCGGGCTCGATCGCCGGGAACATGCCGATGCGCAGCTGGTTGCGGCCGAGCTTGCGGTACGGCTCGGTGTCGATGATCCCGTTCGCACGCAGCGTCTTGGCCACCTTGGCGGCGTCGATCTTCTCGTCGAAGTCGATCGTGCCCACGACCTGCGACCGGTGCGCGGGCTCGCCCACGAACGGCGTCGCGTACTCCGACGCCTCGGCCCACTCGTACAGCCGCGAGGACGAATCGGCCGTCCGCGCCACGCACCAGTCCAGCCCGCCCTGCTCGTTCATCCACTCCACCTGGTTGGCGAACATCAGCAGCGTCGCGACGGCGGGGGTGTTGTAGGTCTGGTTCTTGGCGGAGTTGTCCACGGCGGTGGGCAGGGACAGGAAGTCGGGGCACCAGCGGCCGGACGCCTTGATCTCGTCGACGCGCGCCAGGGCGGCCGGGCTCATGATGGCCACCCAGATCCCGCCGTCGGAGGCGAAGCACTTCTGCGGCGCGAAGTAGTAGACGTCCGTGTCGGCGATGTCGACGGGCAGCCCGCCGGCGCCGGAGGTGGCGTCGATGGCGACCAGCGCATTCTCGGACCCCGCCGGGCGCGTGACGGGCAACATGACGCCGGTGGAGGTCTCGTTATGGGCCCAGCCGATGAGGTCGACGGACGGGTCGGAGACGGGCTCGGGCGCGGTCCCCGGCTCGGAGGAGATCACGACGGGGTCGGCGAGGAACGGCGCGCCGCCGGTGACCTTGGCGAACTTGGAGGAGAACTCGCCGTAGGTCAGGTGCAGCGACTTCTCGCGCACGAGGCCAAACGCGGCGGCGTCCCAGAACGCGGTGGTGCCGCCGTTGCCCAGGACCACCTCGTAGCCCTCGGGCAGGGAGAACAGCGACGAGAGCCCCTCGCGCACGCGCCCCACGACGTCCTTGACGGGCGCCTGGCGGTGGCTGGTGCCCATGACGGTGGTGGCGGCGTCGGAGATGGCCGCGATCTGCTCGGGGCGGACCTTGGACGGGCCGCAGCCGAAGCGGCCGTCGGTGGGCTTGAGGTCGGCGGGGATGGTGGGCAGCTGATCGCTCATGCTCTGTTGATGCCGTTCCTTGTCGTGGGATGGGATAGGGCCATCGTAGTCGGGGGCGGTGGCGCGGCCGAGTAGCGTCGGTGACATGCAGGAGAATGCCCCCGGTGGAGCTGCCGAAATCGTGCATCCGAGCGCGCCCGCGACGGAGCCCTTCGTCGCCGCAACTGTGCACCTCGCTGCCGAAACCGTGCCCCACGCCGGCACTGATCCGCACCTGGAGCCCACCGATTTCGACACGATGCGCGTGGGTTACGGCCTGCACGAGCGCCTGGCCGCCGCGCATCTCTCAGGCGGGTGGTTGCCTCTGTTCACCGCGTGGCTCGACGAGGCCGGGCGGCGCGGCGTCCGCGAGCCAAACGCGATGGTGCTGGGCACCGCCACCCCCGACGGGCGTCCGTCGACTCGCACCGTCTTGTGTAAAGGCGCCGACGAGCGGGGGCTTCAGTTCTTTACGACGACGACGTCGCGCAAAGGCGCCCAGCTCGCAGCCTCGGAGTTCGCGTCTGTGACCTTCCCCTGGCTGGTGGTCGAGCGTCAGGTCCACATGGAGGGGCCATGCCATCCCCTGAGCCGGGAGGACTCACTCGCGTACTGGCGCACTCGCCCGCGGGGGTCGCAGGTCGCGGCGTGGGCCTCCGAGCAGTCCCGGCCCGTCGACTCTGTCTCCGCGCTGGAGGCCCAGTACGCCGACGCCGAGAGGCGGTTCGCGGGCGTCGACGAGATCCCGATGCCCGACCGCTGGGGCGGCTTCAGGCTCTCTCCCGAGCGCGTCGAGTTCTGGCAGGGCGGCCGGGACCGCTTCCACGACCGCGTCGAGTGCCGCCTCGACGCCGGCAACTGGGTGGTCTCCCGCCTCCAGCCGTAGCGGCCTCACCTGATCCACTTGCCGGACAAGCACCTCGATCCACTTGCCGGACAAGTACCTCGAGTTGCCGAACATGAGGTGCGAAAATCGTGCTGAAAACCTGCAGGATGTCCGGCAGCTGGGCGACGGTGTCCGGCAAGTGTGGCGGCCCAGGATTTCCGCGCGATCGACAGTCGGGGGCATTGCGTTACCACGCATGTCGGGGTGTTCGGGGGGATTACTGTCAGGCTCTCTTCTAACCCTGAGAGTTGCTCACGGTAGGGTGTGGCACAGCACATTCGTGGCGGGACTATGGCCGCCGGGACCAGTCGTCGGAGAGGTAATCGCGTGACCGCAGGCTCGAACGGTTCGGACCGCAATGCAACACTGTCGTACCCCGGCGGTGAGTTGGAACTTGACGTCGTCGACGCCACCTGCGGTAGCGACGCTGTCCAGCTTGGCCCGATGCTGGCCAAGACGGGGATGACCACTCTGGACGTGGGATTCGTCAACACGTCCTCGTGCACCTCGGCCATTACCTACATCGATGGCGGTCAGGGCATCCTGCGCCACCGCGGTTACCCGATCGAAGAGCTGGCGGAGAAGTCCTCGTTCCTCGAGACCTCCTACCTCCTGATCTACGGCGAGGACCCCACCGAGGCCCAGCTCACCGAGTTCACCGAGAAGGTCATGGGCCAGGTCGAGCTGCCGGCCCAGATGACCCCGCTGCTGCAGGCATTCCCGCAGGACACGCACCCCATGCCGGTGTTCTCCGCTGGCGTGAGCCTGTTCGGCACTCACGGTGATGACCTGGATATCGATGATCCCAAGGCTGTCGACATGGCCACCGCGCGCCTTCTGGGCCGTGGCCCGACGCTCGCCGCTGCCACGCAGCGCATCCGCGCCGGCAAGGACACCGTCGCGCCGGACCCCTCGCTCGGCTACGTCGGCAACTTCCTGCGTATGACCTTCGGTGAGGAATACGAGATCACCGACGAGGTCGTCAAGGCGCTGGACATGCTCCTGCTCCTGCACTCGGATCACGAGCAGAACTGCTCCACCTCGACGGTCCGCATGGTCGGCTCGTCTGAGGCCCCGCTATACGCCTCGATCACCGGCGGCATCAACGCTCTGTACGGCCCGCTGCACGGTGGTGCCAACCAGGCCGTGCTGGAGATGCTCGAGCGCATCCAGGCCGAGGGCGGCGACGCCACCGATTACATGGATCGCGTCAAGAACAAGGTCGACGGTGTGAAGCTGATGGGCTTCGGTCACCGCGTCTACAAGAGCTACGACCCGCGCGCGAAGATTGCCAAGAAGCACGCCGATGCGCTGCTGTCGAACAGCAACGATCCGCTGCTGGAGATCGCGCTGAAGCTCGAGGAGACGGCGCTGGCGGACGACTACTTTGTCGAGCGCAAGCTGTACCCGAACGTCGACTTCTACACGGGCCTGATCTACCGCGCGATGGGCTTCCCGACGGAGATGTTCACCGTCCTGTTCGCGCTCGGTCGTATGCCCGGTTGGATTGCGCACTGGCGCGAGATGCGCGAGGATCCCACCACCAAGATCAACCGTCCCCGTCAGGTCTACACGGGCCACGACGAGCGGAGCTTCACGCCGATCAGCGAGCGCTGACTGGAGCCACAGCCACCTCCCAGTCGGCGCTGCTAGTCGGCGGGAGATTACCCGGTCGGCGCTCGTTGCGCTGATCGGAGACAAACCCCCGGCAGGCTGCGCGCTTGCCGGAGCAAAGCCCCGGTCAGATTGTGTGCTGGCGCGGGGGCCCCGGAAAACTCCAGGAGGAGTAACCATGGAGAAGCCCGAGATCGACATGCCGGAGGGCCCCGCGCCCACCGAGCTCGTCGCTGAGGACATCACGGTGGGAGAGGGCAACGAGGCTGTTGCCGGCGGAAACGTCACCGTCCACTACGTGGGTGTCGACTTCGAGAACGGTGAGCAGTTCGACTCCTCCTGGGATCGCGGCGAGTCCATCACGTTCCCGCTGGACGGCCTGATCCAGGGCTGGCAGGAGGGCATCCCGGGGATGAAGGTGGGCGGCCGTCGCAAGCTGACCATCCCGCCGGACAAGGCCTACGGCACCTCCGCTGCCCTGCACCCGCTGGGCGGCAAGACGCTGGTCTTCGTGATCGACCTCCTCGAGGCCTGATCCACCCCCGACCGCTATCGGCGGCCGGACCCAGACTCGCTCGACGCCCCGCTTCCTTCACGGGAGGCGGGGCGTCGGCGCATTTAGTGGGGCCGGGACGGCGCTGCGGAGATTATTGCGAACACGCTGTTCGTGAGTGGTGGGTACGCTCTGAACACGTCAGGATGATGACCGACTGGAGCGCGCTGGGAGGCGAGGACATGAGCTACTACGAGTTGGAGCTCAAGGTCGCGACACCCAAGCACCTCGCACGAGACACTTTCGATGAGCTGGTCGACTCATTGGCCGACGCCGTCGCGGACTTATCCGACGGGATTGACGGCGACGTCAGCGCGTCGCACAGTCCGCAGTTTGCCACTGTCCACCTCTCGCTGGACGACGACACCGATGAAGGCGCGATGGCCCGAGGAATAGCTGCGGCCAGGACGGTCCTCCAGGAATCGCGAAGAGAGTTTCGCCCGCGTTTGTCGAGTGGGATTGTGCGGAACCCACTT
>DHCFI07803__coassemble_1343_pt1 | contig 22565 bp, 18 predicted proteins | sample DHCFI07803__metabat2_low_PE_029 | metagenome-assembled genome bin DHCFI07803 | reverse complement strand
GCTAGAAGGCTCCGCCCAGGCTCCCGAGCGAGCCGGTGAGCAGCTCCCCGATCGAGGCCTCCGGGCCGTAGCTTCCGGTCGAGCCCGGCAGGTAGAAACCGGTCGACCCCACCGAGTTGGGCCCGGCCACCGACAACGCCACCGAACCCAGGTTGACGGCACCGGTGAGCAGGTCCGCCAGCGATCCGGTGCCGAACGAGCCATAGCCGATGGAGCCGAGCTGCCCGGCCTCAGCGGGGTCGAGGCACGCGCCGCGAATGCCCGTGAAGGTCTCGATAAGGATGCACTCCGCGCGCTTCGTCAGGTCCGTCTGCGGCCCGGGTTCGTCGGCGTGCGCCGCCCCGGCTCCGGCGAGCATCGTGGCTGCGGCCAACGCCGTGGCGGCCGAGGCGAGAGCGGTCTTGCGCATGTGACGTCCTCCGGGGTCAACGCCCCGCATCGCAGCGGGGATCCGCAGAGATGTTAACCACTTTTCACCGTTGTCGTGCAAGGCCTCCGGCAATCCGGTGCGGGGCCTCAGGCCTCGCGACGAATCCAGCGCAGCAGCGGGCCGAGTGACACGCGGTCGGTGAGGTCCAGTCCGCCCAGCTCCAGCATCGCGTCCTCCTCCGGGGTGCGATCGGATTTGCGCCGCAGCGCCGCCAGGGCCGTTTTGATGCCCAGTCGCTGGCGAAAGCCCAGTTGGTCGGGCGTCACCACGCCGCGCAACTGGAACAGCTTGAGCTGACGGAGTTGATCGGCCGAGAACTCGGTCGACATCAACTCGATGCGGGCCTCATCCGTCACGGGGGTGGGCCCGACCATCACCACGGAGACCCGGCGGCCGGCCTCGACCAGCGCCTCCCAGTTGTCGGTGATGAACGTCGATCCGCCCAGCCCGCCACCGGTCCGCATCCCGGTGAACAGAACGACGGTTCCCGCCACGACGAGCTCGCCCGGGTCCGCGGCGTCGAAATGGGAAGTGCGCGAATCGAACTCCTCGGCCAACCACTCTGCGTAGCGGCGTGCGCCGGCGTCGTCGTCGTGCAGGATAACGGGGGCCGGCACCGACCCCGGGGCACCATCGCTCATCGGTTCTCCCCCATCTCAGGTCGGGTCACCACGCGCGCCGCGCGGCCCCCGGTCTCCACCACGTCCCCGTCGGCCATGCCGCGACCGCGCCGCAGATCCACCTCACCGTTGACACTCACCTCGCCGGCGGCGACCGCGTCCTTGGCCTCGGCCCCGGAATCGAGAAGCGAAGCGAGCTTGAGGAACTGACCCAGCGTCAACTTGCGGCTCAGGTCGCACTCGACGTCCTCTACCGGCGGTCCGGACGGCGCGGGGGCGGCCCGTCCGACGCGTCCCCGTCCTGCGATGTGGCGGCTCATGCCGCCGAGTTTATCGGTCGACCCGGGGCGGGGTCGGAGTGCGCCGCAACGGATCGTCCCGCAGGGCCCCCCGACCACGCAGGGTGACCAGCGCCAGGCCCGTTCCGCCGGCGACGAGGGCACCCACCGCCAGCACAAAGGCCACCATCTGGATGGCGGTCAAGCCGTCGGAATCCGCTTCCGCCTCGTCCTCCTCAGACTCCTCGCCCTCGCCGGGAAGGGGCGGCAGTTCGCTGAGCGCCGGAAGTTCGGTGATCATCACCTGCGGCCCCGGACCCACCACGACCTGCGCGGACGCCACCGGGGCGCCCTGAAGCGCGATCGCGGCGCTGAGCGCACCGATCACGGCGAGTGGTCGTCGGCGGACCATAACCTGCCTTCCGTGACGGTGGCCGCGCGGCCCTGTAATTATGACGCGCCCAATCTTAGGTTCGCCTCAGGTATTGCGCTACGGCAGCCCCACAAAAGTCTGCGGCGCCCCCGTGGTGGGCCCACCACGGGGGCGCCCTGCCGATCAGGCGCGGGGCTGCTGCGCCCGACGTCAGCGCTGGGCGACGTCCGTCGGCCGGACCGGGGCCGGCAGCGCCGTCTCGCCCATCAGGTAGCGGTCCACCGCCGCGGCCGCCGAGCGGCCCTCCGCGATGGCCCACACGATGAGCGACTGTCCGCGGCCCATGTCGCCGGCCACGAAGACGCCGTCGACGTTAGTCGCCCAGCCCGAGTCGCGGTCCACGTTGCCGCGGTCGGTGAAGTCCACGCCCAGGTCCGAGCACAGGCCGGCGCGCTGCGCGCCGGTGAAGCCCATCGCCAGCAGCACCAGATCGGCGGGGTACTCGAAATCGGAGCCGGGCACCGGCTCGAACCGGCCGTCGACCATCTTGACCTCGGAGCCCTTGAGCGCGGTCACGCGGCCGCCCTCCCCGACGAACTCGGCGGTCGACACGCTGTACACGCGCTCACCGTTCTCCTCGTGCGCGGAGGCGGTGCGGAACATCAGCGGGTACACCGGCCACGGCGTGGAGGCCGCGCGGGTCGCCGGCGGCTTGGGCATGATCTCGAAGCTCTTCACCGATTTCGCGCCCTGGCGGGTGGCGGTGCCGAGGCAGTCCGCGCCGGTGTCGCCGCCACCGATGATGATCACGTGCTTGTCCCGCGCGTGGATCGCCGGCAGTCCGTCGGCGTCCACCACCGGGTCGCCCACGGCGGCCTTGTTGGCCAGCGGCAGGTACTCCATGGCCTGGTGGATGCCGTCGAGCTCCCGCCCGGGCACGGGCAGGTCACGCCGCATGGTGGCGCCGCCACACAGCACGATCGCGTCGAACTGCGCCTTGAGCTGCGAGGCGGTGATGTCCTTGCCCACGTTGACGCCGGCCCGGAACACGGTGCCCTCGGCCTCCATCTGCGCCAGCCGGCGGTCGATGACCGATTTCTCCATCTTGAACTCGGGGATGCCGTACCGCATGAGCCCGCCGATCCGGTCGTCCCGCTCGAAGACGGTGACGGCGTGCCCGGCGCGGGTGAGCTGCTGGGCCGCGGCCAGCCCGGCCGGCCCGGAGCCCACCACGGCGACGGTCTGACCGGTGCGGAAGGACGGGATGACCGGCTCCATCCCGCCACCTGACCAGGCGTCCTCGGCGATCTCCACCTCGATCTGCTTGATGGTGACCGGCTCCTGGTTGATCCCCAGGACGCACGACCCCTCGCACGGCGCCGGGCACAGCCGGCCGGTGAACTCGGGGAAGTTGTTGGTCGCGTGCAGCCGGTCCACGGCCGCGTCGTGCCGCCCGCGGTGCACCAGGTCGTTCCACTCCGGGATGATGTTGCCCAGCGGGCAGCCCTGGTGGCAGAACGGGACGCCGCAGCTCATGCACCGGGAGGCCTGGGTCTTCAGGTCCGCCTCGGGCAGGGTCGTGGACTCGTAGACCTCCTTCCAGTCCATGATCCGCAGGTCGACGGGGCGACGCTTCGGCAGCTGTCGTTCGGTGTGCTTGAGAAAGCCCTTCGGGTCAGCCATTTGCGGCCTCCATGATCGCCTCGTCCACGTTGCGTCCGTCCTTCTCCGCCTGATCGATGGCCAGCAGCACGCGCTTGTAGTCGCGCGGCATGACCTTGGCGAAGTGATTCACGTTCTGGGCCCAGTTGCCCAGGATGTCCCGGCCGCGGGCCGAGTCGGTCTCGGCGACGTGCCGGCCGATGATGTCGTGTAGGAATTCCACGTCCTCGCTCGAGAGTTCCTCGACGTCCGCGAGGTCACCGTTGAGGTTGTCCGGGAGCGCTGAAAGCGGGTCGTAAAAGTAGGCCACCCCGCCCGACATGCCGGCGGCGACGTTGCGGCCGGTGGAGCCGAGCACCACGACCTTGCCGCCGGTCATGTACTCGCACGCGTGGTCGCCGACGCCCTCGACCACCGCGGTGACGCCCGAGTTGCGGACGCAGAACCGCTCGCCCACGATGCCGCGCAGGAACACCTCGCCGGCGGTGGCGCCGTAGCAGATCACGTTGCCGGCGATGATGTTGTCCTCCGCCACGAAGTCCGGCGCCGCGTCGGCGGCGGGCCGGACCACGATCCGCCCGCCGGACAGGCCCTTGCCCACGTAGTCGTTGGCGTCACCGTTCACCCGCAGCGTGATGCCGGAGGCGAGGAACGCGCCGAGCGAGTTGCCCGCCGATCCGGTGAAGGACAGGTCGATGGAACCGTCCGGCAGTCCCGCCGCGCCGTGCGCCTTGGAGACCTCGTGGCTGAGCATCGTGCCCACCGAGCGATCGACGTTGGCGATCGGGTAGGCGCCGGTGACGGGCCCCGAGGAAGGATTGACGACGACGACACGGGTGTCGGCGATGAGCGTCCGGTCGAGCACCTTCTCCAGCTTGTGATCCTGCTCCTTCGTGCAGCGCAGATCCTGGTGCATGAAGGGGGAATCGGCCTGGGCGAATATCGGTGCGAGGTCCAGGCCCGCGATTCGCCGATTGTGGGCGAAGGCCTTGGACTTGTCGAGGCACTCGGAGTGGCCGATCGCCTCGTCCAGCGTGCGGAAGCCGAGCTCGGCGAGGTACTCGCGCACCTCCTGCGCGATGAACTCCATGAAGTTCACCACGTACTCGGCCTTGCCGTTGAACCGCTCACGCAGGAGCGGATTCTGCGTGGCCACGCCGACGGGGCAGGTGTCGAGGTGGCAGACGCGCATCATGACGCAGCCGGCCACCACGAGCGGGGCGGTGGCAAAGCCGAACTCCTCGCCGCCGAGCAGGGCGGCGATGATCACGTCGCGGCCGGTCTTGAGCTGCCCGTCGACCTGTACGACGATCCGGTCCCGCAGGCCGTTGACCAGCAGGGTCTGCTGGGTCTCGGCCAGGCCGAGCTCCCACGGTCCGCCGGCGTGCTTGAGCGAGGTCAGCGGGGAGGCACCGGTGCCGCCGTCGTGCCCGGAGATGAGCACCACGTCGGCGTGCGTCTTGGACACACCCGTGGCGACGGTGCCGACGCCCTGCTCGGCGACCAGCTTCACGTGGACCCGCGCCTGCGGGTTCGCGTTCTTCAGGTCGTAGATGAGCTGGGCGAGGTCCTCGATCGAGTAGATGTCGTGGTGCGGCGGCGGCGAGATGAGGCCGACGCCCGGCGTCGAGCCGCGGACCTCCGCGACCCACGGGTACACCTTGTTCGGCGGGAGCTGGCCGCCCTCGCCGGGCTTGGCGCCCTGGGCCATCTTGATCTGGATGTCGGTGCAGTTGGCCAGGTAGTGGCTGGTGACACCGAACCGGCCGGAGGCGACCTGCTTGATCGCCGAGCGCCGCCAGTCGCCGCCTGCATCCGGGGTGAAGCGGTCGGTCGACTCGCCGCCCTCGCCCGAGTTGGAGCGGGCGTGCAGGCGGTTCATCGCGATCGCGAGCGTCTCGTGCGCCTCGGCGGAGATGGAGCCGTAGCTCATCGCGCCGGTGGAGAAGCGCTTGACGATCTCCGCGACGGGCTCGACCTCCTCGATCGGCACGGGCTGCCGGTCGCTGCGGAGCTCGAACAGGCCACGCAGGGTGGCCAGTCGCTCGGACTGGTCGTCGACCAGGCGCGTGTACTCCTTGAAGATCTCGTATCGGCCCGAGCGGGTGGAGTGCTGGAGCTTGAACACCGTGTCCGGGTTGAACAGGTGGTACTCGCCCTCGCGACGCCACTGGTACTCGCCGCCGATCTCGAGTTCGCGGTGCGCCGCCTCCTCGGGCCGGGGCAGGAACGCGAAGCGGTGGCGGCGGGCCACGTCCTCGGCGATCTCGTCCAGGCCGATGCCGTCGATGGGGCTGATCGAGCCGGTGAAGTACTCGTCGCACAGCTCCTGGGACAGGCCGGTGACGTCGAACAACTGCGCGCCGGTGTAGGAGGCCAGGGTGGAGATGCCCATCTTGGACATCACCTTGAGCACACCCTTCGCGGCCGCCTTGCGGTAGTTGGCGTAGGCGTGCTCGGTCTCGATGTCGGTGAGGTCGCCGGTCTTGACCAGCTCGTCGATCGACTCGAACGCCATGTACGGGTTGATCGCCTCGGCGCCGTAGCCGAACAGCACCGCCATGTGGTGGACCTCGCGGGCGTCACCGGACTCGACCACCAGGCCCACCCGGGTCCGGGTCTTCTCCCGCACCAGGTGGTGGTGGACGGCCGAGGTCAGCAGCAGCGACGGGATCGGCGCGTTCCGCTCGTCCGACTCGCGGTCCGACAGCACGATGATCGTCGCGCCGTCCTCGATCGCGCGGGAGACCTCACGGCGGATCCGGTCCAGCGCGATGCGCAGGCCGCGGCCGCCGTGGGCGACGTTGTACAGGCCCTGCACCACGACGGACTGCAGCCCCGGCCGGGTCTCGCCCGCCGCCATGAGGGTGGTCAGGTCGGTGTTGGACAGGATCGGGTTGTCCAGCCGGACCTGCCGGCAGGAGTCCGGGCCCGGGTTGATGAGGTCGCCCTCGGGGCCGAGCACCACGCCGTAGCTGGTGACCAGTTCCTCGCGGATGGCATCGAGCGGCGGGTTGGTGACCTGGGCGAAGCGCTGGGCGAAGTAGTCGAACAGCAGTCGCGATCGCTGGGACAGCACCGGCAGCGGGGTGTCGGTACCCATGGAGCCGATCGCCTCGGCGCCCGTGGCCGCCATGGGCGTGAGCAGGATCCGGAGCTCCTCCTCGGTGAAGCCGAAGACCCGCTGCCGCAGGACCACGCGCTCGTGGCTCATGAACTCGTACTTGACCTCGGGCAGCTGCTCGAGGCGGGTGATGCCCTCGGTCAGCCAGTCGCGGTAGGGGTGCTCGGCGGCGAGGGTGGTCTTGATCTCCTCGTCGTCGATGATCCGGCCCTGCTCGGTGTCCACGAGGAACATCCGGCCCGGGCGCAGGCGGGTCTTGGTGACGACCTTGTCCTGCGGGATGTCGAGCACGCCCACCTCGGAGGCCATGACCACCAGGCCGTCATCGGTGACCCAGATGCGGGAGGGGCGCAGCCCGTTGCGGTCGAGCACGGCGCCGATCACGCTGCCGTCGGTGAAGGTGATCGAGGCCGGTCCGTCCCAGGCCTCCATGAGGGAGGCGTGGTACTCGTAGAACGCCCGGCGGGACGGGTCCATCTGGCCGTGCCGCTCCCAGGCCTCGGGGACCATCATGAGCACGGCGTGCGGCAGTGACCGTCCGGCCAGGGTGAGCAGCTCGAGCGCCTCGTCGAAGCGGGCGGTGTCGGAGCCTCCGGGGGTGCAGATCGGCAGTGCGTCCGGCAGGTCCTCGATGAGCTCGCTCGACATGAGCGACTCACGGGCCCGCATCCAGTTCTCGTTGCCGCGCGCGGTGTTGATCTCACCGTTGTGGGCGACGTAGCGGAACGGGTGGGCCAGTGGCCACGCCGGGAACGTGTTGGTGGAGAACCGGGAGTGCACGATGCCGAGTGCCGACTCGACCCGCTCGTCCTGCAGGTCGAGGTAGAAGTCCGGGAGCTGCTTCTCGGTGAGCATGCCCTTGTAGACGATCGTCCGCGGGCTCAGCGACGGGAAGTACACCGTCTCGGAACCGATGTCACCGCGGCCGGGGCCCTTGCTGCCGAGCTCGTGCTCGCACCGCTTACGCACTACGAAGCACTTGCGTTCGAGATCGATGCCGGTCAGGAGGCGCCCGTCGGGGCCGGCGGCCTTGACGAAGATCTGATGGATCGTCGGCTGCGCGTCGCGGGCGATCGCGCCGACCGAGGAGTCGTCGACCGGGACCTCGCGCCATCCGATCACGGAAACGCCCTGCTCGGCGCCGATCCGCTCGACCATCCGCTTGGCATCCATGGCCAGCATCCGGGACTGCGGGAGAAAACAAAGGCCGGTTGCATACGCACCGGCCTCGGGTAGTTCTGTGTTCTGCTCCTCACGCATCACCTCGCGGAGGAACCGATCGGGGATCTGGATCAACAAGCCCGTGCCATCACCGGTGTTGACCTCGGCGCCGACGGCGCCGCGGTGCTCGAGGTTCACCAGCGCGGCGATCGCCTTCTCGACGATGTCCCGGGACTGACGTCCGTACATGTCCACCACGAACGCGACGCCACATGCGTCGTGCTCGTACTCCGGGCGGTACAGGCCTTGTGGGCCGGGATTCGTCGTCATATCTTCGCCTTCGCTTGTCGACGGGCTGACTCCGTGATTGCTGGAGCGCCCGCACTCAGAGAGCCGAGGCTCTCTGGCCGGAAAATAATATGGGGATGAGGGGCTACCCACACAAGTCGGAGAAGTCACACTGTTTCCCCTGACATGGGAATTGATTTCCGTCGTGTGAGATATATCTCAGGATACCGCTACGCGGGGACCGCGTAATGCCTCTGACCTCGGTCAACACGGTGTAAAGGCCGTGTTACGGCCGTGTTTCGTGGGCGATGACCGGGACGGGAAATGGTGTGTCAGGCGAACCGGTGAGGTGGTTCCATCGCGGTCCCCGTTCAGCCGACGGTCGGAAGTGCCGGCAGCCGTGACCCGTCGGTCGCGTCGGGAGCGGCACCGGTGCCACCCGGCTCGCCGGACCCACCGAGCGCTTCCGGGCCACCGGCCCGGTCGATCAGGTCGACGACGCCGCCGAGACTGCCGGCACCGTCAATGCCCGAGTACGGCGAGCCCGTCCCCGGTGCCCCGCCCGACCCGGCCTCCGGCGGCAACGCCGGGAGGGTGGGCAGGGCGGCAGCCGAGTCCTCTGAGGTCAGCCCCGGCACGGCCGGCGGCGGCAGCGCCTGCTGGTCCTGATTCCGCACGTCCGCGGACCCGGAGGGTGATGCCAGGTCGGGCCCGGCCGCGGCAGCGGCCTGTCCGGCTGACACCGCCTCATCCAGGGAACCCGTTTCGGGCATCACCTCGAGGCCCCGCTCGAGCACCGCGTCGAAATCGAGGCCGGGGATCGTGTCCAGCGGTCCCGTCTGGGCCGCTGCGAGCCCGGCCGGCGCGCCCATCGCGAGGAACACCAGGCCACATACCGCGAGGAGGCGGTGTGTGAGGGAGTTCTTCGACGACATGGACGAGCTCGATTCTCTCGCGACCCGGCACACCGCCGAGCCGAACACTCCGCCGCTCGATCGGCGACGGACATGTTCTCAGTTTACTGTTATGCCGATCACAGATCCATACCCGGTCACCATCACCCGGGGCGGATGAGTGGCAACCGGGCATCGCGGTCGCGATGGTCCTGCCACAGTAGGGAGGATCGGGACCGCCACCCGCCGTGGCGCGAGGCGCCGATCTCCACCATCGATCAAGGCGGTGCCCCGGCACCGGGGAGCGGGGACACAGGTGACCGATGCCAGAGCTGCCGAACTCATCGCCGGCGACGAGACCCTTCACCGTCACGGCATCGACTACCTCCGCGCCAAGGAGGAGTCGGCCGCGGCTCCCCCGAAGCTGACCCGACGCAGCATCGTCTACGCCCTGCGGCGCGCGCTGCCGAAGTTCAACAACGACTTCTGCATGGACCTGGCCTCGGGCCTGACCTATCACGCGGTGTTCTCGCTGTTTCCCATCATGATCGTGCTGGTGTCACTTCTGGGGATCTTCGGCCGCGGGGACGAGACGATCCAGGCGATCATGCAGCTGCTCAACGACTCGGTCCCCCAGACGACCGTCGAATTCCTCCGCGGACCGGTGGAAGGCCTGGTCCGCACGGACATCGCCGGGTTCGCACTGGTGGCCGGACTGTTCGGCGCCCTGTGGTCCGGGGGGACCTACGTCAATTCGTTCGGCCGGGCACTGAACCGCATCTACAACGTCAACGAGGGACGGTCGTTCCTGCGGCGGCGGTCGGCGTTCATGGCACTGACCGCCCTGTTGATCGTCCTCATGTTCTGCGCGGCCATCATCCTCACGCTCACCGGCGGGATCGCCGAGAACGTCTTCAAAGCCATCGGGCTCGGTGATTTCTCGCTCACCCTGTGGAAACTGCTCAAATGGCCCGCACTGCTGGCGATCGTGATGCTGGTGATCGGCATCCTCTACCAGCTCACGCCGAATGTCCGTCGCCCGCATTTTCGCTTCCTGTCCCCCGGCACGATCGTCGCGATCGTCGTGACCTCCGCTGGCGGCTGGGGCTTCAGCTTCTACGCCTCCCATTTTGCCAACTACAACGTCACCTACGGCTCGCTCGCAGGCGCGATCATCTTCCTGTTCCTGATCTGGATCTCGAACAACGCGCTGCTGCTCGGGGCCGAGATCGACTCCGAACTCCTGCGCGCCCGACTACTGCTCTCCGGAGTCGAGGCCGAAGAGGAGATCCCGCTGCCCCTGCGCGATGCGACCGCGGTGATCAAGGCGCACCGGTCTCGGGCGAAGCTCGTCGCCACCGGGGCCCAGCTTCGCCACGAGGCCGACGACGCCGCCGAGTCCGCCAAGGCCGCCGAGCAGCTCGCCACCGCGTAACCGAGCCGTTCGCCACCGCGTAGCCACACGGTTCGCCCCCGCAGAACCGGGCGCCTCGCCAGCTCGTCACGATTGCCGGCCCGGGTCCGGGAGTCCGCCGATGGTCGGTCGCTCGGCGGTGGCCTGCTTCAGGGGCGGTGGCGGCGTTGTCGTCGTCGTGACGTCACCTTCACCACCTACGCTTTCCCGGGTGAGCACCCTCCCCTCCGCCCCCGGCCTCTCCACCCCGGGCTCGACCGATTCCGACAGCTCCGACCCGGGCTCGACCGGCCTCGACCACTCGAACCACGGCTCCCCCTCGTCGGTGCCGGCGCTGCGGCGCATGGCCGACGGGACGGTCAAGCAGATCAACCCCTTCACCGGCACCGAGGTGTGGACGGTTCCGGGGCGCGGTCATCGGCCCGTCGAGCACCATCCCGGCGAGGTCAGTGCGGTGGATCCGGCGGCGCCCGAGGCGCACTGCGCGTTCTGCGTGACCCGGCTGCGTGAGACGACCCCGGAGAAGGCGCGGCTCGTGCGGAGCGGCGGGACCGGCTCCGGCTGGGAGGTGCTCGACGAGGTGCCGGCCGCCGAGCTGGATGCCACGACGCCCGAGTTCCGGCTGTTCGGGAACCTCTTCGAGATCGTCTCGCTGGACTACTGGAAGGCCGTGCACGGCTACCGGATCTCCGAGCGCGCCGCCGCGCACCAGCGCGACTACCTGGCCACTCCGGACGGCGCCGAGCACGTGCGCTCGCTAGTGCGGACCCGGCTGGCCGCCGCGCAATCCGATCCCGACGCCGCGGACGCCATGGACGCTCGCGAGCTGGCCGCACACTCCGAGAGCTTCTTCGGCGGCTGCCATGATGTGGTGGTGGCGCGTCGGCATCTGGTCGACGGCGCCACCAGCAGCGACCGGCACGCCTCGTCCGGCTGCCTCACCCCGGCCGAGCACGAGCGATTCATCGCGTTCACCGTCCGCGCGATGGCCGGCCTGTACCGGGACAACCCGTTCGCGCGGTACGTGTCGGTGTTCCAGAACTGGCTCAAGCCCGCCGGGGCGTCGTTCGCGCACCTGCACAAGCAACTCGTGTCGATCGACGAGGTGCCGGTCAAGACCGCCCGCGAGCTCGCGCTCCTGGCCCGCGAGCCGGACCTGTTCCACAGTCGCGGCATCGACCACGCCGTCGACGAGGGTCTGGTGCTGGCGGCCAACGAGCACGCCGTCGCCGTGGTGGGCGTGGGCCACCGCTACCCGGCGCTGGTCATCTACTCGCGCTCGGCGGCCGCGAACCCGTGGGAGCACTCGGAGGCCGAACTGCGCGGGGTGTCCGATCTGCTGCACGCGTGCCACGCCGCGACGGGGCCGATGGTGCCGGTCAACGAGGAGTGGCACACCCGGCCGCCGGGCGTGGACGTGCCGATGCCGTGGCGGATCGTGCTCAAGTGGCGGATCTCCACGCCGGCCGGTTTCGAGGGGGCGACCGGCATCTACGTCAACACGATCGACCCGTGGACGCTGCGCGACCGCGTGGCCTCGCGGCTGCACGAGCTCCGGGCCGAGGGGCGGATCGCCGACCTCGCGCTGGGTGACGAATGCGGGGATGTGCGGGGATCGCTGGGGTATCGGGGCTGAGACGCCGGGCGTGGGCCGTCAGGGGTCGCCGGGCGCGGACCGTCAGGGACGGTGGGGCGGTCGACGGCCAGGGACGGTCGGGCGTGGCCGTCAGCGGCGGGAGTCGCGGCCGGAGCGCAGGGCACGCGTTCCGGTGGCCTCGCGGATGCCGGGTACCGAGGCGGGGATGACCACGGGACCGCGCTGTCGCGGATCCAGCACCACGGCGGTGGGGGTCTCCTCAGAGCCGCGGTTGATGCTGCGGCACAGCTCGTAGGCGTCCTCATCGCGCCAGATGTTCACCCAGTGCACCTTGAGGCCCTCGCGGGTTGCGCGCCTGCGCAGTGCCGAGGAGTAGGCGCAGCCCGGGCGCCAGAGCACCACGACCGTGTTCTCCAACGCCGCCCGGCTACGCACGGCGTCCAGGGGTTCGTGCCCCGTCACACGCAGCGGCGAGTTCCACACCGCGACCACGGCCAGCGCCACGAACACCACGGCGGCCAACGCGACGCTGTGTCCGAACCCCACGAGGGTCAAGGCGATCGCGCACCCGAGGGCGAGCACGGCGGCAGAGCCGAACCAGTGGCCGGGGACGAGTTCTCTCCCGACCCGCGCGAAAGGGTGGGTCACGAGAAACGACCATACGCCCCCTGAAACGGCGCGTGTGGACTGCTCCGAAAAATCGCTGATCTGACAACGACTGCGCGACTGTCATCCTGGGGTTTCGCGGCACCGAGCGCTCGCCGCAGGCTTCTCTACATATGTCCGAGTGCCGTGTGCCCGGTCGGCCTACCCGCCCGCCGGGGCAGGTCGCGGTAGCGTCGGCGGCATGACCGAGACGCCGCAGCCCACCGCCGCGCCCGGGACCGGAACCCGCAAGGTCCGCGACCTCAGCGGGCCCGGGATCACCACCCGGTTCGGCATGGAGGGCACAGACCTGGGAATTCTCGCCCGGACCCCCTCCGGGCGACTTCTCGCCGTGTTCGGCGACACCTTCGCCGGAGCGGGGATGGGCGCCCCGCACGTCGGTAAACCGCATCCGGGCATCGCGCAGTGCGCCCGCACCACCGACGACCGCCCCGGACCCGGCAACCCGGATTGGCGCTCCCCGGTCGGCCTGTTCTCCGACACCGACGCACCTGCCGCGGGCCTGGAGTGGTCGGAGGCCGCGGGCCCGGGACCGCGCGACTACGCCTCGCAGCTCATCGACTACGTGCACGGCCGCGGCTGTTCCACGGTCCTGCCGAGCGACGTCCTCACCATCGGCGACACCATGTACCTGCACGTCATGGTCAACGAGGGGCTCGGCACCGTCACCCGCACGCAGATCCACCGCTCGACAGACGACGGCCGCACCTGGGAGCCGACCGGCGTCGAGTTCTCGCCACGGCTGGAGGGCGGCCACCGCCAGCTCTGGACCTGGGAGCGCGGCGGCGACGGCTGGGTCTACGCCTTCTCCACCGGCTTCCAGCGCGACAAGGGCGTCATCCTCATGCGCGTACGCGAGGAACACCTGGCCGACCCGGACACCGGGAACTGGCAGACCTGGGGCTTCAAGGACGGCCGCTGGGACTGGGGTCACCCCACGACCATCGTCCTGCCCGGCCGGATCGGCGAGATGTACCTGCGCCGCTGCGAGGACTTCTGGACCCTGACCTACTTCAATGCCGAGCACTACAGGATCGACTGCCTGACCTTCCCCAGCATCGGCGCCGACCTGCTCGACCGCTCGGTGACCACCCACACCACGCTGCTTCCGGGCAGCGCGTGGGGCGATGAGTCCGACGGCACCGACCCCGCCACCGGGCCCGCCCGCGTGGCGCAGCTGTACTGCGGCTGCCCCGTGCCCGGGTCCACGCCGGAGCAGTGGCATTTCGTGGTGAGCCAGTGGAACACGCACGATTCGCCCGCCGGGCCCGCCGGGTGGCCGTACCGCTCGATGCAGTTCGTGGGCTCCATCCCGCGACCGCCGGGCCGCTAATCGCGGCGCCCGCCCGGCAGGCACGCCCACGGCAGCGGCCCCAGCTCCCGCCCCGCCCACTCGTGCACCGCGGCGGCGTCGCGCACGTCCAGCGCAACGGTGTCCACCTCGATCGCGTCGGGCCACGGCCCCAGATCTGAGAGCTGGGCGTCCAGGACCTCGACGGTCGCCTCGGACGGATCCGCACCGCCGCGCGCCCGCTCGGTGATCCGCCGCGCCAGCTCGTCGCGCGGCGCGGTGCACGCGATCTCCACCAGCTCGGCGTGGGTGTCGGCGGCGACCGTCTCGGCCTCCGCCCGCCGCCGCGGCTTGAGCCACGTCGCGTCCAGCACCACGCTGCGGCCGTGTTCGAGCAGCCGGGCCGCGCGCGCGAGCAGCTCGCCGTACACCGCATCCATCGCCGCGGCGGAGTAGCCCTCCGCGGCACCGGACGACCCCGCCGATCCCGCCGGCCCCGCCGATCCCGCTGTTCCCGCCGATCCCTCGCGCAGCTCGAGCCGCACCACGTCCGACCGCAACAATTCCGCGCCGAGCGAGTCCGCCAACGCCGCCGCCAGGGTCGACTTGCCCGACCCCGACACCCCGCCCACCAGCACCAACCGCACGCGACCCCGCAGCAGCGAGTCGACCGCCCGGTCCGCCAACTGCAGTGCCAGCCGGGCGTCGGCGATCGCGGCGGGCCCCTCGCCCTGCTCGGCGCGGATCGCGGTGACCTTGGCGCGGACCAACGCCCGATACGCGAGGTAGTGGTGCGCGAGCGAGGTCGGAGCGTCGTCGCCGGAGGCCGCGCGGTAGGAATCGACGACGACGACGGCGAGGTCGGTCGCCCCCAGGCGGTCGAGATCCATGGCCAGGAAACCGATATCGAGTATCGCGTCCCCGTACCGCAATCTGTCGTCGAATTCGAGACAGTCGATGATCCGCGGCCCGTCCTCCATCAGGTAGACATCCGCCGCCAGCAGGTCCCCGTGACCGTCCACGATCCGGCCCGCGTCGATCCGGGACCGCAGCAACGGACCCCGGCCGCGGAGGTAGTCATAGGAGAGCACCGCGATGTCGTCGACGATCTCGCGGGCATCCCGCCCCACCTCGAGTCGGCGCAGGTGCTCGAGCGACTCGGCCCACAGCCCGTGGAGCGTGTCCTGCAGCCCCGCATCGTCGATCTCCATCGTGCGAGGGCTCTGGTCATGCAACTGCGCGATCTGCCGGGCCACCTCGCCCAGGCCGGCCACGATGTCCGTATCGCCGACCCGGCGCGAGCCGGCCTGACGCTCCCGCACCAGTCGGGCGAGACTGAGACGTTCCGGGAGCCTGCGCATCTCCACGACGTGATCGACGACGTCGTCGTCGTTACCGGGGTTGTCGGGGTTCCTCCCACGGCTGCGCCGCACCTCCAACACCCCGAGGTAGACGTCCGGGGCGAGGCGACTGTTGAGCTCCACCTCGCGGCGGCTCTGCTCCGCGCGGGCCGTCGGGGTGCGGTTGTCGAGGAACCCGAGGTCGAGTGGCTTGCGGATTTTGTGAGCCTTGTCACCCCAGAGGAAGATGAGCGCGCCGTGCGTCTCCACCACGACGGGCGGCCCCCACGCCCCGGTCCCGGTCGGCTCGGACATGTCCATGGAACCCAGCCTAGGCAGGCACGACGCGCCCCGCTCCCGGTCCGGCAAAGCGCCCCGAACGACCACATCAGGGAATCGTTAACTGAACCGGCACTGAAGAAGTGACCTACTGACAGGGGCCGATCGCACTTGTAGTGTCGCCGACGCACCCACGCCACAGGGCAGGGTTGCCCGCGATGAGACACATCGTGGTCGATGCAGATCGGAGACGTTCAGCAGTGACGAACACCCACCGCAAGACCACCACCCGGACCACCGCGAAGATCGCCGCAGTCGGCGCGTTCGGCGTCGGTGCCGCCATCGCATTCCCCGGCCTCGCCGCCGCGCAGGACGCCCCCGCCGAGAACCCGGCCGCCAGCCTCGAGAACCTCGGTGGCGAAGAGGGCAGCCTCGAGGGTGGTCTCGGAACCGACCTCGCAGTGGATGCCGGCAGCCTGAGCTTCAACCTGAACCTCGACGCCGAGGCCCCCAACCCGGGCTCCGTTGAGTTCGGCAGCCTCGGTGTCTCCCCGAACACCGGCTCCGACCTGATCGACGGCGGCACCGGCTCCGGCGAGGAGGAGGCCCCGGCCGAGGACTCCGGCTCGCTCGACACCGGCTCGCTGGGCAGTGACGACGCCGAGGGCACCGACGAGGACACCGAGAACGAGGCCCCCGCCGAGGAGACCGGCTCGATCGACACCGGCTCGCTCGCCGGCCTGAGCTCCGGCGCCGAGGATGACGCCGCCGACGACACCGAGGAGACCACCGACGAGGCCACCGCCACCACCGGCTCGCTCGGCTGATAGCTCCCCCCGGGTGCCCCACTGGGCGCCACGCCCGTCCCCACGGGCACAGACGCGGCACCTCCCCCGGTGCCACGCGGCACCGATTCCCCCGGTGCCACCGCACTCTCCCCGGTGCCACCCGGCCCGGGATCGTGACCACGGCTTTTCGGTCGCGATCCCGGGCCGTCGTGTGTCCGCCAACACTCATGGGGGATGATGCACGGGTGACGATCGTCGTGGCCTGCGGAGCCTTCAAGGGCTCACTCACCGCTATCGAGGCCTGCCATCACGCGGCAGAGGGTGCCCGCCGGGCACATCCGGACACCGACGTGGTCGAGCGACCCGTGGCCGACGGGGGTGGCGGCAGTCTCGAGGTGATGGTCGCCGGCGGCGCGCGCCCGGTTCCGGTGACCGCCTCCGGACCCACCGGCCAGCCCGTGGAGACCTCCTTCGCCGCCATCGACCCGGACACGGCGTTCGTCGAGATGGCCGACGCCTGCGGGCTCCTGCGCCTGCCCGACGACACCCCCGCCCCGCTCGAGGCGTCCAGCCGCGGCGTCGGCGAGGTCATCCTGGCCGCCCTGCGATCCGGTCGCGGCAACATCCACCTCGGCATCGGCGGCAGTGCCTCCACCGACGGCGGAACCGGCATGCTCTCGGCCCTGGGCGTCCGGTTCCTCGACGCCGCCGGCGAGGAACTCCCCGACGGCGGCGGCTCCCTGCTGCGCCTCGACCGCGTCGACCTCGACGGACTCGACCCCGCCGTGCGCGCCGCGAGAATCCTCGTCGCCTGCGACGTCGACAATCCGCTTCTCGGCCAGCTCGGCGCCGCCCGCGTCTACGGGCCGCAGAAGGGTGCGGACCCCGAGCAGGTCGAGGAGCTCGAGGCCGGGCTCTCCCGACTGGCCGAAGTCCTCCGGAATCAGGGCCTCGACGTGGACCCCGACGCTCCCGGTTCCGGGGCCGCCGGCGGGGTCGGGTTCACCGCACGCGAACTGCTCGGCGCCTCCCTCGATCCCGGCTTCGAGGTGCTCGGCACCCTCACCGGGCTCGAAGACGTGGTCTCGGCCGCGGACCTCGTGGTCACCGGCGAGGGGCGACTCGACGACCAGACCATGCACGGCAAGACGCCGCTCGGTGTGGCCGCGCTCTGCCGGTCGCACGCCGTTCCCGTGGTGGCGGTCTGCGGCCGACTGGACCTGGAGGCCGATCGCGTGGCCGAGGCCGGATTCGCCGCCGCGGCAGCGCTCACCGAGAAGGAGCCGGACCTGGCCAAGTCGATCGCGAATGCCGGGCCGCTGCTCGAAGAGGTGGCCGCCGACGTGGTCTCGCGGATCCTGCCGGCGCGGGCCTGACTGCTCATCCCGGGCGCGCCGGATTCCGCGAGCCTCCGGACAGAGTCCGCGCCGTGCGACATGATGGGGCCCACTGCTCCCGGCCCGCCCTCAGGAGGAATCCCCCGTGCGTAAATGGCTCCTCGGCGCCCCGATCGCCGCGCTGGCCGCCGTCGCCGTCTCGGACATGCGACAGACCAGGTACCCGATCCTTCGGACCTTCCCCGTGCTCGGTCACGCCCGCATGGCCCTGACCTCGATCGGCCCGGAACTGCGGCAGTACATCGTGGCGGGCAACGACGAGGAGCGCCCGTTCACCCGCAACCAGCGCGACTGGGTGTACGAGTCGGCGGAGAAGCGCGCCACGACGTTCGGCTTCGGCACGGACAACGACATGGAGTTCCTCGAGGGCTACCCGCTGGTCAAGCAGCGGACCTTCAGTGATGTCTCCCTGTCGGCCCATATCCATTCAGGGCAGTTCCTCCCCACCCCGCCGGCGAAGGTGCTCGGAGCCGCACGGGGCCGGGCCCGCGCGTTCCGCCCCGAGTCGATGGTCACCATCTCCGGGATGAGCTACGGCGCACTGTCCGGCCCCGCCGTGGAGGCGCTCAACCGCGGCGCGGCACTGTCCGGCGCCCTGCACAACACCGGCGAGGGCGGCCTGAGCCCCTACCACCAGAACGGCGCCGACCTCATCTATCAGATCGGCACCGCCTACTTCGGCTGTCGCGACGAGAACGGGCGGTTCGACCTCGAGAAACTGATTGCCATCACCGAGAAGAACCCCATCCGGGCGATCGAGATCAAACTCAGCCAGGGCGCCAAGCCCGGACTCGGCGGACTCCTCCCGGCCTCCAAGATCACCGAAGAGGTCTCGCAGCTCCGCGGAATCCCCATGGGCCAGGACTGCGCCAGCCCGTCCCGCCACACGGCGTTCCACGACGTCGACACCCTCCTCGACTTCGTCGAACTCATCGCCGACCACACGGGGGTTCCCGTCGGCATCAAGTCAGCAGTCGGCGAGACGAAGTTCTGGGAGGAACTGGCAGACGCGATGATCCCGCGCGAGCGCGGCGTGGACTTCATCACGATCGACGGCGGTGAGGGCGGCACCGGCGCCGCGCCGCTCGTCTTCACCGATGCCGTGTCCCTGCCCTTCCGACTCGGATTCCCCCGCGTGTACTCGGTCTTCGCCGAAGCCGGCCTCACCGACGACATCGTGTTCATGGGCTCCGGCAAACTCGGCATCCCCGAGAACGCGATGGTCGCGTTCGCGATGGGTGTCGACATGATCAACGTCGCCCGTGAAGGCATGCTCTCCGTGGGCTGCATCCAGGCCCAGCAATGTCACACCGGCGGCTGCCCGACCGGCGTGGCCACGCAGAATCCCTGGCTCACCAGGGGCGTTGACCCCACCACGATGGCCGAACGGTGTGCCAACTACATTCGGTCCCTGCGCCGCGAGTTGATCAAGATCGCCGGGGCGGTCGGCGTTCCGCATCCGTCGTTGATCCGCCCGGATGACGTCGAGCTGGCCCGCGGCACCCGGGACTCCACCTCACTGGCCGAGATCTACGGCTACCAGGACGGATGGGGCCTGCCCAGCGAGGCGGACCAGAAGGCCATCACCGAGATCATGGTGGCCAACGGTGTGGCCGAGTACTCCGACGCGGCCCGCCCGCCCGGAGTCTGAGGCACCCGGCGGGCGGCGTCAGTCCTCGCCGAGGCCCGCGCGCAGGAGCCCGAGCTCACGATTGAGGTTGGCGTGCGCCTGCTTCTCCCACGCGTCGCGTCCGGCCCTGGTCAGGTACACCGACCTGCGCTCGATGAGCCCCTCCAGCGCGGCGATCCGTCCGGCGACGAACCGCTCGCCCGGCACATGCGCGAACTCGTGCCGGACATCGTGTGTGTAGGCGTCGTAGGTCTCCGGATCAGACCCGAGAACCGCCAGGTCCGCGTCGGACAGAACCGAACCGTTGAGGTCGCCTGCCTCGACCCGGTGACCGCCCATCAGACGGACGAGCCGCGCGACCTCCTCGACGGGCGCAGCCGGATCGAGCCGCTGCTCGGTCCACACCGCGGATTTCTCGTTGTTCTCCGACTCCGTGGGATCGAATACGGCGGTGTGGAACCAGGCGGCCAACCTCACCTCCGTCCCGTCGAATGACTCGCCATCCGCCTCGAGGGCGTCGATGGCCTGCAGGACGGCGCGCAGGTGCGTCTCGTTGTGGTAGCGGCGCTGCGGATCGTTCCAGCGTTCCAGCAGTTCAGCGCGCAATTCGGGGGTGAGGTACTCGACAACGACGTCGAGCGGGTCGGCTGCATTCACTCGGTCGGTATCCATGAATGAACTCTACCGCCGGGCATCGCCCCACCCGGCTGGTTCGGCAAACCGGGCGACCCGGGATGGTGACGTGAGCCGCCAACTATGTCGTATCGCCGACATATGCTGCATTGCAACGCTTCCGAGCGACCGCTGGGACCGTATCTGGAGAAAGGATCACCATGTCCGCTCGTCGCCTCGTCGTCGTCTCATTTCTTGCCGCGGGGACCCTCGCACTGGGCGCCTGCGGCTCCACCTCCGGCGCGGGGGACGGCTCCTCCGCCCCCTCCGGGCCGGCCGCCACGACGACGGTCACCGAGAGCGCCGGCGCCTCGAGCGAGGTGCCGGTCTGCAGCGACGACCCGCGCGCCGATGGCGCGATGGAGGTCGTCATCAACCAGGGTGAGGCGGACTGCGCGGAGGTCACCGAGATGCTCGACGAGTACACCGAGCTCGCCCGGAGCGGGCAGTTCGGGAACGCGGGGATCGTGCCGGATGTCCGCGGCTTCTCGTGTGCCTCACCCACCGCGCGGAGCGCGAATATCGCGGGGCTCGGCACCCTGTGCACGCGCGGGGACGTCGAGATCATCGTCCGGCCGACCTCCCCGGAGATCCCCGGCATCCAGCAGGAGGTCAACCGGTTCATCCCCGAGGGCTCGATCACCAACGGCCGGTCCTTCTTCGCCCTTCCGTCCGGGCAGGCGAGCTGCGCCATCTATCCGGATCACACCCCGCCGAATGCCGAGTGCTACGGGCCGATGCCGGGCGGCCTGCCGCAGGTGCCGGACCTGATCGGTAATCCCGGCGACCCGACGTCAGTCCAGGTGGACGAGACGGGGACCGGGCAGCTGACCCTCAGCGAGGCGAGTCCGTACCCGCTGGACGGGGTCCCGTTCACCACGCTCGAGGTCGGACAGACCCTGGCGTCGGCCGGCTTCGCGTGCACCGTCACCGCCCCGGACGCGGTGACGTGCACCAACTCGGACGGTGGCGGCTTCAGCTACTCACCGGACGAGGTGACGATCAACTGACGCCGAGACACCCCGCCCGCCCGGCGTGGTGAGCCGGGCGGGCGGGGTGCTGTATTTCGGGGTCGGTTAGTGACCGTCAGACGTCGAGGTCCATGCCGAGCTTCGGCGGGAAGGACTCGAGCATTTCCAACTCCTGCTCGTCGAACGTCCGCGCGCGCGAGAGGAACCGCTTACCCGTCGGGTTCTCGAGGCTGAAGCCCGAGCCCCGGCCCGGGACCGCGTCCAGCACGAGCTGCGTGTGTTTCCAGGCGCCGAACTGTGGGCCCGAGATCCAGACCCGGATCGGCTCCGACGAGCCCAGGTCCAGCTCTCCGACCAGCACGTCCCGCTGGCCGACCTTGAACTCCCCGTCGGGGTAGCACATCGGCGCCGACCCATCGCAGCACCCACCGGACTGGTGGAACATCACCGGACCGTGGCGGTCCACCAACTCGCGGATCAGTTCCGCACCGGGCTCGGTCACCACGACCCGGGCCGGCAGTTCCGGCGGCGCGCCCTCGGGCGGAAGGGCCCGTGCCGCGATGGGCACGCTCCCACCCGTGGGCAGACCGCAGACGTCATCCATGTCGTTCACATCCGTTCGCTCACGCCCGGATCAGAAGAATCCCTGTGGCTTGCCCGAGTAGCTGACCAGCAGGTTCTTGGTCTGCTGGTAGTGGTCGAGCATCATCAGGTGGTTCTCGCGGCCGATACCGGACTGCTTGTAGCCGCCGAACGCGGCGTGGGCCGGGTACTGGTGGTACGTGTTGGTCCAGACGCGGCCGGCCTGGATTGTGCGGCCGGCACGGTAGGCGGTGTTGCCGTTGCGCGACCACACGCCGGCGCCCAGGCCGTAGAGGGTGTCGTTGGCGATCGTCATGGCGTCGTCGAAGTCACTGAAGCTGGTCAGCGCCAGGACGGGCCCGAAGATCTCCTCCTGGAACAGGCGCATTGAGTTGTTGCCCTTGAACACGGTCGGCTGGACATAGAAGCCGTCGGCGAGATCTCCATCGAGCTCCGCGCGGGCGCCACCGGTGAGGACCTCGGCCCCCTCCTGCTTGCCGATGTCCATGTAGGACAGGATCTTCTCGAGCTGGTCGTTCGAGGCCTGCGCACCGATCATGGTGTCGGTGTCCAGCGGGTTGCCCTGCTTGATCTGCTTGGTCCGGGCGATCGCGAGGTCGGTGAAGTCGTCGAAGATCGACTCCTGCACCAGCGCGCGGGACGGGCAGGTGCAGACCTCGCCCGAGTTGAGGCCGAACATCGCGAACCCCTCGAGCGCGGACTGACGGTAGTCGTCGTCGGCGTCCATCACGTCGGCGAAGAAGATGTTGGGGCTCTTGCCACCGAGCTCCAGGGTGACCGGGATGAGGTTCTCCGAGGCGTACTGCATGATCAGACGGCCCGTGGTGGTCTCACCCGTGAACGCGATCTTGCGAATGCGCGGGTTGGAGGCAAGCGGCTTGCCAGCCTCGGTGCCGAATCCGTTGACGATGTTGAGCACGCCCGCCGGCAGCAGGTCACCGATGAGCGAGGCGAGGAACAGGATCGACGCCGGGGTCTGCTCGGCCGGCTTGAGGACCACGCAGTTGCCGGCGGCGAGCGCCGGGGCGAGCTTCCACACGGCCATGAGGATCGGGAAGTTCCAGGGGATGATCTGGCCGACGACGCCG
>DHCFI07803__coassemble_1317_pt1 | contig 23908 bp, 20 predicted proteins | sample DHCFI07803__metabat2_low_PE_029 | metagenome-assembled genome bin DHCFI07803 | reverse complement strand
GCTCCCGAAGGGCGACCCGCGGCGCTGCGGGACACGAGAACTGGTGGGGCACTGTGCCCCCGGTCACACATAGCGGTGTTGGCGTCTGCTGAGAACCCATCGCGGCATGCCGCGTCGGACGAGACACCCAGGGGATCTCATGGCAGCTCACTTGCCCATCGCGCGACCAGACGGGCGTGTGACTCGCCTTCCGCGCGGACGCTGGATCGCGGCGGCACTCGTGGGCGCGGCGGCGTCGGTGGGGTTGGTCCTCGGCGCCGCGGCGCCTGCGGCCGCGCAGTCCGCACAGCCCGCTCAGCCCGGGTCGACGTCCTCGGTGTCACCGCCGAACACCGAGTACGGCCCGCTGCCGGTGCCGTTCGATTTCCGTGCCGGCGTCGTGGCCTCGCTCAATCCCGAGGTGCCGCCCCCGGGGGCGAATGACTTCCACTGCAAGCCGACCGCGGAGAATCCCCGCCCGGTGGTCATGGTCAACCCGACCTTCACGACCCAGGCCTTCGCCTGGCAGGCCGGCGCCCCGTTCCTGAAGAACGACGGGTTCTGTGTCTTCACGTTCAACCACGGGAACATCACCCCGTTCCCGGGCATGCCGCTGCAGGCTCTCGGCGACATCCGCCAGGCGGGACAGACGCTGTCGGCGTTCGTCGACCGCGTGCTCGCGGAGACCGGAGCGACCGAGGTAGATCTGGTCGGCCATTCGCAGGGCGGCGGCGTCCTGCCGGACTACTACCTCAAGGTTCTCGGTGGGGCCGACAAGGTGCACACCAAGGTCGGGATCTCGCCGTCCACGCAGACCACCCTCAGCGAGTTGGTCTACCTGCGGACACTGATCCCGCGTCTCGGGCCCGCGGTCTACGGGAGCCTCGAGAACACTGCCCCGGCGTTGACCCAGCAGGCCCAGGGGTCGGATCTCGCCCGGGAGGTCTATCCAGAGGGAGCCGTCGGGATCCCCGGCGTGCAGCTGTACAGCGTCTATTCCGAGTACGACGAGGCCGTCACGCCCTTCACCCGCCAGATCTACTCCGGCGAGGGCGTGACGAACATCCATCTCCAGGACGGGTGCGCGGAGGACCTGTCCGAGCACATCGCGACGATGTACAGCGAGCGCACCTGGCTGCACGTCCGCAACGCGCTGGCGCCGAACCGTGCGGAGCCGGTTCCGTGCTTCCCCGTGGCCCCCTTCTGGCCCGGCGTGCACTGACGGCAGAGGTGGCCGGCATTGGGCCAGTCAATGGGCCGGTCAATGGGCTGCTCAGCCCGGGCGGTGCGGGATGAGTATGTGGCCCGCGAGCTGACCGAACCGTGCCGCGGCGGCCGGGTGGAACTCGGTGCCCTGGCCACCGTCGAGAACCACGGCCAGTGCTGCGTGCACCCGCGCGCGGGCGAGAGACTCGGTGACGTGAGACTCCGTGACGTGGGACTCCGTGGAAGGGGAGCCTGTGGCGCGGGTTGCTCTGACACTGGCATCCGCGGCGGCCACCAGGAGATCTGCCCACCGGTTCCGCTGCCGCCGCTGGGCCTCGCGCGTTCGTTGCCGGTCCTCCGCCGAGAGCGCGCCGAGTTCTGACAGATACAGCATCAGATCCGGGCCGTGCGAAAACGCGATGGTCACGTACTCGTTCAGCAAGTCCTGGAGCGCAACTGCCGGATCGGCGCCCGAGGTGTGCCGGGCGGCGTGGGTGTCCAACAGGTCCTCGAAAAGGGTCGCCGTCCGGTCCACCGCCGCGGTGAGGAGTGCGGACTTGCCGGGAAAATGCCGGTACAGCGCCGAGGCGGCCACACCCACGTCAGCGCCGATCGCCTCCATGGTCACGCTGTCGTAGCCCGACCTGTGAAACCTGGCGATCGCGGCGGTGATCGCTCCCTCGCGGGTCGCCGCGCCCCCGCGTAGCCGGGGAACAGAGCTCGCTCCCGACGCAGCGTCGGTGCGCCGGCCTGTCGCCTGGCCGGAGGGGACGCCGTTGGTCGCGTCTGAGGTGACGCCGGAGGCGGACCCGTCGCACAGCGCGAGGTCTACGGCGATAGAGGTCATGAGACTGACGGCCTCGTCCTCGGACAACGTGATCCGATGCTGCCCGAGCGAGGCGACGCACGAGAGCATCGCGGCCGCCGCGGACCCGGCGCCCGCGGGATCGCGGTGGTGTTGTCGTCGTCGCACCCTCACCGCGTCGGCGAGCCGGCGCCGCACCCTCGTGTCGACCTCGCGCACCGCGGCGCGATCCTCCGGCGTGAGGTAGCGCGCCTGCCAGCGGTACAGCGCTGCGCGTGACCGGTGGCTCCACGTGGTGCGCGTGATGGACTCGACCAGCTCCTCCAATGGTGGTGGCCCGGACCCGACGTCGGAGGTGTGCTCCGACGCGGTTTCGAGCGCGGTGACGAGCGTGGCGACGGCGTCCCGGAACATCTCGTACTTGCCGGGCACGTGGCGGTACAGCGCTCCGGGCGTGACCGACAGTTGCTCCGCGATGTGCTCGACGCGGGTCGAATGATAACCGCGCCACGTGAATTGGTCGGCCGCCACGAGCGCGATCTCTGCACGTCGAGAGCCCTTCTCGGGCGCGCAGAGCGACGCGGGCGGTGCCGCGGTATTCGTGGCGGGTGGGGTCACGGGATCGTCGTCTCTCGGGTTGGCCAGAAGCTGGGTGTGATCTTGACAACAGCGGCTACAGTGGCCATAGTAAACCCCAATTCACAGATATATGTGATCGAATCTATGGAAGCGCCGCCTCGAGGTGGCGTCGACCAGGCTCGTTCGAGGAAGGGATTTTCCACCCATGTCAGTGCCCGAGGCCTTTATCTACGACGCGGTGCGCACGCCCCGCGGACGGGGCAAGTCCACCGGTTCGCTTCACAGTGTCGCTCCGATCGATCTCGCCGTCGGCGTGCTGAAGTCGCTGGTAGAGCGCAACGCCAGCCTGGATCCCGCGCAGATCGAGGACGTGGTGATGGGCATCGTCGGGCCCGTCGGCGAGCAGGGCGCGGTGCTCCCGCGGATCGCCGCGATGGCCGCCGGGCTGCCCGAGACCGTCGCCGGCGTCCAGGAGAACCGCTTCTGCGCCTCGGGCCTGGAAGCCGTCAACCTCGCCGCGCAGAAGGTCCGCGCCGGCTGGGAGGACCTGGTCGTGGCCGGCGGCGTGGAGTCCATGTCGCGCGTGCCGATGGGCTCCGACGGCGGCGCATGGGCGCAGAACCCGCGCATCAACTACGAGACCTCGTTCGTCCCGCAGGGTGTGGGCGCCGACCTCATCGCCACGATTGAGGGCTTCAGCCGACGCGACGTGGACGAGTTCGCCGCGCGTTCGCAGGAGCTCGCCTCCGCGGCCTGGGACGCCGGCCGCTTCGCCCGCTCGGTGGTCCCGGTCGTGGACCTGGCCGGGCAAGTGGTCCTCGACCATGACGAGCACATCCGCCGCGGCACCACCGCCGACGACCTGGCGGGCCTGAAGGCGTCCTTCGCCGCGCTGGGCGAGCAGGCCGGGTTCGACGCCGTGGCTCTACAGAAGTACCACTCGGTGGAGAAGATCGACCACGTCCACCACGCCGGAAACTCCTCCGGCATCGTCGACGGCGCGACCGCCATGCTCATCGGCAACGCCGCCGCTGGTGAGCGCAACGGACTGACCCCGCGCGCCCGGATCGTCTCCGCCTCCGTGATCGGTTCCGAGCCGACCATCATGCTCACCGGGCCCACGCCGGCCGCGCAGAAGGCGCTCGCCAAGGCCGGGCTGACCATTGACGACATCGACCTGTTCGAGGTCAACGAGGCGTTCGCCTCCGTCCCGATGAAGTTCGCCAAGGACCTGGGCGTGCCGCTGGAGAAGATCAACGTCAACGGCGGCGCCATCGCCATGGGCCACCCGCTCGGCGCCACCGGCGCGATGATCCTCGGCACCGCCCTCGACGAGCTCGAGCGGCGTGACGCCCGCTACGCCCTGGCGACCCTCTGTGTGGGTGCCGGAATGGGCATCGCCACCATCATCGAACGCCTCTGATACCCGCGCCGCACGGATACCTGACAAGGACTTCACGACTCTCATGAGCAGCGAATTCACCAACACCATCACCTACGAGCGCGACGCGGACGGCGTCGTCGTCCTCACCATGGACGACCCGAACCAGAGCGCCAACACCATGAACGCCGACTACCTCGCCTCGATGGAGGCGACGGTGGCGCGCCTCGAGTCCGAGGTCGACGACATCACCGGCGTGGTCCTCACCTCGGCGAAGAAGACCTTCTTCGCCGGCGGCGATCTGGGCGACATCCTCTCGATCCCCGCCGACGGTGCCACCCTGGCCGTCGAGACCGTCGCGCGCACCAAGGCGCCGCTACGCCGACTCGAGACCCTGGGCAAGCCCGTCGTGGCAGCCATCAACGGCGCGGCGCTCGGCGGCGGCCTGGAAATCGCGCTGGCCACGCACCGCCGGATCGTCGTGGACTCCCCGCGGATCCAGCTGGGCCTGCCCGAGGTCGGACTCGGCCTGTTGCCCGGCGGCGGCGGGATCATCCGCACCGTCCGCATGCTCGGCGTGGCGAACGCGCTGATGGGCGTGCTGCTGGAGGGCAAGCGCATGCGCCCCGGACAGGCCCTCGAGATCGGCCTGGTCGACGAGCTGGTGGCGACGCCGGAGGATTTGCTGCCCGCCGCCAAGGCGTGGATTGCCGCCAACGCCGACAATGCCGAGGCCGCCACCCAACCGTGGGACCGCAAGGGCTACCGCATGCCCGGCGGCACCCCGTCGAGCCCGTCTCTCGGCGCCAACCTGCCAGCGTTCCCCGCGATGCTGCGCAAGCAGCTCAAGGGAGCCCCGTACCCCGCCCCGGTCGCGATCATGTCGGCCGCCGTCGAGGGCGCCGGCGTGGACTTCGACACCGCCTCGACGATCGAGGGACGCTACTTCGCCGACCTGGCCACCGGCCAGACCGCCAAGAACATGATTCGGGCGTTCTTCTTCGACCTGCAGAAGGCCAACGGACTGGCCAAGAAGTACGGCTCCGCCGATCGCGAACCGATCGCGAAGGTCGTGGTCCTGGGCGCTGGCATGATGGGCGCCGCGATCGCCTACGTCTGCGCCAAGGCCGGCATGGAGGTCGTGCTCAAGGACATCGACTCCTCCGCCGCCGAGCGGGGCAAGGGCTACTCCGAGAAGCTCGTCGCCAAGTCCGTCTCCCGCGCAGCCGAGGGCGAGGCCCGTGACGCCGCCCAGGCCAAGGGCGAGGCGCTGCTGGCCCGCATCACGCCCACGATCGATCCCGCGGATGCCGCCGGCGCGCAGGCCGTGATCGAGGCCGTGTTCGAGGACCCCAAGGTCAAGGAGCAGGTGTTCGCGGAGATCGCTCCCCACATCGCGCCCGACGCCCTGCTGTGCTCCAACACGTCGACACTGCCCATCACCCTGCTCGCCGAGGGCGTCGACCGTCCGGCCGACTTCATCGGCCTGCACTTCTTCTCCCCGGTCGACAAGATGCCGCTGGTCGAGATCATCAAGGGGGAGAAGACGTCCGAGGACACCCTCGGTCGGGCCCTGGCCCTGGTCGCCGCGATCTCCAAGACCCCGATCGTCGTCAACGACTCGCGCGGCTTCTTCACCTCCCGCGTGATCGGCACCTTCACCAACGAGGGCATGGCGCTGCTGGCCGAGGGCGTGCCGCCGGCAACCGTCGAGCAGGCCTCCTCGCAGGCCGGATACCCGGCGCCGGTCCTCGCGCTGATGGACGAGCTCACGCTGACCCTGCCGCGCAAGATCCGCGACGAGACGCGGCAGGCCGCCGAGGCCGGGGGTCTGAAGGCGCCCGCGCATCCGGCGGACACGGTGCTCGACCAGATGATCGACGACCACGACCGTAAGGGCCGCTCCACCGGCGCCGGGTTCTACGACTACGACGAGGCCGGCAAGCGCGTGGGCCTGTGGCCGGGACTGAAGGACGTCTTCGGCGGCACCACCGAGATCCCGCTGCAGGACGCGATCGACCGCATGCTGTTCGCCGAGGCCATCGAGACCGTCAAGTGCCTGGACGAGGGAGTGCTCGAGACCACCACCGACGCCAACGTCGGCTCGATTCTCGGCATCGGCTTCCCCGGCTGGACCGGCGGCGTCGCTCGCTACATGGACCAGTACCCCGGCGGCCTGCCCGGATTCGTCGCCCGCGCCGAGGAACTCGCCACGAAGTACGGAGAGCGCTTCACCCCGCCGGCCTCACTGCGCGAGAAGGCCACCTCCGGTGGAACCTACGAGGAGGTCCAGCCGTGATCCGTACCCGCTTCACCGAGGAGTTCGGGGTCCGCCACCCCATCGTCCAGGGCGGGATGATGTGGGTCGGCCGCGCCGAGCTCGCGGCCGCGGTGTCCAACGCGGGGGCGCTGGGCATCATCACCGGCCTGACCCAGCCCACCCCGGAAGACCTCGTCAAGGAGATCGCCCGCTGCCGGGAGATGACCGACCAGCCGTTCGGCGTGAACCTGACGATCCTGCCCGCGATCACCCCGCCGCCGTACGCCGAGTACCGGCAGGCGATCGTCGAATCCGGCGTGAAGATCGTCGAGACCGCCGGCTCGAACCCCAAGGATCATCTGCCGGTATTCCACGAGGCCGGCGTCAAGGTGATCCACAAGTGCACCTCCGTGCGGCACGCGGTCAAGGCCGAGCAGCTCGGGGTGGACGCCGTGTCGATCGACGGGTTCGAATGCGCCGGCCACCCCGGTGAGGACGACGTCCCCGGGCTGGTCCTCATCCCGGCGGCCGCCGCCAAGCTGAGCATCCCGATCCTGGCCTCGGGCGGCATCGCCGACGCCCGGGGGATGGTCGCGGCGCTGGCGCTGGGCGCGGACGGGGCGAACATGGGCACCCGCTTCATGTGCACCGCCGAGTCCCCGGTGGACCAGGCGGTCAAGGAGCAGATCGTCGCCAACACCGAGCTCGACACCAAGCTCATCTTCCGCACACTGCACAACACCGCCCGCGTGGCCGCCAACGCGATCTCCGCGGAGGTCGTGGCCAAGGAAGCCGAGGGCGCAGAGTTCTCGGACATCCAGCACCTCGTGGCGGGCGCGCGCGGCCGCAAGGTCTTCGAGGACGGCGACCTGGACGCCGGCATCTGGACCGCCGGGCAGTGCCAGGGCCTGATCGACGACATCCCCACCGTGGCCGAGCTGGTCGATCAGATGATGAGCGACGCCGAAGAGATCATCACCTCCCGGCTGGCCGGGATGGTCGAGGCGAAGGAGAGCACGCGATGACCGTCACCGGAATCGACGCACTCAAGGTCGAGGTCACCGAGCTGGGTGTGGTCACCATCAGCATCAACCGGCCCGACCGGTTGAACGCCCTCGACGCGCCCACCGTCACCGCGTTGATCGAGCAGATCACCACCCACGGCGCGGACCCGGCCACCCGGGTGTTGGTACTGGCAGGGGAGGGCGCCGCATTCACCACCGGCGCCGACCTCCAGGCCATGGCCGAGGCCGGGGACGATGCGCCGACGCCGGACCAGACCATGGACAGCGCCGCCGCGCTGGTGCGGGCGGTGCTGACCGCGCCGGTGCCGGTGATCGCCGCGGTCAACGGCCCGGCCGCCGGCGTGGGGGTCTCCCTGGCGCTGGCCTCGGACCTGGTGTTCATGGCCGAGGACGCCTACCTGTTGTTCGCGTTCACCAACATCGGACTCATGCCCGACGGCGGGGCCAGCGTCCTGCTGCCCGCCCAGGTGGGACGTGCGGTCGCCTCCCGCATGCTGCTGCGCGGCGACGCCGTCCCGGCCGCCGAGGCCAAGCAGGTGGGTCTGGCGATCGACGTCTTCCCTGTCGATGAGTTGCGCGAGGCCGCGGACAAGCTCGCGCGCCGACTGGCCCGCGGCCCGCGTCGGGCGCTCGAGCTGACCAAGAAGTCGGTCACCGCGGCCACCCTCGCCGAACTCGATGCCGCCCTGGCACGCGAGCACGAGGGCCAGGCCGAACTCCTGACCTCCGCCGACTTCGCCGAGGGCGTCGCCTCGATGCTCGACAAGCGCCGTCCGACGTTCTCCTGACCGAAGCCGCCACCACCCGTTCCACCTGCTCCACCTGACCGCCGCCCCTCTACCCCTGATGAGATGACCGACGAAAGGCGCACGACCATGACCACCGCCACGGACCCCATTGCCGATCTCAACGCTGCGCGACGCAACACCTGGAACACGTGGGTCGACACCCACGCCGAGATGTACCCCGACGGTGAGGCCCTGCGGTACCTGGGCCAGACCACCACGTGGAAGCAGCTGGACGAGCGCAGCCGCCTGTTCGCGGACGCACTCGCCCGTCGCGGTGTCGGCAAGGGCGACCGGGTCATGCTCATCACGCTCAATAATCCGGAGTTCGTCGAAGCGGTGCTGGGCATCAACGAGATCGGCGCGATCGCGGTGCCCGTGAACTTCCGCCTCACCCCGGGTGAGCTGGCGTACCTGGTGAGCGACTGCTCGCCGAAGGTCGTCGTCACCGACGCCATGCTCGCCCCGCTCGTCGGCGCCATCCGTGCGCAGGGCGAGGAGCCGGGCCAGCACATCGTCATCGGTGGCGAGTCCGGCACGCCGGATCAGACCACCTACGCCGACGCGCTCGCGGAGGAGGGCGAGCCCCACGCGCCGGTGGACGTGGCCGAGGACGAGACCGCGCTGATCATGTACACCTCCGGCACCACGGGCCGGCCCAAGGGCGCGATGCTCTCGTACGAGAACCTCACCGCCCAGTCGCTCACCTGCATCCGCGTGTTCCGCCTCTTCGACGAGGAGGGCCGCGCCCTGTGTGCCGCCCCGATGTTCCACATCGCCGCGCTCGGCTCGATCGCGCCCAGCCTCCAGCTCGGCGGCGTCACCGTCATCCACCCGCTGCAGGCCTTCGACCCGGCCGCGCTGCTGGATACCCTCGAGGCCGAGAAGATCACTAGCATCTTCCTGGTTCCGGTGCAGTGGCAGGCCGTGTGCGCCGAGCAGCAGGCCCGCCCGCGTGAGCTGGTCCTGCGCAACATCTCGTGGGGCGCCGCGCCGTCCACCGACACCATCCTGCGAGCCATGTCCGAGACGTTCCCGGACGCCCTCAACTGCGCCGTGTTTGGCCAGACCGAGATGAGCCCCATCACCTGCGCCCTCGACGGCGACGACGCGCTGCGCAAGCTCGGCTCCGTCGGCAAGGTCATCCCCACGATCCAGGCCCGGGTCATCGACGGTTTCGGCGAGCCCGTCGCCCCGGGCGAGGTGGGCGAGATCGTCTACCGCGGCCCCACCATGATGTCCGGCTACTGGAACAAGCCCGCCGAGACCGCCGAGGCCTTCGAGGGTGGCTGGTTCCACTCCGGTGACCTCGTCCGCATGGACGACGAGGGCTTCGTCTACGTGGTGGACCGCAAGAAGGACATGCTGATCTCCGGCGGCGAGAACATCTACTGCGCCGAGGTGGAGAACACCATCGCCGGGCACCCGCAGATCCGCGAGGTCGCCGTGATCGGCCGCAAGGACGACAAGTGGGGCGAGGTCCCGGTCGCCGTGGCCGCCCTCAACGAGGGCGACGGGCCCGACCTCACGCTGGACGAGCTCACCGAGTGGCTGCGTGACAAGCTCGCCGGGTTCAAGCTGCCCAAGCACCTGGTGGTGGTGGACGAGCTGCCCCGCAACGCCAGCGGCAAGGTCGTCAAGGGAACGCTCCGGTCCGAACACGGCAGTGTCGGCGTCTGAGCCGGGCCGCTGAACTCGTTGTCGTCGTCGTGATCTCATGACCTTCCACCTCCCCACCGGGCGCGGCCCGGCCACCGACCTGGCCGGTCAGGTCGGCTCGCTCGTCGGGTTCTCGGTCTTCACGCTCCTGTCGTGCGTGAGGACCGTGCTGCGCGGGCGGCTCTCGCTGACCGAGACCCGCGACCAGGCCCTGTTCATCGCCCGCGTCTGCTCGATCCCGGCACTGCTGCTCATGCTGCCGGTCGGCGTTCTCGTGGCGGTGTCGGTGGGGGAGATGGCCGGCCGGCTGGGGGCTGCCGGCTATGCGGGCGCCGTGGTGGCGTTCGTGGTGGTGGGTCAGGCTTCGGCCCTGGTCTGTGCGTTGATGCTCGCCGGGGTCGGGGGCTCGGCGATCTGCGCGGACCTGGGGTCGCGGACCATCCGCGAGGAGGTCGAGGCCATGGAGGTCATGGGGCTCGACGTGATCGAGCGGCTGGTGGTGCCACGGGTCATCGCCACGGTCCTGGTGGCGGTGGTGATGTGCGCGCTGGTCACGGCCATGGGCGTGCTCGCGTGCCTCATCTACCAGGTGTACGGGCAGGGCGAATCGGCCGGCGCGTTTCTACAGACGTTGAGCGCGTACGGCCGGCCGTCCGACCTGTGGATGGCGATGATCAAGTCCATCGCCTTCGCGATCGTCTCCGCGCTGATCGCCACGTTCAAAGGATTGCACGCGAGCGGGGGCTCGAGCGGTGTCGCGGACGCGGTCAACGAGACGGTCGTGCTGGCGTTCGTCACGGTCTTCGTGATCAACACCGTGTTCTCGGCGGTGTACGGCCTGGTCGTGCCGTCGGTCGGAAAGTATTAGAGGGGGCGCCGGAACACGATGGGGGGATTCGGGGTAGCGCAGACCACCGCGTGGCAGCGGGTGCGCGCGACACGCGTGGCCGGCCAGGTCGGCCGCGTCGGCACGGCAATGGTCGAGGTCGGGCGGCACGTCACCTTCGCCGGCAAGGTCATCGCGACCCTGCCCACCGCGATCGTGCGCTACCGCGGCCAGGTCCTGCGCGAGGTCGTGGACGTGGGTTTTGGCTCCAAATCGCTGGTCGCCGGCGGCGGCACGGTGGGGATCGTGCTGGCGATGTCGGCGGTCGCGGCGATCATGGTCGGCGTCGAGACCTACCGAGGCCTGGATCTCATCGGCATGACCACCCTGTCGGGGATGCTCTCGGCGATGGCCAACACGCGCGAGCTCGCGCCGGTGGTGGCCTCGATCGCGCTGGCCGCCAAGGTCGGGACGGGCTTCACGGCGCGGCTGGGGTCGATGCGCATCTCGGATGAGATCGACGCGCTGGACTCCATGTCCATTCCCACGGTTCCCTATCTGGCGGGCACGCGCCTGGTCGCCACGATGATCTGCATCGTGCCGCTGTACGCGATCGGTCTCGTGGCAACCTACATCGCTACACGTGTAGTGGTGGTGTACGTCAACGGCGGGTCGGCCGGCACCTACGACCACTTCTTCCACATCACCCTCGGCCCCGAGGACGTGCTCTACTCGCTGATCAAGGCGGTGGTGTTCGCGGCCGTGATCGTGTTGGTCCACTGCAGCTACGGCTATTACGCCACCGGCGGCCCGGAGGGTGTCGGTCGTGCGGCGGGCCGGGCGCTGCGCACGTCGATCCTGCTGATCGGTTTCCTCGACATCGTGTTGACCTTCGCGCTCTGGGGCCTGGTGCCCGAGGTGCCGGCGCTGGGGATCACGTGAGGCGGCGCGTGGCGGGGCCGACCCCCGACCGGACGCTTCTCGTGCGGGGCGTGGTGTTCTCGGTCGTCGCCGTGCTGGTGGCCGTGCTGTTGGTGGGGCGCGGCGCGGGCCTGTTCGACTCCGGGGTGACGGTGTCGTCGGTGCTGCCGTCCGACGCGGGGCGGATCGCGGTGAACGCGCAGGTCTACCACCTGGGTGTGCAGGTGGGCGAGGTGCGTTCCTCGGAGGGTACGAGGGTCGGCGGTGCCCCGGGTGGTTCCGGTGGAGAAAACCGAAAGAACCAAGAAAACCAAGAGAACCACGAGGACGACGACGACACCACCACCGCCGAACCGGGTACCCGGATCGAGATGCTGATCGGCCGGGAATTCGCGTCGCGCATCCCCGCGGATGTGGTCGTGCGGGCCGTGCCGCGGACCCTGTTCGGCGACATCCGCCTGGAACTGGTCTCCCCGATCGCGCCGGCAGGCGATGCCGGGCGGACCTCCGCCGTACGGGCCTCCGCGGACCGAGCCACCCTGACCGGCGACGAGGAGATCCCCGCGGACACCTCCGACGAAGCGGTCCTGCTCTATGACGTGTTCACCCGCGCGAGCGATCTGCTCGCCGCAACCAATCCACAGGACCTGCAGGTCACCCTGACCGCGCTCGCCCGTGCCCTGGACGGTCGCGGCGAGCTGCTGGGCCGCACGATCGACGACGCCGACCGGGCCGGCGCGGACCTGGCCCCGGCGCTGGAGAACGCGGCCTCGGCCACGCCCGCGCTGGCGACCCTCACCGAGGACCTGGCCGGGGTGACCCCGGAGATTCTCGAGACCCTCGAGGAGGCGACGCGGCTGTCGCGCATCGTGCTCGACCGCCCGGGATCGCTCACCCGACTCCTCGACGCGGGCCTGGCCGTGACCACCTCCGGGGTGGTCATGGCGGACCAGACCGTCGACGGTGCCATCTCGCTCGTGGGCGACACCGGGGTGGTGTTCGAGCGGACCGCCCGCAATCCCCACGGGGTGATCAACACCCTCTATGCGCTGCGGCCGATGGGTGAGGCCGGGGCGGCGGCGTTCTCGACCGGGCGGTTCAACATCACCGCCGTGCCGTCGTTCTCCGACCCCATGCCGTACGGCCCGCAGGACTGCCCCCGCTACCCCGACCTGGCCGGGTCGACCTGCACCGGAGCGCCCGCGCCCGAGCATGACCCCGGACTGACGGTCAATGCCGCCGGGGAGCGCGCCTACCTGCGCGAACTGCAGGCGGCGGCGGCATCGGAGCCGGGGTCACCGGTTCCCCCGCCGGTCGACGCCGCCGCGAATCCGGACACCGCAGCGTGGACGATGCTCGGACCGCTCGTCCGGGGCAACGAGGTGACGATCCGATGACCAGCCGCAAGGGACTGATGCCCGCCGTCAAGTTGTTCGCCTACTGCCTGCTCGGTGTCCTGTGCACCGTGCTGGTGGTCAACACGCTGCGAGTGCCGGTGGGGTGGGGCGCCCGCAGCTACAGCGCGGAGTTCACCGATGTCGGCGGCCTGGGCTCGGGATCGGAGGTGACCGTCGCCGGTGTCCGCGTGGGGCAGGTGCTCGACGTCCGCCGGGCCACCGGTCCCGACGGTCAGGTGATCGCCGTGGTCGACTTCGAGGTCCAGGGCGAGCATCCCGTCACCGACGGGGCCAGGGCCTCGGTCCGCTACGGCGACATGCTAGGGATCCGCTACCTCTCGCTCGACCCGACCTCAGGCGGCGCGCCCGCTGTGGGTGGCGCGGACGAGCTGCCGGAGGACTCGGTGATCCCCCTGTCGGCCACCACCGACCCGGTGGACCTGACCGCGCTGGTCAACGGCTTCAAGCCCCTGTTCGAGGCCGTCGAACCGGAGGAGGTCAACACGCTGTCGACCACCGTGGTCGCCGCCTTCCAGGGTGAGCCCGGCGCGATGGACACCCTGCTCGCGCGACTGGCGCTCCTGAGCCGGGACATCGTGGGCCGCGAGGACGTGTACGTCCGCCTGGCCGACAACATCGAGGCCCTCAACACCACCCTTGTCGACCGTGGCGGGGACCTGCAGGAACTCATCCGCGGACTCGACACCGTCTCCGGGGCGCTGGCCGATAACGACGGGCAGGAGCTCGCGCTGCTGATCGACCGCGGCGGCTCCTCCGCCGCGACCCTCGCCGCGATGCTCGAGGAGACCGACGCGGACCTGCGGTCGAGTGTCACCGCCGCCCGTCACACCACCGACGGCTGGATCCCCAACACCCCGGCGTTCGACGCCGCGCTCGCGCAGGCACCCGTGTTCGCCCGCGAGGTCAACGCGACCTCCCAGAAGGGCGGGTTCCTGTCCCTGTACATGTGCAACTTCACCGTGAAGTGGGACGCCTGGGAGACCAGCCTGTTCGGCTACCAGAACTCGGAGGCCTGCCGATGAGCGCCCGTGAACGCGCACATGACCGCGCCCGTGACCCGAAGAGCCGGGGCCCCATCGGCCTGGTCACGGAGAGCCTGGCCGACCTGTTCCGCGACCCCCGACACGAGCGACGCGGCAACACCGTCGTCGTGGGCGCCGCGTCGATCCTGCTGGTGGTGGTCCTGTTCGCGGCGAGCATGGCGCTTCCCCAGCTCTGGTACGTCTTGCGCACCGAGTACTACTCGGCCGAGTTCCACAACGCTGGCGGACTGCGCGCCGGCGATCCGGTCCTGGTGGCCGGCGTGCCGAGCGGTCGAGTGGACTCCCTGTCGATGGACGGTGGCCTGGCGGTGGTGGGATTCCGCCTCGATCGCAGTCAGGAGCTGGGCGAGGCCAGCACCGCCACCGTCGGCCTCAAGTCGATTCTCGGAAACCGCTTCCTCGAGGTCGTTCCCTCCGGCGGGGGCGACCTCGGTCCGGACCGGCGCATCGGGATCGAGCGGACCACCTCGCCGTACATGATCGATGACCTGGGCGGAGCGGTCACCGAACTCGCCCAGGGGATCGACGTGACGGCGGTCAGCGCGCTCATCGACAACCTCGACTCCATCCTCCCGCAGGACCCCGAGGCGACCGGCCAGGCGATCGACGACATCTCCGCCGCCCTGGGGCTCATGGCCCGCGACGACGAACGCATGTCGAAGGTGATCTCCACGACCCGCGAGGTCACCGGCCTCCTGGCGACGCAGGAGGCGAGCATCAGCGCGCTCACCGACCAGTCCCTGGTGCTGGTCACCGTGCTCACCCAGCGCCGCGAGGCACTCAGCGCGCTGGTCGACTCCCTGGAGGACCTGGCCGTGAGGGTGCGCTCGCTGCTCGAGGAGGAGTCCGACGACGTGAACCAGCTCCTGATCAACATGCGCTCGATCAGCGAGACCTACCAGCGCAACATCGACGTGATGGACGAGGTCCTCACCCGGATGCCGCCCGGACTGCGCGCCGTCACCGATGCGACCGGAAACGGCGCATGGACCGACGTCGGGACCCCGACCGGCCCCATTCCGGATTCGGCCCTCTGTGCCGTGGGGGTGATGGACGGATGCAACTGACACTGACCCGCGTCCTGTCGGTGCTCGCCGTTGTCGTCGTCGCCGTGGTTGTTCTTTTCTACACACTCTCCGGCGCCCGCACCGACGACCGGGTCCGACTCTCGGCGGACTTCGTCTCGGCGGACGGCGTCTACGCCGGATCCCAGGTGCGCATCGTCGGCGTCGAGGTGGGGCTGGTCGAGAAGGTCGAGCCGCTCGGCGACGTCGTGCGCGTCCACCTGACGCTCGACCCCGGGACCCAGCTGCCCGCGGACGTCGGCGCGCTCGTCATGAACCCGGCCGTCATCGCGGATCGATTCGTCGAACTGACCCCCGCCTACCAGGGAGGACCCACCTTCGTCGAGGGCGGCACCATCCCCGTCGAGCGGACCCGCGCGCCGCTCGACTTCGACGAGTTCGTCTCCAGCCTCGACACCCTGAGCTCGGCGTTCGCGCCCGGCGCCGACGAGGTGGCCACCAGTCTCGACCGGGGCGCCGAGGCGCTCGATGGTCGCGGCGGCACCCTCAACCGCGCGATCCGCAACCTGTCGTCGGTGTCGGCCGTCGGCGGCGACCGGGCCGAGGACCTGGACGCGATCATCACTGAACTCGCCATCCTCATGGACGCCGCCGGGGGCCGGGACCAGACGATGCGGGACCTCGTCCTGGGGCTGGACGACCTCGGCCGACAGATCCAGCAGGACCAGATCGACGTTGCCGCTCCGGCCGAGGACCTGCGCGTGATCCTCGACCAGCTGGATCAGATCGTCGCCGAGCGCGGCGAGGACATCACCGCCGCCACCGACGCGACGCGGGACGTCACCGCCCTGTACGCCGCGCACCGCGACGACTTCGCCGAGTTCCTCGACCTGTACCCGGTCATGATGGAGAACCTCGCGATGAGCGTCGGACCCGACGGCCGTGCCCGCATCCGCCTCAACATCTCCTCCAACATCGCGCATTTTGCGAAGGGCCGCGAACTGTGTGCGCGCGAGCCGATGCCACTGTGCACCGGCGCCGGTCTGACCAACCCGCTGATGTTCCCGACCGAGCAGAGCGATCCGATCGGTGTGGTCGGCGCGCTCGAGCAGATGGCAGGGGGGAGCTGAGCCATGCGTGAGACGAGGACCGGACCGCACCTGCTGCGTGGCGTGATCGTGATCGCCGGCGTCGCACTGCTCGTCGTGGCGACCCTGATCGCGCTCAACTCGCCGAAGCTGTCCCTGCAGGCCCTGCCCCTGGGCATGGACACCGGCAACGGCTCTACGGACGTGGAGATGCGATTCGAGCGGGCGGATCGGCTCGCCCCCGGTGCTGAGGTCCGATACGGCGAGGCGCTCGTGGGGCGGGTCCGCGATGTCTCGACCGACGGCACCGACGCCGTGATCGACGTGCGACTCGAGGGGGACACCGCGGTGCCCGCGGATGTGTTCGCCGAGATCCGGCTCCCCACCGCGCTGGGCAGCCCGTTCATCGCGTTGACCCCGCCGCGGGGCGAGCGGTCGGCGGAGCTGCTGCAGGATGCCCGGGTCGTGCCGCTGGCCCGTACCGGCGTGGGCCCCGACCTCGAGTCGAGCCTGGCCTCGCTCGGCCTCCTGCTCAACGGCAGCGGCATCGACCAGCTGGGCACCGTGATGGAGGAACTCACCGTCGCCCTCGACGGGCGCGGCGACGAGATCGCCCGCATCCGCGAGCGGGGGGACCGTGCGCTCGAACTGTACGAGCAGCACCGCGGCGACATCGACCGCACGCTCGTCGCGCTGGACCAGGTCAACTCCGCACTGGCGGCCCGCCGTGAGCTGATCGCCCGGGGCATGGACGTCTCGGCCGACCTCGTGTCCGAGGCCGCGGCCAGTCGCGAGGAGATCATGGCGCTTATGGACACGACGGCCGCCCTGACGGTGCAGGTTGAGCAGTTCACCACCGGAACCGACGGCAAGATTGCGCCGCAGCTGCGGACCCTTGAGATCATGCTGCGGGACATGGAGGGTTTCGGCGGGGAGGTCGCACCCACGCTCGACGCATTGAAGAACTTCGTGCTGCTCTTCGACGAGGCCGTCCGGGGCGATCACCTCATGTTCGACGGTGCCCTGGACCTGCCGGGATCACTGGACCAGCTGGGCACCGGCGGCGAAGCCCGCGCCGGGCGGCCGCTGCCGCTCGGCGCGACCGGGCCGCCGGACGAGCAGCCGCCGGTGGGCGAGCCGTACGCAGCGCGGCCGGGCAACGCCCCGGCAGCTGGTGCCCCGGCAGCCCAAGCACCCACGCAGGGAGGGACGCCGTGAACCGCCACGTCGCCGCGCAGGCGATCCTCTTCGCGATCATCTCCGTGGTCGCGATCGCCTTCGGCGTCCGATACATCGCCGAGGACGCCGACGTCTCCCGCGGTTTCCGCGTGGTGGCCCACATGGAGGACGCCCGCGGCCTGGGCCCCGGGGTGCGGGTCACCTACCGCGGCGTGGACGTGGGCGTCATCCAGGAAGCGGTGCTCGACGGCGACGGCGGGGTCGAATTGCGGCTCCGGATCGTTGACGGGACGCGGATCCCGGCGGATGCGCCGGCGCGCGTGGTCACCAGCACTGCGCTCGGTGACCGCCGACTGGACGTCCGGCCGGACAGCGACGCCGGGCCGTACCTGAAGGACGGCGGGACGCTGCTCGTCCGACCGGAGGACCAGCCCGCCAAACTCGAGCACCTCATCGCCGACATCGAGACCTCGTTGCTCGCGCTGAACCCGGAGTCACTCGCAACGATCGGGGACAGCAACTCCGAAGCCCTCGAGGGCAATGGTGAGCGACTGGGGGCGATCATCGAGGACACCGCCCGGCTCACCACCGTCCTGGCCGACCAGGCCCCCACCCTGCGGGGACTGGTCGACGACGGGCTCGTCGCGGTGCGGGCCCTCGCCGAGCGGGACCGGCCGATCTCGGGGGCGTCGACCGTCGCCAGGGACGTGACCGGGCAACTCGCCAGGCGTGAGGACACGCTCGTCTACCTCCTGGACCAGTCGCCGGACGCGATGCTGCGCGCGCAACACCTGCTCGACGCGAACCGCGAGAACGCGGCCGGACTGCTGGCGAACACCCTGGTGGTGACGCCGGTGTTCCGCGACCGCGGGCCGGCGTGGGAGGCGGGCCTGACCCAGGGCGAACGAGGCCTGCGGGCGCTCGCGGGAACCGTGCGAGACGGCCGAGCCGACTTCCAACTGGTCGCCACCCAGGGACCGGTGTGCGTCTACCCGTACGAGGTGCGTGACATCCACGACGAGTCGTGGCGCGAACCCAACCTCCGGATGTACTGCCCGCCCGCCGAGGACCTCGAACAGCGAGGTTCCAGGGCGGCGCCCCGACCGAACGACGAGGGTCTGGCCAACGCCACCGAGCCCGGCACACGAATCGGACCCGACATGGCCGAGGACCCGGCGATCGTGCCCACGGGCAAAGAGATCGCCGCGTACTGGGCGACGATGATGGAAGGACTGCGCAACGATGGCAGCTGACGACGAGACCAAGGCATCCCCCGGAACCACGGTGTCCGCGGAGACAGAAGCACACGCCGAGGGCGAGGCGTCGAGTGAGGCCGATGCCACCAGCGCGACCGATGCCGCCAGCGCGACCGAAGCCGGCGATGCGGCCGATGCTTCCGGCGAGGCCGGGGCGCCCACCGGGCGCGGGCGAGCCGGTCGGGTCATCGCCGGCCTGGTGATCGTGGCCCTGCTGGTCGCGACCTGTGTCCTGGGCTACCTGCTGTGGCAGGAGCAGCGCCAGGACGCACTGCGTCAGTCCGCGGCGGACGAGGCATCCCGGCTGGTCGTGCAGCTGGCCACCTACGACCACACCGACGTGGACGGCCACCTCGACTCCGTGGTCTCTGAGGCCACCCCGGGATTCGCCGAACGCTACACCGAGGTGTCCGAGGGGCTGCGCGAACTGCTGGCCAGTGGCGAGGGCACCTCGAGCGGGACCGTGGTCAACGCCGCGACCGAGAGCGTCGACGGCGACACCGCCGTCGTCTTGGTCTTCCTCGATCAGCAGGTCACTAACGTCACCGTCCCGGACGGACGCGTCGACTCCAGCCGCATGCTCGTCACCGTCCAGCGCGACGGCGACCGGTGGCTACTCGACGACGCCCAACTCATCTAAAAGGAGAACGCTCACATGCTCGCCGAACTGCACCGCAACCCCGCGCCGCCGGTCGCACGCCCGAACCCGCCCCAACTCGCCGACGCGATCGACTCACTGGGCCTCGCCAGTGGCCCGGCCAACGTGATCATGCAGTTGGCCTGGCCAGAGGTGGGCTGGGGAGTCCGCGAGAGCCGCGTGGACACCGGAAACGTGTACAAACGGCCCTTCAAACGGGCGCGGACGACGTTCCAATACCTGGCCGTCGCCACCATCGGCACCGACGAGGACAAGCGCCTCTATCGCGAGGCCGTGGACCGCGTGCACAAGCTCGTGCACTCCACCCCGCAGAGCCGAGTGAAGTACAGCGCGATGGATCCCAAGCTGCAGATGTGGGTCGCCGCCTGCCTCTACATCGGTTTCGAGGACGTCTTCGAATGGCTGCACGGACCGATGACGGAGGCGGACCGCGACGCCTTCTACGCCTCCGCGCCGACCCTGGGCACGACCCTGCAGGTCCGGCCCGAGCAGTGGCCGGCCACCCGCGCCGAGTTCGACGACTACTGGCGTGACGGGCTGACCCGCATCCGGTTCGACGGCCCCGTCGCCGAGCACCTGGTGGGCATCACCGAGCTGAAGATGCTCCCGCAACCGGCGAACCTACTGTTCGGCCGGGTCAGCAAGTGGATGACCACCGGCTTCCTGCACCGCGAGTTCCGCGACGAACTCGGACTGCCGTGGAACCCCCGTGATCAGCGGCGGTTTGAGAAGTTCCTCGCCGTGACGGCCCGACTCAACGGCATGCTGCCGGAGTCGGTCCGCACTCTCACCTACCGCCTGCTCATCGTGGAACTGCGGTGGCGGATGCGGACGGGCCGCCCGCTGGTGTGAGATGTGGCCGGGCCACTGCCCCTGGGATGGCGGGGTCGTCCGGGGAGGACGGCCCCGCCAGTCGATGGGTACCCGGGAAAGAGCTCAGGACGTGGCCGCGCCCGCGGGCTCACCGGTGCTGGTGGCGGCGTTGTCGTCGTCGTCCCAAATTCCTGCTCGTTCGAGGTGCTCGATGAGCAGACGCGCACCCCCGGAGAACTCGGCGTCGACCACCTGGTGGGCGGTGGCGACGTCGCCCTCCCGCAGCGCATCGAGCATGCGGCGGTTGTCCTTGAGCGCGTTCTCACGCCACACCGGATCCTCCGCGTAGAGGCGATACGGCATGTACCGCGCCGCATTCGACAGGAAACGCGAGAGCTTGTCCGACTGGGAGGTCCGGTTGATCGACCGGTGGATCGCGTACTGCGCGCGCACCACCCCGTCGGCGTCACCGGCCGCGGAGGCGGACTCGAAATCATCGATCAGCGTGGCGTGAAAATTCAGGGACTCGGCGTCGAAACGGGTGATGGCGCGGTCGATGATCCGCTTGGACAGTTCGGCCTGGAGCCAGAAGATGTCCTCGATGTCCTTGCGGCTCATCGGCGAGACCAGATAGCCGCGGCGCGGCACCAGATCTACCAAGCCCTCGCCGCGGAGGGTGAGCAGCGCCTCGCGGACCGGGGTCACGCTCACGCCCAGGGCGGCGGCGGTCTCGTCGAGCCGAATGAAGTCCCCCGGGCGGACCTCGCCACTCATGATCCGGGTCCGGACGTGATCCGCGACCTCCTCGGAGAGCTGCGGACGCTGTGCGAGTCGAGTGGGGGTCAAGTCCGCCACCTCTTTTCAGGGAAGAAGCGCCGCTCAGGGCGCTTTCGGCCGATGATCAAAATCAAATATATCCGAAACGGCCGTGGTAATCGTCCTCCGGGGGTGATCTCCCCGCCCCGAGCGGCCCTGGCGCAGCAGCTCGATCGCGGGATGCCGAGTGTGGAGCGCCGGGCGGGGGGTGAGGCCCGGATCTGCGCGGCACTCCAGGGCAGCCGGACGGAATTGAGGGAGTACCTGCGGACCGGCGCCGGCACGGGTGAGACTGGGCGCATGACCAACACCGAGAACCGTCCCGCCGTCCGCAGCGAGCGTCGCGGCAACATCGTGCTCGTGACGATCGACCGCCCTGAGGCGCGCAATGCCGTCAACCAGGACGTCAGCACCCAGCTCGGCAACGCGCTCCACGAGGCCGACACCGATCCGGAGATCCGCGTGGTGGTGCTGACCGGCGCGGGCGAGCAGTCGTTCTGTGCGGGCGCGGACCTCAAGGCGATCTCGCGCGGCGAGGACATCTTCCCGGCCGAGAACCGCGAGTGGGGTTTCGCGGGGATGGTGCAGCACTACGTGTCCGTGCCGATCATCGCCGCCGTCAACGGCACCGCGCTGGGCGGGGGCACCGAGCTCGCGCTCGCCAGCGACCTCGTGGTGGCCGCCGATCACGCGAAGTTCGGGCTCCCCGAGGTCAAGCGCGGACTCGTCGCGGCCGCGGGTGGGGCGTTCCGGCTGCCGGAGCAGCTACCGCACCGGGTGGCGATGGAGATGATGCTCACCGGCGAGCCGATCTCCGCGCAGCGGGCGCACGAGTTGCACCTCATCAACCGGGTCGTGCCTGCTGACAAGCTGCTGGATGCCGCGCTCGGGCTGGCCGAGGTGATCGCCGCAAACGCCCCGCTGGCCGTGCAGGCGAGCAAGCGCGTCGCACTGGGCATCTCCGACGGCGCGCGGCCGTCGGAGGTGGAGAAGTGGAAGGTCAACGACACCGAGATGATCAACGTCATGAGCTCGGAGGACGCGATGGAGGGGCCGCGCGCGTTCGCGGAGAAACGGGCCCCGGTCTGGAAGGCGCGCTGACGGCGCGGTCCCGCAGGCGACGGTCCGGGTGACCGTCGAGGCACGGCCGAGCCTAAGGTGAATGACCGTGGCGGCGCCCGGGTCGCCGCCACGGTCACACTTCGGATCAGAGGGCGGAATCAGTGTCGGACCGTTGGTATCGGGCAACAAGGATGAGGCTGGGTGGCGGGCACCCGATGTTGCGGACCCCACTGGCCACCCGCATCTCGCGGCTCGGATTGTCCGGGATCCTTCTCATCTATCTGGCGGCTCTGGCGGTGTCCGCGGTGGCCGGTGGTCTGGTGTTCCACGCGACGGGCGTCGGCGGGCCCGATGAGTCGCTGAAGTCCTCGATCTTCAGCGCACTGTCGATGGCCTTGGGCGCACGGGACCCGCATCAGGGTGGCGACTTAGACCTCGCGGGGGTCACCGGAGTGGTCCTCGCCGTCATCGGCGTGATCCTGCCGGCCTGGCTCCTGGGCGCTTTCGTCTATCTGGTGTTCAAGTTCGACCCGATAGTGTGGAAGAAGACCGCCTCATACGAGAATCCGGGTAACGGGCGGGCGCACGTCACCTTCCGCTTCTACAACGGCAGTTCCGAAACGATCTCGGGGATGAAGGTCAAGGTCACCGCTCGCTATACGACGGATGACCGGCCGGCGACCAGGGCGGTGGAACCGATGAAGCTCAACACCGGGATGAACCGGCCGCTCCAGGACTGCATCGAGTGGCCGATCAGTGATCCGGCGATGGCCCAGTCGGTGAGGATGCCGCTGGCGGAGGTGGACGGCTGCGTGGGCGTCGAGTTCGCGAGGCTCGACCGGCTGATTCCGCATGAGAAGGTCGAGTACGTTGTCGAGGTGAGTGGCATGCTCACCGGGACGGGTAACGAGATTCGTTCTCAGCACCTGTACCGGGCCGATGAGGTGATCGAGGGGCATTTCCAGGAGATCGACATCGATGTGTCGGTTCCGCCCAGGGAATGGTCCGGTTGGCAGGGATGGGAGAATAACGTGCACTTGTTCGTCTTCGGCTACGGCTCACTGTTGAACTCCCAGTCAGCGTCGCGGACGCTGGGGGACGCGGAGGCCCTCACGTATGCCAATGCGGTTCTGCCCGGGTATGAGCTCGCCTGGAATGCGGGGCTGGTCACCGGCGCCGCGGAGGGTGTGGACGGGATCGCCGTCGCTTTGGGGCTCGAGGAGTCGCCGGAGGGTAGGTGTGAAGGGTCGGTCATCGCGATCACGCGGGATGACCTGGTGCGCCTGGACAACCGCGAGATCAACTATGCGCGGGTCGACGTGACCGAGACGATCACGTGGGAGGGCGCACCGGAGCACCGGACCGTGGTCACCTATGTGCCGCTGGCGGATTCCGTCGCCGGATCACGTTCGCCGGAGGCGTTCGTGTCGCAGGCGTATGCCTCATCGGTCGCCGATGGCTACGCCGAGCAGGGTCTGGATACCGCCCAGCTCACCGCGGCGACCTCCCGGGCGGGCCTGCCGATCCGGACGGTCTGAGCCGTCGGGCCCGGGCGAGGTCGTGCCGAGCCGGGACCTGGCCGGAACCTGACCCTACTGCCAGAACAGTCCGCCCGGCGTCTGGCCGCCGCCGACGAGGGTGCAGGTGAGGATGGTGTCGCCGGGGCCGTCCACGGACAGGCCTTCCTGTGCGCACGGGCCGCCGGGCTGTGCCTGTCCGACGGCTTCCGCGCCGTCGCTGCCCTCGGCCGCGCCGGCCGGTAGCCAGATCGGCCCCATGGTGGGGTCGTTGGTGCAGAACAATGCCGAGCCGTCCTCGGCCTGGGCCACCTCCCCGAGGATGTGGCACGGTCCGCCGGTGCCCACGACGTTGGCGGGCAGTTCGGGTGAGGGGGTGGTTGCGGGCGCCGCGGTGGTGGACGTCGTGGCCGGTGCTGAGATGGGGTCGGCCGTCGCCTCCGTGCTGGAGGTGGTGGGGGAAGAAACTGAGGACGACGACGACAACGTCGAGGAGCTCACCGTTGACGTGTCGTCGGCCTCTGACGCGTTTCCGGAACAGGCGGCGAGTGCCAGTCCGGCTGCCGCGCCGAGGGCGATGAGCGCCGGGACACGGCGACGCCCCGTG
>DHCFI07803__coassemble_1280_pt1 | contig 27179 bp, 26 predicted proteins | sample DHCFI07803__metabat2_low_PE_029 | metagenome-assembled genome bin DHCFI07803 | reverse complement strand
CGCGGCGCCGTGGGCAAGATCGTGCTCACCCACGGGCGTTGAGTCGCGGCGCCGCTGCGGCGGCGAACTCCAACTTTTTGGAAATGTTGGAGTTGGTGTGGAGTTCGTGGTGCGTAGCAGGTCAGGGCGGGCGCTGAACTCCAACTTCAACTCCATCTCCACGTCCACCACCACGTCGACCTCGCCCTCGGGCCGCGGTCAGCGCGCGAGCGACTGCAGGCGGCGACCCGCCTCGTCCAGCACCTCCGGGCGCTTGCAGTACGCGAACCGCACCAGGTGCGACCACTCGTCGGCGAACGTGTCGACGAACGGCGTGAACGGCACCGCCGCCACACTGATCCGCTCCGGGAGTTCGAGACACCACGCCGCCGCGTCGGTCACCCCGAGCGGGCGCGGATCGGCGGTCACGAAATAGGTTCCCTGGGCGACGACGAGATCGAACCCCACGCCCTCGAGCACGGTCGCGAGCTGATCGCGTCGATCCTGCATGCCGCTCCGCAGAGACGTGATCCACTCCTGCTCGTGACGCAGCGCATGCGCCACCGCGATCTGCAGCGGCGTCGCACCGGTGAAGCTCATGTACTGCTTCGCGGTACGCACCCCCGCGACGAGCTCCGCCGGCCCCGTCACCCAGCCCACCTTCCAACCGGTGCAGTTGAGCATCTTGCCCGCGCTGGAAATGCGCAACGTCCGCTCCGCCATCCCCGGTAACGTGGCGATGGAGATGTGCTCTATTCCATCGAAGGTGAGGTGCTCGTAGACCTCATCGGAGATCGCGATCGCGTCGAACTCCCGGCACAACGCCGCGATCTCCTCCAGATCCTCACGCGGCAACACCGCCCCCGTCGGATTATGCGGCGTGTTGACGATGATGGCCCGCGTCCGCGGAGAAAAAGCCGCCCGCAGCGAGCCGACGTCCAACCGGAACCGACCGTCCGACAAGACCAACCGAGCAGAATTGCGGACCGCTCCGGCCATCGCGATGGTCGCGGCATAGGAGTCGTAGTACGGCTCGATGACGACGACCTCGTCGTCGTCGTCAACCAACCCCACCACCGCACCCGCGATGGCCTCCGTCGCGCCGACCGTCACCAGAACCTCGGAGTCGGGATCGCGCTCCAGGCCGGTACTCGCGCGCTCGACGTCCGCGATCGCGTGGCGCAGCTCGGTGACGCCCGGGCCCGGCGGATACTGGTTGTGGCCCTCGCGCAATGCCCGCACGGCGGCCTCGATCATCGACCCGGGACCGTCGGTATCCGGGAAACCCTGGCCCAGATTGATCGCATCGTGCCTGGTGGCGAGCTGGGACACCTCGGCGAAGATGGTCGTGGCGTGCGGGGCGAGTCTGGGGACCGTCATGGGAGCAGCCTAGGGCGGGCCGGGACCGCGGGTGGGGGTCGGTACCACGCGGGGAGCGATACGATGGGGGACATGACCGATCCTCACGCCGCCACGTCCGTCACCCGCGTCGGACCGTGCACCCAGCGTCGCGCGGTCCTGCTGGCACTGCCCGGGATCGCGATCCTGCCCGGAATCCTCTCCGCGTGCGGCATGACCCCGCCGCCCGAGCCCGCCTCGACCGTGCAGGAGACCACCACCGTTCCGTCGACGACCATCGACGCCGCCGAGATCCCCGTCGGCACCGCCAAGCAGGTCGATGCCGGGGGCGAGAACGTGATCGTCGCGCAGCCCAGCGAGGGCGAGTTCGTGGCCTACTCCGCCGTGTGCACCCACCAGGGTGGAAACGTGCAGGTCGTCAAGGGGATGACGCTGCGCTGCCCGCTCCACGGCGCCGAGTACGACGCCACCGACGGGGCCAACACCCTCGCGCCCGCGCCGCGGCCGCTCGACGCCGTGCCCGTCGCGGTGCAGGGGGACAAGCTCGTCCTGGGCTGAGGTGGGCCGGGTTGCGGTGCTTGGCCTGGGGTGCGGCGGCGGCCGGCCCGCGGCCCTAGCCAACGCGAAGAGAGTTCAGCCCGCATCGCTCGAGAAGCAAGTGCGCCGAACCCTCTGCTCGATGGCGCATGTGTGTTGAGTCGTTGCGCGCAGCGTCCTGTGAGGTCGGTGGTTGGCTGACTCGGCCCCGGGTTGCGGTGGCGCGCGCGCAGGGGTAGAGATTAAGACACGTTCTCAGGGCGGGGTGAGATTCCCCACCGGCGGTGATGTCACCGGTCCCATGACCGGCGGCGAGCCCGCGAGCGCCCCGCATTCGCGGCGGCCCGGATGTGTCCGGGGCGACCACGAGCGGGGGTCAGCAGACCCGGTTGGATCCCGGGGCCGACGGTCATAGTCCGGATGGAAGAGAACATCGCGCCACCCGCGCGGACCCCGGCCTGTGCGGTCGTGGCGAGTAGGGGTGACGTGGCATAAGCCCTGGGCCGTCTGTGAAGAGCCCGTGAAAGGGGCACACGATGAGCCTTCTCGTCTCATTCCTCGACGCGCAGTTGATGATCGGCGGAGTTCCGATCCTGTGGCGCGAGATCATTGGCAACGTATTCGGCCTGGCGGCCGCGATCGGCGGGATGCGCCGCGTCGTCTGGGCGTGGCCCGTCGGAATCGTCGGCAACCTCACCCTGCTCACCGTATTCCTCGGTGGCGTCTTCCACACCCCGCAGGACGTGGACCTCTACGGGCAGGCCGGCCGGCAGGTCATGTTCCTGGCGGTGGGCGTCTACGGCTGGTGGCGGTGGTCGAGCGAACGGCGGCGCAATGCCGCGCTCGTGGCCGACGGGGCCCTGCCCGGCGAGGCCGGTGCCGAGGCTGCCGCGGTGCGACCGCACTGGGCGACCGGGCGGCAGCGGGCCGGCCTGGTCGTGGGGATGATCGCCGGCACCCTGTTCTTCGGCTGGGTGTTTGCCCAACTCGGCTCGTGGGGGCCGTGGGCGGACGCGTGGATCTTCACCGGGTCCATCCTGGCCACCTACGGCATGGCCCGCGGGTGGACCGAGTTCTGGCTGCTGTGGATCGCGGTCGACATCGTGGGCGTGCCGCTGCTGCTCAAGGCCGGCTACTACCCGTCGGCGGCCCTGTACCTGGTGTATGCGGTGTTCGTGACCTGGGGATTCGTAGTGTGGTGGCGAGTCGATCTCGCCGAGCGCGCGGCGGGGCTCGTCGCCTCGGATACCGCGGTGTGGGCCGATCGGGACGCGGGTTCTGCGGGGCCCGCGGAGCCTGAATCGATTACGCAGGCCCGGTAGGCCGCGGACGGTCGGTTATCGCCCGGCCCCGGACGATCACGCAGCCTGGTGCGTGATCGTCCGCGCCGAGTCGCCGATGGTGGCCTCGCCGGACGAGACCATGGTCCGCATGAAATGCTCCTGCTCGTCCCAACCGCGGTTCGCGGCCCGCTCCCGACCGCCGGGGAAGAGCGTGGCCACCGACCGTGCGAGGTTCACCGGCATCCGCATGACCGGGTACCAGGGCGGCACGAAGGTCGGCAGTCCCAGCGTGCGCATGGCCGACGGCCCGAGGAACGCGCTGGTGATGGACAGATGCTGGTGTCGTGCGATGCGGCGGCGCACGTTCTCGAAGCGCGGGTAGTTCCAGCCCAGCGGGTCGTCGATCATCGGTCGCGAGAGAAGCTGCGTGGTCTCGTCAGGTGTAGAGAGGGCGCACGAGGTGTGGTACAGAATGCCGACGCCGTCGCGGAAGCTGCGCGGGAGGAAGTCGTCCTGCACGCCCATGAGCAGTCCGACGTAGCGGGTCAGGTGAGCGATCGCGTCATACTCGCTCGGCTTGCTGATCTTGCCCATTGCGATCCCGCCGACCGACGGGGCGATCAGCGAGCCCACCAGGGTGGCCGCCATGTCGGTCTGGTTGATCGGCAGCCCCCAGGTCTCGGGCTCCCAGTCGGGCATGGCGGACACGTGCCGCCTGACCAGGGCGTGGATCATCCGCACCCGGACGGTCGATCGGTAGCCGGCGCCGCCCACCTGGAGTCCGCCCTCGGCGATCACGTCGAGCGCCCAGCGGGTGGTCTCAGCGAAGCGGGCGTTGGGTCCCTTCTCCAGGGCGCCCGTTCGCAGAAGCGTCTGGTTGAAGCCGGAGAACATGTACCCACCCAGCAGTGCCACGTCGCGGGCGATGTAGAGCCCGTCCGCGCCGCCGCTGCGCATGACGGCGGCACCCAGTTCGAGCTGCTCGCGGTCGAGCCAGTTCGGGATGGCCTCCACCAGCCGGAAGAACTCCATGAGCGGGGCCGGAGCGTCCGGCACGGAGTCGACCCCCTCGGCCAACGCCTGCTCGAACATCGGCCGGGCCGTGGCCATGCCCTCGGAGTACATCCACTCGACCAGATCGTCGGCCGGGGCGTCGCCCACGTTCAGGCATTCGCCCAGGTAGCGGAAGTATGACGCGTCGGGGACGCGGTGTCCGAGCAGGGTGCTGAACGCCTTGATCCCGGCCGGGACCCGGCATGGGCCGTCCGGGTGCCGGGACGGTGGTGTCGTAGGCCTCGTGGTGCTCGTGGACATCGTGACTCCATCCGGCTCAATTCTGGCAACGTGTGTGATCCAAAACATAAAGTGGCTGATAGAGTCCTGTCAATGGCCAGATCGGACGTGGTGCGCAACTACGGCGGAGTCAGTGCCGACGAGCGGCGCGCCGAGCGTCGCCGTCGACTGCTGGCCGCCGGTCGCGAGGCCTGGGGTGGTTCCGGTCTAGGTGAGGTGACCGTCCGCGGGGTCTGCGCGTCGGCCGGACTGCAGCCGAGGTACTTCTACGAGCACTTCCCCGACCGCGGCGCGCTCGTCGGGGCCGTCGCCGACGAGGTCCGCACCGAACTCTTCACCACGCTCGTCGAGTCGAGCCTCGCGGTGGACGGCGACCTGGGTGAGCGGCTGCGGGCTGCACTGGCCGCGTTCTTCGGGATTATCGCCGCCGACCCGAGCCTCCACCGGATCATGAGCACCGACCTCGCTGGTGTGCCCGGCCTGGAGAAGCGCAGGTTGGAAACCCTCAACCTCGTCGCAGACCTGATCCTGGAGTACGGCGGGATAGGGCAGGGAGTGGGGGACCGGTCAGTCGCCGACGGCAATGACGGGGGCGTGAGCAATGACGGGGACTCCGGCATCGACGAGGCCGCATCCGCGGTCCCGGCCGACGGGCTCGATCCTCGCCCGGCCGCACTGTTCGTGGCCGGCGGCGTCAATCACCTGCTCGACAACTGGCTCGAGGCTCCCGAGGGGTCGCCGGAGGAGTTGGCGGACCTGTGCACCAGGCTGTGCCTGCTGCTCGTCAGAGATGCCCGGGACTCCCGGTACGGCCGCGAAGCCCGCGACGCCGCGGCCGTACCGCAGCCACCACGATGAGCGAGAGCGCGGCGAGGGCGAACCCGAGTCCGCGGAAGTCGATCCACGCGAAAACCAGGCCAGACAAAAGTCCGCCCGCCGCACCGGACAGTGCCACGGCCACGTCAGCCTGACCCTGCACGGTCGCTCGCACGGTGGTGGGAACGGACGTTGTCAGCGCGGTCGTGCCGGCCACCAGTCCGAGGCTCCAGCCGACGCCCAGCAGAATCAACGCCACCGCGACGAGCACCGTCGATTCTGGAGGCGCGACAGCGGCGAGCACCCCGGCCGCCAGCAAGACCACCCCGGCCGACGCGGCCACGGATCGCGTGCCGAACTTGTCCACCAGCAGCCCGGACAGGGGTGCGGGCAGGAACATCGCGGCCACGTGCAGCGAGATCACCAGGCCCACGACGGTTACCGCGTGATCGTGCGCGCGCATGTGCACCGGCGTCATCGTCATCAGTCCGACCATCACGAACTGCGTCAGCGCCATCACCACCACGCCGGTGATCACGTCGGCGTTCCACACGCGTGGCCGCGCCGGCAGGTCGGGGCCTGCGGACGTCGCGGAGTGGTCGGTGGTGCTCGCCGCGTCGGTCGCCGAGGAAGTGGTCTCAGCAGGCGTAGAGGAACCCCTTGGGGACGACGACGACCCCACCACGCCACCACTCACAGGCGCAGTGGCCGCCTCCCGGCGTCGCGCCTCGAGCAGTGGATCCGGGCGCAGGAGCACCCAGATGACGATTGCCGCGCTGCCGTACGCGACCGCGGAGAGCAGGAACGGTCCCGCCAAGGTGGGCAGTCCGAGCGAGTCGGCCACCGAGCCCATGGGGCCGACGAGGTTGGGTCCGGCCACGGCTCCGAAGGTGGTGCCGAGCAGGACATAGGACAGCGACCGCCCGCGCGTCGCGTCGGTGGCCAGGTCGGCGCCGGCGTAGCGGGCCTGCAGGTTGGTGGCGGTTCCGGAACCGTAGACGACGAAGGACAGGAACAGCAGCGGGAGCCAGCCCAGGGCTGCGGCCACCACGATCCCCACAGCGCCGATCGCGCCCCAGGCGAAGCCGGTCGCGAGGCCGGGCCGACGTCCACGGGCCTGCGAGAGTCGTCCGACCAGGATCGCGGCGACAGCGGAGCCTCCGGTGAACAGCGCCGATGGCAGCCCGGACAGTCCCGGCCCGCCGAGCAGGTCCTCGGCGAGCAGGGCTCCGACCGTGACACCGGCAGCCAGTCCCGCGCCGGCGAGGAGCTGGCCCAGGACGAGGACCGTGAGGATCCGACGCTGCGTGGGGTCGACCCCGGCCGCCACCTCGCTCGCCGCCGCCTGTGCCGAAACCTCGGCGCCCGCGTCCGAGCCGGCACCAGCCCCCGCCTGAGTCATCTCTCCACCCAACTCCGTGCGTGAACCAGCACGTCAACCGCGGTGGTCTTGCCGGCCGGTCGCAGGTCGTGACGCAGCGAGACCACCTCGAGGCCTTCGGCGCCGCGGGCGAGCTCGGTGATTCCCGGGAGCACGGTGGGATCCTGCGGGCCGCCGACGCCGCGCCGGAGGTTCTCGGCGGCGTGGCCCAAGTAGACCAGATGCCCGCCGGGCCGCAGCCACCCTCCGGCCGAGCGAAGCACGTCGACCAGCGTGTCCAACTCGAGGTGGAGGAACCCGATCACCACCAGGTCGACCTTCTGCTCCGGCTCCCAGGTGGTGGCGTCGCCCACGACCCAGTCCACGCTGCCGCTGCGACCCTCGTCGGAGTCCTTGTCGCGTGCCTGCTCGATGGCCACCTCGGAGAAGTCCACGGCTTCGACCCGCCATCCGTGCGCGGCGAGCCAGCGGGCGTGCCGGCCGTCGCCGCAGGCCAGGTCGATCGCGGTGCCGACGGACAGTCCCGCGTCCTCGGCGGCGGTCACCTCGGAGACGATCCGGGCGGCCGGGGTCGTGCCCCAGACGTCGGGCTGCGCGAGGTAGCGGGCGTTCCATTCGGCTGCGTCCACGGGGGAGGTCCTTTCAGTTCACATCAGTTTGCGTCGCGTAGCTCCGTCGGAGCCAACGCAGGTGTTCGGTGTCGCCCTGGAGTTCCAGTCTCCTCCACAGCACACTGCCGGGGACGGCTTGGCTGGGATGACAGTCCACGGCGGCGCGCTGGGCGGTCCGGTCGACGCTCAGGACGAGATCGATTTCTGACGCCGGCCGGCCGAGGAAGCCCGCGTAGCCGTCGTCGTCCAACTTCGCGCAGATCTCCTCCGGCAGGGTCCACGCCAGGACGCCGAGCCCGTGGCGGGCGGCGACGCGCACGGCGGCGTCGGTGGCGGCCACGTGGTCCGGGTGCCCGCTGATCCCGGTCGTGTCGAACGTCAGGATCCCGTCGGGCCGGGTCGCGGCGACCGCGCGCTCGACCTCCCTGTCGCTGATCGCGTGGTCCAGCCCCGCGAGGCCGCCGTCGGGCAAGGCGCGCAGGTCGACGCCCCGCGCCCCCAGCGCGTCCGCGGCGGCGCGGAGCTCGTGCTCGCGGATCGTCGCGAGGTCGCCCTCGACGCCGTGGAGAGTTGAGGCCTCGCCGCGCGTGAGACACAGCACGTCGACGACGACGTCGTCCGCAGCAAAAGCCGAGATCACCGCTCCGAGGCCGAACGACTCGTCATCGGGGTGGGCCACCACCACGAGGACGCGGCCCCAGCCGGGTAAGGCCATCCGTGATGCTGTGGCGGGCTCCTTCATCGAACCGTGGGCGCTCATCGGGCCCTCCTTCCTCGCTCGCCGTATACCCATGAGGGTATAAGAATTCGCGCGGTACCGTGCGATGGCGTGCGATGGTGGACCGGAAACGGGGGTGACCATGACTGACCCAGCTGGTCCGGCTGATTCGAGCAGTCCGACCGACCCGACCGACCCGGCGGTTACGACCAGACCGACCGGCCCGGCGCGAGACGACGCTCTCTTCGCCCGCGGCTGGGCGCTCGCGAGTCCGGTGCTGGAGCGCGCCGGGTTGGCCCGCGCCCGCCGGAAACTGGTTGCCGGACTGAGCGGCACGGTTGTCGAGGTGGGCGCCGGCTCTGGTGCGACCTTCGAGCACTACCCGCCCGAGGTGACGCGCGTCGTGGCCGTCGAACCCAACCGCCTCCTGCGCGAGCGCGCCCGGCGCCGCGCGGATTGCCTGGCGCGGACCGCAACTGACACTGCAGGCCGGCCCCGCATCGAGGTGGTGGACTCGGTCGCCGAGGCGCTGCCCGTGGGCGACGGCGATGCCGACGCCGTGGTGTTCGGCCTGGTCCTGTGCACCGTTCCGGACGTGCCCGCAGCACTCGCCGAGGCCCGCCGGGTCCTCCGCGCCGGCCGCGGGGATCTGACCGCCGGCGAGCTCCGCCTGCTCGAGCACGTGCGCGCTGACGGCGCGCTGGGCCGCGCGGCCGACCGCATCGCTCCACTGTGGGGTCATATCGGTGGCGGCTGCCGGCCGAACCAGGACACCGCGTCGCTGCTCGCCGGGGCCGGATTCGACACGGCAGGCCTGCGGACACGCCCGTTCCCGCCCGTCGTGCCGGCCATGCCGATGCTCACCGGCTCGGCGCGCGTGGCCCACTCCGCCTGAACCGGCGATCCCGCTCTCAGCAGCGGCACCGTTCAGCCGCCGCGAACCCCGCGCATCGGCGGCCGCTCGCCGGGTGCAACGGCCACGGATTCGGAGACGAACTCGCCGGACACGCCATCGCGCCGGTGCAGCCTCAACGTATCGCCGGGGGCCGCGGCGCCGGCCACGCGTCCGTGCCTCTGCAGTCGCTCGAGCACGGCGAGATGCTGGTGCATGGCCATCACGGCCAGCGCGGAGTCGGGGGAGTTGCGGTGCACGCGCCGCCCGAGGTCGACCTGGGCGAGCGCGTCGAGCCCGAACGCCTCGTACAGGTCGATGAGGATCCCGATGTCCACCCCGTACGCGCCGGCGAACGGAATCGATTCGAGCGCCGCGCGAGTGCCCGCGTACTCGCCCCCGAGCGGCTGGATGAACCCGGTCAGCGCGGGCCAGTGCGTGGCCAGCAGGGGCCTCGCGACAAGTTCGGTGACCCGGCCGCCGCCGGCGGGCAGGACCGTGCGGCCGTCGTCGAGCGGCCGGTCGAAGGCGCCCTTGCAGAACACCACCTCCGGCTCGGTCAGCAGCGGGCCGAGCAGGCCCACGGCGAAGTCGGTGTCGAACTCGCGCAGGTCGGAGTCGAGGAACGCCACGATGTCACCGTCGGTGGCGGCCAACGACTTCCACAGTGCCTCGCCCTTGCCGGGCACGTCACCGAGGGCGGGGAGGATCTCGCCCTGGGCCACGACGCGCGCCCCGGCGGTCCGCGCGACCGCCGCGGTGGTGTCGGTGGAATGAGAGTCGACGACGACGAGCTCGTCGATGAGCGGAACCCCAATCACGAGTTCGGTCCGCAGCGCCTCCACGATCACCCCGACCGTGGATTCCTCGTTCCGGGCGGGCAGCACCACCGAGACGCGTCGCCCGGCTTTGGCCGCGACCAGGTCGGCGGGACGAAAATCGGCGGCCCGGTAGGTTCGGCGCGCTGACCAGTCGCGGACCGGGTCGACGCCCGTCGCGTCGATGCGGTCCGCGAACGCGGTCGGCGAGTTCTCGGTCACCCTCGCGATCCTGCCAGAGCCCGGGCGACCGGGGCGTGCCGGGAGAGCCGCGGGGCTGGCGCACGAGCGCGCGGGGTGGAGAGCCGCGGGGCCCCGAGCGGGAGTTGCGCGACCGTGGTCGCCCTAGGAGTTCATTGCCGTGTGTAACGATGCAGTCATGGATTTCTCTCAGTCCGCTCGCGCCGCGGACCTCACTGCGGCGGTCCGTGAGTTCATCGAGGAGCACATCGCGCCGGTGGAGCCGCAGATCCACGCGGACATCGCCCGCCGCAGGTTGTCGGGCCAGGATGCGTGGGCGGTCGACCCGCGGGTCACCGACCTGCAAGAAAAGGCCCGGAAGCAGGGCCTGTGGAACCTCTTCCTGCCCGCCGGCCACGAGGGGCCGTACGCCGAGCGCTACGGCACGCGCGGCGGGACCGGCCTGACCAATACCGACTACGCGCCGGTCGCCGAGGAAATGGGCCGCTCGTTCCTGGCGCCGCTGGTGTTCAATTGCAACGCCCCGGACACCGGGAACATGGAGGTCCTGCTCAAGTACGGTTCGCAGGAGCAGAAGGACCGCTGGCTGGACCCGCTGCTGACCGGCGAGATCCGTAGCGCCTTCCTCATGACCGAGCCCGAGGTCGCCTCCTCGGACGCCTCGAACATGGCCGCCACCGCCCGCGTCGAGGGCGACGAGGTGGTCCTCGACGGCCACAAGTGGTGGTCCACGGGCGTCGGCCACCCCGACTGCAAGGTCGGGATCTTCATGGGCGTCACCGACCCGGACGCCCACCGCTACCTGCGCCACTCCATGGTCCTGGTGCCGATGGACGCGCCCGGGGTGACGGTGGAGCGGATGCTCACCGCCCAGGGCATGTTCGACGAGCCGCTCGGCCACGGCGAGGTCCGCCTGGAGGGCGTGCGGCTGCCGATCGGCAACATCATCGGCGGCCCCGGCCAGGCCGCGACGATCGCGCAGGGCCGCCTCGGTCCGGGCCGCGTCCACCACTGCATGCGCCTGATCGGCCTGGCAGAGATGGCGCTCGACCTGGCGTGCCGCCGGGCGTCGGAGCGGGTCGCGTTCGGCAAGCCGGTCGTCAACCTGGGTGGCAATCGTGAGCGCCTGGCCGAGGCGCGCATCGCGATCGACCAGGCCCGCCTACTGGTCCTGCACGCGGCCTGGAAACTGGACACCCACGGCGACGCCGCGGTGGAGGTCAGCGCCATCAAGGCCGCCGTCCCCCGCATGGCCCAGCAGGTCATCGATATGTCTCTACAATTGCATGGCGGGGCCGGGATGAGCGACGATTTTCCGCTCGCCGGCGCCTATGCCACTGCACGTGCCCTGAGACTCGCCGACGGCCCGGACGAGGTCCACCTCGGCGTCGTCGCCAGATCGATGCTCGCCCCCTACCGCGACGCGGCCGCGGCGCGCACCACCGCATCACAGATCCGCACCGAGGAGACCCGATGAGCGCCCGAGACCGCAGAGCCGCCCCCGAGTCGTCGAGCCGCAAGGAGTCCGAGCACGATCACGAACCGGCCCTGCGCCGGCGCGTCCCCGGCACGGGGCCGGTGCGCCGCGAGGACTCGTTCGACGTGGCCGCCGTGGCAGCGTGGCTGCGGTCGATCACGCCCGATGACGCGACCGTGCTGGCCGGTGTAGATCTGGGCGACGACGACAACCCCGTCATCCCCGAAGTGCGCCAATACACCGGTGGCGCCTCGAACCTCACCTACCTGCTGCGATACCCGGGCGTCGACCTGGTGCTACGTCGGCCGCCTGCCGGGACGAAGGCCCGCGGGGCGCACGACATGCGCCGCGAGCACCGAGTGCAGTCGGCGCTGCGGCCCGTGTACCCGCTCGTCTCGCGGATGGTGGGGTTCTGCGACGACCTGTCGGTCATCGGCTCCGAGTTCTACGTGATGGAGCGGATGCGCGGCACGATCCTGCGCAAGGACCTGCCGCGGGAACTGCGCATGGATCGCGTCACCACGCGGCGACTGTCCGAGGCGGCGGTCGACGCGCTGGTGGACCTGCACTCGGTGGACATCGACGCCGCCGGGCTCTCCGATCTCGACCGCGGTGAGGGCTACGTGCGCCGCCAGGTCGAGGGCTGGTCGGCCCGGTACCGGCGGGCCCGCACCCCGGACGTGCCCGATTTCGCCCCGGTGATGAAGTGGCTCGAGGCCAACCAGCCGGAGGACGTGGGGCACTGCCTGGTCCACAACGATTTCCGGTTCGACAATCTGGTGCTGGACCCCGAGGACGTCACCCGCGTCGTGGGGGTTCTGGACTGGGAGATGTCGACCGTCGGCGACCCGCTCATGGACCTGGCCGGCGCGCTGGCCTACTGGGTGCAGGACGACGACGGCCCGATGTACAAGGCTTTCCGTCGCCAGCCCACCAACGCGCCCGGCATGCTCACGCGATGGCAGGTGGTGCAGCGCTACGCGCGGCGCTCGGGGATCGAGATCACCGAGGAGCAGTGGCGCTTCTACGAGGTGTTCGGCCTGTTCCGTCTCGCGGTGATCGCGCAGCAGATCAACCACCGCTACTTCCACGGCCAGACCACCAACCCGGCCTTCCGTCCGTTCCGACCGGCCGTGGGGCTGCTCGAGCAGCGGTGCCTGCGCATCATTCGCACCGGTCACGGCGATCTCAACCCCGGCAGGTTCAGGGTGCGGGACGTGGTGCCCGAGCTGATGGGGGTGCCGCGGATCGCGATGCCGCTCGTCGCCGGCGGTGTGCACGACGTGCGCAGCAAGATGAGCGGGATCCTCGGCGCGATCACCGGCCGCGACGGCTCGGCGACGAACGGCTCGCACTGATGGGGGCCATCCATCTCGTCCGCCACGGGCAGGCGTCGTTCGGCTCCGGCGACTACGACCGGCTCTCCGAGCTCGGACACCTCCAGGCCCGTCTGGCGGGGGAGGACATGGCCGCCCGGGGACTCCGCCCGGACGTGCTCATCCACGGCGGATTGCGCCGACAGCGGGAGACGGCCGAGGGCATCCAGGCGGGGCTCCGCGAGAAGGCGGACTGGGACTGCCCGATCGAGGTCGACGAGGGCTGGGCGGAGTACAACGCCGACGAGGTCCTCGAGGCCGCGCGGGAGGCGGGACTGACGGCCCGGCACGGCACCCTCGATTCCGCCGATTCCTCACCCGAGGCCAAGCGGGCCTTCCAGGACCAGCTCGACGACGCCCTCCACCATTGGGCCGGCCTCGAGGCGTTCGCCCTGTACGCCACCACCACGAAGGCGTCCCTGGCCGCGGCCGAAGCCCGGTCGGGCACGGGCCGGACCACCGTCGTGGTGTCCTCGGCGGGCACGATCTCGCTCGCGGTCGCCGGACTGCTGGCCGATCCCGACGGCGTGGCCGGGCTGTGGAAGCGACTGCAGCGGGTCACCGTCAACACCGGGATCGCCCGTGTGGTCGTGGGGCGCGAGGGGATGAACTGCATCTCCGTCAACGAGCATCAGCACCTGGAACGGGCCGCCGACCCCGCCGACCCGCGAGCGCTCATCACCCTGCGCTGAGCCGGCCGCGGCCGGAGTTCGCCACCACGCCCGGCACGGCCCGGCACGGCCCGGCATGGACCGCCACCCCCGGCCCGGGTCGGAGCTGCGAGCACCCGTGCGGTGGCCCGCGTCACCGTATCGTGGGCCCCGACGGCCGCAGGTGGCGGTCGCGCCAGCTCTGGAAGGGAAGTCGCGATGCCCACGTTCCAACGCGGTCACACCACGATCGCCTACACCGACACCGGCGCGCCGGAGGGGAAGCCGGACGCCCCGGTCGTGTTCTTCGCCCACGGACTCCTGTTCTCGGGCCGCATGTTTGAACCCCAGATCGAGCACCTGCGCGCCGACTTCCGCTGCGTGGCCATCGACTTCCGTGGTCAGGGGAACTCGCCGCGAGCCCTGGGCGGCTACGACATGGACACCCTCACGGTGGACGTGGCCGAACTGCTGCGGCACCTGCAGATCCCGGTGGTCAACTTCGTGGGGCTGTCGATGGGCGGCTTCGTGGGCATCCGCCTGGCGGCCCGGTACCCGGAGTCGGTGCACACGCTGACGCTCATGGACACCGCCGCCACGGCCGAGGAGCCCGCCAACCGGACCAAGTACAAGACTCTCGCCAAGGTGTACCGGCTCACCGGCGTCCGTCCGCTGAGGACGCGGGTCGCCCCGATCATGCTGGCCCCGGAGAACGTGGATGCACCGTGGGTGGAAGAGTGGATCTCGAGGCTCGACCGCAACGATCGCGCGGGCATGATCAAGGCGATCGAATCGGTCGCGGACCGGGACCCGTGTGAGGACGAGGCGGTACGGATCATCGCGCCGACCCTGATCATGGTCGGCGCCGAGGACGCCGCGACGCCGCCGGCCAAATCCCGGCGACTCGGGGAACTCATCGCCACGACGCGCTTCCACGAGATCCCCGGGGCGGGGCATTCAGCCACGCTGGAACGCCCCGATGAGGTCAACGCCATCCTTTCGGCGTTCCTCTCCGAATACACAATGTGACGACAAGGAACTCGATGACAGCGGACGGCCTACCGGCAAAAACAGGCAATTCGGGTCCCGACGGCTCGACCGGTTCACAAGGCCACGCGGGCCCCGACCCGACCCGCGACGGCGGGTGGGTGGGTCTGCTCACCGGCCGGGTCACGGCCTGGGTGATGCTCGCGATCATGCTCGTGATCTCGGGAGCCGTGTTCGCACTGGCCGCGTCCGAGGGGTCGTCCGAGGCGCCCAACTCGCTGCCCGATGAGGCCGAGTCCGCACAGGTCTCGCAGATCCAGGCGCAGTTCCCCGACTCCGGGTCCGTTCCGGCTGTTCTCGTCGTCTCCCGCTCGGGCGGCGGCGAGCTGGGGCCGGAGGGCATGGCCGCCGCCGGCGCCGCGGGGCAACGCATGTCCGAGGTCGTGGGTGCCGAGGCGCAGGGCCCGATCCCGTCGGAGGACGGCGAGGCCGCGCTGGTGATCGTGCCGGTCGAGTCCGACGTCATCTCCAACGACGAGGGCCGCGAACTCGTCGCCGACATGCGTAGCGCCGCCACGGACGGCCTCGGCGACGGGATGACCGCCGAGCTCACCGGTGGCCCGGCCTTCGCCGCGGACACCGCCGCCGCCTTCGAGGGCGCCGACTTCCGACTTCTCGCCGCGACGGCACTGGTCGTGGCCGTGCTGCTGATCGTCACCTACCGCTCGCCGGTGCTGTGGCTGGTGCCGCTGATCATCATCGGGATCGCCGACCGGGTGGCCGCACTGGTCGTGTCGCAGGTCGGCGAGCTGATGGATGTCCCCGTCGACGCCTCCACATCCGGCATCGTCTCGGTCCTGGTCTTCGGCGCCGGAACCAACTACGCCCTGCTCCTGGTGTCCCGCTACCGCGAGGAGCTACGCAGAACCGAGGATCGTCGCGGCGCTCTGCGTGCGGCCTACCGCGGCGCGGTCCCCGCGATCGCGGCCAGCAACATCACGGTGGTTCTCGCGCTGCTCACGCTGCTGCTGGCCACCCTGCCCAACTACCGTTCGCTCGGGATCTCCGCCGCGGTCGGCCTGATCATCGCGGCGGTCTACGCGCTCGTCGCACTGCCCGCCGCGCTCGCGGTGTGCGGCCGGGGATTGTTCTGGCCGTTCGTCCCGCGCCCCGGCGCCGTCGCGAAGTCCGGCCGGCCCACCCGCGCCGCCGAGAAGCCCGAGGGGTTCCGCGACGAGGTGCCGGCCGGCATCTGGGGCCGCATCGCCGCCCGAGTGGTCCAGCGACCGGTCACGGTGCTGATCTCGTGCGTCCTGCTGCTCGCGGTGCTGGGGCTCGGCCTGATCGGCACCCGGGTCGGGCTCAGTCAGACCGAGCAGTTCCGCACCGCCTCCGAGTCCGCCGCGGGTCTGGAGACCGCCGCCGAGCACTTCCCCGCGGGCGTCACGAACCCGGTCACCATCGTCACCCGCACGGGCACCGAGGGTCAGATCCTCGAGTCCATCCAGGGCGTCGAGGGCGTGGTCTCGGCCAACCCGTCGGGCGAGTCCGGCACGGGCTGGAGCCGCGTCAACGTGGTGCTCGACGCCGCCCCCGCCACCGACCGTTCCGAGGACAGCATCGTCGGACTCCGTGACGCCGTGGACACCGTTCCCGGCTCCGAGGCGATGGTCGGCGGCTCGGTCGCCGAGGCCGTCGACACCAACGAGGGCAACGTCCGCGACTTCACCCTGATCGCGCCGCTTATCCTGCTCGTGGTGTTCGTCGTCCTCATCGGGGTGCTGCGCTCGCTGGTCGCACCGATCCTGGTCATGCTGGCCACCACGCTGTCCGCGGTGGCGGCGCTGGGACTCGGCACGTTCGTCACCACCCAGGTGCTGGGCTTCCCCGGCCTGGACGTGTCGGTGCCGCTGTACAGCTTCCTGTTCCTGGTCGCCCTCGGCGTCGACTACTCGATCTTCCTGACGATCCGCGCCCGCGAGGAGTCGGCCACACACTCGACCCCTGAGGCCATGGTGCGCGCGGTCGCCCTGACCGGCGGCGTCATCACCTCCGCGGGCATCGTGCTGGCGGCGGTGTTCGTGGTGCTCGGCGTCCTGCCGCTCATCGTGCTCACCCAGGTCGGCGTGATCGTCGCGCTGGGCGTGCTGCTGGACACGTTCGTCGTGCGCACTCTGGTCGTCCCGGCGCTGTTCACGCTCGTCGGCGACAAGGTCTGGTGGCCGGGCAATCCGCGTCGAGCGACCGGCGGGACCACGACCGACGGGGCCACATCCGCTGGAGCCGCCACCGGCGGGGCCCCGGCAACCGCGGCCGCGGCCGCCGAATAGTCCACCGTTCATCCACCCGTTCTCACCCCACAGGGAGACCCCATCATGAACACCGCCGCTGCACCCACTACCGCCATCTCCTCCCGCCGTCCCGGCCGTCCCGGCCGTCCCCGCCGGCCCGGGCTGCGGGCCCTCGTCACGACCGCCGTGGTGGCCCCGCTGCTCGCGGCCGGGCTGGGCGCCGCGCCCACCGCCGGTGCTCAGGACCTCACCGACGGTGGCCGCCTGGGTGGCGGCTCGTCGCAACTGCTGCCGGACGGGGTCACGCTCGGCTCCGTCGGCGGTCCCGAACTCTCCCAGGTCGAGTCGGTCGATCTCGAGCGTTACGCCGGGACGTGGCACCAGGTCGCCGCGATCCCGCAGCCGTACACGCTGCAGTGCACCAACGACACGAAGGCCGAGTACGCGGTCACGCCGCAGGGCACGGTGTCGGTGAAGAACACCTGCGGCTCGGCGATCAGCTCGGACTCGTCGATCGAGGGCGAGGCGACCGTCCGCGACACCGACACCAATGCCTCCCTGCGGGTGAACTTCGGCGGCGTCCCGTTCCAGGACCCGAACGGGCCGGTCAACTACCGCGTCACCTACCTGGCCGAGGACTACTCGCTGGCGATCGTCGGCGACCCCACCCGCTCGTCGGGCTTCGTCCTCAGCCGTGAGCCCGAGCTCAGCCCCGAGCAGTGGTCCACCGTGCGCGGCGTGATCGAGGACCGCGGATGGTGGTCGTGCGCCTTCCTCACCGTGCCGATGGCCGGTGGACGCGGCGACGCCACGCCGCTGTGCCTCCTGCCCTGACACCCCTCCGGCGACGACAGGAGCTCCGATGAGCATCGACGCGTTCTGCACGATCCCCGCGACCCCGGCCGAGGCGTGGCGGTACTTCACCGCGCCGGGTGCACTGCCGCGACTGTCCCCGCCGTTCCTGTCGCTGCGCCCGGTGCGCGAGGCGGCCTCCCTGCGTGACGGCGAGGCCGTCCTCGAGCCCCGCACCGCGCTGCCGGGCCCGCTGGCCGCGCGATTCGGTCCGCAGTGGGTGGCCCGCCACGAGCCCGACGGTTTCGTGGACGGCGAGCGCTTCGTCGACCGCTGCGTGACCGAGCCGTACGCCTCGGCGACCGGCTGGGTTCACACGCACACCGTGACGTCCGGCCCGGACGGCACCGCCATGATCGGCGACCGGATCCAGGCCCGCGTCCCCGATCGGCTGTTGACGCGCCTGGTGACCTACCGCTACCGCCAGATGGCCGCCGACCTGCAGGCTATCGCCGATCTCCACCCGGCCGCGTCGGGGCCCCTGACCGTCGCGGTCACCGGCGCGTCGGGCCTGGTCGGTGGCGCCCTCACCGCGCTCCTCGGCGTCGCGGGGCACGAGGTCGTGCGCCTGGTGCGTCCCGGCGACCCCAGCGCGCCCGGCACGGTCGAAGGTGGGGACCGTGGAGAAAACCGAAATCACGACGACGACGACACCACCACCCACTCCCGCCCCCACCAGTCGGTGCGCGTCTGGGACCCGGCAGATCCCGCTCCCGATCTCCTGGACGGCATCGACGTGCTGGTGCATCTGGCCGGTGCCTCGATCGCCGGCCGCTTCACCGCCGGCCACCTGCGCACGGTGCGTGAGAGTCGGGTCGGGCCCACGCGGCGGCTGGCCGAGTTGGTCGCCGCACGGGGCGGCGCCACCGCCCTGGTGTGTGCTTCGGCGGTGGGGTTCTACGGCGCTGACCGTGGCGGCGAGCCGCTGACCGAGTCGGCCGAGGTCGGCACGGGCCCGCTCGCCGAGATCGTCGCGGACTGGGAGGCGGCATGCGAGCCGGCCCGCGCGGCCGGGGCTCGCGTGGTCAACGTCCGGACAGGTGTAGTGCTGTCCGCGGGCGGCGGGATGCTGCCGCCGCTCGCCGCGATCGCGCGCACCGGCCTGTCCGGTCGCCTCGGGTCGGGTCGGCAGTGGATGTCGTGGATCGCGCTCGACGACCTCACGGACATCTACCTGCGTGCGATTGTCGATACGCGTGTAGAGGGGGCGGTCAACGGCACCGCGCCGGAGCCGCTCACCAACCGGGAGTTCACCAGCGTGCTCGGCTCGGTCCTGCACCGGCCGACGGTGGTCCCGGTGCCGGGATGGGCGCCCGGTCTGCTCCTGGGCTCACGGGGTGCCGACGAACTGGCCTTCGCGGATCAGCGGATCGTGCCGGACGTGTTGGCCGGGCTCGAGCACCCGTTCCGTTTCCCGGAGCTCCGTGCGGCACTGGAGCACGAGCTCGGCGCCGAGGACCAGCCGACCGCGATCCAGCGGACGTAACCGGCTCACCGTTGCAGGATCATCGGGACCAGCACCCGCCGGGCCAGAGCGCGGATCTCGTCCTCGGAGGTCACCACGGGCGGACCGTCGGGCATCACGACAAGCGAGTGCAGGAACCGTCCGACGACGCTGCCCACCTCGCGGGACAAATCCCGTACCTCGGCGTCGGTCATGGGCCGGGTGTGGACGTCCGCGTTCCAGATATTGCGGAGGAATTCGGCGACGATCTCGGTGATCCCGCCCAGCACCGAGTCGGACTGACCGGCCAGCACGGCCATGGTCTCGATCTTGTCGACCTCGATGAGCCGCCTCACTAGCTCGCTCTCGCGGATGTCGAAGACCGTGCCGACGAGCAGGTCCTCGACGTGCTGCACCGGGTCCCATTCGAGGGAGGAGAACGGGGTGAACCGCGCGTTGACCGACATCATCAGCCGCTGCGCCTCGTGGGCGTAGATGGCGCGCAACACCTGGTCGCGGGTGCCGAGGCGGCGGTACAGCGTCACCCGGGTCACGCCGGCCGCCCGGGCGATGTCGTCAGTGCTGGACCCCTTGATGCCGCGCTCGGCGAGCACTGAACACGCCACCTCGATGATGCGGATGTCCTCCGCGTCATGGGCGCCATTGCCACCGATGACAGCGGCGCCGCCGTCCGCACCCTCCGAGTTGGTGCTCGCTGAGGATGCTGTGCCGGACACTGTGGATTCGGAACCGGAAGTGGCTGAATCAGTGTCGGCTGGACGGTCGGCGCCGTGGTCGGTGTTACGTGTCACACCCTCATGTTACGACCTGGGAATCGCGGGGGTGCCGCTACCTGGATGTTCGGTGGTCGGCAGCCTTTAGCGGGGCTGCTCTCCCTCGGCCGGGTAGGCGGTGTAGCCGGGGAACGGCTCGTGTGGCTGCGTGCCCGGCTGCGGTGCCTGCGGCCCGCCGATCGCGGGCGCGCCGTACTGCTGCTGCTGTTGCTGCTGCTGGTACTGCTGCTGCGGCTGCTGTTGCTGTTGCTGCTCGCCGTACCCGGGCGCAGCGTGGCGCGACGCCGAGGTGTCGGGGGCGGCACCGCCCTCGGACTCGGGGACCATGTCGAAGACGCCAGGCTTGGGCTTGCTCGCGCGGACCTCCTCGTCCTCCACGGAGGTGCCCTTCGCAGCTGCCTCGGCCAGCGCCACGGACCGGGCGATCTCCGGGTCGGTGGAGGTGTCGAACCACTCGTCCGGGGCGGAGGGCAGGTCGGCGTCCGTGTCGACCTCGGACGGTTCGTAGCGGAACACGCCGTCGTCGTCCTTCTTCGCGACCGCCTTGGCGAAGTTCTCCAGGGAATCGCCGAACTGCGACGGGATCATCCACATGGTGGCGGCGTCGCCCTTGGCCATCTCGGGCAGGTTCTGCACGTACTGGTAGGCCAGCATCTCGGGGGTCGGCTTGGAGGCCTTGACCGCGGCGTTGACGCGCGCGATCGCGGCGGCCTGACCCTCGGCGACGAGGTAGCGGGCGGCACGCTCACCCTGGGCGCGCAGCATGCGGGACTGCCGGTCGGCCTCGGCGGCGAGGATGGCGGCCTGCTTGTTGCCCTCGGCGTCCAGGATGGCCGCCTGCTTGGCGCCCTGCGCGGTGGTGATCGCGGCCTCGCGGTTACCTTCGGCCGTCAGGATCGTGGCGCGCTTCTCGCGGTCGGCGCGCATCTGCTTCTCCATCGAATCCTGGATGGAGGGCGGCGGATCGATCGATCGCAGCTCGACCCGGGCCACGCGCAGACCCCAGCGGCCGGTCTCGGAGTCGAGGACGCCGCGCAGCTGCTTGTTGATCATGTCGCGGCTGGTCAGCGTCTGCTCGAGCGTGAGTCCACCCACGACGTTACGCAATGTGGTGGTGGCGAGCTGCTCCACGGCGATGATGTAGTTGTTGATCTCGTACACGGCCGACTTGGGGTCGGTGACCTGGAAGTACACCACCGTGTCGATGCTCAGCGTGAGGTTGTCCTCGGTGATCATCGACTGCGGCGGGAAGGTGACCACGCGCTCACGCAGGTCAACCTTGGCACGCACGCGGTCGATGAACGGGATGATCAGCGTGAGCTGACCGCTCACGGTGCGCTGGTAGCGACCGAGTCGTTCGATCACGGCGGCCTCGGCCTGGGGGATGAGCTTGACCGAGCTCACCACCACCGCGGCGATCAGGATGACGATGACGGCAAGGAAGATCAATCCACCCATGCTTTTCCTCCGTTTGTGTGGGCTCTACAGGCCGCGCACGACGATCGCCGTGGCGCCCTCGATCTCGTGCACGAGGATTTTCTCGCCGACAGTGAAGGTCTCGCCCTCGATGAGCGGCCGGGCGGTCCAGGTGTCCCCGGCGATCTCGACCAGCCCGCCGGACCCGTCGACGGCCTCGACCACCGTGCCACCACGACCGGTGAGCGCTGCCGTGTTGGTCTCGTGCTCCGGCAGCGAGGCCAGCATGCGACGTCGCACGATCGGCCGGACAGCGGCGAGCATGATGACGGAGACGAGAGCGAACGCCAGCGCCTGGCCCCAGACCGGCGCACCGAGAAATGCCGCGCCGGAGCCGCCGAGCGCACCTGCGGCGAGCATGATGAGGATCAACTCGCCGCCGGCCGCCTCACCGGCAGCCAGCAGCACAGCTGCTCCGAGCCAGATAAGTCCTGCGTGCATGTGACCGAGACTACCCACTGACGGTGTCCGACAGAGGAAGCCTGGGTGGAGGGCTACGCTCTATCGCGTGTCGACTCTGAAGAAGTTCGCCTGGTTGTCGGTCGCTACGGCGGTCGTCACCATCGTGCTGAAGATGGCGGCCTGGTACGTCACCGGGTCCGTCGGCCTGCTCTCCGACGCCGCGGAGTCCGTGGTCAACCTGGTGGCCGCCCTGATCGCGGTCGGAGCCGTGACCGTCGCCGAGCGCCCCGCCGACGACGATCACCAGTACGGCCACTCGAAAGCCGAATACTTCTCAGCGGGTGTAGAGGGCGCGATGATCTTCGTCGCCGCGGCCTTCATCCTCTTCGTCTCCGTCGAACGCATCATCAACCCGGCGCCGCTGGAATCGATGGGCATCGGCCTGGCTATCTCCGTCCTCGCAGCGATCATCAACGGCATCGTGGGCGCCTTGCTCGTGCGCGCGGGGACCAAGCACCGCTCGCCGACACTCAAAGCGGACGGCAAACACCTCATCACCGATGTGATCACCTCGGTCGGTGTGGTGGTCGGTCTGACCCTCGCGTGGCTCACCGGATGGGAGATCCTGGACCCGCTGGTGGCGATCGGCGTGGGCGTGAACATCCTGTTCATCGGCTACAAGCTGGTTCATGAATCAGGGATGGGGCTCATGGACGCGACCCTTCCCGAGCCGGACAACCAGGTCATCGAGGAGGTCCTGGAGCGTCATCGCGAGCCGGGCCGGGTCGACTTCCACGAGCTGCGCACGCGCGAATCCGGCAAGTGGCGTTTCGTCGAGTTCCACGCCCTGGTGCCGGGGGAGTGGACCGTCGACCGTGGGCACGAGTTGGTCGAGAAGGTCGAGCAGGCGATCCACGCCGCCCTGCCGAGCTGCCACATCACCAGCCACCTCGAGCCGATCGAGGATGAGCGCGCGTACAACGACGTGCACCTCTAGACAATCCCGCGGTCACGGCGCGGCGCCGGAAGTAATCTTGCGGGTGTGTCCCACCCGAAAATGTTTGACGACGACGACCCCGCGTACGTACGCCTGAGCACGCTCTGTCTGACCTTTCCGGACGCGGCGGAGAAGATTGCGCACGGTCGGCCGGTGTGGTTCACGAAGAAAGTGTTTGCCGTCTTCGGCGGCAAGATCAAGGGCGATCACGCCGACCCGCTGCTCGATCACGCGCTACTGTTCCTGCCCGATCCGGCCGAACGGGTCGCCCTGGAGCAGGACGCACGGATCCACCTCCCCGCCTACTACGGCCCGGCCGGCTGGCTGGCCCTCCCGCTCGACACCCCGGAGGTGGACTGGGACGAGGTGGCCGAACTCGTCGAGTCCTCGTACCGCCAGACCGCCGGCGTCCGCCGGGTGGCGCGCCTGGACGAGGCCGGCAGGGGCTAGCTTTCCGGAGTCGGTCGGCAGAGCTGATCCGGCCGGAGGCTGATTCGACCGGCGCTGAGCCGGCGGCGCTGAGCCGACCGAGCTGGGTCAGGTGAGCTGGTCGGCGGGAATCTCGTGCGGGCGGTATCGCGGCAGACGCGAGGCCGGAAGGATCGCCATGGCGCTGATCCCGGCGAGGATGAGCAGTCCGGTCTTGAGCGCCTGCAGGCGCTCTTCCTCATTGAGCTGCACCGCGTAGGCGACCTGCTCCTCGGTGGCATCGGTCCGGGACAGCACCGCGTGAAGATCCTCGTTGGACACGAAGTTCACGCTGTCCAGGTCCACCTGCGCGATGAGTTCCGGCGGCAGCGACGGGTGCTCGACCACGGCCCGGCCGATGCCGACGCTGAGCAGCGCCACGAGCATCGCGCCCACCATCGCGGTTCCCACGGCGGAGGCGAGGTTCTGGGTGCTGCCGCGGAGTGAGCCCACATCACCGGCGAGCTCGGCGGGGGCGGAGGTGACCAGGACGTTGAACACGAGCGTGACGAGCGCGCCCTGCCCGATCCCGAAGGCGACCAGCCCGATGATCGTCGGCAGGGTCTCCCAGTTGTTGTTCACGACGAACGAGAGCCAGACCAGCGCCGCGGTGGCGAGGGTGAACGCGGCGACGCCGATGGTGCGCGGGCTGAACCGCTTGTAGAACCGCACGATGAGTGTCGCGGTGATGAACACGGTGATGTTGAACGGCATCATTGCCAACGACGTCTCGAACGGTGTGCGCCCCTGCACCACCTGGATGTAGAGGGGCACGGTGAAGTTGAGGGCGGCCTCGAGCGCCACCACGATGAACATCGCGTACACGGCCGCACGTTCGCGGGCCGAGCCGAGGACCGCCAGGTCGACGAGCGGAACCTTGCCCTCGCGCATGCGGCGCCGGGTCCACAGGAAGAACGCCTGGCCCAGGATGACGCCGGTAACGATGAGCATCAGTGCGGGGGAAATCCCGGCGAGCTCGAACGGTGCGCCGGGCCCGGCGAAGAATGCTCCCCAGGCGTTGAGATTGTTGAAGCCGAGCGTGAGTGACATGATCGCCAGGCCGATGAGGACGGCGGCCACCACGTCGATCGTCACCGAGGGATCACCCTTGTCGGACCGCAGGGTGAAGCTCAGTGCGAACACGGCGATCGCGATCGCGAACACGATCCAGAACACGGGACGCCAACCCACGAGGGTGCCGAGGGTGCCGCCGATGAGGAACGCGCTGACGCCGGCCAGGGCGCGGGCCGACCCGAGCGAGCCGATCGCGGTGGCCTGCTGGTCACCGCTGTAGTTCTCGGCGACCAGGGCGACCAGTGCGGGGACGATGATCGCCGCCGAGGCGCCGGCCAGTGCCTGCCCCGCGATGGCCCAGGCCACCGTGGGGGAGAAGATCATCAGGAGGGAGGAAAGAGCAAAGACGACGACGACAACACGGAAGATCCGCACCCACCCGATCCGTTGCCCGAGCTTGGCCCCGGTCATCACCAATGCCGCCACGACCAGGCCGTAGACGACGATCGTCGACCCGGCGACCGTCGGGGGGACTCCGAAGTCGGCGGTCATTCCCCCGATCGAGATCGGTAGCGCCGAGACGTTGAACGACATGAGGATCTGGCCGAGGAACAGCCCGATCATCGGTAGCCAGGACCTGCATTCCTCCTGCCCGGTGCTGGTGGCGGTGGACGTGGTCATCTGCTGATCCTTTCGGATGGCGCTGGACGTCTAGTCGCTGGCGGCGGCCGATTTCGAGGTGATCATCGTGCTCCCGACGCGGCCCGCAGGCCTGCCCTCCGTCCGGAGCGCCTGTAGTAACTCCGACCCGCCAGATTTTGCTGGTGCCAGTATCCGCGCATGAGAAGCGGCAGTTCGGGTATCCAGAAATTTCCCCCCGCGTGTGAACTGGATTCCCGTCTCCCTGTCGCGGCATCCGCGAGCTCTACGTCTGCATAGACGATCCCTGGCCCCTCGCCGGTGTTCCGGGACACCAGGACGGTGCCGCTGGCGTCGACGATCTGGGTGGCGCCCACGAACTCGGTTTCGTACGGGACGGCGAGGCTCGAGCCCGGAACGAGCAACAGGTCGGACCTGATCTGTCCGCAGTGCGAGGCCTGCAGCACCGGGACGCCCAGTCGGCGGGCGAACTCTCGCGGCGCGTTCTCCGACATCTCACGATTGCGCCGCGCGAGCGGGGCCAATGCTCGCGAGGTGAGTCCGCCCCAGTTGTCGGGCACGGTCCACCAGTGGGTTCCGGTCATCGCGAGGTCGATCCGGCCTCGCAGTCGCGCCACGGTCTGGTGTCGGATGAGTTCCCAGCAACTGGCGACCCCCACGCCACCGAGTGCTGTGTCGAATGCGCCGTCATCGCCGCCGCTCGCGTCTCCACCGGTGTAGAAGCAGTTCTCCCACATCGTCGGCAGATCCTTGTCATGAGTGTGGATGCGGCCACCGGGTTCGACCAGGTGATACCGGTTGTAGATCTCGCGGTATGCGGTGGTGTCGTCGTCGTCCCGATCTTTATCTTTTCGGGGTTGTTCGGGTTGTCCGGCGGCAACGCCGGCGCCCGGGGCGGCGTGACCGGCGGGGGCATCGTCGGCGACCAACATCGACCCGCCGATCGTCGCTCCGTACCGCGCGGCCAGGCGCCGGAACATCTCCACGGCCGCGTTACCTGGCGGCAGCACCGCCGCGTGGACCTCGGGGCGCATCGGCACCGGCGACGTGCAGAATTCGGGCACCGCGATGACCTTCGCGCCGCGCTGACCTGCCTCGATGATCATCGACTCCAGGCGCGACAGGGTGAGATCCACGCGGCCCGGCACGCCCTCCAACTGGATCGCGGCGGCACGAACGCGGCGGGGGTGGTCGCGGTGTCCGGGGTTGTCCGGCATGGGTGCTCCTGGGTTGTGCGTGGCCGGGGATCAGGTGATGTGGCCTACAGTGACGAGCATACAAATCGCCCAGTTTTGTCAGGAGTGGGTGAGTGCGCCCGGAAGGATCGCCATGGAACTCGGACTCGACACGCGATTGACGTTGCTCGCCGCCGGGGTGATTTTCCTGCTGGCGCTCGTGCTGGGGGTGTGGAAGTACCGGCAGATGGCGACCAGCCCTGAGCATGTCGCGCACCCGTACGTCGACATCGCGCACCGGGCCGCGCTGATGTACTCGTTCGCGACGCTGCTCATCGCGGTGTTCGTGGAGCTGAGCAGCTGGGCGATGTGGGTGAACCTCGCGGCGGCCGGCGTGCTCGTGTTCTTCTTCCTGGTGGCGATCGGCAGCTACATCATGCACGGCGCGCTGAAGGACACGACCAACCAGTTCGAGCGGCCGACCGCCGGACTGCACGCGGGGATGTGGGCGCTCGTCGTGGGCGAGATCGGCGGATTCGCGGTGCTGCTGGCCGGCTTCGCCGACGGGCAGTTGCTGGGCTGAGCGCGGCGCGGGTGAGTGTAGGCCGCGTGAGGGCGTGGACCACGCGGGAGCTCGGACCACGGGTGAACTTGGGCCGCGCGGGAGCTCGGAGCACGGGTGAGCTTGGGCCGCGCGAGGGCGGGCGCAGTTACCCTGGTGGCATGTCCAGTCGCTCCGGCTCGCGAGGCCAGAAGCCCAAGAAAGCACCGTCCAGCGGGATGGATCTCGGTACCCGCGCACTGGTGCTGGGGATCGGGGCGGTGCTGTTCTCGTGGGTGCCGCTGCTGAACATCGTGGCGTTTCTCGCGGCCATGATGGCGGTCGGCTTCGGGCTGATGGCGCGCTCCTCTATGTCGAGCATGCTGGGCGAGGGCGGCGAGCCGAACCTGAAGCGCGGCATGTGGGGCATGGTGCTCGGGGCGATCGCGATGGTCGTCTTTGTGGTGACCGCCGTGCGTTATTCGGTGCTCTGACGCTGAGAAGCGGCGGCGGCAGCGCTCTCTGTCGTCTAGTTTCGCCCCGCTGCGGAGCCTGATTGACGATCTGCCCTTCCGAATGCGACACGCGCGCGGGGGCCGCAGCGCATGTCGTAATCGAAAGGGCGGATCGAAGGGTGAGGGGCGGATCGTCGGCGGGAGGCGGGTGGATCGTCGGCGGGAGGCGGGC
>DHCFI07803__coassemble_1276_pt1 | contig 27346 bp, 27 predicted proteins | sample DHCFI07803__metabat2_low_PE_029 | metagenome-assembled genome bin DHCFI07803 | reverse complement strand
TCCTCGCGGTAGCGGGCCACGTTGTCGAGCTTGACGTGCTCGTAGCCGCGCACCATGTCGGGCAGTTCGGCGATCGCGACCGCCGTGCCCCGCCAGGTGGCGTCCTTGCCGACCGGGCCGACACGGTCGAGCTCGCCGGTGAAGGAGTCGACCAGCTGTCGGTACTCGGCCAGCAGCTCACGCTCGACGCGACGGACCTCGGCGTAGCCGAAGACGTCCAGCCGGGTGCCGCGCAGCCGCTTCATGCGGGCCAGCGCCTTCATCGCGGGCATCGTCTTGGGGCCGAACGAGATCTTCTTCTTCATCCCCATCGCGCGCAGGATCGGCGGGTGCAGCTTGACGTTCGCGACGGCGCCCTCGCCCCAATCGTTGGTGAGCTGGTCCGCGAACTCGGGGTCGACGGCCAGGCGGGCGACCTCGTACTCATCCTTGTAGGCCATCAGCTTGTACAGGTTGCGCGCTACGGCCAGGGTGAGCTGCTCGGACGGGGTGCTCGCGGAGCTGCCGGAGCTGCCGGGGCCTCCGGAGGCGCTGGCGCCCGACTCGCTTTGCTGGGCCTCCGCCGTGCGAAGGGCCTCGATGCGACGCACGTAGTCGGCGGCGTAGGCCTCGTCCTGGTAGCCGATCAACTCGTCCACCCGCAGTGCCATGACGTCGCGCAGTTCCTCGGATGCGCCGGCGCCGAGGCCGGCGAGGAGACGCTGTGCGGCGTCGGAGGCGACGTGTAGCTCGGCGGTCGCGGTGGTCGCCGGGCGGTGCAGCTGCGAGATCAGCTCGGACAGGGCATCCGGATCGGCGACGGCCTGGCGGCCCCGACGGAACGCCTGCAGGTTGGCCTCCACGGCCACGCCGTTGAGCTCGATGGCCTGCTCGATCGCCTCGGCGGAGATCGGCAGGGCTCCCGACTGGAAGGCGGCGCCCACCATGAGCATGTTGGACGTCTGCGTGGAGCCGAACAGGGTCTCGGTGAGCTCGCCCGGGTTCAGGTACACGCCGCGCGCCGAGGCACGGTTGATCGCGTCCTGGATGTCCGCGGTGGCCGGGTAGTGAACCGAGGTGTCGATGACCATGGACCCGGTGGGGATCTCCGTCGTGGAAACCACCGAGGTGGTGCGCTCGGGGTTGGCGACCTTGAGGTTGGTGCTGTCCGCGCCGACCAGGCCGTCACAACAGAGGTAGAGGTCGCAGTCGCCGGAGCCGATCTTCGGTGGCTGCTCCAGCGGGGTGCGCGAGACCCGGACATCCGAGACCACGGCGCCGCCCTTCTGGGCCAGGCCGGTCATGTCGAGGGTGCGGGCCGAGTTCCCGTCGAGCACGGCGGCGGTGGCCAAGACGGCCGAGACCGTCACGATGCCGGTGCCGCCGATGCCGGTCAGGCGCAGCGAGAAGCCGCGATCGGCGTCGACTGTGGACTGTGCCGGTGCGGGGAGTGAGTCGGCTGCCAGCGAGGGGGCGGTGGCCACACGCTCGGTCTTGGTGCCGGGGACGACGGTGACGAACGCCGGGCAGTCACCCTGTAGGCACGAGTAGTCGAAGTTGCAGGTGGACTGGTCGATCTGGGTCTTACGACCGAACTCGGTCTGCACCGGGTGGACCGACAGGCAGTTGGACTTCTCGCCGCAGTCGCCGCAGCCCTCGCAGATTCGCTCATTGATCACGACCTTCTCGGCGGGCGTCGGGTACGTGCCGCGCTTGCGGTTCCGGCGCTTCTCGGCCGCGCAGTACTGATCGTGGACCAGCACGGTCACGCCGGGGATCGCGGCCAGCTCCTGCTGGACCTCCAGCGTCTCGGCGCGGTCGCGGACCTCAACGCCACGCGGCAGTCCCTTGGCCTTGGATTCCTTGACGTTATCGGTGGTGACGACGATCTTGGCGACCTTCTCCGCCTGCAGCAGACGCAGGATCTCGGGCAGGCTCATCTCGCCGACCGGGTCCTGGCCGCCGGTCATGGCGACGGTGCCGTTGTAGAGCAGCTTGTAGGTGATGTTGTCTCCCGAGGCCACGGCAGCGCGCAGGGCCAGGGAGCCCGAGTGCATGAAGGTGCCGTCGCCGACGTTCTGCACCATGTGACGCTCGTCGAGGAAGGGGGACATCCCGGTCCACTGGATGCCCTCGCCGCCCATCTGGGTGACGCCGGTGACGTTGCCGACCTGCTTCTCATCCATCATCAGCACCATGGCGTGGCAGCCGATGCCGCCTCCGACGAGCGTGCCGTCCGCGACCTTGGTAGACGAGTTGTGCGGACAGCCGGAGCAGAAGTACGGGGTCCGGGTGGTGGCCAGCGGCAGGGCGATGCGGCCCCGGGGGCGGCCCGGGCCGTCGAGCCAGGCCTGCGCCGAGGAGATGGCATGGACCTTGCCGAGTCGCTGGGCCAGGCCGCGGGTCACGGAGTCCACGTCGAGCTCACCGAAGCGGCTGAACAGCGTCGAGCCGTCTTCATGGGTCTTGCCGACCACATTGGCCACGTCGGGGCGCCGGAAGTGGATCTCGCGGATCATCGTCTCGATGAAGTCGCGCTTCTCCTCGACCACGATCACCTCGTCGAGACCGGACATGAACTCGTCCAGGATCGTGCGCTCGAGCGGGTAGACCATGCCGAGCTTGAGGATCCGGATCCCGCGGCGGGCCAGCTCGTCGTCGTCCAATCCGAGGCGCCGCAGCGACTCGCGCACATCCAGGTAGGTCTTGCCCGCGGCGACGATCCCGATACGGTCGTCGGCGGTGCGCTGGACGATCCGGTTGATCCGGTTGAGCCGTGCGTACTCCAGGGCGCGGGGGATACGGATGGTCAGCTGGTTCTGCTCGAGCTCCATCAGGCTCGATCCCAGCAGCTGCCCCGACGGCACGTGGGGGCTCGTGCCCAGATCGCCGTAGACGGGCAGGATCCGGTCCGGGTCGACGATCGCCGTGGAGGAGGCATCGGCCACGTGCGAGGAGATCTTCATGGCAGATAGCAGGCCCGAGGTCCGTGACAGGAGCGCCGCGTGGACGCCGAAGTCGAGAACGTCCTGCGAATCGGCCGGGTATAGCGTCGGCATGTAGAGGTCGGCGAGCGCGAGCTCGGAGGCGCACGGCACGGTTGAGGACTTGGCGCCCGGGTCATCGCCCACCATGACCACCGCGCCGCCGTTGGGGTCGGTGCCGATGAGGTTGGCGTGCCGCAGCGCGTCGGTGGCGCGGTCGAGCCCGGGGGACTTGCCGTACCAGTAGCCCACCACGCCCTGCAGCGGAGCGCCGCCGGTGTTCGCTGTGGCACGCAGGGTTCCGGTGCGGCGGGCCAGCTGGGAACCCATCACCGCGGTGGCGCCGGCCTCCTCGTTGAGGGCGGGGCGGTGCACGATGTCGTACGGGTCCAGGAACTTTGCGCGCTTGGCCAACTCGAGGTCGTACCCGGCCAGCGGCGAACCCTCGTAGCCGCTCACCAGGCTCGCGGTGAGCAGGTTCTGCCGGCGGTCGAGGCGGGCCCGGTCGCGAACCGTGCGCACCAGCGCCTGGATTCCCGTGAGGTAGACCGTGCCGCTCTCACGCGTGTAGCGGTCCGACAGGGAGAACGATCCTGCGTCCGCCTGTCCGGTACGCGGCAGATCGTCGTGGGTGCCGCTCTGGGGGCCGAGGAGGGAGGTCATGATGCACACCTTGCCTAGAGAACTTGTGATCAGTGTCTCAAGGCTAGGCCCGGCTGTGAACCGCGTCACGTGGTCAGTGGATAACCGGGCAGTCTGTACAAAACGTGCGGAGTTTGACTGTCGAGACTGAACATAATGTCCACGTTGTCGTCGTCTACTCTAGGCACATGGACCCCGCACCCAACCTGGACGACACCGACCGACGGCTCCTCGAGATCGTCATGGACGACCCCCGCGTCGGCGTACGAGAGTTCTCGCGCCGCCTCGGGGTGGCGCGCGGCACCGCGCAGGCCCGGCTCGACAAGCTCGAGGCGCGCGGCGTGCTCGCGTCGTGGGCCCCGAGCCTCGACGCGTCCGCGCTCGGCTATCCGCTGGGCGCGCTCGTGCACATTCAGATGGCCCAGGCGAAGCTCGATGAGACGTGTGCTGGCCTGGCGAAGGTGCGCGAGGTGCTCGAGGTGATGAGCGTGGCGGGGGAGTTCGACATCGTGTGCCGGGTCGTGGCGCGCGATCACGCGCACCTCGAGGAGGTGTTCAGCGCGCTCATCGCCACGCCCGGCGTGCTGCGGACCCGCACCGAGGTAATCCTGCGGCAGCGCGTCGGGCCCCGAATCGAGCAGCTGCTCTAGAAATGTAGTGGCCCGGGACGTGACCCCCGGCCGAGGGGGACTGGTGGGTGCCCGTGGTCGTGGTGACGGTCGGTCAGTCCCAGATCCGCGCGAACGGATAGGCGGCCTCGTACTCGGAGGCGATCTCCAGCAGGGTGCGGTCGTGGCCGATCCTGGCGCTGAGCTGCACGCCGATCGGCATCCCGTCGGGCGCGGAGCCGGCCGGCAGAGAGATGGCCGGCGAGCCCGCGACGTTCTGGGCGGGAGTGAACGTGACCCAGTTCGCGACGCGCTCCAGGTGCTGGGCGAAGTCCTGGTCGGCGTCGAGGTAGCCGACCTCGGGGGTCTCGTGGTTGACCACCGGGTTGAGGATCAGGTCGTACCGGCCGAACATCTCGTCGTGCTTGCGGCGGGCCCGCGCGAGCCGCGCCAGGGCGACCGGGAGCCGCAGGAGGCGCTTCTTGGCGCCGGCGGCCAGGCCGGAGGTGAACGCGTCGAGGGAGGAGGCGTCGAAACCCTCGCCGAACAGGGATGAGCCCTGCAGGGAGGTGGCCAGGGCCAGCAGGCCCCAGTAGTCCTTGAAGTCGTCCTCGAAGGACGCGGGGACCGGCGCCTCCATCAGATCGACGTGGTGGCCGAGCTGGGAGAGGCGCTCGGCGGCCAGGCGGAGCGTGGCGAGGGTGGCGGCGTCGGTCGGGCCACCGGCGGGGCTCTGCTCGACCACCCCGATGCGCAGTCGCCGGGACGGTGCGGGGGCGACGGTGCCGATCGCCGGCACCTTGACGGGAGGCCGAGCGGCCTCGAACGCCGTCCAGAACGTGACGGTGTCCCGCACGGAACGGGTGACCACGGACTGGGAGACGATCGGAATGGGCATGGTGGACGAGTAGGGCTCGTGCGAGTGGCGCCCCTGGCTCGGCTTGAACCCGACTAGGCCGGTCACGGCGGCGGGGATGCGCACCGAGCCGCCGCCGTCGTTGGCGTGGGCCAGCGGGAGCGCGCCGGACGCCACGAGGGCGGAGGAGCCGCCCGACGATCCGCCGGAGGTCCGCCCGGTGTGCCAGGGATTGCGGGTCACGCGCCCGCCCTGCCGCTCGGTCGCGGCGGTCCAGCCGAACGGGGGCGTGTTGGTCATGCCGACGGAGATCATGCCGGTGGCGCCCAGTTCGGTGGCGACGATCCCGTCGGCTGCGGCGGGCACCGCATTGACGGCGTCGGAGCCCATGGTGGTGGGGTTTCCGGCCACGGCGACGTTGTCCTTGAATGCTCCCGGGACACCGGCGAAGACGGGGAGCTCGGTGCCGTCGCCCATCCGGTCGCCGAGGGCCCGGGCGCGCTCCAATGCCCGGTCGAAGTCGGAGTGGGCGAGCGCCCCGAGCGTTGGTTCGACGGCGGCGATGCGGTCGAGCGCCGCCTGCATGGCCTCGGCCGGATGGAGATCTCCGCTGCGTATGCGGTCCGCGATCCCCGTCGCATCATCGGTGCCGAGAGCGTCGTCCCGGAACGCGTGGAGTTTGCCGTGGCCCTGAGCGGTGTCGGTCATCTGTCCAGGGTAAATCGGCGAGGCGAACCGTGGGTGGCGCTCTGGTTCGGGTCGGAAGTTCTGGTCGGAAACCTTGACAAGTCCGGGATCCTCAGTCATATTAGCGAGACCTAACTAAGGCGAGGGTCACCTAACTCTCCTGGGGTGGTCAAGCGCAACCGCGTTGGGATGCGCGACCGAGTTGTGAAGCATCAGCAGTGTGGAGGTCCATCGATGGCAGCGAGCACGGGCGGGTCAAGTCCGGTCGTCACCGGAGCACGTCGACTGCTCGACGGCCACGGCATCGCCACGGTCGCCGTCCGCGGCAGCAAGGACCGCTCCGACGTGCTGGTCTCCGCCGGGCATCGCTGGATCGGCGACGGCGCGATCGTGGTGACGGGGACGCCCGCACCCTGGTCGGGGCTCATGGTCGAGCCCGGGGAGACCGTCGAGGTGGTGGTGATGATCGATGAGTACGCCCCGATCGTCGAGGCCAAGGTCCACATCGCCAGCCTCTACGCGTTCGGCTTCGCCCGCGCCGCCCATCGCGGCGAGGGCTGGGTCGTAGAAATCGAGATCCAGCTCGGGGAGGTCGACGTGAAGCGACTCGGCCACTCCGGCACCGTCGACGCCCGCCTGCTCGACACCGTGCCCACCGACCCGCTCGCGGCCGACACCGCCGGCCTCGCAGACGAGCTCCGCGCCCGCTTCGGCGGAGACCTCGCGATGGTCACCGGCACCGGGGATCCGGCCAGCCCGCCGTATGTGCTGGGCGTGGACGCGGAGGGGCTGCACCTCATCACAGCGCTGGGGGTCGACGCGGATGTCGTCCACCTCCCGTTCCTGACCCGCGCGGAGTGCGTGGGAGACGTGGTGCGGGAGATGGGTCAGTACGTCGCCCGCGCGAGCTGAGGCTGACCTCGTCGTCGTCGTAAAATCTTTTCGGTCTTTCTCGCGGCGGTGACGCTCCGCGCACGGTAGTCACGCACGCAAAAACCCCCGACCGGTGATGGTCGGGGGTTCTCGCGCATATCGAGGGGCGCCAGGCCGCGCTAGCAGCGGTGGCCGGGCGGTTCGGGCGGGACGTCGCCCGGGGTCCGGGAGCCTTATTTTCCGGACCGGGCCAGGGTGGGCCGGGTCAGGTCCGGCCAGGTCAGGCTGGGAAAGCTCAGGCCGTGGTGTAGGTCAGGCAGTCGGCGGTGTCCGCGCCGGAGCCGATCTTGACCGACTCGGCGGTGCAGAGCAGGTCCTTGTTGTGCGAGCACTCGACGCGCTGGCAGGCACCCACGTGGGCGGCGGCGGTGGGCAGGCCCCCGCGGACGTCCAGGGAGATGAAGGTGCCGCACTCGGCGTGATCGGGGGCGCCGGCGACGGTGATCGCGCCGGCGTTGCAGTTCTGCTCGCTGTTGAACGAGCACGCGGTGACGGTGCAGGTGCTGATTCCGGTGAGGGTGGCCATGACTAACGCTCCTCGAGGTGCCTGGGGGTGACAGGGAAGAGTCAACGCCGATTGTCGACCACTTGCAAGCAAAGTAAGGCTGTGCTACGGGAGCTTAGGCTTGCCTTCGGTGTTGCGTTTATGCAGGTCGGGGTCGATTTGGCGCGGGCGGCGGGCCCTGGGTGGCCGGCGTCGCCCGCCCCGTCGCCACGAGTTTCCCTCCCGTTTCCGGCCGGTGCCTCCCGGTGTCGCCCAAAAATCCTCCGAGCTCGCCCCCTCGCGACTCTGGACATTTGTGAGCCGCAGCACTATGGTCGATTTCAGTTAATCCGACTTAACTGAAAGGGAGCGGCGCAGATGACATCCGCGACCACCGACAGCGCGACCACCAATCGCCAGGCGCACTCCGAGCTCCTCGCCGACCTGCGCGCCCGCCTCGACCGCGCCGCGCAGGGCGGCGGTGAGAAGGCCCGCGCCCGCCACCTCGAGCGCGGCAAACTCCTGGCCCGCCAGCGCGTCGACGTCCTCCTCGACCCGGGCAGCCCGTTCCTCGAGCTCTCCCCGCTCGCGGCGGAGGAAATGTACGGCGGCAAGGCCCCCGCGGCGGGTGTCGTCGCCGGCATTGGCCGGGTGTCGGGCCGCGAGTGCCTGATCATCGCCAACGACGCGACGGTCTCCGGCGGCACCTACTACCCCATGACGGTCAAGAAGCACCTGCGCGGCCAGGAGGTGGCGCTGGCCAACAACCTGCCGTGCATCTACCTCGTCGACTCGGGTGGCGCGATGCTGCTCCAGCAGGACGACGTGTTCCCGGACCGCGACCACTTCGGCCGCATCTTCTACAACCAGGCCACCATGTCGGCGCGCGGCATCCCGCAGATCGCGGCGGTCATGGGGTCGTGCACCGCCGGCGGCGCGTACGTGCCGGCGATGAGCGACGAGGCCGTGATCGTGCGCAACCAGGGCACGATCTTCCTCGCCGGCCCGCCGTTGGTGAAGGCCGCGACGGGGGAGGAGGTCACCGCGGAGGAGCTGGGTGGCGGCGACCTGCACGCCAAGACCTCCGGTGTGGTGGACCACCTGGCCGACGACGACTACGACGCGCTGATGAAGGTCAGGGAGATCGTCGCGACGTGCCCCCCGGCCCCCGCTCCTGACTGGGAGGTCCTCGAATCGCGCGAGCCCGTCCGCCCGCAGAGCGATCTCTACGACCTCGTCCCGGTGGACTCGCGCACCCCGTATGACGTCCGCGACATCATCTCTACAATCGTAGACGGCGGCGAGTACACGGAGTTCAAGGAGAACTACGGCTCCTCCATGGTGACCGCGTTCGCGCGCATCCACGGCCACCCGGTGGGGATCATCGGCAACAACGGCGTGATCTTCTCCGAGTCCGCGCTCAAGGGCGCGCACTTCATCGAACTGTGCGACCGCCGCAAGATTCCGCTGGTGTTCCTGCAGAACATCACCGGCTTCATGGTGGGCCGGCAGTACGAGGCCGGCGGCATCGCCAAGAACGGCGCCAAGATGGTCACCGCCGTCGCGAACGCCCGAGTGCCCAAGTTCACGATCGTCGTGGGCGGCTCCTACGGCGCCGGCAACTACTCGATGTGCGGCCGCGCCTACTCGCCCCGCTTTCTGTGGATGTGGCCCAACGCCAAGATCGCCGTCATGGGCGGCCCGCAGGCGGCCGACACGCTGGCCTCGGTCCGCGCCGCGCAGGTCACCAAGGCCGGCGGCGAGTGGACCGACGAGCAGCAGGCCGAGTTCACCGCCCCGATCCGCGAGCAGTTCGAGGAGCAGTCCACCGCGTACTACTCCACGGCCCGCCTATGGGATGACGGGATCATCGACCCCGCCGACACCCGCACCGTCCTCGGCCTCGCACTTGCCGCGGCCGGCAACGCCCCCCTCGAGCCGGTCAACAACGGCGTCTTCCGGATGTGAGCTAAAGCTATGTCAGAGCAGTCACAGAATCGTCCCTCGAAACTCCACACCGTCCTGGTGGCCAACCGCGGCGAGATCGCGTGCCGCGTCATCCGGTCCCTGCGGGCCGCCGGCATCCGCTCGGTCGCCGTCTACTCCGACGCCGACGCCGACGCGCTGCACGTGCGCATGGCCGACGCCGCCGTTCGTCTCGGCCCGGCGCAGGCGTCGCAGTCCTACCTCGACATCGACAAGGTGATCGCCGCGTGCCGCGAGACCGGCGCGCAGGCCGTGCACCCCGGCTACGGCTTCCTGTCCGAGAACGCCGCGTTCGCCCGCGCGCTGGAGGAGGCGGGGCTGATCTTCGTGGGTCCGCCGGCGTCGGCGATCGAGACGATGGGCGACAAGATCACCGCCAAGGCGGCCGTCACCGCGCGTGAGGTGCCCACCGTCCCCGGGATCTCACGGCCAGGATTGAACGACGACGACCTCGTCGCCGGCGCAGCGGAGGTCGGCTACCCGGTCCTCGTCAAGCCTTCGGCAGGCGGTGGCGGAAAGGGTATGCGACGTGTCGAAGACCCCGCAGATCTGCCCGCCGCACTGGAGTCGGCGCGCCGCGAGTCGGCGAACGCCTTCGGTGACGACACCCTGTTCCTCGAGCGGTTCGTCGACACCCCGCGCCACATCGAGGTGCAGGTCCTGGCCGACACGCACGGCAACGTCATCCACCTCGGCGAGCGCGAGTGCTCGCTGCAGCGCCGCCATCAGAAGGTCATCGAGGAGGCGCCCAGCGCGCTGCTGGACGAGGCCACCCGCGAGCGCATCGGCCAGGCGGCCTGTGATGCGGCCCGCTCGGTCGGCTACGTCGGCGCCGGAACGGTCGAGTTCATCGTCTCCGCCAACGCTCCGGACGAGTTCTTCTTCATGGAGATGAACACCCGCCTGCAGGTCGAGCACCCGGTCACCGAGATGGTCACCGGCGTGGATCTGGTCGACTGGCAGGTCCGCATCGCCGCCGGCGAGGAGTTGACGCTGCGCCAGGAGGACATCGTCCTTACCGGCCACGCGATCGAGGCCCGCGTCTATGCCGAGGACCCGGCCAAGGGCTTTCTGCCCACCGGCGGCACGGTGCTCGGGCTCGAAGAGCCGACGGGCAGCGGCATCCGCGTGGACTCCGGGCTGCGGGTCGGCACCGTCGTCGGCAGTGACTACGACCCCATGCTCGGCAAGGTCATCGCCCACGGCGCCGACCGCGCCGAGGCCCTGTCCCGCCTCGACGCCGCGCTCGCCGGCACGCACGTGCTGGGCCTGCGCACCAACGTCGACTTCTGCCGTTTCCTGCTCGCCCGCCCCGAGGTGGTGGCCGGCGACCTGGACACCGGCCTGCTCGACCGCAGCGTCGACGACTACCAGGCCACCCCGGCGCCCGAGGGCGCGCTGGTGGCCGTGGCCATGCACCGCACCGAGGAGCGCTGGGCCCGCGTGCCCGCCGCGCGTCGCGGACCGTGGGACGTGCCCAACGGCTGGCGGGTCGGTGGGCGCGCCGAGGTCTGGACCCGGCTGGATCGCGGCGCCGGTTCGGACGCCGTCACCGTCGGTCTCAAGGGCACCCCGGACGACGCCGAGGTGACCATCACCGACGCGACGATCGGCTCCACCTCCGAGCCGACGGTCTCCTCCCGCCATCAGGCCCGCGTGGCCCGGGACGGTGCGTCGCTCCGGCTGACCGTCGATGCCACGCAGCAGCGCTGGACCGTTGTTCGTTCCACCGACCCCAAGGCGGCCGACACGTTCTGGGTGGCCGGCGACGGCGGGACCTGGGACCTGCGGCTGCTGCCGCTCATCGACTCCCGGATCCACGACGACAGTGCCTCGGACGGCCAGATCCTCAGCCCCATGCCGGGCTCGGTCATCGCCACCTTCGTCTCCGACGGCGCCGAGGTCACCGCCGGCCAGAACGTCCTGGCCGTCGAGGCCATGAAGATGGAGCACGCGCTCACCGCCCCGATCGACGGCGTGGTCCGCGTCCACGTGTCCACCGGCGAGCAGGTGCCCGCCGATCATCTGCTCGCGACCGTCGAGCCCCACCCCTCCACCGAGGAATCCGAAGGGAAAGCCCATGCCTGAGTTGGAAGAGCACTACGCAGACCTCAAGTCGACGGTCGCCGACTTCGCCGACAAGGTCGTCGCCCCGGCCTCCGCCGAGCACGACCGCAACCACACCTTCCCGTACGAGGTCGTGGCCCAGATGGGCCAGATGGGCCTGTTCGGCCTGCCGTTCCCGGAAGAGTACGGCGGGATGGGTGGCGACTACTTCGCCCTCGCGCTGGCGCTCGAGGAGCTCGGCCGCGTCGACCAGTCCACCGCCATGACGCTGGAGGCCGGCGTCGGTCTGGGCGCCATGCCGATCTACCACTTCGGTAACGAAGACCAGAAGCAGAAGTGGCTGCCGGACCTGGCCGCCGGCACGAAGCTGGCAGGCTTCGGCCTCACCGAGCCGGGTGCCGGCTCGGACGCCGGGGCCACCAAGACCACCGCCAAGCGCGACGGCGAGGAGTGGGTGATCAACGGCAACAAGCAGTTCATCACCAACTCGGGCACCGACATCACCTCCCTGGTCACCGTCACCGCGGTGACGGGGGAGCGGCAGGCCGCGGACGGCTCCACCAAGAAGGCCATCTCCACGATCATCGTCCCGTCGGGCACGCCGGGCTTCACCGCCGAGCCGGCCTACGACAAGGTGGGCTGGAACTCTTCCGACACCCACCCGCTGACCTTCGCCGACGCCCGCGTCCCGGCCGAGAACCTGCTGGGTGAGGAGGGCCGCGGTTACGCCAACTTCCTGTCGATCCTCGACGAGGGCCGCATCGCCATCGCCGCCGTGGCCACCGGCGCCGCGCAGGGCTGCGTCGACGAGTCGGTCAAGTACGCGAAGGAACGCGAATCGATGGGCCAGAAGATCGGCTCGTTCCAGTCGATCGCGTTCAAGATCGCCCGCATGGAGGCCCGCGCCCACACCGCGCGCTGCGCCTACTACGAGGCCGCGCGCCTCATGCTTGCCGGCAAGCCGTTCAAGAAGGAGGCGGCGATCGCCAAGATGGTCGCCTCCGAGGCCGCGATGGACAACGCCCGCGACGCCACTCAGGTCCACGGCGGCTACGGCTTCATGAACGAATACCCGGTCGCGCGCCACTACCGCGATTCGAAGATCCTCGAGATCGGCGAGGGCACCACCGAGGTGCAGCTCATGCTGATCGCCCGGGGGCTGGGCCTGTGAGCGCCGCCGAGGGCACCCCGGTGCGCAAGGAGGTCGTCCAGCGTGGCCTGTGGTTCGAGGAGTACGAGGTCGGCACCGCCTACCTCCATCGCCCGGGCCGCACCATGACCGAGGCCGACAACGTCCTGTTCACCACGCTGACCATGAACACCCAGGCACTGCACCTGGACGCGGCATGGTCGGCGGAGCAGCCGGGCTTTGGCGGCGAGCGCCTGATGAACTCGATGCACACCCTGTCGACGCTGGTCGGCCTGTCGGTCGCGCAGCTCACGCAGGGCACGATCGTCGCGAACCTCGGCTTCTCCGAGGTCAGCTTCCCCAAGCCGGTGCTCCACGGCGACACGCTGTACGCCGAGACCATCTGCACCGATAAGCGCGAGTCCAAGTCGCGGCCGGGCGAGGGCATCGTCACCCTCGAGCACATCGGCCGCAACCAGCACGGCGACATCGTGGCCAAGGCGGTCCGCAAGACGCTGGTCCGCAAGCGTCCGGCCGACGAGGCCGACGAGGCCGCCGCCGGCGCCGCCGGGGAGGGGGCGGCATGACCGGGGCGCCCGCATGGATCCCGCCCGGCCCGGCGCTGCTGTTCTGCCCGGCCGACCGCCCCGAGCGGTACGGCAAGGCCGCGGACCGCGCCGACGTGGTGATCATCGACCTCGAGGATGCGGTCGCCCCGGCCGCCCGGCCCGCCGCACGTGAGGCGCTGACGGCCTCCGAGCTGGACCCGGACCGTACGATCGTGCGCGTCAATCCGGTCGACACTGACGACCACGCCGCGGACCTCGAGGCGCTGGCCGCCACCGGCTACCGGTGCGTGATGTTGGCCAAGACCGAGTCGGCCGCGCAGGTCACGGACGTCCACTCGGCGACCGGCGCCGCGGTGTTGGCGCTGGTGGAGACCCCGCTGGGCGTGGTGCGCGCGGAGGAGATCGCCGCAGCGCCGGGGTGTGCGGGCCTGATGTGGGGCGCCGAGGACCTGCTCGCCGCGATGGGCGGGTCGACCAGCCGGTTCTCCGCCGCCGAGGCCGGTGGCCCGCGGGTCGCGGGGGAGTACCGCGACGTGCCCCGCCACGCCCGGGCGCGGGTCGCCCTGGCCGCGGCCGCGTTCGGCCGGTGGGCGGTGGACTCGGTCCACCTCGATATCGCCGACGAGGCGGGTCAGCGCGCCGAGGCGCTCGACGCCGTCGCCCTGGGGTATGTGGGCACGGCGTGCATCCATCCGTCCCAGGTGGCGGTGGTGCGCGGGGCCTATGCGCCCGACGACGACGACGTGGCGTGGGCCCGCCGGGTTCTCGACGCCGCGGAGCACGAAAAGGGCGTGTTCCAACTGGATGGCCGCATGGTTGACGGTCCCGTATTCCGCCAGGCCGAGGCGACCCTTCGCCGCGCGCAGGCAGCCAACTCCTAGAAATCCCCTCGGGCCGGTCCCGGTCCACCACGAAATACACCCGTAGAGGAGCACCGAGATGACCACCTCAGATCTCGATTCCACCCAGCGTGACCCCGCTGTGTCGCACACGGCAGGAGAGACGGACGTCCCACTGCTCACGGAGACCATCCCCGACAATCTCGCGGCCACGGTGGAGCGGTTCGGGGACCGGGACGCCCTGGTCGACGTCCAGGCCGGGCGCCGGTGGACGTACACCGAGTTCCTCGCCGACGTCCGCAGGCTGGCCTCGGGGCTGCACCGCCTGGGGATCCGGGCCGGGGACCGGGTGGGCGTGTGGTCGCCCAACCGGTGGGAGTGGGTGATGGTCCAGTACGCCACCGCCGAGATCGGGGCGATCCTGGTCAACATCAACCCGTCGTACCGGGTGCACGAGCTCGAGTACGTGCTCAAGCAGTCCGAGATCAAGGCGGTGCTCGCGGCACCCCAGTTCAAGGACTCCGACTACACGGGGATGCTGGCGCAGACGCAGCCGAACTGCCCCGAGCTGGAGATCGTGGTGCTCTTCGGGGACGAGGAGTGGGAGTCGATGATGTCGGGCCCCACCCACACCGAGGAACTGACGGAGATCCGCGCCGGTCTGTCGGCCGACGACGCGATCAACATCCAGTACACGTCCGGCACGACGGGCTTTCCGAAGGGCGCCACGCTCTCGCACTCGAACATCCTCAACAACGGCTACTTCGTGGGCGAGACGATCCACTACTCCGAGGTCGATCGAGTGTGCATCCCGGTGCCCTTCTATCACTGCTTCGGCATGGTCATGGGAAACCTGGCGTGCACCACCCACGGCGCGTGCATGGTCATCCCCGCGCCCGCGTTCGACCCCACCGCCTCACTGCGGGCGGTCGAGCAGGAGAAGTGCACCAGCCTGTACGGCGTGCCCACGATGTTCATCGCCGAGCTCGCGCTGGAGGACTTCGACTCGTTTGACCTGTCCACGCTGCGGACCGGGATCATGGCGGGCTCGCCGTGCCCCGAGTCGACGATGCGTCAGGTGATCGATCGGATGAACATGGAGGAGGTGTCGATCTGCTACGGCATGACCGAGACCTCGCCGGTCTCCACGCAGACCCGCTCGGATGACTCGCTCGACCGACGCGTGTCGACAGTCGGCCGCGTCGGTCCGCATCTCGAGATCAAGATCGTCGACCCCAGCACCGGGGAGGCGCTGCCGCGCGGGCAGGCCGGAGAGTTCTGCACCAAGGGCTACAGCGTCATGCTCGGCTACTGGAACCAGCCCGACAAGACGGCCGAGGCGATCAACGACGACGGGTGGATGCACACCGGCGACATCGGGGAGATGGACTCAGACGGCTACGTGACGATCACCGGCCGCATCAAGGACATGGTGATCCGCGGCGGCGAGAACATCTACCCGCGTGAGGTGGAGGAGTTCCTCTACACCCACCCGGACATCCTCGACGCGCAGGTGATCGGCGTTCCCGACCCCAAGTACGGCGAGGAGCTCATGGCGTGGGTCCGGCTCAAGCCCGGTCGCGACGACCTCACCGCCGAGCAGGTGCGCGAGTTCGCCGCCGGCAAGCTGGCCCGCCACAAGATCCCCCGCTACGTCCACGTGGTGGACGAGTTCCCCATGACGGTCACCGGCAAGGTCCGAAAGGTCGACATGCGCGAGTCCTCCATCGAGATCCTCGGCCTGGCCTGATCCGGCGCCGACCCGACGACTTTCACACCACCGCCCGCCACATTCAAGGAGTGCGTGTATGTCCAGCAAGATCATGAGCGCGGCCGAGGCCGTCGCGGATATTCCCGACGGGGCGTCGATCGCCGCCGGCGGATTCGGCCTGTGCGGGATCCCGCAGGTCGTCATCGAGGCGCTCGCCACCCGCGAGGTGGGCGATTTCGAGGTGTTCTCCAACAACGCCGGCGTCGACGGCAAGGGGCTGGGCATCCTGCTCGGCGCGGGAAAGCTCCGGCGCATCGTGGCCTCGTATGTGGGGGAGAACAAGGAGTTCGCCCGCCAATACCTTTCCGGCGAGCTCGAGGTGGAGCTGACCCCGCAGGGCACGCTCGCCGAGCGCATGCGGGCCGGCGGCTCGGGCATCGGCGCGTTCTTCACCCGTACCGGAGTGGGCACCTACGTCGCCGACGGCGGGATGCCGTGGAAGTACGACTCCGACGGCGGCGTCGCGGTGGCGTCCCCGCCCAAGGAGACCCGCGAGATTCGCGGGGAGACCTACGTGCTCGAGCAGGCCATCGAGGCCGACTTCTCGCTGGTGCGTGCCGCGGTGGCCGACCGCAACGGCAACCTGCGGTTCAACATGACCGCCCGCAACTTCTCGCCGCTGGCCGCGATGGCCGGCAAGGTGTGCATCGTCGAGGCGGAGCGGATCGTCGAGGTGGGCGAGCTGGCCCCGGATGACATCCACCTGCCGGGCATCTTCGTCCACCGCCTGGTCGAACTGACGCCGGACCAGGTCCTGTCCACCAAGTGGATCGAGAAGACCACCACCAACCCGCCCTCGGAAGGACAGCGCTGATGAGCAACGCCGCTACTCCCGCCCGTCGTGACCGTAAGGCGATGGCCGCCCGCGCCGCCCTGGAGCTGTCCGACGGCCAGTACGTCAACCTCGGGATCGGCCTGCCGACACTGGTGCCGAACTACGTCCCCGCCGGCGTCGAGGTGACGCTGCAGTCCGAGAACGGACTGCTCGGCATCGGCCCCTACCCGCACCCGGACGACGTCCACCCGGACCTGATCAACGCGGGCAAGGAGACCGTCACGACCCTGCCGGGATCGTCGATCTTCGACTCGGCGATGAGCTTCGGCATGATCCGCTCCGGAAAGATCGACGTCGCGATCCTCGGCGCCATGCAGGTCAACCCGGCCGGCGACATCGCCAACTGGATGGTGCCCGGAGCCATGGTCAAGGGTATGGGCGGCGCGATGGACCTCGTCGTGGGAGCCCGCCGGATCGTCGTGGTGATGGATCAGGTCGCCAAGGACGGCTCCTCCAAGATCGTCTCCGAGATCACCCTGCCCCTGACCGGGCTGGGCTGCGTCAACCGCATCATCACCGAACTCGGCGTATTCGACCGCGACGAGAACGGACTGACCCTCATCGAACTCGTCGACGGCGTCACCCTTGAACAGATCACCGCCGCCACCGACGCACCGTTCGCCGTCGCCGACGCCCTGAAGTAGCTCGGACCCCGATTGGCGGGGCGCACACCTGGCTCGGACGTCGGCGCACACCTGGCTCGGACCGGCACCAGTGCAGACGGCACACTGGATCGTGTGAACGAACGCCCCGGACCCTGGACAGAGTCACCGCCAGCCCCTGTCGCTGCCGGCGACGGCCTGTGGACCACACCGGTCCGGGGCAAGGTGGCCGTCGCGGCAGTGGCGTGGGTGCTGGCGTATGTGGCTGCTGTTGTCGTCGTCGTGATCGTGGGGCTTTTCGCCCTGCGCACCGTCGGTTCCGGACCCCCACCGGCCGCACCGCTGGCACTCGTCGTGATCCTGGGAACCGCCGGCGCCGCGCTGGCCGCGGTGCGGATCCACCTCCTCGGTCGGCACGGACTCCGCTGGGCGGATCTGGGCCTGCGGCGCCCCGACCGCTCGCCACTACATCTGTTGTGGCAGATTCCGGCGGTGATGCTCGCCGGCGCGACCGCATCCGCGCTCGTCCTGGTGCCGCTCGGGCTGGGCGAGGACGCGGGGGCCACGGACGAGGACGCGCTCGCCGATCTGGTCACGGGTGGCCCGGTGGTCGTGGTGCTGGGGCTGCTGGCCGTCGCGGCGATCGTGCCGCTGATGGAAGAGGTGGTGTTCCGGGGCATCGTCCTGCCCGCGTTCCGGGCCAGATACCGTGCCGCGCTGGGGATCACGCTCGCCGGGCTCGTGTTCGCGGTTGTCCATCTGATCCCGCCGGCGATGCCCTACCTCGTGGTGGTGGGGATCTCGCTGTGCGCGATGGCAGAGTGGTACCGCTCGATCGTGCCCGGCATCGTGCTGCACGGGGTCAACAACGCGGTGGTGTTCGCGTCGATCATGGCGGCCACGGCTGTGCTGTGACTGCAGGGCTGGTCGGGCGCGGTGGGGCCGACGGGGCGGGGCCGGTCGGGGCGTCACGCGAGAAGCGCGGAGACCAGCAGCAGGACCGGGAGCGCCCCGAGCGTGGTGAGGACCGCCGAATCGCGGGCGAGGAGAATGCCGTGACCGTAGCGCGTGGCGACCACCAGCACGTTCTGCGCGGTCGGGAGCGCCGCCGCCACCACGACCGTGAGCAGCTCGTGGCCCTGCATGCCGAGCAGGTAGGCGCCGAGGGCGTACGCGATCAATGGGTGCGCGACGAGCTTGAGGACGCTCGCCAGGGCGATCTCCCGGCGCGGTGAGGCACCCGCCTCGAGCACCTTGACGCCGTAGAGGGACATGCCGAACACCAACAGCGCGCCCGGGACCGAGATCTGGCCGACCAGCAGCACCGGCTCCAGCAGCTTCTCCGACGGCGTCCACGGCACCGCCGCCACCACCACGCCGGCGAGTGCCGCCAACACGATCGGCGTACGGATGGCCTGGGTCAGGGCGCCCAACGCGCCGCCGTGTCCACCGTCGTCGCCCGTGCCGTCCGCGTTCTCGGCGCGGCCGGCCCGCTCGAGAACCGCGATGGCGATCGGCTGCATCACGACGACCTGGAACAGCAGGAGCGGCATGACGAACCCGAGGTCGCCGAGCACGTACAGGGCAATCGGAATACCGAGGTTGGCGGAGTTGACGTAGCCGGCGGACAGTGCGCCGATCATCAGATCCGACGCGGATCGGGTGAGCCACGCGCGGGCGATGGCCATGTACAGGACCGCGACGATGATCGCGGAGACCGCCGAGACCACGAACACCCCGGTGAACACCTGGTCCAGGGTGGTGCGGGCGAGGGCATCGAACAACAGCGCCGGGGTGGCGACGTAGAAGACCAGCCGGTTGAGCACCAGTCGGCCTCCGGGCCCGAGGACCTCCGTCCGGGCCAGGATCCAGCCCAGGGCCACGAGCACGACGATCACGGCGAAGCCGTTCAACACACCTGCCACGGTTTGGCTCCTCGGGGTGGGGTGGAGATAGGGGAGGGGTGGTTAACAGAACGCCAATCGGGGCTGTGCCTCCTGATTGCAGGAGGCACAGCCCCGATCGGATTGCTGTTGCCTTAAGTCGGCGGCCCGGTGGGCACCGCAGGACGAGCGGACGCGGCATGGCCGCGACCTGGGTGACTCAGCGGCTGGTGAAGGGCAGCAGAGCCATCTCGCGGGCGTTCTTGACGGCCACGGCAACCTGACGCTGCTGCTGCGGGGTCAGGCCGGTGACGCGGCGCGAACGGATTTTGCCACGATCGGAGATGAACGTGCGGAGGGTGTTGATGTCCTTGTAGTCGACGGTCTCGATGCCGGCGACCTTCAAGGGGTTCTTCTTGGGCCGGCGGCCCTCCTGGGCCCGGACCTTCTTGGACGGGGTGCTACGTGCCTTAGCCATGATTCCTACTCACCAACTCGACTTCGTGACACCGGGCAGCTCGCCACGGTGGGCCATCTCGCGCATGCGAACGCGGGAGAGGCCGAACTTGCGGAGGTAGCCGCGGGGGCGGCCATCGGCGACGTCGCGGTTACGCACCCGCACGGGCGAGGCGTCACGCGGCATCTTGTTGAGAGCGGTCTGGGCATCCATACGGGCCTCATCCGAGCTCTCGGGGTTCTTGATGATTGCCTTGAGCTCGGCGCGCCGCTCGGCGAACCGGGCAACCTTTGCCTTGCGCTGCTCGTTGCGCGCGATCTTGGACTTCTTGGCCACGGGTCAGCGCTCCTCTCGGAATTCGACGTGCTTACGGACGACCGGGTCGAACTTCTTGAGGACGATGCGGTCCGGGTTGTTGCGACGGTTCTTGCGGGTCACGTAGGTGAACCCGGTACCGGCCGTGGACTTCAGCTTGATGATGGGGCGGATGTCGTTACGGGCCATCTCAGATCTTCTCCCCACGGGCACGGATGCGAGCCACCACGGCCTCGATGCCGTCGCGGTCAATGGTCTTGATGCCCTTCGTCGAGACCGTCAGCGTGACGCGACGACCCTCGGAGGGCAGGAAGTAGCTGCGACGCTGGATGTTCGGGTTCCAGCGACGGTTGGTCCTACGGTGTGAGTGCGAGACGGACTTGCCGAAACCCGGCTTCCGTCCCGTTACCTGGCAATGCGCCGACATGGCGTGCTTCTCCTTCCGCCCCGTGATGCGGTGGCGCGCGGCAGATGAACACTCCCGTGCGGCCGGAGCCGGGGCAGGAGTGGATCGCCACGTCGCGAACACCGTCAGAGGCGATTGCAAACGTGCAGACAACAGCGATGGTCTAGTTTACGGGCAGGTGGCCGGAAACGGTAATCGGCACGTCAGCGGCGGTATTGTGGCCACTTGAGCTCTGGCCGACCTGTGGGCGTCCCGCTTCGAATTGGGTGCCTGGCCATCATACGGGTAAGGTTTACCGATGCGTGTGCTGAGACCGGACCCCCGGTTCGGCCACTGGCCAATGGCCACGGCGCGCCCCACCAGTGGGGCATGCGCCAGACCAACAGTCTTCTACCGAGCTAGAGGGATCCAGTTATGAAGAGCGATATCCACCCCGACTACCACCCGGTGGTCTTCCAGGACGCGGGCACGGGCACCAAGTTCCTCACCCGTTCCACCGCCACCAGCGACCGCACCGTTGAGTGGGAGGACGGCCAGTCCTACCCGCTGATCGTCGTGGACGTCACCAGCGAGTCGCACCCGTTCTGGACCGGCGCGCAGCGTGTCATGGACACCGCGGGCCGCGTCGAGAAGTTCCAGCGCCGCTACGGCAACCGCACCCGTCGCGCCAAGTGAGCCGCGGGGCCGCCTGAGCCCCGATCCACCTTCTTAACCCGAGGACACACATCATGGCAGTTCCCAAGCGGCGCCTTTCCCGCGCCAACACCCATTCCCGTCGTTCGCAGTGGAAGGCCGACAACGTCGCCCTCCAGGAGACCAAGGTCGACGGCCGTTCCGTCGTCATCCCCCGTCGCCTGGTGAAGGCCGCGAAGCTCGGCCTGGTCGACCTCGACCGCTGAGGTCGCTGCCGGCTGACGTCGATCAGCCGGCATCTGCGGCCACGCACTCGCACACGCCCGGTATCGAACCCGGTGGACCCGTCACAGGGACCACCGGGTTCGTCGGCGTCTAAAGAGGGTCCGTGCCGGCCGGGTCCGAGCCGCAGTCAGCTCCCACTTAAGGGGCGTCAGTGATTCCTCAGCCGCGCTTCAGGCGCGTGCGCGAGACTGTTCGTCATGAAGATCCTCGTAGTAGATGACGACCAGGCGGTCCGCGAATCGCTTCGACGTTCGCTGACGTTCAACGGATATGAGGTCGACCTGGCCGGGGACGGGGTCGAAGCGGTCGAGATGGTGGATGAGGATCGACCCGACGCCGTGATCCTCGACGTCATGATGCCCCGTCGTGACGGACTGGAGGTCTGTCGCATCCTCCGGAGCCGCGGAGATGACCTGCCCGTGCTGATGCTCACCGCCCGCGATGCCGTGTCGGAGCGCGTGGCAGGGCTGGACGCCGGAGCCGACGACTACCTGCCGAAGCCCTTTGCGCTGGAAGAGTTGCTGGCCCGGCTCCGGGCACTGCTTCGGCGTCGTGGTCCCGATGCCGAGGACGCGGACGAGGTGTTGGAGTTCGAGGACCTGCGCATGGACCTCGCGACGCGGGAGGTCACGCGCGGGGATCGGCAGATCCAGTTGACTCGCACCGAGTTCTCGCTGCTCGAGTTGCTCCTGCATCATCCGCGCAGGGTGCTGACTCGTAGTCACATTCTGGAAGAGGTGTGGGGCTATGACTTCCCCACCTCCGGGAACGCGTTGGAGGTGTACATCGGCTACCTCAGGCGTAAGACCGAAGGAGAAGGCGAGGTGCGCCTGATCCACACCGTTCGTGGAGTGGGCTACGTCCTTCGCGAGACTCCGTAGTGGCGTCCGGCACGATCGGGAGAAGTACCGCACCGATCTCGTTGCACCAGCGGGTCACCCTGCTGGCGGCGAGCTCGGTGGGGGTCGCGGTGGCCCTGATGGCCGTCGCGGCCTATTTCGTCGTGTCCGGATCTTTGTACCGCGGCGTCAACGAACGCCTCCAGCAGCAGGCGGATCAGCTGGTCAACAGTCAGCTCGCCTCGGAGTTCGCCCTACAGTCGCGCAGCACCCTCATCGCGTTGCGGGCATTCAACCCGAATCTGGACGCTCAGATCGTCACTCCGTCAGGCGGGCGAACGGCGACCGGTGAGCCCTTCCAGATCGGCAATCCTGAGATCGCGGTGGTGCGTGGTGACACCGAGTCGAGCCTGAGGGCCTCGGGGGGAAAGCAGATCTACGCGGTGAGCGTCCGGGACGGTTCAACCCTGATCCTCGCCCAGGATCTCGGACCCACGCGCGCCACCCTGAACCGTCTCGCGATAGTCCTCACACTGGTGGGTGCAGCGGGCATCGCCCTGGCTGCAGTGGCCGGGACCGCCGTCGGCCGGACCGGCCTGGCGCCCGTGGCCAGACTCACCAGAGCGGTGGAACGTATCGCGCGCACCGATGATCTGCGCCCCATCCCGGTCACCGGTGATGACGAGATCGCCAGGTTGACGACCCGGTTCAACCAGATGCTGGTGGCACTTCGGGAGAGCAGGGAGCGACAGGCGCGGCTCGTCGCGGATGCCGGCCACGAGTTGAAGACCCCGCTGACCAGTCTCCGGACCAATGTCGAGCTGCTCATCGTGGCCAGCCGCCCCGGAGCGCCGTCGATTCCCACTGAGGACCGCGAGGGGCTGGAGAACGACGTGGTGGGGCAGATTTCCGAGCTGAGTCAGCTCGTCGGGGACCTCGTCGAGTTGGCACGTGAGGATTCTGGTGAGGTGGAGCCCGAGGCGGTCGCGGTGTCGGATGCCGTCGAGCGGGCACTCGAGCGAGTTCGACGCCGGCGGCATGACGTTGACTTTCAGGTTGACCTGCTGCCCTGGTACTCGTACGGCGACTCGGCCGGGATCGAGCGGGCCGTGCTCAATATCTGTGACAACGCCGCGAAGTGGAGCCCCAGCGGCGGGACCGTGACGGTACGGATGCAGCGCTTGTCCGAGGCGGTGATGGAACTGGTCGTCACCGATCAGGGGCCCGGGATCCCCGAAGCAGACCGTCAACTGGTCTTCGAGCGATTCCACCGCTCGCGCGAGGCGCGGGCCATGCCCGGATCCGGTCTCGGGCTGGCGATCGTCAGCCAGGTGGTGACCAGGCATGGCGGCACCGTGGAGATCGGCGACGCCCCGGGCGGGGGAGCGGCCGTCCAGGTGACGCTTCCCGGAAGTGAGGAACCCTCGACGTAGGCGCGGGACTTGCCGGAGTTCCAGGGGCGTTTCAGCGGGCTCACAGCGCAGTAGGGGACGATGGGCTCTATGGAGAACGAAAACGGTCGAGTTCCGGACCCGTACGGAGCCGGCAATGAGTGGGCGTCAGGCGCGGGCTCGGGAACGAGCGGGCAATCCCGTAACCAGGCCGGAGACCAGTCGCGAGGCGGCGGCAATCCGTACGCCCCACAGTCTCCCTACGGTGGGCCGGCGCCCGGGCCGGGTGGGCCGGGCAGCAGTCCCCAACCTGGTCAGCCAGGTCAGCCGGGCCAACCAGGCACAGGGGGCTTCGGGGCGCCAGGTGCTCCCGGTCCTTCGTCCACTCAGGGCGGTCCGGGCTTTGTCGGGGGGCCGGGTGCCCCGGCAGGACCACAACAGACCTCCGTCTTCCCTCCGGGTGGTGCGGGCCCGCAGATGGTGGGTCCGGGAGGCCCGGCTGGTCCGGGTGGACCGGCGGCAACCGGAGAGCGCCGGTCCGGTAAAGGACTTCTCGTCGCTGGTGTCATCGCGGCGATGCTCGTGTCGGGCGGCCTCGGAGGCTGGGTCGGCGCGAGCGTTGCCGGCGGTTCCGGAAACTCCGGTGGCCTGTCGTCAGCGATCAACCTCTCCCAGCCCGAGGGCGAGGCGCCGGACGGCACCGTCGAGGCGGTGGCCGACAAGGTGCTCCCGAGCGTCGTGTCGATCGATGTGCAGGGCCGTACCGGCCGTGGTGAGGGTTCCGGCGTCATCCTCACTCAGGACGGAATGATCATCACCAACAACCATGTGATCGATCTGGCGAATTCCGGCGGCAGGATCCAGGTCAGGTTCGACGACGGCACCAAGGCCTCGGCAAGGGTCGTCGGCACGGATCCCGCGACCGACATCGCCGTGATCAAGGCGGACACGTCCAAGGCACTCACACCGATCGCGTTGGGCACGTCGTCGAACCTGGACGAGGGTCAGGCTGTCGCCGCGATCGGATCCCCGCTGGGCCTGTCCGGCACGGTGACCACAGGAATCGTGTCGGCGATGAACCGCCCGGTGCGGGCCGGTGGTGCTCAGTCCGACCAGAGCACGGTCATCGACGCAATTCAGACCGATGCCGCGGTCAACCCGGGCAACTCCGGTGGCGCGCTGGTGAACATGGAGGGCGAGCTGATCGGCATCAATTCGGCCATCGCCTCACTCGGTTCGGGTAGTTCCGGATCGATCGGCCTCGGCTTCGCCATTCCCGTGGATCAGGCCCGCCGCATCGCGGATCAGCTGATCAAGCAGGGCCATGCGACCCGCGCGATGCTCGGCGTTCAGGTGCTGGATTCGCCCGATGGCAACGGGGCCCTCGTGCGCGGTGTCGAGTCCGGTGGACCGGCCGACGGGGCGGGGATTCCCGATGGGGTGGTCATCACCCGCGTGGGAGACCGTGTCATCGAAAGCGGCGACGCCCTGGTTGCCGCAATCCGTTCACATGCGCCGGGAGACACCGCCACCGTCACATATGCTGCCCCTGAAGACGGGAAACCGACCACTGTCGACGTTGTACTGGGAGAGGCGCGATGAGCACCAGATTTGATCCGAGAACACTGCCCGGAGGCCGGAGGCTGCCCGCAGACGTGGACTTTGACCCCGAGGTCGCCGATCCGGTGGAACCGCGGATCGCGGGCCGCGCGATGGTCGTCGTGGTGTCCGACCGCGGCGGTGGGGAGGCCGACACGATCGGCCCGCTGGTCACGGAACTGCTCGAGGAAGAGGGTTTCCTCGTCGGCGGTGTCGTGGGAGTCGCCGCGGAGGACGCCGAGGTGCGTAAGGCGCTGGAGACGGCGGTGGTCGGAGGTTTCGACTTCGTGGTGACCATCGGTGGCACCGGCGTCGGCCCCCGCGACATCACGCCAGAGGTGACGGAGGAAATCCTCGACCAGCGACTCCCCGGCATCGCCGAGGCCGTCCGTTCGTCGGGGTTGACCGCCGGTGCCGTCGACTCGATCGTCTCCCGTGGACTCGTCGGGGTGTCCGGCAGCACGGTGGTGGCGAATCTCGCGCCGAGCCGGGCCGCGATTCGTGACGGCATGGCGACGCTGTGCCCGCTGGTCTCCTACGTGGTCGCGCAACTGTCGGATCTCGACGAACTGTGACCGACGCCGACCGCGCCACCGACGCCGACGGCGACACTGACGCTGATGGTGGCACCGGCGAAGGTGCGCGCGGGTCGGACCGGAAGAGGCCCGACCGGGCGCAGCTCGACGCCGTGTTCGGTGACACTCTGCCCACCACGACGTCGGACGAGCGTCGCGGTCGGGGCAGCCGCCTCGACGATGACTGGTGGCGCGAGCAGCGACCACCGCATCACGGCTGAACCCGGCACTGCCGCCACACACCCGGCTCCGCCGGCACGCCCCATTTCTGCAACGCGCCCGCGCGTGTCGTAGACGTACGAGCAGACACCGGAAAGACGCCGATCCCCGCTCCCGGAATCCGGAGGCGGGGATCGGCGTATTCAGGCTGGATGCCTGTCTCCGGGGCACCCCGCGCTCATTGCGGGCGTCCCGGGGAGGGTCGATCAGATGTTGCTCGAGGGGCTGTTCGGGTCCGAGGGGTGGGTGAGCGGACGACCGGCGAGCAGGTCGCGGATCTCCACGAGAAGGTCGTTGTCGCTGGCCGGGGCCTCGATGCCCTTGCGCTTGGCGGCCGCCTCCTTCATCTTGTTCATCGGCGCCACCAGCACAAAGTAGATGATGGCGGCGATCAGCAGGAAGTTGATGATCGCGGTGATGAGCATCCCGAAGTCCATGACCGTCTCGGGGTTCTCCGGGAGGATCTGGATCGCGAAGCCGATCTCGTTGTTACCGCCGAGCAGCGCGATGAGCGGGTTGATGATCGCGGTGGTGAACGCGTCGACAATGGTCGCGAACGCGGAACCGATGACAACGGCGACCGCGAGGTCGATCACGTTGCCCTGCATGATGAATTCCTTGAAGCCCTTGAGCATCGCGCATTCCTACCTGTAGTTATCCGGCCGTGTGAAGCTATTGCCGGGGGGTTGTTGATCGGTGCGCAGGGATATTACCAACACAATCGAACAGATTTGAAACAAAAATCTCTTCAATGTTTACCCGTGGACGATCACCGCGAGCGGGGTTCCTGCGGCGGTCGCGGCGAGCTCCACGGCCGCGGAGGCGGGAACCTCGACCAGAATCGTTCTGGCCCCGGCCCGCCCGGGCGGGATCTCGTGAACGCGGGCGGATCTCGCTACGAGAATCGGTGCGGCCCTGCCGGAGTCAGGTCCCGGTGGGTGGTCGGTGGGGCTGGCGTCGGTTGTGTCGGCGTTGGCGGGACCGGTGTCGGGGGCGATGAACCCCGGGGTCGTGACGGCGACCAGGTCAATGCGGTCGCCGGGCTCGAGAACGTCCGCCACCGCCGGATCCGCGAGTGGGACGGGAACCACGCGAAGCGCGTCACCTGCTCCCGGGGAGCCGGCGTGGGCGTCGGGGAACCCGGGGGAGTGCCCCGGGGTGAAGCCGGCCAGCGTTCCCGAGCCGCCGGATGGCCCCGGGTGGCCCGAGTGCTCGCCGCTGGCGAGTCCGTCGCCCGTGCCGTCGCCCGTGAATTTGTCCGTGCCGCCGCCGGGGCCGCCGACGAACGGCGCGACCACCACGAGCGCCCCCGCCAGGGCTATCCGTGCCGAGCGTCGCCGACGCCAGCGCCCCGAGGCGGCGGAGGGAGCGATGAACCGGCGCATGGGGTCCCCTGTCGTTCGGCGCACGCGGCACCGCGGCACGGCGTCCGTGCAGCACCGCGGCGGTATGGGGCCGACGGTATCGCCGCCCATCCGGGCCGAGCCTCCCGCGGACGTCGGTACGCCGACGCCTGTGGAGGGGGAGGAACCTGTGGGGAAAAAGTTGCTGCAGGTGGGGGAAGAAAATCTGACGACGACGACGAGCCGACCATCAACCCCGAGAACATCAACGTACAGGGGCGCCGGGAATCCGGTCGCGCTCTAGGCGATCCCTAGGAACCGGATGGGGAGGAGCTGGCGCCCGAGGAGGAGCCGGAGGAGCTGCCGCCCGACGAGCCACCCGACGATCCGCTCGAGCTGCTGCCGCTGCCACCCGAGCTGCCCGACCCGC
>DHCFI07803__coassemble_1241_pt1 | contig 31161 bp, 25 predicted proteins | sample DHCFI07803__metabat2_low_PE_029 | metagenome-assembled genome bin DHCFI07803 | reverse complement strand
ACTGTCCGCGCCGTGCGAGGTCACCGACGTTTTTTACGACGACGACGGCGTCGCCACCACTGCCACCGGGGCCCCCGTGTCGAAGCATCGCGTCAGGCGTTCCCGAGCATCGGGTCAGGCGTTCCCGAGCATCGCGTCCGCGACGTCGCCGATCGCCCCGGTCGGCAAAGCTGTTCCCATGTCCTCCACCACGAGGAGCCTCGCGCCGGGCACCTCCGCCGCGATCGCCTCGCCATTGCCGACCGGGAAGAACGGATCGCGCCGACCGTGGACGACGAGGGTCGGCATCGCGATCTCCGGCAACCGCTCCCGCCACCGCGGCGCGCAGTCGATCCGCGCGAACACGGTGCCGCCCTGGTTAGCCCGCTGCACCGCGGGATCGGTCGTGGGCGTGCGGTCCCAGATCGCCGCGGCGGTCTCTCGCGCCCGCTGGGGATCGTTGCCCAGCAGCTCACCCCGCCGCGCGGCTTCTTCGGCCACCGCCGATCTGTCAGTCCAGTCCGGCTCGGGGCCGGCGAACATCTGCCGCATCACGGCCTGGTCATGGTCGGGCAGGTCGTCGTCCACTGGTCCCGGCGCCACCGCGCGCGTGCCCACCAGCGTGAGCGCGCTGACCGCGCCGGGATGGTCGAGCGCGGTGACCTGCGCGATCATCCCGCTCACCCCGATGCCCGCCACGTGCGCGGACCCGCCACCGCCCAGCGCGCCGGCGCCCAGCGCGTCCACCAGCGCCGCCGCGTCCGCCGCCAGGTCCCGCAGCGTGTAGCCGGGCGCATCGGGATCGACCAGCGTCGAGCCGCCCACATCGCGTAGGTCGTACCGCACCACCCGGCGCCCGCCCGCCGCGAGCCGTTCACACAATTCGACGGGCCAGGAAAGCATGGTCGGCCCACCGATCAGCAGCACCAGCGGGTCGGCCTCCACGCCGAACCCCTCGACAGCCAGGTCGACGCCGTTCACGTGAACGCTCGTGGTCATGGTCGACACGCTACGCCGCCACCCCTCCCCACCTGCCCGGATTGGGCGCGGCACCCGGCACGGACGTACCCTGATACGACGACGACGAGGGCCGTCGTCTGCCGGGAGGAGATCGTGTGACCGAGACCGTAGAGGACTCCGGGACCGCCGCACCGAACAACGGATCGGATGCGGAGACCGCCGGGGACGTCTCGAACGAGGTCTCGCGCCGACGGACCTTCGCCGTGATCGCCCATCCCGATGCCGGTAAGTCGACCCTGACCGAGGCCCTCGCCCTGCACGCCCGCGTGATCAACGAGGCCGGCGCGGTGCACGGCAAGTCCGGTCGCCGCTCCACCGTCTCGGACTGGATGGAGATGGAGAAGGCCCGCGGCATCTCCGTCAGCTCGACCGCTCTGCAGTTCACGTACGCACCCGAGGGGCACGATCCCAACGACGAGCCGTTTGTCATCAACCTCGTCGACACCCCCGGCCACGCCGACTTCTCCGAGGACACCTACCGCGTTCTCACCGCCGTCGACGCGGCCGTGATGCTCATCGATGCCGCGAAGGGTCTCGAGCCGCAGACCCTGAAGCTGTTCCAGGTGTGTAAGCACAACGGCCTGCCGATCATCACGGTGATCAACAAGTGGGACCGCCCCGGCCAGGCACCGCTGGAATTGTTGGACGAGATCACCGAGCAGATCGGGCTCGTGCCCACTCCCCTGTTCATGCCGGTCGGCATCGCGGGCGACTACCGCGGACTGCTGCGTCGCGGCGAGGACGGCTCACCCGAGGAGTACGTCCACTTCACCCGCACCGCCGGCGGCTCGACCATCGCCCCGGAGGAGATCTACGACCCGGCCGCCGCTCTCGAGCGCGAGGGCGATGTGTGGGAAACCGCCGTCGAGGAGTCCGAGCTCCTGTCGGCGATGGGCCAGGACCACGACCAGGAGCTGTACCTGGCCGGCGAGACCAGCCCGGTCATCTTCGCCTCGGCGATGCTCAACTTCGGCGTGCACCAGATCCTCGACGCCCTCGTCGAGTTGGCGCCGCCCCCGCGCGAGTGGCCCACCGAGTCCGGCGACCCCCGCCAGACGACCGACCCGTTCTCGGCGGTGGTGTTCAAGGTGCAGGCCGGCATGGACGCCGCACACCGCGACCGCCTGGCGTTCATGCGCGTGGTCTCGGGCGAGTTCGAGCGCGGCATGGTCACCACCCACGCGCAGACCGGCAAGCCGTTCACCACCAAGTACGCGTTGACCGTGTTCGGCCGCGACCGCTCCACCGTCGAGACCGCCTACCCGGGCGACGTGGTGGGCCTGGTCAACGCCACCGGCCTCGCACCCGGCGACACCCTGTTCACCGGCAAGAAGGTCAAGTTCCCGCCGATCCCGCAGTTCGCCCCCGAGTTCTTCGCGGTGGTGCGCGCGCAGTCGCTGGGCAAGTACAAGCAGTTCCGCAAGGCGATCGACCAGCTCGCCGCCGAGGGCGTGGTGCAGATCCTGCGCAACGACGCTCGCGGCGACGCCAACCCCGTCATGGCGGCGGTCGGTCCCATGCAGTTCGAGGTGGTCACGGCCCGCATGAAGGCCGAGTTCAACGTCGAGGTGATCGTCGACAACCTGCCTTACTCGATCGCCCGCCGCACGGACGCCGAGTCCGCCGATGAGCTGGGCCGCCAGCGCGGAGTCGAGGTCTTCACCCGCACCGACGGCGAACTCCTGGCCCTGTTCGGCGACAAGTGGCGCCTGCAGTACATCTCCAAGGAAATGGACCACCTCACCATCGAGCCGCTGGTCGCCGACACCAACTAGCCCCCAGCACCGGGCACGGCCCAGATCCCGGGACAGCGGCGCCACGCCCACACCCAGCACCGGGCCCTGGCCCGGCCCCGGCCCCGACCCTGGCCCCGGGCCCTGGCCTTGCCCCCGCACCACTCCCACACCCGGCCACCGCCGTACCTCCAGCGGATGGTCGCCATTGCTGCGGACATGGTCGCCACCACTGCGCCAACACACCGCTCCGGCCGCAGTGATGACGACCATCTGCCACGCCGCCGCCGACCACCCCCGCAAGGTTGGCGCCCACGACCCGACTGCGGGCATCCTGGGAGCCATGTCAGCAGGCAGCTCCTCCTCCGCATCCCCGTCCGTCTCCCTCCGCGTTTTCGTCGAGCCTCAGCAGGGCGGCACGTATGACGACCAGCTCGCCGTGGCCCGCGCCGCCGAGGACCTCGGCTACGAGGCCTTCTTCCGGTCGGATCACTACCTGAAGATGGGCGGCGTCACCGGGATGCCCGGCCCCACCGATGCGTGGCTGACGCTGGCCGGTCTGGCCCGCGAGACCTCGACCATCCGGCTCGGCACCCTGCTGACCTCGGTCACGTTCCGCCACCCCGGCCCGCTGGCCATCTCCATGGCCCAGGTCGACCAGATGTCCGGAGGCCGCCTCGACATCGGGCTCGGCGCCGGCTGGTACGAGGACGAGCACACCGCCTACGGCATCCCCTTCCCGCCGCTCGGCGAGCGCTTTGACCTGCTCGAAGACACCCTCGGCGCGCTCGAGCAGTTCTGGACCACACCCGCCGGTGAGACCGTCACCTTCGAGGGCACGCGGCTAAAGATGACCGACTCCCCCGCGCTGCCCAAGCCCACGCAGCAGCGCCCGCCGGTGATCGTCGGCGGCCACGGCAAGAAGCGCACCCCTGCTCTCGCGGCCCGCTTCGCCGACGAGTTCAACGTCCCCTTCGCCGACCTCGAGACCGTCGCCGGCCAGTACGCGCGCGTGGACGACGCGTGCGCCGAGCGTGGCCGGGCGCCGGAAGAGATCGTCCGGTCGGCGGCGCTGGTGCTGTGCTGTGGAAATGACGAGGCGCAGATCGCCCGCCGCGCCGACGCCATCGGCCGCGAGGTCGACGAACTGCGCACCAACGGCGCCGCGGGCACTCCGGCCGAGGTGGTGGACAAGATTGGCCAGTACGCGGAGGTCGGCGCGCGACGCATCTACCTGCAGGTTCTGGACATGTCCGACTTGGACCACCTCGAGTTGGTCGCCGCCGAGGTGGCGCGACAGCTGTAACCGCGGCCCGGCGGATGGTCGTCATCACTGCGGCCGGAGCGGCGTGTTGCCTCAGTGGGTACGACCATGTCCGCAGCCGTGACGACCATCGGCTGGAAGTGCGGCGGTCGCGGCGGAGGGGCACGGCGGATGGGCACGGCGGCCGAGCGCGGCGGATAGGCGCAGAGGCTGGGCACGGCGGCCGAGCGCGGGCAGCGGCTGGGGCTGGGCGTGGAGGCTGGGCGCCAACGCGATGACCGGTCAGGGCTGACGGCGCAGGCCCGCAAGGGTTGAGGGCGCAGGTCCGCCAAAGTTGACGGCGCCAGCACGTTCGCCAGCCGGTTCGTGAGGAAGCCACTACCAGGCGATCCGGTGTGGTTACAGTCATATCATGCTTGCCCACAGTGTGACGACGACAACACCAGCGGTACGGATGCTCCGGGGAGTGTGGTCACGGCTGGCGATGGCGGTCTTTGTCGTCGTCGCCGTCGTGGTCTCTATGGCGGTGGTTCCGACCTCGGCCCCGGCGCGGGCTCAGACGTCGGGGACCATCCACGGCTTCGCCGACACCCACACCCACCTCGGGGCCTCGCAGGCGTTCGGCGGCGCGCTGCGATGCGGCGAGCCGTTCGCACCGGGCGGCTTGGCCGAGGCGATGGCGGACTGCAACACGCATTCGGGCACCGGCCACTTCGCGCTGCTCGAATCCATCCTGGGCGGCACCGACCTGCCCGGCGGCACCCAGGGCTTCCCCACGTTCGTGGACTGGCCGTCGCACGACTCGCAGCTGCATGAGCAGGCCTACTACACCGGCATCGAGCGGGCGTGGCAGTCCGGACTACGGGTGCTCAACAACTACCTGGTGGGCAATCGCGTGCTGTGCGAGACGCTCGCCGGGGTCGGGGCGGCGCCGCGCTACTCGTGCAACGAGATGGATCAACTGCGCCGGCAGGTGGACCACCTGAACCGGATGGAGGCGCACATCGACGCCGAGCACGGCGGGCCCGGGCAGGGCTGGTTCCGCATTGCCCGCTCGCCGCAGGAGGTCCGCGAGATCGCCGCGCAGGGCAAACTCGCGGTGACGCTCGGCGTGGAGACCTCCGAGCCGTTCGACTGCCGCCAGATCAATGACGTCCCCCAGTGCAGCCGCGAGGACATCGACCGCGGGCTCGAGGAGTTCGCCTCGTGGGGCGTGTCGACCGTGTTCCCGGTGCACAAGTTCGACAATGCGCTCGGCGGGGCACGGATGGACGAGGAGCTGGCCGGGCTCGCCGTGAATGTCGGCAATAAGCTGGGCACGCAGCGGTTCTGGGAGACCGAGCCATGCGAGGGGGCCGCGTCCGACCACGCGCAGCCGATCGCCAGCACGCCGGTGGCCGACGGTCTGGCCGCCGCCACCTCCGGTGCCCCCGACGGCGCCGCGCTGCCCGTCTACCCCGGCGAGCCGATCTGCAACGTGCGCGGGCTGACCGAGCTCGGCGAGTATGCGGTCAACGGGATGATGGACCGCGGCATGCTCATCAACATCGACCACATGAGCGTCAAGACCGCCGGCCGCGTGCTCGACATCGCGACCGAGCGCGGCTACCCCGGGTTCGTGGTGGACCACTCGTGGTCGGACCCGAGCATGCTGCGGCGGATGCACGAGCTGGGCGGGTTCGTGGGCGCGTTCGCCTACCCGGCCGACGCGACCGAGAACTTCGACGAGGGTTTCCTCGACGAGTGGCGTGCGAACTCCGCGACCGTCGGTGGGACGTTCAGTGGTTACGGCATCGGCTCCGACGTCAACGGGCTGGCGCCGCTGGCCGAACCGCGACCCACCGCGGCCACCGACCCGCTGGTCTACCCGTTCACTGCCCCCAGTGGTGAGGTGATGGACCGGTGGCAGTTCGGTGAGCGGGTCTATGACCTCAACGTGGACGGCGTGGCCCAGTACGGGCTGTACGCCGACTGGATCGCCGACGTCCTGCACCGTGCCGGGCCCGACCGCGCGGAGCTCGAGCGTCAGCTGATGAACGGTGCCGAGGCCTGGACGGCCACGTGGGAGGCCGCCCGGTGACCGAGGCGGACCCGCCCGCGGGGAACCGGCCCGCAGGGACTCCGCACGCTGGGGCCTCGCCCGCCGCGGCCACGCCTGCTGAGACTTCTCCCGCCGCGGCCACACCCGCCGACGCCCGGCCGGTTGGTGCCGGGTGGATCCTCGCGCTGACCTTGGGCGTGGTGGCGGTCTTCGCCTCCTGGTTCGGTCCGCTGCAGATCCTGCTGCCCGCACAGGTCGACCTCGTCTCTGCACCCGGCACACGCGAGGGTCAGCTGGCGCTGATCGTGGGCATCGGCGCGGCGGTCTCGCTCGTGGCCACGCCGATCTGGGGGCTGATCTCCGACCGCATCCGGGTCCGCCTGGGAACGCGCATGCCGGTGGTCTACGCGGGCACCGCGATCGGGGTCGTCGGCCAGGTCGTGCTGTTCACCGCGGACAGCGGCCCGGCCATGATCGCCGGCTGGGGGTTGGTGCAACTCGGTTTCAACGGACCGTTCGCCGTCCTGGCCGCGCTGATCGCCGACCGGGTGCCCACCGCCCAGCGCGGGATCGCCGGCTCGATGTTCGGCGTGGGTCAGATTGTCGGCGTGATCGGCGGGACCGTGATCGCCGAGGCCGTCGGCTCGGGACCGCTCGGATACCTCGTGCTGGCCGTGCTCACTCCGGTGCTGTTGGTCGCGATCGTGGTGGCCGACCGGGGTCGCGCAACGGCGAAGTCCGACGGGGCCGGCCCCCGGCAACCGGCTGCGGGTAAGCGCGCCGTCATAAGCGTGCGCAGATTCCAGCCCACCCGCGACTACGCTTGGGCGTGGCTCCTGCGCTTCCTGATGAACCTCACCAACGCCATCCTGCTGCTGTACCTGTACTACTTCCTCGATGAGGTGGTGGGCGCCACCGACGTGGCCGGCTCGGTGCTGATGGTCACCGTCATCACATTGATCCTGTCCGCGGTGTGTGCGGGCGCGACGGGCGCCGCCTCCGATCGCCTCGCCCGCCGCCGGGTCTTCGCCCTGGCCGGCGCGCTGAGCACGGCGGTCGGGCTACTCCTGCTCGCGGCCGCCACCACGATTCCGCTGGTGATGATCGCCGCGGCCCTCCTGGGACTGGGCTGGGGCCTGTTCATCGGCGTCGACATGGCCATCATCACCTCCACGCTCGCCGACGACACCACGTCCGGCACCCTGCTGGGCGTCGCCAACATCGCCAATTCGCTCCCCCAGGTGGTGGCCCCGGCCCTCGCCGCGCCGCTGGTCGTCTCCGCCGCGGGATACCCGGCCCTGTACGGCGTCGGCGCGGCGATCGCCGTGGTCGCCGCCCTCTGCCTGATCCCCCTTCGATCCGTGAGATAAGGACCCCATGCCCACCGATTCGCCGAACCACCTGATCAATGACCTCACGCTGCCCCCGGGTTTCCGCCTCGGCACCGCCACCGCCGCCGCGCAGATCGAGGGCGCCGCCACCGCCGACGGTCGGGGCCCGAGCATCTGGGATGACTTCGCCGCGCAGCCAGGCCGGATCCGCGACGGCCACACCCCGTCGGTGGCCTGCGATCACTACCACCGGGCCGCCGAGGACGTCCGCGACCTGGCGGAGCTCGGGGTGCACGATTACCGGTTCTCGCTGTCGTGGTCGCGGATCCTGCCCGACGGTCGCGGCCGGGTGAACCAGGCGGGTCTGGACTTCTACTCCCAGCTCGTGGACGACCTGCTGGCCGCCGGGATCCGGCCCACGCCGACGCTGTACCACTGGGACCTGCCCAGCGCGCTGCAGGCGGACGGAGGCTGGCTAAACCGCGCCACGGCGGACGCGCTCGCCGACTATACGTCTGTAGTACTGGACGCCCTGGGCGACCGGGTAACGGACTGGTTCACGCTCAACGAGATGAACGTGCACACCCTCTACGGGCATGCGCTCACCGATCACGCGCCGGCGCTGGGGATGGGGCTCGACTGCCTGCCGGTCGCCCACAATCTGCTGCGCGCCCACGGCCTGGCCACGCGCACGATCCGCGGGGCGGGCGACCAGCACAGGGTGGGCGTGGTGCAGCAGCACTTCCCCGTCCACGCCGCCACCGAGTCGGCCGAGGACGTCGAGGCGGCCGACCTGTTCCGCATCCTCACAAACTGGGTGTTCTCGGATCCGATCCTGCGCGGCCGCTATCCGGAGGACTGGGTAGCCGAGCTGATCGCCGCCTCGGCCGACATCAGCGAGGACCAGCTGGCCGAGGATCTGGCCCTGATCTCCGCTCCCCTGGACCACTACGGGGTCAACTATTACGAGCCCACGGTGATCGAGTCGCCGCGCCCGGACAAGTACTACGCCGGCGTGCTCGAGGTGGATTTTCCCGAGGAGATGCCGTTCCGCCCGGTCCGGATCGAGGGGGTCGAGCGCACCGATTTCGACTGGCCCATCGTGCCGTCCGGGTTGACGGAGATCCTGACGATCCTGCACGAGCGCTACCCCGGCCTGCCGCCGGTGATAGTGACCGAGAACGGCTGTTCCTACCACGAAAAACCTGATGACGACGACGACGGCGCCGTCCGCGACAGCCGACGGATCGCGTATCTGCGCGACCATCTCGGTGCGGTCTCGGAGGCGATCGACGCCGGGGTCGATGTGCGCGGCTACTACGTGTGGTCAGCGATGGACAATTTCGAATGGGCCGCCGGCTATGGCGAGCGCTTCGGCCTGGTCCACGTGGACTTCGACACCTTGAAGCGGACCCGCAAGGATTCCTGGTACTGGTACCGGGACCTGATTGCCCAGCTCAGACGCAGCCGCTGAGGACGACCATCACGTACGGCACGTGCACGGCTCCGGCCAGGGCGGTGAGCGCGAGCAGGCTGCTGATGCCGACCATCGTGGCGGCCACCCCGGCATAGCCGCGGACCGGCTGCACGAGGTGCCGGACGCGGTCGGGTCCGAGGGCGTGGAGGACCCCGCCTGCGTCACAAGCGGCATCAGCGCCTCGCCCGGCCTCGCTTCTCCCGGCCTCGCTTCTCCCGTCCTCGCCTCGCCCGGCCTCGCCCAGGACCAGCAGCGCGGAGGCCAACGCCGGGGTGCCCGCCTCGCGCCGGGCATGGTCGTCTGCCGCGATCTCCAGATAGTGGCCGAGCGCGTCGGCCGCCGCGGCCAGGAGCGGCACCCACCGCAGGTGGGTGGTGAGCGCATCGACGAGCGCGGCGATCAGGTGGTGATGCTGCCGGACGTGCGCCTGCTCGTGCGCGAGCACCGCCCGCAACTCGTCGGCGGCGAGGAGGTCGACGGCCCCGGTCGACACCACGATCCCGCCGTGTCGGCGCGGCAGACTGAGCGCGAAGGGATGTCGATCGGTCACGAGGAGGACGTCGTATCCGGCGACGACGCGGCGCAGCCCCGCCGAGTGGAACCGGCTCGCCGACCGGAGCGTGGCCCGGTGGCGCCGCCGGACGCGTCCGGCGAACGAGGCGAAGAACAGCACGACGGCCAGTGCGGGAACCACGAGTAGCAGCACCACGGGGATCCCGGTGTCGAACGTCGGGCCGCCGAACGGATTGGCGGCGGCCAAACACTGCTGGCACACCTGCGCCGCACCGGCCGGGAGCAGGTCCGGCCCGGAGATCACCCAGGCGAGCACCGGCCCCACCGCGAGCAGCGTCAGCACCCACGAGATCACGCCGGAGGCCAGCAACCCCACGGCCAGCCGGGGCGCCCGCATGAGCATCGGGGCGGCAGCGCGCAGCACCCGCGGACCCGACAACGCCGCGACGACGAGCCCGGCGGTCAACAGCCCGGCGATCACCAGTGACAGAAGCCCGTGGCTCATGCGCGGCCCCCCTGGTCACGTCGACTCAGGTAGTCGCGGAGCAGATCCAGGTCACTGTCCGGGATGCGCTCGGCGAAATGCAGGATCGACGCGGCCCGGTCCCGGCTGGTGCCCAGTGCGTGATCCATGACGGAGGCGACGTGGTGCTCGCGGGTGTTGCGTGCCGTATAGACCGTCGACCTGCCGTCCTTGCCCGAGTCGACCAGACACTTGCGGTGCAGGTTGTTCAGCACGGTCGCGATGGTCGTGTACGCGCACTCGCCGGGCAGCCTGTCGATGATCCCGCGAATCGTCGAGGGTCCCTCGTCCCAGAGCAGGTCCATGACCTGCGTCTCCAGCGACCCCAGCCGCGGAGGTTCGCAGCCCCCGTCCCCTGCGTTCATCGAGCCGCCACCGGCTTCCGCGGAGTCGGCAGCACGCAGGCGACCTGACCCCGTAGCCGCACGACGAGCGCGACCGCGGTGAGCACCAGCGCGAGGATCGCCAGGAACGGCTGCACGGGCGCGAACCACGTGATGGCCCCCGAATACCCGAGCGCGAGCAGAGCGAGCTTGTTACATACGGGACAACCGACCGCGAACCACGCCAGAAATGCCCCCACGAAGCCGAGCCGACTGGAGCGACGGGCTTCGGGAGTGTTGTTGTCGTCGTCCCCAAAATCCCCTGACCCGACCGACGGTGACGCCGCCCCGCCGACGTCCTGGCGCACGTAGGTCGCGACCAACATCCCCGACAGCACCGAGGTCGCGATCCAGACCGGGTAGTTCCACCAGACCGGCGGGATCTCCCGCGTGAACACCGGGTTGGGGATGAGCACCGTGGCCAGGCCGAGCAGGAGGCCGAAGGCGAGCGCGACGCCTGCGGCGACGGCGACCCGGCGCGGTCCCCACGTGCGAAGGCCCTGGTAGGCGAGGCCGAGGTCCCGGGGGATGGACGTGACGACGCGTCGGATCCTTGTCATGCGGCCCATCATGCCACGTGTCGACTACCGGTGATAGTCGACTATGTGCGATAGTCGGTGGCGCCTGTGGTTGACCCCGACGAGAAGAGCACCCCGTGAGTCCGACCGACACCTCCTCCCGCCACACCCTCGAGGCCAAGTACCGGCGCTCGCGGACGTGGAACGTGATCCTGGCCGCCGTCGCCGTGTTCCTCGGTGTGGTGGTGATCGCGCAGACGCTCGCCGGCACCTCCGGCGCCGAGGAGCAGGTCACCGAGACCGCCGAGGGCACCGAGCAGGCGGGTAACTCCGAGGGCGCGCAGCAGCCCGGCGGCGACCTGGACTTCGTGCGACGCGACGCGGACGACCCCAAGGCGATCGGCAGCGTTGACGCCCCGGTGGTCATGACCGAGTGGATCGACCTGCGCTGCCCCTTCTGCGCCTCCTTCAGCCGGGACACCCTGCCCGCGCTCATCGCCGACTACGTGGACACCGGCAAGGTGCGCATCGAGTTCGTCGACGTGGCGTTCTTCGGCACGCAGTCCGAGGACGCGCAGGTCGCCGCGCAGGCCGCCGCCAATCAGGACCGGTACGTCGAGTACGTGACCGCCGTCTTCGACGCCGCCCCCGAGAAGGGACACGCGGACCTCACCCGCGAGGTACTGGTCGACTTCGCCCGGGAGGTCGAGGTGCCCAACATGGCGCAGTTCATCGCGGACCTCGACGACCCGCAGCTCCGGGACGACGCGAAGGCCGCGACCCTCGGCGCCCAGCAGATGGGGGTCACCGCGGTGCCGTTCTTCGTCGCCGGCCAGACCGCCCTGTCCGGCGCGCAGCCCGAGTCGACGTTCCGGGACTACCTCGACGACGCCGTCGCGGCGGCGGAGTAGGCCATGGAGATCGGCCTCCTCGGCGCGTTCCTCGGCGGCGTGCTGACCCTGCTCAGCCCGTGTTCGGCGATGCTGCTGCCGGCGTTCTTCTCCTACGCGTTCACCAACCCGCGGGACCTGCTCGCCCGCACCGGCGTGTTCTACCTCGGGCTCATCACCACCCTGGTCCCGCTCGGCGTCCTCGCCGGAACACTGGGCGCGTTCGTGTCCCAGCACCGGTTCACGTTCGTCACCGTGGCGTCGGTGATCGTGATCATCCTGGGCGCGCTGATGCTGCTGAACGTGCGGATCCCGTTCCTGCGGGCCGGCGCGGGTTCCGAGGGCACCTCCGTGACGGCCGTGTACGCGCTCGGCACCGTCTATGGCCTCGCGGGCGTCTGCGCCGGGCCCCTTCTCGGCGCGGTCCTCACCGTGGCCGCGGTGTCCGGGACCGCGCTGACCGGCGGGATCATCGTGTTGGTATTCGCCGCCGGCATGGCGCTGCCGCTGCTGGTCTTCGCGCTGCTGTGGGGCCGGTTCCCCGCGGTCAAGCGTCTCGTGCGTCCCCGCGAGGTGACCGTCGGACGCTGGAGCAACACCTGGACCGGCATCATCGGCGGCATCCTGACCATCGGGGTGGGCATCCTGCTCCTGGTCACCGCTGGCACCACCGACCTCACCGGCATCCTCGGCGCCTCCGACCAGGCCGCACTCGAGGGCGCGGTCCTAGAGGGGGCCGGCGGCGTCCCGGACTGGGTGGTCATCGCCGTCGCTGCGGCGATCGCGGCGATTGGCTGGCTCATCGTGCGCCGGCGTCGCGACCGGCGGCCACGGGGCCCAGAAATTCTCGGCCGCGCATCAGCGGCGATACGTCTCCGGAGGACTAATCTGGATCCATGAACACCGACTCCGTCGCACGCCATCGACCGTCCCGCCGGCGGACCGTCGCGCTCGTGGCCGCCGGAGCGACGGTGGCCCTTCTCGGCTCGGCCTGCGGGGCGCCGCTGCCCGAGCCGGTGCCGGGGCAGAGTCCGGCGGCCTACTCCGGGCTGGAGGTGACCGAGGACCGGATCGAGTACGCGATCGGCAAGGTCACGGACATCGTCGAGGAGGAGCTCGAGGCCTCCGACGTGCCCGGCGCCGCGGTGGCGGTGGTCCACGGCGGCGAGACGGTCCTGGCCGAGGGGTTCGGCGTCCGCAACACCTCTACAGGTGAGGAGGTCAATCCGGACACGGTGTTTCCCATGGCGTCGGTGTCCAAGCCGGTCAGTGCGACCGTCGTGGCGGCGGAGACGGCAGGCGGAGAGGTGGGCTGGTCGACCCCCGTCCGCGAGTACCTGCCGTGGTTCGCGTTGTCGGATCCGCAGGTGTCGGAGCAGGTCACCGTGGGTGATCTGTTCGCGCACCGCTCCGGCCTGCCCGACCACGCGGGGGACGATCTGGAGGACCTGGGTTACGAGCGGCCCGCGATCTTGCACGGCCTGCGCCACCTGCCGCTGGAGGAGTTCCGCACCTCGTACGCGTACACCAATTTCGGGCTCACCGCGGGCGCGGAGGCGGTGGCGCAGTCCGCGGACATGCCGTGGGCGGAGCTGGCCCGCGAGCGCATCTTCGACCCGCTCGGCATGGCGGACACCTCGTACACCTATGACGAGCTGACCGAGCGGAACAATCGGGCGGTGGGCCACGTCCGCTCCCCCGACGCCGCGGAGGGTGCGTCCGATGACGAGTCCGTGGCGTGGACCCCGGCCGATCCCGCGCGCGACCCGGACCCCCAGGCCCCCGCGGGCGGTCTGAGTTCCTCGGTCAACGACATGGCCCGGTGGATGACGATGGTGCTCGCCGACGGCGCGGGTCCCGGCGGCGAGCAGGTCGTCCCCGCCGACGCCTTGCGGGAGGCGTTGACGCCGCAGGTGGTCTCGTCGCCGCCGCACTCGAGCGAGGATCGTGCCGGCAGCTACGGCTACGGTTTCAACATCGGCACCACGTCGTCCGGGCGCGTCGAGTGGAGCCATTCGGGCGCGTTCACGCGGGGCGCGTCCACGGCGATTCTCATGCTGCCCGCGCTCGACCTGGGAATCGTCACCCTCACCAACGCCGCGCCGGTCGGGGTGCCGGAGACCATCAACGCCCGCTTCGCCGACTACGCCCAGTACGGCGATCCGTCGCTGCCGTGGCGCGAGCTGTACGGCGAGGCGATCGGCCCGCTCAGCGATCCGGTGGGCGATCTGGTGTTCGATCAGCCGCCCGCGGATCCCGAGCCCGCCCCGCCCGTCGAGGACCTGCTGGGCGTCTACCGCAACGACTACTTCGGCGAGATCGAGATCCGCGAGGTGTCACCGCAGGACGGCGACGACTCCGGTGGCGAGGGTTCCGGCGGCGAGAACCAAAATCAAGATCAAAACCAAGAGGACGATGACGACAACCCCGCAGGCACCCGCCGCACCCTGGCGCTCGCGGTGGGCCCCGGCCCGGAACTCTGGCCGCTCGTGCACTGGGACGGACCGGTCTACGCGGTGAGCCCGGAGGGCGAGAACTGGCCGGCAGGCTCGCGCGGCAGCGTGACCTTCGAGGGCGATGAGGTGACGGTCAGCCTCCTCGACGAGGCCGGCGAGGGCACCTTCACCCGGGTGGAAGACTGACAGCGGTCGGTCCGGGATCTACGACCGGGCCCGCCTGAACTCGCTCGGGCCGGCGCGGCTTCTCGCTGCGCGGGCATAAAGGATCGGGCCGGCGCAGCCCCCTCGCTGCGCTGGCCCGATCGGTGGAAGTGACGTCAGCTGCGTGACAGCGACAGCTTCCGCGCGCGCTTCTTGCCGCGTTTGGCGTCGGCGTCCGGGGTGGTGAGGAACGTGGCCAGCCAGGTCATCCGTGGGTCGGCGTCTACGAGGAAGGCCTTGAAGGCGAGCGTGAGCGGCACCGCGAGGATCGCTCCGAGCGGGCCCGCGATGGCCGCCCAGAACACCAGGGACAGGAACGTCACCGTGGGGGTCAGGCCCACCGCGTCGCCGGTGAACTTGGGCTGGATGAAACTCTGCATGACCAGGTTGATCGCGCTGTAGACCACCACCACCCAGATGAAGCTGCCGAGGCCTCCGGTGAGGAGGGCGAACAGCGCCGGCGGCACGAGGCCCAGGACGAAGCCGATGTTGGGGATGTAGTTGGTGACGAACGCCAGCACACCCCACACCAGGGCGAGCGGTACGCCGAGGATCCACAGGGCGACCACGTCCATGAGGGCCACGATCAGACCGAACACTGTGGCCACGATCCAGTAGGACTTGAGTCCGTCGCCGAACGATTCCAGGGAATCGGCGAGGCGGGGCCGCAGTCGGGCGATGGTGGCGCGGCGGCGGGAAATCCCGGGGATGTCAAAGACGAGGAAGGTCAGCGCGATCACCAGGATGGTGAGCTGGCCGCCTGCCGAGGACACCTGGCCGGCAACGTTCTGTACCGCACCGATGACGGTCGTCGGCGAGATCCCCTGGAGCGCCTCGGCGACCTGGTCCTGTTTGAGTCCGAACTGGCCGAGGAACTCGATGGACTGCTGGTACAGCTCGTAGAACTTGTCCTGGTATTGCGGGATCTCCTCCGCGGCGATCCACAGCGCCCAGACGAGCATGCCGACCAATGCGATGAGCAGCAGGTACAGCACAAGCAGCACGATGATCATCGCGCTCCACCGCGGGAGCCCCTTGCGCTCGAGCAGCGACTGAAGTGGCTGCGCGGCGATGACGAGGTTGAGTGCGAGGAACGCCGGCATCACCATGTGCGCGTGCTCGGAGATTCCCCACAGCACGATGAAAGCTGCGGCCAGCGACACCACCGTGACGGCGGCGATGCCCCAGCCCTTGGACTCCTCGTGCGGGGCCTGCACATCCGTGTGCCCGGCGTTATCCGACTTCGCGGCTTCGGCCTCTTCTGTGGCGACGGGCGCCGTCCCCTCAGCCTCGTCCTCCTTGGCTTGCCCCTGCGATGCAGTCGACGTGGACTTCGGCTCCCGACCAGATGTTTCTGACACTCGTCCTCCTCGACCCGGCACTTCGAATCCCAACGTGGAACGACACTACGCGGTGAGTAGTCACATCGGACTGTGGCGATCACCTCGCCTCAGGCTTTGATCGGCTTACGGTTTATTCTGCGGTACGCGACGAGCCCCCGCTGCCGATGTTTCGGCAGCGGGGGCGTCACGCATATCGATCGGGCCGGAGTCCGACCCGACTACGTTGCCTGCTTAGTTCAGGCGTCGGCGAGAGCCGATCGGATGGCGGCAACGTCGACAGAGTCGAAGTCCGTGGGATTCCAGGTGGGATTGCGGTCCTTGTCGATCACCACGGCGCGGACGCCCTCGACGAAGTCCGGACGGGCGGTGATCCACCCGCCGAGCGAGAGCTCATTGTCCAGGCACTCGCGCAGGTCGGCGGCCTTCGCGCCAGCACGCAGCAGCTCGATGGTCGCGATGACCGAGGTCGGGCAGTGCGAGCGGAACATCTCCAGCGTCGCGGTCGCCCACTCATCCGGCTCGCCGGCCTCAAGGGCGGCGACCATATCCTGCGCGGTGTCGCGGGAGAAGACGTCCACGATGCGGTCGATGTTCGCCTCCACGACGGACTCCCCTGCCTCGGACTTATCGCGGCCGAAACGCTCGAGCGCCGAGTCGAGCCCGTCGGCACCGATCGCGGCGATGAAGGCCTCCTGGTCGTCGTTGTCGATCAGGTGGGTTCCGAGACCGGTGTAGAGCGCGTCGGCGGAGTTCATCCGCACGCCCGTCGTGCCGAGGAAGATCGCGACGGCAAGTCCACGCTCGCCGCCGCCGCACAGGCGGGGCAGGAAGTGGCTGGCGCCGACGTCCGGGATGAAACCGATCGCGGTCTCGGGCATGGCCATCATGACCTTCTTGGTCACCACGCGGTGCGAACCGTTGATGGAGATGCCCAGTCCGCCGCCCATCGCGACACCGTGAATCACGGCAACGGTCGGGACGCGATGCGTGTGGTACGCCAGATCCATCTCGTACTCTTCGGAGAAGAAGGTCCGGTTGGTCTGATGGTCGCCGGCCGCAGCGGCGTCGCGCAGTGCGCGGATGTCGCCGCCGGCACAGAATGCCTTCTCGGACGTGCTCGAGGTGACGACGACTTCCACACCGCTGTCCTCGGAGGCCTCGTTCAGAGCCGTGTGCAGTGCCTGGCACATGGGCAGGTCCAGCGAGTTCAGGGCCTTGGGGCGGTCCAGGACTATGTGCTGCATCCGGCCTTCGCGCCGGGAGATGACGAATTCGCTCATGGCCCCAGTCTGTCAGGGCAGCCGCGCAGCGGCACCCGCATACTAGGAATTCCTACCTAGTGGGTGTGCCGTGGCCTCATGTCCGCGATACGCCACTACGCCCGCGCGTGAGCCACGCCGGGCAGCTCAACGAGAAGCGGGTTCTGCACGCGCCTACTCGGACGATGCGTGCAGAACCCACTCCGCGATGAAAGGTGGCCCGGCGGGGTGGTCGGGGACCGGCGCGGTCGGCGAGGTCGGCGAGGCCTGGCGGGGCGTTCGGGCTAGTCGTCGAGCAGCTTCGACGCCACGTCGGGGACGTACTTGAACTCCTCGCGGGGCGGGCGCTCGTAGTGCGGGCCCTCGGGACGCTCGGGGATATCGAGCTTCGGCGGATCGAGCTTCTCCCACGGGATCGTCGACAGCAGGTGCGAGATCACATTGATGCGGGAGCGCTTCTTGTCCTCCGACTCGACCGTGTACCAGGGCGCCTCCGGGATGTCGGTGTGGACGAACATCTCGTCCTTGGCCCGGCTGTACTCCTCCCAGCGCGTGATGGACTCCAGGTCCATGGGCGAGAGCTTCCAGCGACGCATCGGATCGTTGTGCCGGTCGCGGAACCGGCGCTCCTGCTCCTCGTCGGAGACGGAGAACCAGTACTTGCGCAGCATGATCCCGTCCTCGACCAGCAGTCGCTCGAAGATCGGGGCCTGGTGCAGGAACCGGCGGTACTCGTCGGTGGTGCAAAAACCCATCACCCGCTCGACGCCAGCGCGGTTGTACCAGGACCGGTCGAAGATCACGATCTCGCCGGCGGCCGGCATGTGCTCGATGTAGCGCTGGAAATACCACTGCGTCTTTTGCACCTCAGTGGGCACGGGCAGTGCCACGACGCGGGCGTGCCGCGGGTTGAGGTACTGGGTGATCCGCTTGATCGCCGACCCCTTGCCGGCGGCGTCGCGCCCCTCGAACACCACCACGAGCCGGTTGCCGGTGGCCTTGAGCCAGGCCTGCAACTCCACGAGCTCGGCCTGCAGCCGCTCGAGCTCCTTCTCGTACTCCTTCTTGGGGAGCTTCTCCAGACCGCTCGGCAGCAGGTCCTTCTTCTTGCCGCCGTTCTTCTTGGAGCCGCCGTTCTTTTTGCCGTTGCCCTTCGACGCCGACTTCGAGCTCGAGCTCGAGTCCTTCTTGGCGTCGCTCTTCTTCGAGTCGCCATTCTTCGTGGCGTCAGCTTTGGTGGCCTTGTCGTCCTTTTTGCCGCTCATGGCGTTGATCGTACGGCGGCAGAACCCGCACACCCGACAGCTGGAGAAACTTGGCGCTCAATCGGGCGAACCGGTCCGCCCAACGACAACGAGAATGGCAGACCCGGAACCGGGCGAATTCTCCCGCGAGATCCGGGATCACCTGGTCCAGGAAGCGAGGAACGGTGTGGCGGGAAGGAGCTCTCGCGCCCCGGCTCGCGGAGGCTGGTGCCGACGTCGTCGTCGTCGAACCGGAAAGGGACCAGAACCAGGCACGGGGACGGGACCAGCCACGATGGACCGGAATGGCGGTGGCCATCCGGCCGTGGCGCCACACCCCGCGCGGCGGATCACCGATACTGGTCGGGTGAGGTCACGCGACACCATCCTGGCGGCCACCCGCGCCGTGATCGGGGACGCCGGGTTCGAGGGCGTCTCGATTGCGGCCGTCGCCAAGCGCGCCGGGGTGAGCCGTCAGACCGTGTACTCGATCTTCGGCACGCGCGAGGACCTAGTCTCGCAGGCCGTCACCGACCGGCTCGCCGGCGTCGGCGGCGCGTTCACCGACCTCGTGGCCGCGGTCGACTCGCCGCTGGAGCTGTTCGTCGAGATGACGGTCCGGGCTCGCGCGCTGATTCTCGGCGACCCCACGCTGCGCACGCTCACGCTCTCCGGCTCGTCCAACCCGATCTTCGATCCCGGCGCCGCCGACCGCGCCCGCGAGTTCACCAGACGCCTGCTCGCGCCCGTCGCCGACCGCTTCCCCGAGCTGGCGGGGCAGGTCGACATGCTGGCCGAACTCGCGATCCACGTCGGCTGGTCCGTGCTCTGCCTCGACCCGCCGGAGACCATGTCCGACGACGAGCTCCGTACATTTGTAGAGACATGGATGGCGCCGGTCCTGGAGTCGCTGGCGCGATGACCACGACACCGTCCTCGACCGCCGGCGCGCCCGCCGCGTCCGACCCCGTGCTAGTCCTGTGGGACCTCGACCTCACCCTGCTGGACCCCGCCGGCTTCGGCACGCGAATGATCACCCCGGTCCTCGCCGCGCGCGTGGGCCGCGCGCCCGAGATGGGTGCCTCGTTCGCCGGGCGGACCGACCGCGCGATCCTCACCGATCTGCTCGTGCGCAACGGGCTGATAGCCGAAGACCCCAAGACCGACAACCCCCAGCCCGACAACCCCACGCCCGAAAGCCCCAAAACCCAAAACCCCGGGGACGACGACAACGCCCGCAGCGACATCGTCAGCGTGGTCATGGACGAGGTGGCGGATCGGTGCGAGCGCCATGCCGACGATCTGATCGCCGCAGGCGGTGGCCCGCTCCCCGGTTCCCATGACGCCGTTCGGGCGCTGGCCGCTGATCCGCGGGTGCACCAGGGCATCGTCACCGGCAACATGCGGCGGACCGCGCTACTAAAGCTCCGGGTCTGCGGTTTTGACGGCCTGCCCGATCCTTCGCTTGGGGCATTCGGCGATCATCGCAGCGACCGCGCCCACCTGGTTCTCGATGCGGTCGCCGCCGCCCGGTCCCGCGGGATCGACGTCACGCCCGCGCGGGCCGTGGTGGTGGGCGACCACGTGCACGACGTCCGCGGCGCGCTCGATGCGGGCGCCCGCTGCATAGCGGTGGCCACCGGCCGGGTCTCGGCCGACGAGTTGGCCGCGGCCGGAGCGCATGTGGTGCTGCCGGACCTCACCGATCCGGACGCCCTCATCGCCGCCCTCGCGACGCCATGAATTCGCGCTGAATTCACCAATTCCGACTTGCCACTTTCCAGGTGACAAAGCTGAACAATTGCCCAAATTCGAATTGTGAAATTACTTTTCGCATTCGTGCGCGACGGCAACTCCCTCGTCGTTAACATCCCCACCAAGGAGAGTCGGAGGCGTAGTTTTCCGTATTCTCTGCTTCGCTCATCCCCCGCATTCAAGGGATGCGAAGAGCCCCTCAGCAATTCACGACCACAGGAGCACCATGCGCTACACCAGCGGCAATTACGAGGCGTTCGCGCGGCCGAGGAAGCCCGACGGGGTGGACTCCAAGCGGGCCTGGTTCGTCGGATCCGGGCTCGCAGCCCTCGCCGGCGCGGCATTCCTCATCCGGGACGGTCAGATGGATGGATCCCGGATCACGATCTTCGAGCAGCAGGACCTTCCCGGTGGCGCCCTCGACGGCCTCGACGTGCCTGACAAGGGATTTGTCATCCGCGGCGGCCGTGAGATGGAGAGCAACTTCGAATGCCTCTGGGACCTGTTCCGCTCGATCCCCTCCCTCGAGGAGGAAAACGCCTCCGTCCTCGACGAGTTCTTCTGGCTCAACCGCGACGACCCGAACTACACCCTGCGCCGGACGACCAAGAACCAGGGCGAGGACGGCGGCACCAATTTCAAGTTCGACCTCAGCCAGAAGGCGCAGCAGGAAATCTCGAATATCTTCACCGCGACACCAGAAGAGATGGAAGACAAGCGAATCGACGAGGTTTTCACGCGGGAATTCCTCGACAGCAATTTCTGGCTCTATTGGCGGACGATGTTCGCTTTTGAAGAGTGGCATTCCGCGCTGGAAATGAAGTTGTACCTTCACCGCTTCATTCACCAGATCCAGGGGCTCCCGGATTTCTCGACCCTCAAATTCACCAGGTTCAATCAGTTCGAGTCGCTCGTCATGCCGCTCGTGACGTGGCTCAACGACCAAGGGGTCAACTTCCGCTACAGCACTGTGGTCACCGATGTTGACTTCATGATCGAGCAGGACGAAGTGCGCAAGCAGGCGTCCAAGATCCACATCGTCGAGAAGGGCGAGGAGAAGCAGATCGACCTCACCGAGGACGACCTGCTGTTCATGACCATCGGATCCCTCACCGAGAACTCGAACGACGGCGATCACCACACTCCCGCGAAGCTCAACACCGGCCCGGCCCCGGCATGGGAGCTGTGGCGCACGATTGCCGGCAAGGATCCGTCCTTCGGCAACCCCGACGTGTTCGGCTCCCACATCCCCAAGACCAAGTGGGAATCGGCCACCGCCACGACGCTCGACCACCGCATTCCGGAGTACATCCAGAAGATCTCCAAGCGCGACCCGTTCAGCGGCAAGGTCGTCACCGGCGGCATCGTCACGGTGATGGACTCGAACTGGCTGATGTCCTGGACCGTCAACCGCCAGCCGCACTTCAAGAAGCAGCCCAAGGACCAGATCGTCGCCTGGATCTACGGGCTCTTCCCCGAGGCCGAGGGCAACTACGTCAAGAAGCCGATGCAGGACTGCACCGGAGAGGAGATCACCAAGGAGTGGCTCTTCCACATGGGCGTCCCCGTCGAGGAGATCGACGAGATGGCCGCGACCGGCGCCAAGACCGTGCCGGTGATGATGCCGTACGTGACGGCGTTCTTCATGCCCCGCAAGCACAGTGACCGGCCCGCCGTGGTGCCCGAAGGCGCCACGAACTTCGCGTTCATCGGCCAGTTCGCCCAATCGGCCGAGCGGGACTGCATCTTCACCACCGAGTATTCGGTCCGCACCCCGATGGAGGCGGTGTACACCCTCCTCGACATCGAACGCGGCGTCCCGGAGGTCTTCAACTCCACCTACGACGTGCGGGCTCTGTTCCATGCGGTCAATCGCATGCGCGACGGCGAGCCGTTCAAGATCCCCGGCGGCCCGCTCGCCCGGAAGTTCGCCCATCACCACATCGAGAACAACGTGGTCGGCAACCTTCTCGAGCACTACGGGATGATCGAGTAAGCCCCAACCACCCCACCGGCGTGCGCGCTACCCGCAACCGATGCGAGTGGCGCGCACAGCCGTCTCTGCCCGCCATGACAGGCGCGGGCATCGACGGCCGGGCCCGGTACGCCGCCCGGGTCGCTCTCACCCGGCGGATGGTCGTCATCACGGCGGACATGGTCGTGGCCACGTCGGCGAATCGCCGTCGCCACCGCAGCAGCTACGACCATCCCGCGGCCAGCGCCGCACACCACACAAATCTTCCCTTGTCCAGCCTCACTGCGCCGATGTGGATAACCAAAACCGCCATCCACAGATGGCCCGACCCCTATTCCCACCAGCGCACAGACCAGCGACGATCAGCTCGTGCGCAAACACAACCTCGACCTGCCGGCTCCGTTCATCGGCAGCAACTCCATCAACACGAGGGAGCTCACGAGCCATCAGCTCCGCACCCGACATAGCCGTCTCTTCCCGGACGTCTACTCAGACGTATCCCTGAACGCCGATCCCCACGTTCTGGTCCACGCCGCCGGCCTGTGGGCGCCGACGGGCGGGGTCCTCGCCGGGTCCGCCGCGGCATTGCTTCACAGTGAGCGTTGGTTCGCGGCCGAAGATGTCACCCGCGCCATCGACCTCTACGTTCCGGGTACACCTCGAACACCACCGGGAATCCGGCTACGTCGGATCAGGACGCCACTGCCCCGTGAACAGCTCACGCCGTTTGGTCAGATCACCGCCACGTCGCCGGCGCGAACAGCGATTGACGTGGCCAGGTGGGAGGACGACGACGACACCGCGATCGCCAAGATCGACGCAGTATGCAATCGCACGAGAACGCCGATCCGTCACGTTGCCAGGGTGGCCGCAGATCTCCGCGGGGTGAACGGACTCCCCCGTGTCAGAGCGCTGCTTAGGTCCTGCGACGAGCGTGCGGACTCACCGCCGGAGACCCGACTGAGACTGCTTCTGTGCCGCTCTGAACTCCCGGATCCCATCCCTCAGCTGGAGATCCGAAACGAATACGGCGCGAAGGTGGCGACAGCTGATCTCGGCTACGAGGTCGAGAAAGTTGCTCTTTTCTACGACAGCGAACTTCACCGACGCAGAGAGGTATGGGAGTTCGACGCGTGGGCGAACGCCGAACTCGCCGAACTGGGGTGGCAGCACCTTCGAATCACAGCGCAGATGATGCGAAATCCGCCCGGCTTGTTGCGGAAGATCGCCTCGACTCTCGAGCGCGGACGTATCTGAGCGCGCCTCGCGGCAAGCGAGGCTAGCCGGTTCGAGGGCTAGCCCCGCCTGCACCCGCCTGCACCCGCCTGTCTACGGTTATCTACGGCTAGCTATGGCTGGCTACGGCTGATGGTCGTCACCACTGCGGCCACAGCGGCGTGTTGGCTCGGTCATGACGACCATGTCCGCAGGGAATACGACCATCGCAAGGTCGCAGGGGCAGGGGCGGGGGCGGGGCAGGGGCGGAGTGTGGGCGGCGGCAGGCGCGGGTCAGCCCTCGAGCTGCTCCCCGATCTCCATCCACCGCTCCTCGAGCTGCTCCTTCTCCGCCACGACCTCCTTGAGCTTGCTGTCCAGGTCGGCCAGCTTCTCGGTGTCCAGGGCCTCCCCCGCGGCCGCGGCGAGGTCGGCGTGGAGCTTGTCCTCGCGCTGCGAGAGCTTGCCGATCTGCCGCTCGAGCTTGTTCAGCTCCTTCTGCAACTCGCGCTGCTCTCCGGAGCTGAGGGACGGTGCGGAGGCGGCGGGTGCCGGAGCAGACACGCCTGCGCTCGCGTCGGTGCCAGCACCGCCCGCGCTGGCTTCGGCGGACGACCGCAGAACCTTGCCCGAATCGCCCGCAGCGCCGGCGGCGCGGCGACGCTCGAGGTACTCGTCGATCCCGCGCGGCAGGTTGGTGAGCCCGCCGTCGCCGAACAGGGCCCACACCGAGTCACAGATCCGCTCGATCAGGTAGCGGTCGTGCGAGATCACGACCATCGTGCCGGGCCAGCCGTCGAGCAGGTCCTCCAGCTGACGCAGGGTGTCGATGTCGAGGTCGTTGGTGGGCTCATCCAGCAGCAGCACGTTGGGCTCGGCCATGAGCACGCGCGTGAGCTGCAGGCGTCGGCGTTCGCCACCGGACAGGTCACCGACGGGCGTGCGCTGCCGGGCCGGTGCGAAGCCGAGTCGCTCGGCCAGCTGGGAGGCGGACAGCTCGTCGTCGCCGAAGGACACGCGCGTGGCGACGTCCTCGATCGCCTCGATCACCCGCTGGTCCACCGGCAGATCGTCGAGTTCCTGCCGCAGCCAGCCGATCCGGACGGTCTTGCCCTCCTTGCGCCGCCCCTGCGCGAGCGATGCCTCGCCGGCGAGCGCGCGCAACAGGGTGGTCTTGCCGGAGCCGTTGACGCCGACCAGCCCGATCCGCTCGCCGGGTGCCAGCCGCCAGGTGAGATCGTCGACCAGCACGCGGCCGTCGGGGGCCTCGAGCGTCGCGTCCTCGAGCTCGACCACCACCTTGCCCAGCCGCCGGGCGGCGAAACTCGTCAGCTGTAGAGAGTCGCGGGGCGGCGGAACGTCCTTGATGAGCGCCTCGGCCGCCTCGATGCGGTACCGCGGCTTGGAGGTCCGGGCGGGTGCGCCGCGCCGCAGCCAGGCGAGTTCCTTGCGGGCGAGGTTCTGCCGCCGCGATTCGGTGGCCGCCGCCTGGCGGTCCCGCTCGGCGCGCGCGAAGACCCAGTCGTTGTAGCCACCCTCGTACTGCTCGACGCGGCCGTCCACGACCTCCCAGGTGCGAGTGGCCACCGTGTCGAGGAACCACCGGTCGTGTGTGACGACGACGAGGGCCGACGATCGCCGGACCAGGTGATCGGCCAACCACTGGACGCCCTCCACGTCGAGATGGTTGGTGGGCTCGTCGAGCACCAGGAGATCCAGTTCCTGCACGAGTGCCGCGGCCAGTGAGACCCGGCGCCGCTCGCCACCGGACAGGTCGGACACGGGGGTGTCCAGGCCCAGGTCGTGGATGCCGATCCCGTCGAGAACCGCCCGGACGCGGGAGTCGCCGGCCCACTCGTGCGTGGCCAGGCCCAGCCCGCCGACCACGGCCTCGCCCACGGTGTCCGCGGCGAGTTCGGTGCGCTGGGTGACCACCGCCATCCGCAGGTCGCCCACCCGGGAGACGCGCCCCGAATCGGGTTCGGCGATGCCGGTGAGGATCTCCAGCAGGGTGGTCTTACCGCCGCCGTTGAGGCCGACCACACCGATGCGGTCGCCGGCGTTGACGCCCAGGGAGACGTTGTCGAGCACCTGGCGGATGCCGAAGGAGATCGATCCCTGCTCGATGTTGATGAGGTTGGTGGGGGCCATTTCCTACTTTCCTGTGAGGGTGCCGCGGGGGCCGTCGATGATCTGGGCGCCACCGACGGGGCCGCTGGTGATGCGGACCTCACGCGCGACGCCCGACTCGCTGATCTCGGCGGCGACGGAGATCGCGTGCTCACGGTCGGAGCAGAAGAACAGGCAGGTGGGTCCGGAGCCGGAGACCATCCCCTGCAGGGCGCCGGCCTCCCGACCTGCGCGCAGAGTGCGACGGAGTGCGGGCATGAGGGACAGCGCGGCGGGCTCCATGTCGTTGGCCAGCAGGCCCGCCACCTCAGCAGGGTCCAGCGACGCCAGGGCCTGCACCAATGGTTCGGTGCCGCGCACCCGCGCCGTCACCAGGACATGATCCGGGTCGCCTGAGTTCTCGGCGCGCAACCGGTCGAGCTCGGCAAACACGACAGGCGTAGAGAGTCCGCCGTCGGCCAGCGCCACCACGACGTGCTGCGGGGTGCGCGCGTGCAGCAGGGTCGCGAGCTCCTCACCCCGGCCCGTGCCGACCGCGGTGCCACCGCGGACACAGAAGGGAACGTCGCTGCCCAGCTGCGCCCCACGCTCCTCCAGAGCCGCGCGCGAGAGGCCCAACCCGAGGAGACGGTTGGCCGCCACCAGTGCCGCCGCGGCATCGGCACTGCCGCCGGCCATCCCGCCGGCCACGGGGACGCCTTTTCGTATCTGGATGGCGAACCGGGCATCCGAGCTCGCCTCGTCCCGGAGCAATTCGACCGCCCGGGCCGCGAGATTGGTCCGGTCCGTCGGAACCTGGTCGGAGCCGGGCCCGGACACGGTGATCGAAATGTCGTCGTCGTCGGGACCGATGGCTCCGCCCTGCGCACCATAGTCGGGGGCCGGGTCGGGTTCGGGCCCGGCGAATCCCACGGTGACCTCCTCCCACAGGTCCACGGCGCGGTACACGGTGCGCACGTCGTGGAAACCATCGGGGCGCAGGTCACCGACGCCGAGCAGGAGGTTGATCTTGGCGGGGGCGACGGCCGTCACGGCGCGCGCACCGGCCGGCACAGTTGCGTCGCGGGGCATGCCGACCAGCCTACGGCGACGGCCCGGGCTCCGCGTATGCGGCGGTCGCGCGGGGCGGAGGCGGGCCCGATCAGCTCCGATCAGCTCGGCTCAGCTGTTGGCCCCCTCAGCCCTGCGCCCGGGCCGCCGCCCACTCGGCCACGCGGCGGGCACACTCGTCGGGGTTGCGCATCCTCGTCGGCCCCCACTGGATGCGCGCCTTCAGGCGAAGTGGGCCGCCATCAGCACGCCACCGAGCGCGACCCCGGCCACCCAGACCGTGGAGAGTCCCGCCAGAACAAACGGTCGCGGACCGACCCGACGCAGCAAGGACACCCGCACTCCCGTCCCCAGGGCGAACATGGCGGCGGTGAGCAGCAACGACTGCGCAAAACCCGCGGCGTCGAGGACAACCGGCGCGACGAGCCCGGTGGAACGTAGGGCCACGAATGCCAGGAAGGCGACGATGAACAGTGGCACCAGCGGCGGCCGTCGCACCCCGGCCTCGTCGGACTCGAGCCTGCGCCGCCGCAACCCGAGGACCGTGACGACCGGGGCCAGCATGAGCACCCGGGCCAGCTTGACCACGACGGCCACGGCCAGCGCGGAGCCGCCGATCGCCCCGCCTGCGGCCACCACCTGCGCCACCTCCTGCACCGAGGCACCGGCCCACGCACCCGCCTGGTCATCGGACAGGCCCATCGCCGATGCCAGCAGTGGAACGGCCGGGATCATGAGCGTGCCGAAGATCGCGACCAGAGTGACGGCCGTGACCACTTCCTCCTCGTCGGCCTCGACCACGCCGTTGACCGCCGCCACCGCCGCCGCCCCGCAGACGGAGAAGCCGCACGAGATGAGCACCCGTTGCGTCCACCCCAGACCGAGCAGTCCGCCGACGTACATCGTTCCGGCTATGCCGAGCAGGACCACAGCCACGACCACGGCGATGACCTGCCAGCCCAGGCCCAGGATGTCACCCAGCACCAGCTTGAGCCCGAGCAGGGCGATGCCCGCTCGCAGCAGCGTCGTGGAAGCTACGGAAATGCCGGGCCGCCCACCGTCCGGGATCGCACCGAGATTGGCCAGGACGGCCCCCAACACCATGGCCACCAACAGCGGACTCACCGCGGGCAGCACGCGGCCCACGGCGAGTGCGCCAATGGTGCCGACCGCGCACAGTGCGAGCCCGGGTAAGGCGCCCCGGGCGACGTGGCGACGGTTGGAATCAAGTCGAGCGGTCATGCGTCCAGCTTCGTCGGGCTGGTGCGTGGCCGGTAGCCACCAAGATCGCATCAGCTCATATCAAATCCATATGCACCTCGCTTCCGGCATATGATTTCGGCATGTCCCGTTGGTGGCCCGACCTCGTCGTCCTGGAACTCCTCACCGGAGTCGATGACCATGGCAGCCTGAGCGCGGCCGCCCGCGCCGCGGGCGTTGCCCAGCCCAACGCGAGCCGGATGGTCAAGGATCTCGAGCGCAGGGTCGGGACCCCGCTGCTCGTACGTCGGCCCGCAGGGGCCACGCTCACCCCGCACGGGCGGATACTCGCGCATTGGGCGCGCACGGTCCTCAGTGATGCGACCCGGTTTCTCGAGGTGGCCGAGGGACTCAGCGGTGAACGGGCGACCGACCTCACCGTGAGCGCGAGCATGACCGTCGCCGAGCACCTCTTGCCACGATGGCTCGCCCGCTTTCGCGAGCAGAACCCCGAGGTCGGTCTCCATCTCAACGTCCGCAACTCCGCGCTCGTGTTCGAGGACGTCTCCCGGGGCGCATGCGGGGTGGGATTCGTCGAGTCGCCCTCCGTGCCCGCCGGGCTACACAGCGAGACCGTCGCCACGGATCGACTGGTGGTGGTCGTCCCACCGGGGCACCCGTGGTCACGCCGGAGGTCCCGGCTGACGGTCGCAGAGCTCGCCGACACCGCACTGATCGTTCGTGAACCCGGATCGGGTACCCGTGTCACGCTGGACCAGGCGCTGCAGGAGTACGAGCGCCCCGCGCCGCTGCTGGAGCTGGGCAGTGCGGCCGCCGTCCGCACCAGTGTGCTCGGGGGTGCGGGCCCGGCCGTGATGAGCTCGCTCGCCGTCTCCGACGAGGTGAATTCCGGCCGGGTACGCGAGATCGAGGTCGAGGGACTGGAGCTACATCGTCAGCTTCGCGCGGTGTGGCGTCCGCCTCGACAGCTCTCCCCTCCGGCCGGTGACCTCGTGGTGCTCGCGCGGCGGGATAGACGCCCCGACAGAGCCGGCGACGAAACGACCCACGGCTGAGCCGTCAGGCAGACCGACCCAATCCAGCGCCCAACTATCCAGCACCGCTATCTACCCCGAGCCGCCGATCCCCAAGCGTTCCGCGGCCTCGGCGATCCGCACGAAGTCGGCGGTGGTGAGCTGCTCGCCGCGGGTGCGCGGGTCGACGTCGGCGGCGACCAGCGCCTCCTCGGCTCGGACTCCCGAGCCGGCCCACCCCGACAGCGCGGCCCGCAGGGTCTTGCGCCGCTGCGCGAACGCGGCGTCGGCGATCGCGAACACGCGGCGCCGGTGCTCGTCGCTCATGTCCCACGGCGGGTCGTCGTAGCGGTCGATCCGCACGAGCCCCGACTCGACGTTGGGCACGGGCCAGAAGACGTTGCGCCCCACCACGCCGGTGCGGCGGACGGTGCCGTAGAAGCCGGCCTTGACGCTGGGTACGCCGTAGACGCGGGAGCCGGGCGCGGCGGCCAGGCGGTCGGCCACCTCGAGCTGCACCATCACCAGCGCGGTGCGCAGGGTGGGCACCTCGGCCAGCAGGTGCAGCAGCACGGGAACGGAGACGTTGTAGGGCAGGTTGGCCACGAGCGCGGTCGGCAGGGGCTCGCCCAGATCCGAGGCGCGAACCGACAATGCATCGGCGCCCACCACGCTCAACGACCCGGCCAGCGAAGGTGCCCGCTCGGCAACGGTGCGGGGCAGCCGCTCGGCCAGTACCGGGTCGATCTCCACGGCCACGACGCTACCGGCGGCGTCCAGCAGAGGCAGGGTCAGCGAGCCGAGGCCGGGGCCCACCTCCACCACACGGTCGCCGCGCGCGACGCCGGAGGCCACGACGATCCGGCGCACGGTGTTGGGGTCGTGGACGAAGTTCTGCCCGAGGGTTTTGGTGGGTTTGATGCCCAGTTCCTCGGCCAGCGCGCGGATCTCGGGTGGACCTAAAGGTTCGGCCTGCCCGCGGAAGTGTTCAGAGATCCCGGACCCTTCCGGTTGGGATCCCGGATCGACGATGCTCAGCGGAGCCCCAGCCGCGCGGTGCAGGCGGGCCAGGCGCCCCAGCCCTGCGAGGCCAGGACCTTCTCGGCGATGGCGATCTGCTGTTCGCGGGTGGCCTGGGCTGCGGTGGGCGCGTACTGGCCGCCGCCGTGGCCGGTCCAGGTCTGCGGGTGGAACTGCAGGCCGCCGGAGAATCCGTTGCCGGTGTTGATGGACCAGTTTCCGCCGGACTCACACTGGGCGATGGCGTCCCAGGTGCTGCCCTGCGAGGACTGCGGGACGGCCGGTGCGGGCTTGGTGCCCACGCTCACGACGGCCGGCGTGGCCTCGGTGAGGACCGTCTCGGCGCCGCGCACGCGTTCGGTCTCGACGCCGTTGACGCGGGTGATCGTGTAGGTGACCTCACGCTCGCCGGGCACGGCCGGCTCCACCACGGTGCGCTCACCCTCGGTCGCCTCGGGGTTCTCGACGGTCTCCTCGGGCGCCTGGTAGGGCTCGACCACCGTCTCGTCCGCGGTGGCGATGCGGGTCACGGTGATCTGGGTGTCGGGGCCGACCGGCGTCTCGGGTGCGGGCTCGACGATGTCGGCCGGGCCGAGCTCCACGCCGAGTCGGTCGAGGAACTCGCCGACGGTGCCGCCGGGCGCGCTGAACGGGGTGTGCGGCCCGCCGTGGTCGGACAGCTGCACCTGGCGCGGGGTCACCACGGAGACGGTCGTGCCGTCCAGCGGAACCTCGGCGTCGATGCGGGGGGTGACGTAACTGCGGGGCGGGATGTCGCCGCGCTCGGAGATCAGGTCGGCGACGGTGGTGGCGGTGGTCCAGACCTCTTCGCTCTTCCCGTCGACCTCGACCGTGACGGGCCGCGCGCGCCGCAGGGTCACCGTGTCGCCGTCGTCGAGCGAGTCGCCGGGCGCGGTCACCACGTCGCGGTCGTCGACCGCGTAGCCGGCCTCCTCGAGCGCGGTGCGCACGTCGGATTTGAAGGTCACCAGCTCGACGGTGGAGCCGTCCACGTCGAGGGTGTACTGGGTGCGCTGGTCCATCGCGGCGACTCCGCCCACGACGAGGGTGGAGAGCATGCCGGCCACCGACCACCGCAGCAGCGAGGAGCGGGACTCGTGGAGCCGCTTGACGGGCCCGAGCAGTCCCGCGCCGCCGGGACGGCCGCCTGAGGCCGCGGGTGTATCGGTCCGTGCGTCGTCAACCACTGGTCAGTTCTCTCCTCGCCTACCGCGCGGGTCGCCCATTCCGGGCCCCCGCGTTTCATCACGGTAGCGTAACGAACAAGGTAGCCACGGGGCAACGCAGTACCCCTGAACTGCGACGACGACGAGGTCCCCTGATCACATTCCGTTACATTCGCCCCGTGTTTCACTCTGGTCACATAGCTCGCCGTGTCCCGAGAGCGGCGGACGAACCCGCGCCAGAGCCCGTTCAGAGGCCAGCCACAGCCAGTCGTCAGACCGTCAGCCCGAAGAGTCCCCGCGCGGTCTCCGCGACCTCGGCCACGAACTCCTCCGGCTCCTGCCCGCGCACCTCGGCGATCGCGCGGGCGGTGTAGCCGACCAGGCCCACCTCGTTGCGGGCGCCGCGGAACGGCTCGG
>DHCFI07803__coassemble_1229_pt1 | contig 33132 bp, 25 predicted proteins | sample DHCFI07803__metabat2_low_PE_029 | metagenome-assembled genome bin DHCFI07803 | reverse complement strand
CGATGGCGTCTCGCTCCCGCCGAAGTGCGCGCGAGACGCCATCCCGGGGTGCGGCTGTGTTTCTGCGTCCGACTGCCCGAGCGCGTGGAGCACGGAATCCATCTCGCGGCGCGTGGACGCGACGTCCTGCAGCCCGAACCAGGCACCTGTCTCCTCGGCGAGGGTGTTGAGGATGCGGAGATCGGGCATCGCATCGGTGCCGGTCAGTGCGGCGGCAAATGGTCGCGGGCGTCCCTCCCATGTCAGGAAGGTGCCGTCCTTCTCGGCCACGGGAGCAATCGGCAGGACCACGTCTGCGCGGTCGGTGACGTCACTGCGGCGCAGCTCGATGCTCACCACGAACCCGGCCGCCTCGATCGCCGCGAGTGCCGCCGCCGGGTCAGGCAGGTCCGCCACCTCGACACCCGCCACCAGCAGTGCATCCAGGTCACCGGCGCGCGCCGCGGCCAACTGCTCGGCGGTCGAACGGCCTGCAGCGGTGGGCAGGTCCTCACTGCGCCATGCCTCTGCGAGCGCGCGCCGGGCGCCGGCGTCGGTGACCGGTCGACCACCGGGCAGCAGCCCCGGAAGGCATCCGGCCTCGAGTGCGCCGCGTTCGCCGGCGCGCCGGGGAACCCAGGCCAGGCGGGCCCCGGTGGCATCGGCGAGCGCGGATGCCGCGGTCAGGCCACCGGGGATCGCGCCGAGGCGTTCGCCGACCATGATCACCGCTCCGGGCTGGCGCAGCAGTGTGGCGAGCACGTCGTGATCCGCATCGGCGGCCGCGAGTGCCTCGAGGACCTTCGGCTCTGTGCCGGGGGCGGTCGGCAGCAGGGTCGCGCTGGTCTTGCGCACGGCCGGGGAGGCGAACGGCGCAATCGCGAACACGGGCAGCCCGAGGTCACGCGCGGAACGCCGCAGCCGCAGGAAGACGATCGGCGATTCTTCCTCGGGGTCGAAGCCCACGAGCAGGACGACCGGGGCCGTCTCGAGGTCGGTGTACGTCACGCCGCCGTCGTCGGGAGTCCGGCCGACCACGCGCTTCGCGAGGAAGTCGGCCTCCTCGGCGCTGTGGTGCCGGGCCCGGAAGTCCACGTCGTTGGTGTGCAGGACAGTGCGCGCGAACTTGGCGTAGGCGTAGGCGTCCTCGCTGGTCAGCCTGCCGCCGGTCAGGACGCCGGTGCGTCCGCGGGCGGCGGCGAGCCCCTGGGCGGCCACGGCGATCGCGGTCGACCAGGGCGCGGGCACCAGGCCGCCGTCCTCGCCGCGGATCATCGGCGTGGTGATGCGGTCCCGCTCGGTGGCGTAGGTGAATGCCCAGCGGCCCTTGTCGCAGTTCCACTCCTCGTTGACCTCGTGATCGTTGCCCGCCATGCGACGCAGCACCCGGCCACGGCGGTGATCGGTGCGCTGGTCGCAGCCACTGGCGCAGTGCTCGCAGACGCTCGGGGAGGAGACCAGGTCGAACGGCCGGGCCCGGAAGCGGTAGGCCGCGCCGGTCAGTGCGCCGACCGGGCAGATCTGAACCGTGTTGCCGGAGAAGTAGGACTCGAATGCCTCGTCGCCGTAGACCCCCACCTGCTGCTGGGCGCCACGCTCGAACAGGTCGAGGAACGGGTCCCCGGCGATCTGTTCGGAGAAGCGGGTGCAGCGGGCGCACATCACGCAGCGTTCGCGGTCGAGCAGCAACTGCGACGACAGGGACAGTGGCTTGGGGAACGTGCGCTTGACCTCGGTGAACCGGGAGAGCGCATGCCCGCTGGACAGCGCCTGGTTCTGCAGCGGGCACTCGCCACCTTTGTCACAGACCGGGCAGTCGAGCGGGTGATTGATGAGCAGCAACTCCATCACGCCGCGCTGCGCCTTGTCCGCGACCTCGGAGGTGGCCTGGGTGCGCACGACCATGTCCGGGGTGACGGGGGTGGTGCAGGAGGTGACCGGTTTCGGGGCGCCCTCGACCTCGACGATGCACTGGCGGCACGCCCCCGCCGGCTCGAGCAGCGGGTGGTCGCAGAAGCGCGGGATCTCCACGCCCATCGTCTCGGCGGCCCGGATGATCAGCGTGCCCTTGGGGACCGAGACCTCGCGGCCGTCGATCGTCAGTGTGACCAGGTCTTCGGCGGGAGCCGGGCCGGGGGCGCCGGGGGCGCCGGAATCGGGCTTGGTCATCGGGCCACCTCCTGGCGATCGGCGAACACGGTGGAACGGCGGTGGTCGAACGGGCAGCCATCCGGGATGTGTGCCAAGTACTCGTCGCGGAACAGTCGAATCGACGACATGATCGGGGTGGCCGCGGCGTCGCCGAGGGCGCAGAACGATTTGCCGAAGACGTTGTCGGAGATGTCGAGCAGCCGCTCGATGTCGTCCTCGCTCGCGGTGCCGTCCTCGAGCCGCTGCATGATCTGCTTGAGCCAGTACGTGCCCTCGCGGCAGGGCGTGCATTTGCCGCAGGACTCGTGGGCGTAGAACTCCGACCACCGCAGGACGGCCCGCACGACGCAGGTGGTGTCGTCGAAGATCTGCAGGGCCTTGGTACCGAGCATCGTGCCCTCGGCGGCGCAGCCCTCGTAGTCGAGCGGCATGTCGAGGTGCGCGTCGGTCAGCAGCGGCGTCGACGACCCGCCGGGCGTCCAGAACTTGAGGGTGTGGCCCTCGCGGATCCCGCCGGCCAACTCCAGCAACTCGCGCAGGGTGATGCCCAGCGGTGCCTCGTATTGGCCGGGCCGCGCGACGTGCCCGGACAGCGAGTACAGGGTGAAGCCGGGCGATTTCTCCGAGCCCATCGACCGGAACCAGTCGGTCCCGTTCTGCAGGATCGCCGGCACGGAGGCGATCGACTCGACGTTGTTCACCACCGTGGGACAGGCGTAAAGGCCGGCGACGGCGGGGAACGGCGGCCGAAGTCTCGGCTGCCCGCGGCGACCCTCGAGCGAGTCCAAGAGCGCGGTCTCCTCGCCACAGATGTAGGCGCCGGCCCCGGCGTGGACCACCAGCTCGAGGTCGAATCCGCTGCCCTGGATGTTCTTGCCCAGGTATCCGGCTTCGTAGGCTTCCGCGACCGCGACCTGGAGGCGGCGCAGCACGGGCACCACCTCGCCGCGCAGGTAGATGAACGCGTGCGAGGCGCGGATCGCGTACGCGGCGATAATGACGCCCTCGATCAGCACATGCGGCGTCGCCATCATCAGCGGCATGTCCTTGCAGGTGCCGGGCTCGGACTCGTCGGCGTTGACCACCAGGTACTTGGGCTTGCTCTCCGGCGACCCGGGCGCGGGGGTCTCGCCGGGTTTCGCCTGCGGGATGAAGCTCCACTTGCGTCCCGTCGGGAATCCGGCGCCGCCGCGGCCACGCAGCCCCGCATCGAGGACCGTGGAGGTGACCGAGTCCGGGTCGGTGGCCAGAGCATTGCGCAGCCCGGTGTAGCCGTCGTGGGCGAGGTAGGACTCCAGCGTCCACGACTCGGGGGTGTCCCAGTAGCGGCTGAGGTACGGCGCGAGTGCCATGTCAGGCCTCCTCGTCCGGGTCGGAAGGGCTGGCGGCGACGTCGGACGCGGAGCCAGTGCCGGGGGCCTGAGGCGCCTGCATATCGTGTTCGCGGGCGACGCGCAGCCCGACCAGCGTCGCCTCACCGGGAGCGCCGTCGTTGGCGCCGGGCCGGGAGTCGGGGAACCCGGCGAGGATGCGGGAGGTCTCGCGGAACGTGCACAGCGGCGCGCCGCGCGTGGGCGTGACGGTCTCGCCGGCGCGCAGGTCGTCCACGACGCGCCGCGCTTTCTCGGGCGTCTGGTCATCGAAGAATTCCCAGTTCACCATCATCACCGGCGCGTAGTCGCAGGCCGCGTTGCACTCGATCCGCTCGAGGGTGACGCGCCCGTCGTCGGTGGTGCCGGGCCCGTCGAGGCCGAGGTGGTCGGCCAGGTCGGCGTAGATCTCGTCGCCGCCCATGACCGCGCACAGGGTGTTGGTGCACACGCCCACGAGGTAGTCGCCGGTGGGCGTGCGGCGGTACATCGAATAGAAGGTGGCCACGGCCATGACTTCGGCGGGGGAGAGGTCGACGACGACGGCGCAGAACTCGATACCCGCCGGGGTCAGGTACCCGTCTTCGGCCTGGACTAGATGCAGCAGGGGCAGGAGCGCGGATCGGGCCTGCGGATACTTGCCAACAATTTCTGTGGCATCGGCATGGAGGCGCTTGAGCACGTCGGTGGGGTATTCGCGGCGGGCGTCGGGCTGGAGGATTTCGCCGGGCTCGTCGGGCATGCGGCCGAACTGGAGGAACACCGGCTCGCCGCCGGGCCGTTCTGCACTTCTCATCGGTCCACCCCTCCCATCACGGGGTCGATGCTGGCCACGGCCGCGATCACGTCGGCGATCATCCCGCCCTCGCACATGGCGGCCACCGCCTGCAGGTTGGTGAACGAGGGATCCCGGTAATGGACGCGGTAGGGGCGGGTGCCGCCGTCGGAGACCATGTGCACACCCAGCTCACCGCGCGGCGATTCCACCGGGACGTACACCTGGCCCGGCGGGACCGAGAATCCCTCGGTGACCAGCTTGAAGTGGTGGATCAGCGCCTCCATGGAGCTGTCCATGATGTGGCGGATGTGCTCCTGAGAGTTGCCGAGTCCGTCCGGGCCCACCTTGAGCTTGGAGGGCCATGCGACCTTGGGGTCGTCGACCATCACCGGGCCGGGGGCGAGCCGGTCCAGGCACTGCTCGACGATCTTCAGCGACTCCTTCATCTCGTCGACGCGGACGAGGAACCGGTCGTAGCAGTCGCTGCCCGAGCCGGTGATGACGTCGAACTCGTAGGTCTCGTAGCCGCAATAAGGGTCGGAGCGGCGCACGTCATGCGGCAGTCCGGTCGCGCGCAGGACGGGGCCGGTCATGCCGAGGGCCATGCAGCCGGTCAGGTCGAGGTACGCGATGTCCTTGAGCCGCATCTTCCAGATGGGGTTCTCGCGCAGGAGCAACTCCATCTCCCGGATGCGTCCCGGCAGCACGTCGAGCAGGTTGCGGACCATCGGGACGGCCTCGTCTGGCAGGTCCTGCACCACCCCGCCGGGCCGGACGTAGGCGTGGTTCATCCGCAGGCCGGTGATCACCTCGAACACGTCGAGGATGAGCTCGCGGTCGCGGAAGCCGAACAGCATCGGCGTGGTGGCGCCGAGCTCCATGCCGGCCGTGGCGATCGCGACCAGGTGGGAGGAGATCCGGTTGAGCTCCATGAGCATCACCCGGATCACCGTCGCCCGCTCCGGCACCTGATCGGTGATCCCGAGCAATTTCTCCACGCCGAGGCAGAACGCGACCTCGTTGAAGAACGGCGACAGGTAGTCCATGCGGGTGACAAAGGTGACGCCCTGCGACCAGTACCGGTACTCGAGGTTCTTCTCGATGCCCGTGTGCAGGTAGCCGATCCCGCAGCGGGCCTGGGTGACGGTTTCGCCCTCGATCTCGAGGATCAGCCGCAGCACGCCGTGCGTCGACGGGTGTTGGGGGCCCATGTTGACCACGATGCGGTCGTCGTCGGCGTTGCGGGCCGCCTCGCTGATCGCGTCCCAGTCCTGGCCGGACGCGGTGAGGATCGTGCGGTCGGGGCTCATGAGTACGCCCTCCGCTGATCCGGCGGCGGGACGGTGGCGCCCTTGTACTGCACCGGGATACCGCCGAGTGGGTAGTCCTTGCGCTGCGGGTGGCCCTCCCAGTCGTCGGGCATCTCGATCCGCGTCAGCGACGGGTGGCCGTCGAAGATGACGCCGAAGAAGTCGTACGTCTCGCGCTCGTGCCAGTCGGTGGTGGGATATACGCGGGTCAGCGTGGGGATGTGCGGGTCGGCGTCGGGGGCGCAGGTCTCCAGCATCACGCGCCGGTTGTGGGTGATCGACTGCAGGGGATACACCACGTGCAGCTCCCGCCTGGTCGCGTCCGGGTAGTGCACCCCGCTGGCGCCGAGCGACATTTCGAAGCGCAGGTCCGGCTCGTCCCGCAGGGTCCGCGCCACCGCCGGAAGGTGCTCGCGCACCACGTGCAGGGTCAGCTGCCCCGCGTGGACCACCACCTGCTCGACAGCCTCCGCGAAGGACGGTCCGCCCCGCCGCTGCAGGGCGTCGGTGAGACCGTCGACGATGGCGTTGTCGTCGTCGTCCTCAAAAGGGGGTTCCGACCCGCCCGGCAGTAACGTGGGGCGCACCAGGCCGCCGAAGCCCGAGGTGTCCCCGGTACCGCGGACGCCGAACATGCCGCGGCGCTCGCCCACCTGCTCCGGCGCGGCGCGGTGCGCATCGGGCACCGCGGTCTCGCCAGATGTAGAGGCGGTGGTCGGGGACGCGTCGGTGGCCGGGTTTGGCTGCGCGGCGTCGGACCGGTCGCGGCGGTCGGGGACGTCCGTCATCGGAACATCCCCTCGACCGGGATCAGCGGGCGTTCGTCGAGTGCGGCCTGTTCGGCGGCCTTGACCGCCTCGACGCGGTTGACGCCGAGCGGCATCGACTCGATCTTGGTGTGCAGCGTGAGGATGGCGTGCATGAGCATCTCGGGGCGCGGCGGGCAGCCGGGGAGGTAGATGTCGACGGGCACGATGTGGTCGACGCCCTGGACGATCGCGTAGTTGTTGAACATCCCGCCCGACGACGCGCACACACCCATCGCGAGCACCCACTTGGGCTCGGCCATCTGGTCGTACACCTGGCGCAGGACCGGGGCCATCTTCTGGCTCACCCGCCCCGCGACGATCATCAGATCCGCCTGCCGCGGCGACGCGCGGAACACCTCCGTGCCGAAGCGCGCCAGGTCGTAGCGGCCGCCACTGGTGGACATCATCTCGATCGCGCAGCACGCCAGGCCGAACGTGGCCGGCCACAGCGAACCCTTGCGGAAATAGCCCGCGAGCTGCTCGACCGTGGTCAGCAGGAATCCGGCAGGTACCTGCTCCTCGATGCCCATGGCCACCGCTCCTTTCCGCGTGTCAGTGCCGCGCGTGCGCGTATTTCGGTCGGACTAGTCCCAGCTCAAGCCGCCGCGGCGCCACTCGTAGGCGTAGGCGACGGAGACGTTGAAGACGAACAGGGCCATCGCGGCCAGGCCGAACACGCCCAGTTCGTCGAAGTAGACGGCCCACGGGTACAGGAAGAGGATCTCGATGCCGAAGATGATGAACAGCATCGCCGTGAGGTAGTACTTCACCGGGAAACGGCCGCCGCCCGCCGGCTGCGGGGTGGGCTGGATGCCGCACTCGTAGGCCTCGACCTTGGCCCGGTTGAAGCGGCTCGGACCCGCCAGCGACGAGACGAACGACGAGAACACGGCGAACGCGACGGCCAGGGCCCCGAGGACCAGAATCGGCACATACTCGTTCACGTCACGTCACTCCCTCGCGCCTGGTCGAGGGCATGCCTGTGGGCACACCTCTCCTGCAACCGCAGGGGATGCGGGCGGCCGGTTGTGGTGGGTTCCGGCAGCGCCCGATTCCCCTGTGACCTAGATCTCAGTGGTCACTGCCTGTGACTCTACTCACAACTCTTTGACGTGTGTCGGGACTTTGGGCAAGCCGCGTGTCGGGGGTGGATTCGCGGGGTTGCGGGCCGCCTTCGGGCGCGTGGCGGGCGTGGGACGGGTGGCCGTCAGGCGCGGGGCGCGGCGCGCAGTAGGAGGTCGTTGACGGTGTCGCGCAAAGTGAGTGGGTCGATCGGGTGCGCTACGGAGGCGTCCGCGCGGGACCAGTCGGCGAGCCAGCGGTCGTCCGCCCGGCCGATCAGGACGAGGATCGGCGGGCAGTGCTCGAGCTCGTCGCGCAGTTGCTTGGCCAGGCCCATGCCGCCGGTGGGGGTGGCCTCGCCGTCGAGGATCGCCAGGTCGATCCCGCCGGCGTCAAGGTGCGAGATCGCCGCCGCCGCGGTGGCCACTTCGAGGTGATCCAGGCGCGGCAGATCCGGATGCGTTCGCGTGCCCAGGGCGGAGATGACGCGGCCACGGGTCGCGGCCTGGCTGCTGTAGACGAGCACGCGAAGCGAGACGTCCGGGGCTGTGGTCTCCGTCACGTGGGCGATGCTACCCAGGGCGGCGGTCGACGGTGGCCGGGTTGCGCTTCCGGATTGCCCGGCCAGCCCGATCCCGCGCACCGGTTCGGGTCGATCACAAGATCACGAAGCCCACCATCAGATCCAACAGTGCCGGCGTCACGCCCGATTCATTGATGATCTCCTCGCGGGATTCCAGCGCCGTGTCTGGCCGGTCGGTGATGATCCCATCGGCTCCGGTGCGGATCCGCACACGCTGCGCGAGCGAATCGTCGACAGTCCAGACGTAGAAGCCGAGCCCCTCGTCCGCCGCCGCGTCGTGCATGGTGTCGGTCGCGGTGTACTCCTCGATCACCAGGAAATCCGCCGAGGTGTCCGGGACACCGACCCCCGCGAACGCGAGGATGTATCCGACGTCGGTGCGGGGCAGGAGCTCCTTGAGGCGTTCGACGCTCGCGTGATCGAGCGAATGGAATGTGTTGCCCTGCAGCGCGTCCAGTTCGGTGAGCTCCTCCACCAGCAGATCAACATGGTCCGGGGTATCGAGTCCGCCCATCTTGATCTCGATCAGCAGGGGCATGTCGATCTCTTTGGCGCGGGTCACGTACTCGGCCAGAGAGGGGATCCGCGCGGAGTTTCCGACCTGGTCACGCACCGTGATGGCGGTGAGTTCGTCCAAGGTCAGGTCTTTGACGTTGACGTTCTGACCGGCGAGGCGAGTGAGGTTGGCGTCGTGCATCACCACGAACTGGCCGTCCGCTGTCTGCAGGACGTCCATCTCCACCCGGTCCGCTCCCACCTCGGCGGCGGCCTCTAGGGAGGGAATCGTGTTCTCCACGCCGCCGGCGAGGTAGCCGCGGTGGGCGAGGATCTCGGTGTCCGGCATGGCGGCGAGGGCATGGACCGGCTCCGACAGGACGAGCTGCAGTGGGACCACCAGTGCGGTGGCGCCCATGACCAGCCCCCATCGCCAGGGGCCGGAGGGGTAGGCGTGGTCGTCGCGCTCGTCAGACGACTCCGCCAAGGGGTCCGGCGTGGCGCCCGCGAGCCGGGCGGCCGTCGACAGCATGGCAAGCCACAGGACGGTCGCGGTACTCACGACGATCAGCAGCACGATCTGTGCCATTGCCATGCTGAACGAGGCGGACACCCCGGACAGTGCCGGCGCGCCCTGGTCGGTGATCATGGCCGGGATCGTCGACGCGAGCGCGATGACGACCGCGAGCAGTATCGTCGGCACCCCGATGGCGACCGTGGTGACGATGAGCGCCCAGAGTTCGCGGCCGCGAACCGTGCGCCAGCTTGTGCGGATCGCCTCGGTGCCGGAGGCATCGGAGTTGAAGAACAACGGCAGCGCGAGGGCGCAACGGATGTTGATCCACAGGATCACGAGCATCAGAACGTTCCAGAGCACCGCGGTGACGGGATCCTTCAGGAGTTCGCCGGAGATGAAGTTCGGAATCGCGATGACCTGTGTGAGCGTCGAGAAAAACCCGAGCCCGCTGATCGGCAGCAGCAGGAACACGTAGAAGAAGATCGGGATGGAGGACCGCCGGAACAGTTTCCGGACTACCGCGCGGATCCCCCGGAGCAACTCGCGTGGACTCACAGTTCCGGTGTCCCAGACCTGCTTGATCGCGACGAAAAGTATCGCCAGTTGCACTGCCACCATTGCGAAAGCGAACAGTCCAATGGCCAGTAGGAGGAAGGCGGGCAGGATTGATGAGAATGACGGGCTCAGGTTTGCCAGGTCCAGGCCGGTCTGGCCGGTCATCTGTAGTGCCTCACGGAACAACAGGCTGATCAGGGGGCGTCCCAGCAAGACGATCAGAACGTTGGTGGCGAAGGCGAGCACCACCACGGCGATCCCGGCACGACGGCCAGTCAGCAGGGTTTCCCGGAGTAGTTCGCCTGCTCCGACGCGGCCGCGAGCAGGGTCAGGCTGAATCCGCACTGTCACTGTGGATACCCTTTCCGTCCGGCTGCTCCACGAAGCGGCGCAGAAACCTAAACATACTCTGATCAGTGCAGTGTAAGCGTGTAATCCGATAAAGCTAGTTCGTCGGGACGCCTCGGCCTGACCTGTGCGTCCGCATCGCCGGGGAGGGTGGCGGTCATGCGTCCGAATGGGACGGCTCAGGGCTGGGGCGCTTCGGCAGAAACGAGAAAGGTCCCTGATCGCGTTTCCACGATCAGGGACCTTCTCTTGCGCGGAGGATAGGGGATTTGAACCCCTGAGGGGCTATAAACCCCAACCCGCGTTCCAGGCGAGCGCCATAGGCCACTAGGCGAATCCTCCGTGGAGCACTTTACCCAGCCCGGTGAATCGGAGGCAAACCGCCTCCTCTCGTCGGGAGGGTGCGGGTCTGGCGACGGTGGGGGAGACGCGCGGGCGCAACTTCGGGTGGGTGCGGAGAGGGACGGGCCGCGTGCAGTGGCCGGGGTGGTCCCGCTAGACTCATCCGTGGACCCCGCGCGGCGTCCATCCTGTGAACTCCCCCAGGGCCGGAAGGCAGCAAGGGTCAGCGGGCTCTGGCGGGTGCGCGGGGTCCCCTTATATCTAGAGGGCACCACCAACGTCCAAGTTGCCGAAACCGACGGAGGCCATCGTGGCGCTGTCCGATCTGACCACCGACGAACTCACCCGACTCGAGTCGCAACTGGCCTCGGAGTACGACGCGCTGGCGGCCAAAGGCCTGAAACTTGATCTGACCCGCGGTAAACCGTCGCCCGAGCAACTCGATCTCTCCGAGCGCCTGCTGTCGCTGCCGGGGGAGGGGGACCACACCTCCGGTGGCACGGATGTGCGCAACTACGGAGGCGGCGCCGGACTGCCCGAGTTGCGGGCGATCTTCGCCGAGCTGCTGGGTGTCGACGCGGACAGGGTCCTCGCGCAGGACAACGCCAGCCTGTCGATCATGTACGACCTGCTGACGTTCTCCATGCTGTTCGGCACCCCTGATTCGAAGCGTCCCTGGAAGGACGAGCCGCAGCTGAGGTGGCTGTGTCCCGTCCCGGGGTATGACCGCCACTTCGGCATCACCGAGGCACTGGGAATCGAGATGATTCCGGTGCCGATGGGTCCGAACGGTCCGGATATGGACGAGGTCGAGCGGCTCGTCGCCGAGGATCCGTCCATCAAGGGCATGTGGTGCGTTCCGATCTTCTCCAACCCCACGGGCGCGGTCTACGACGACCACACGGTCTCCCGCCTGGCCCGCATGGTCACCGCGGCCCCGGACTTCCGGGTGATCTGGGACAACGCCTACGTCGTCCACACCCTCACCAACGACTTCCCCAAGGTGCCGGACGTCGACACGGTGGCCGCCGAGGCGGGTCACCCGAATCGCTTCCTGCAGGTCTGCTCGACTTCGAAGATCACGTTCGCCGGTGCGGGTGTGTCCTTCCTGTCCTCCTCGAAGGCGAACCTCGACTGGTACCTCGGGCATACCGGGGTGCGGTCCATCGGCCCGAACAAGGTCAACCAGCTGGCGCACGCCCGTTTCTTCGGCGACGCCGACGGGGTGCGCGAGCACATGTTGCGCCATCGGGAGAGCGTCGCGCCCAAGTTCGAGACCGCCAACGCGGTCCTGACCTCCAGGCTCGACGAGTACGGGATCGCGAGCTGGGCCATGCCCGAGGGTGGGTACTTCATCGACCTCGAGGTGGTCGACGGCACGGCAACCGAAACCGTGCGCCTGGCCAAGGAGGTCGGCGTCGCACTCACTCCCGCCGGCTCGGCCTACCCGTACGGAAATGATCCGGACGACCGCCACATCCGTCTGGCCCCGACCCTGCCGCCGCTGGCCGAGGTCGAGGCCGCGATGGATGTCGTGGCCCTCTGCGCACTCCTCGCGGCTTGCCGCGCCGCCGGCTGACAACGCCGCGGCGTCGCCGGCTCGCCGTCCCGCCGCCTCGCCGGCATCCCGCCGGAGCACACATCTGCGCGCACCTCTCGCGCGAAGGCCCTCGCATAGCTGCGAGGGCCTTCGCGCGTATTTCCGCGCCCGCAAAGCGCGAATAATCACGAGTGTCCCGTGCAGGACGAGTCGCATGCCGAGTTACAAGACGAGGCGCGAGTAACAGCGAGCGCGAGGGGTCCGACGAGGCTGTAACAACCAGTCCTGCGGCGTAAATGGACCACAAGGCTGACTGGTGTCAGGTGTACTCAGATGCGCGGTGGTCTGGATTGTGGGTGTGACCTGCGAAGCATCAAAATAGTGATCTGGAACACGTTGCAATATCACTGCCTCTGTTAACTGGCCGGTGTTTAGCGGTTTGACGTGCGAGAACGCAAAATTGACGTCTTGTTGATCAATCGTCAATAAAATTGGGGCCTTGTACCCGTTCTGATGGTCTGGTTGTATCTAACCCGTCCGAGCCACACGGGTCGGGCGTCGGAGTACAGCTGAGGGGCTGTGAGGGGCCGGCGCCGACGATCCGGTTCGGGTACCGCGCCGCGGGGTCTGAGGGGGCCCTACGCCGCGCGAGGGACGTCGGGAGGGGCTGCGCATGCGCGGCCCCTCCGGTCATTTCCCCGAAAGATGGCCGACGAGGGTGATCGTGAGCCCAGAACGTCCGCCCGGCGCGAGGCGTCACGGGGCGGGAGGGTGACCTCGTCGTCGTCGTAAAACCCCCGGTCACCACAGTCGATGCGGCACGACCGTCATCAATGTCCGACCCCCTCGGTACCCTCTAGGCGTGGCTCTCTATCGGAAGTATCGCCCCGCCTCCTTCGCCGAGGTCGTGGGCCAGGAGCACGTCACCGACCCGCTCTCGGTGGCGTTGTCGTCCGGTCGTATCAACCACGCCTATCTGTTCTCCGGGCCGCGCGGCTGCGGTAAGACCTCGTCCGCGCGGATCCTCGCCCGCTCGCTCAACTGCGTGCAGGGCCCCACTCCCGATCCGTGCGGGGTGTGCGATTCGTGCGTCGCGCTTGCCCCTGGCGGTAACGGCACGCTCGATGTCACGGAGCTCGACGCGGCCAGCCACGGCGGTGTGGATGACACGCGTGACCTGCGCGAGCGCGCGTTCTTCGCCCCGGCGTCGTCGCGGTACCGGGTGCTCATCATCGATGAGGCCCACATGGTCACCAACGCGGGTTTCAATGCGCTGCTCAAGATCGTGGAGGAGCCGCCGGAGCACCTCATCTTCATCTTTGCCACCACCGAGCCGGAGAAGGTGCTGCCCACCATCCGCTCGCGCACGCACCATTATCCGTTCCGGCTGCTCACGCCGTCGTCCATGCGGGGGCTGGTCGAGCGGATCTGCGCGCAGGAGGGCGTGAACGTCGATCCGACGGTGTTCCCGCTGGTCATCCGCTCCGGCGGCGGGTCGCCGCGTGACACGCTCAGTGTGCTCGACCAGCTCATGGCCGGCGCCGGGGACGAGGGCATCACCTACCCGCGGGCCGTCGCGCTGCTGGGTGCCACCGAGGTTGCGCTCATCGACGATTCGGTGGACGCGCTCGCCGCCGGCGACGGGGCCACGCTATTTAGGACCGTCGACAAGGTGGTCGAGGCCGGGCACGATCCACGCCGGTTCGCGGCCGATCTGCTGCAGCGGCTGCGCGATCTGATCATGGTGCAGTCCGTGCCGCAGGCCATCGAGCGCGGGCTCGTCGACGCGCCGGTCGAGCAGGCCGAGACCATGCAGCGTCAGGCGCAGAACATCGGGCCCGCCACACTCGCGCGCTGCGCCGACATGGTGCACGAGGGGCTCGCGTCCATGCGCGGGGCCACCTCGCCGCGGCTGCTGCTGGAAATCCTGTGCGCCAAGCTGCTGCTGCCGTCGGCCGATGATTCCGTCGCCGCGCTCCTCCAACGCGTCGAGTCGCTCGAGGCCGGGCGCCCCGCCGTTGCTGGTGGGGCCCCCGGTGCCGGCGCGGGTGCCGCAGGTGGGGGAGTCGCCGCGGCAGGTGGCGGTTCCGGATACGACGACGACAACGCCGCCACCCACCCCCCAGTCGCCCAGCCAGCCGGGTCGGCGGGCCAGTCTCCTGCTTCGGGCGGGTCGGCAACCACGCCCGAGGGGCGGCCGAAGTTCGTGCGCCGGTCGCAGCAGCAGGCGGCCGAGGCGGCGGCTGCGCCTGCGGCTCAGGCTCCGGCCGCACCCGCCGCACCAGCCGCGCCCGCCGCTGCTGCGGCTTCGGAGCCTTCCGCTCCCGCTCCAGCGGCGCAGCCTGCTCAGCCTCCGGCGCCCCCGGCTCCCGCGGCTCCGCCCGCCCAGCCTCCGGCGGAATCCGCGCCTGCTCCGCAGGCCGAGTCCTCGTCCCCTGCACCTGCCGCACAGCCGGCCGCTGCCGCGGGCCCGGCCGAGCCGGTCGTGCCGGGCGAGTCGGTGGCGCAGCAGCAGGCCGAGCATCAAACACAGGCGAACCACCAGTCGCAGGCCGCGCCGCCGCAGTCCGAGCCGCCTGCGTCGCAACAGACTGCTCCGCAACCTCCCGCCGCCGAGCAGTCCGCTCCACAGCAGCAACACGAGCAGCACGCTACCGAGCAGCCTGAGTCGTCTGCGCAATCCACACAGCAGCAGCCCGAGCAGTCCCAGCACGCGGCTCAGCAGCCAGCGGCGGATTCGCCGGGTCCCGCGGCGCCCCAGTCTGCTGCGGCGGACCCGTGGGGTTCTGCGTCGCAGTCGGCAGCGGCCGCGCAGTCGGCCTCGGAGCCCCAGGCTGACCCTGCACCGGAAGCTGCCGCGCCGGCAGCCGGCTCCGGTACGGGTATGGAGGCCGAGGACATCCGTCGGGCCTGGCCGGCCATCCGCGATGCCGTGCGTAAGCGGACCCGGACCGTCGAGGTCATGCTCGCCGGAGCGACGGTGGCCAGTGTCAACGGCCAGGCCATCCACCTGGTCCATGACTACGCTCCGCTCGCCAAGCGGTTGACCCAGCCGCACAACGCCACCGCCATCACGGACTCGATCACAGAGGTCGTCGGCGGGGAGTGGACCATCACCTGCACCACCGGCAGCGCACCGGCCGCTGATGCCCCGGCCGCAGCACCGCCCGCAGCAGGCGGAGGGTCAGCGGGTCCGGCCGGCGGCGCACCCGGAAACCAGGGGACCCCCGCCGCGCCACCTCAGCCCCAGCAGCCGGAGCCCCGGGGTTGGGAGCGCAGGATCCGCGACGCCGAAGCGAGCCAGGGGCACGGCGGCAGACCGTCCGGCGGTGGGCCGGAGGGATACGACGACATCCCGCCCCCGCCCGAGGAGCCTGAACCGGAACCCGGCGAACCACAGGCCCCGCCGCCGCCTCCGGTCACCGAGGACGAGATGGTCGACGAGGCCCGCAGCGGCCCCCAGAACCTCGACCACCGCACCGGTGAGGACATGGCGCTGGCGCTGCTCAAGGAGCATCTCGGGGCCCGTCCGCTCGAACGCTGACACACCCGGTCCGGCGCGGGCGCAGCACCGTGTCAGATCGGACGGTTACCCTGGGTGCCGACCGACCGGGGCTGACCCCGGGCAGGGACAGGCACAGACCAGTACACCGCCGAAAGGACCCCGAAATGCAGCCCGGACCCGACATGAATGCGCTCCTCCAGCAGGCCCAGCAGATGCAGGCCCAGCTCGCCGAGGCCCAGCAGGAGATCGCCGCCAGCACCGTTGACGGCCAGGCCGGCGGCGGGCTCGTCACCGTGTCCATGCGCGGCACCGGCGAGGTCACCGGCGTGACCGTCGACCCGAAGGTCGTCGACCCGGAGGACGTTGAGACCCTGCAGGACCTGCTCGTCGGCGCCTTCGGCGACGCGCACACGAAGGTCCAGGAGCTCGCCGAGACCCGCCTCGGCCCGCTGGCCTCCGGCGGCGGCCTCGGCGACATGATGGGCGGCCTCGGAATGTGAGCCCGCGGGGCCCGCCGCGATTCGGGCCCCGCACCGTGGGTCGGACGGCTGGTCACCACGGCCGCTCCGGCCCACCACCCGACGGCGTTCTCGCCGCCGGGACAGTGAGACCTACGGGAAAGTGCGATGTACGAAGGACCGGTTCAAAACCTCATCGACGAGTTCGGCAAGCTGCCGGGCATCGGTCCCAAGTCCGCACAGCGCTTGGCGTTCCACCTGCTGCAGGCCGAGCCGGAGTCTGTCGAGCGTCTCCGCACGGCGCTCCAGGCCGTCGTCGAGGGCGTCACCTACTGCGAGATCTGCGGCACCGTCGCCGCCAACGAACGCTGCCGCATCTGCTCCGACCCCCGCCGCGACCCCAGCCTGGTGTGCGTCGTCGAGGAGCCCAAGGACATCGAGGCCATCGAGCGCACCCGCGAATTCAACGGGCTGTACCACGTGCTCGGGGGAGCACTGGACCCCATCAACGGCGTCGGGCCCAACGAACTACGCATCGCCGGCCTGATGCGACGCGTCGGCCAGGAATTCGAGGGCGCCGAGATCGCCGAGATCATCATCGCCACCGACCCCAACACCACCGGCGAGGCCACCAGCACCTACCTCGCGCGGCTGCTCCGCCCCTTCCCCGACCTCGTGGTGTCCCGCCTGGCGTCGGGTCTGCCGATGGGCGCCGACCTCGAGTTCGCAGACGAACTCACCCTGGGCAGTGCACTGTCCGGGCGGCGCATCCTCTCCGGCGAGCGCGCCCAGGGGCAGGTCCAGAGTCAGGGCCACCCGCAGCCGCAGCCGCACCCGCCGCGCTCGGGCCACGTTCTCCAGCCCGAGCAGTACGACACACCGCCGCCCCCGCCTGAGCCCGCGTCCGGCGACGTGCCACCGCCTCCGCCCGAGCCCGCTGACCCCGATCTGACCTGGCCGACGCCCCAGCAGTCCTCCGACAGGGATCGATCCGATCGATCAGAGGCCGAACAGTCGGGCGGCGTTTCCATGCCAGACCGCCCGTAGCCAGTCCTCGCCCAACTCGAGCCGGATCATCGCCTCGAGCTGCTCGGCGTACGGATACGGGATGTTCGGGAAATCCGTTCCGAGCAGGATCTTGTCGCCCAGATCCGTCAGCCGTCCGCGCTCCGATGGCGGGAATGGCATCGTCTCCTCGACGAAATCGGTGAACGCCATCGTCGTATCCAGGTAGACGTTCGGGAACTGCTGCGCCAGATCCAGAAACTCCGAGTACTCGCCCATCCCCATGTGCGCGATGATCAGCGGAAGCGTAGGGAACTTCTCGAGAACGTCGGCCACAGGCTCCGGCCCGGTGAACGTTCCGGGGACCGGCCCGCCGCCGCAGTGGATGACCGTCGGCACCTGGGCCTCGGCCAGCTGGCCCCACACCGGGTCGAGCAGCGGGTCGCGGGGGTCGTACTCACCCACCTGGATGTGGGACTTGAACACCTTCGTGCCCGCCTCGAGCGCCTGCCGGACGTAGTCGTCGGCGCTCGGCTCGGGGAAAAACGTTGACGTGTGCAGGCAGTCGGGGTGCCGCTCGGCGAACTCCGCGGACCACGAGTTGAGCCACGCCCCCATGTCGGGCTTGTGCGGATACAGCATCGACGAGAACGCCAGCACCCCGTAGGACCGCAGCCGCTCGACACGGGTGTCCTCGGCTTCGCGGTAGGTGATCGGCCACGGGCGACCGATCTTGGGTCCGGCCGCACTGAAGTACTCCCAGACCTTGTCCATCACGTTCTTCGGCATGAAGTGTGTGTGGACGTCGATGATGCCCGGCAGTCCCAGCGGCTCCCACAACCCGCGCACGTGCGCCGCCTCCACCGCGGGATCAGGAGCTGAAGCTCCGGCGGCGAGGGATCCGGAACCGTGGTGTTCACACATGTCCCAGAGGGTAAGTCACAACGCGGCGCCAACTCCGGCGATCGGGCCTTCAGTGGGGTATGCCCACCCCCGGCAGACGTCAGACCGTTGCCTGAAGCAGGAGAGCCCGCAGTTGCAAGACATCGATGTCCAGCTGCCAGACATTCTGAGCGAAATCTCGCATCAGATTCGCACAAATTGTCAGGCAGCCGCGATGCGATGTCAGGCAACTGCTGAAGAGGAGGGCTCAGCGACGGGCGGTGGCGATGCGCTCCCGCCGCAGCTGCTCCACCGCCGGCACGTCGACCGGCGGAAGCGAGTCCACGCCCAGCGCACGGCACAGCAGCAGGTCCGCGAACTCGGGATTCCGAGCCAGGACAGGGCCGTGCATGTAGGTCGCGATGATTGAGCCCTGCACCACGCCCTCGACGCGCGAACCGGCGGAAGCACTGGAGGAAGCCCCGGCGAAAGCGCTGGTGCCCGCAGCGGTGGTGGAGGCGGCACTCGGCGCGGCAGAAGGGTCGGCCGGGACGCCGTTGCCGACTCCGTGGAGGACGCGGCCCAGGGCAGCGGCGTCGGAGCCGAGCACGGTGGCGCCCATGTGGTTCTCGAAACCGGTGAGCGGCTGGGTGAGCCCGGCGAGCTGCGGCTCCACCACTAGCTCACCGATCGACCTGCTGGCCTGCGGAGATGTGGTGATGTCGAGCAATCCGAGGCCGCGCGAGCGGGAACCGTCGGAGGCCAGGAACCACTCGCCGAACACCTGCATCCCGGCGCAGATCGCGAGCACCGGGACTCCGCGGGAGACCGCACGCTGCAGACCCGGCGAGTCAGACAGGTGCCGGGCTGCCAACTTCTGGGCCGCGTCCTCGCCACCGCCGACCGTGTAGATGTCGCACGAGTCGGGGACCTCGTCGTCGAGGGTGATGCGGACGATCTCAGCATCGTGGCCGCGCCACCGCAGGCGCTGGCGGAGGACGAGCGAGTTGCCGTCGTCGCCGTAGGTCCCCATGACATCCGGCAGGACCAGGCCGATCCGGATCGTGGACTCGGAGGGCCGCCGCGAGTCGGGGGCGACGGTGTCGAGCGGGGACGCGTCGGCGCCGGCCGACAAGCCGTCGGCCGGGGCGCCGCCGGGGGAGGAGACAGTCGAGCCGGCGGAGGTATCCTGAGCGGTCATGCCTGTGCCTTTCCGTTGGCGGTGCCGTTGGACTCCGCGTCGGCGGAGCTGTAGCCGGCCGCGGAGATCGCCCGGTTGAGGTCGCGGAGCGCGGTGTAGTTGGCCAGCACCTCGACACGTCCGGGTGGGCAGCGGCGGATCGCGGCGAGCGGGTCGGGTTCGAGGACGTGCTCGATGCCGGCATAGGTCAGCCGCACCGAGAGGTCGGCGGCCCGCTCGCCCGAAGCGAACACGGACACGCCCTCGAACGACTCGAAGCGCACGTCCCACAGCCAGGACAGGTCCACACCGTCGCCGACCTGACCGTTCACCGCGATCACCAGGCCATCGGCGGCAGTGTCGACCATGCTCAGCGCCTCCTGCCAGCCGGCCGGGTTCTTGGCCAGCAGCAGATGCGCGGCACGCCCGTCCACGTCGACAGTCGAGTAGCGGCCGGCGACATCGTCGATCCGCTCGACCGCCCGGACCGCGGCGGCCGGGTCAGCGCCCATCGACACCGCCGCGGCCACAGCCTGGGCCGCGTTGCCGCGATTGGCCCGACCGGGCAGAGCCAGGCGCATCGGCGCGGAGAAACCGTCGGGGCCGTAGATGGTCTCGTCGTCGACCCACCAGTCCGGCTCCGGCCGGGCGAACTCGCGACCGTCCGGCAGGGGCGCGACCGACGCCCAGCGCGAGGCACCGCTGGAGTCGACGGTGCGGGTGATGGGCTCGCCGGTCCGCGGGCAGCTCACCGAGTCGCCGGACCACGGGGCGCCGGCGGCCACCCAGACGACCTTCGGATTGTCATAGGCGATGGAGGTGATCATCACGTCGTCGCAGTTCGCGACCAGCGTGGCCTGCGGCTGCGCGGCAACCCCGGCCCGCAGTCGCCGCTCGATCGAGTTGATCTCGCCCACCCGGTCCAGCTGGTCGCGGGAGAGGTTGAGCAGCACGATCGCCTCGGGCCGCGTGTTCTCGGCGACCGCCGGGGTGTGCAGTTCGTCGACCTCGATCGCGGCCAGCATCGCCCCACGGTCGGCCACGAGTGCGGACACGATCCCGGCATCCATATTGTCGCCGTTAGCGTTGGACGCGACAGGCGCGACCGTCGACAGGGCGGCGGCGAGCATCCTCGTCGTCGTCGACTTGCCGTTGGTCCCCGTGACCAGCGCCGTCCGGCGGCCGGCGGCGAGTTGGGCCATGAGGCCCGGATCCAACTTCAGCGCGACCAGACCGCCGATCATCCCGCCCGACCCGCGACCCGACACGCGCGACGCCCAGGTGGCCAGACCCGCGACGGCGACGGCCGCACGGCCGCGGGGAGTGAGAGCGGTGGGAGACTGCGAACTCATGGGACGAGTCTAGGCAGGCCCACCACGCGAGAACCCAGCCGCACCGCCGTCAGCGCCAACCCTCACCACCGTCAGAACTTCGCCGCGCCGCCGAGCGCGTCCGTCACGTCGTACCCGAGCTGCGACATCAGGTGGTCGGGCGTCGAGTACATGCCGTTGGCCGTGGCGATCACCGCGATCGCGTACCGCCCGCTCGCGGTGTTGACCACCGCGATGTCGTGCGATTCGGTGTCCGTCTCGCCGGTCTTGTTGGCGGCGGCCCCCGACGGCAGTTGATCGGGGAGCTTCCAGTCCCGCTCCTGGCGCAACATCAACGCCAGCACCTGCCGCGCCACCGGCTGCGAGGTCAGGGCCTCATCCGACTCCGCGCGACCGTCGGCGGCCCGCACCAACTCGTTCAGGTAGTTGACGCTGCCGCGCGCGCTGACCTGGCTCAAGTCGCCGGTCCACACCTCGCGGAACGCGCCGCCGGTGTGGAAACCGTCGGCCAACCCCACGCGGTCGGCGATGGTGTTGAGGGCCGTGATCGGCTCGTCGGTCCTGGGCGCGGCGGGCCCGTCGACGGTGAGGTCGTACAGCAGGTTCGCGGCGTCGTTGTCCGAGACGGTGATCGCGTCTTCGAGCAGGTCCCCGAGCGTCCCGTACGGCGTCGTGGCCCTGGGATTGCCGCGGTAGGCCTCGAGCGCCCCCACCGCGTAGGCGACCTTGATCACCGACGCCGCATAGCGGGGCTCCTCCTCGCCTGCGCACACGATCCGCTCGTCCGCGGAGTCGATCGCCAGCACACACGCGCCCATCGTGAAGCCCTCGTCGCGCGCCTCGGTGACGGTGTCGGCCAGCAGCGGGCCCACCTCGGCCCAGCCGCTGGGCAGGGGCCGGACGGTGCGACCCGGGTCCTCGACGCGGCCGTCCGGAACCGAGCGCGCGGAGGCGGGCACCACCCCGGCCTCGCGCGGCGTCCCTTCCGCGGCCTGCGCGGCGCCGGCGTGGGTGAGAGTGGTGCCGGGGGCGGTGAGGACCAGGCCCGCGAGGGCGACCAGGCACACGACGACATAGGTGCTGACGCCCCCCACGACCCACCGCCGCGTGCGACGCCGGGCGCGGATCGGCGCATCGCGGAGTCGGGCCGCGGGCGTGTCAGCCCTGTAGCTCGCCACTGCATCCCCCTGATTATGGGCCGGGTGTGATGCCGGCGCTGATCGATCGGCGTCGAGACTAGCCAATCGGTCCGACACGCGGGGATCAGGCCGGTGAACGGGAGTCGGCGCGGCGGGCGTGCGGCGCGGCGTGAGCGGGTGTCCGGCGGCGGGAGGCCGGGATGTCGGTGCGGCGTGCCACGATGGAGCGCATGGCAGGCTGGGTGGTGGTGGACGTCGAGACCTCGGGGATGACCCCCGCGGTCGACCGGGTGTTGTCGGTGGCTGCGGTCGTTATTGACGACGACGGCGAGGTCATCGAAGAATTCGTGAGCCTGCTCAACCCGGGGGTCGATCCGGGCCCCGTCCACGTACACGGACTCACGCCGGCATTGCTGGCCGGAAAGCCGCGATACCAGGACATCGCGCCGGAGCTCGGCAGGATTCTCGCAGGGCGGACGGTCGTGGCACACAATGCGGCGTTCGATGCCTCGTTCCTGGCCGCCGAAGCCCGGCGTGCCGGACTGGAGCCGCCGCTGACGCAGTACGTGTGCACCCTCGATTTCGCCGGGCGGCTGCACCTGTCGACCCGCGACCTCAAGCTCTCGACCCTGGCCGAGCACTTCGGGGTGGAGCAGCGGTCCGCGCACGACGCGCATGACGACGCGCTGGTGCTCGCCGGGGTGTTCACCGGGTTGCGCGGGGTGGCCGAGGAGAAGGGCGCGGTGCCCTCGGTCCGGCAGCTCGAGGCGATGGTGCCGCACCCCGAGACCGGATTCCTCGTCTCCACCGTCTGGGCCGAGGCCGTGGGCGCTCCCCGGCTGTGGCGTCCCGCCGGGAGGCTGAAGCGGGACGGCGGGCTGGTCCAGGGCATGGAGGTGGTGTTCACCCAGGACGTGGATCGCGATCCCGAAGAGATCGTCGGTCTCGTCGTCGTCAAAGGTCTTTACGTGGCCGACCGGATCACCTCCCGCACCTCACTGGCGGTGTGCGACGCACCCACCGCGGTGCGGGGACGCACCGCGTTCGCCCGGAAGAAGGGACTCGAACTGGTGGGGTCGGACCGGTTAGTGGAGCTGCTCGCGGACGTCGCGCCCGGCCGGCCCGTCGCGTCGGCCCGGCCCGTCGACGACGCACAGGGGGCGCTTTTCTAGCCGTGGCGCTGCGGATGGCAGGGCGACCGGCGGACGGCACCTGCGGTGCCGCCAGCGTGCGTCGCACGGGACCGCCAGTGTGCGTCGCGCGGGACGGCCCGCCCGGTTTTCCGCATCGTGGAGCGGGAACAGGGAGGGGTGGGGCGGAAACTGACATGATGGGGGCACTTTCCACCGCTGTCGACCGAGAGGAAACCCGTGCCCGCTCCGCAGAACGCCGCCGCCCGCGAGGTCTATGACAAGGAGCGCGCCCACGTCCTGGCCCCCTGGTCGGCCTGGGGCGCCTCCGACCCGATGGTCATCACCGCCGCCGAGGGCAGCTACCTCACCGACGGCGACGGAAACCGTCTCCTCGACTTCACCTCTCAGCTGGTCAACACCAACATCGGACACCAGCACCCCGTGGTGGTCAAGGCCATCCAGGACCAGGCCGCCGAGCTGTGCACCATCAACCCGGCGCACGCCAACGCCGCCCGCGCCGAGGCCGCCCGCCTGGTCGCCGAGGTCGCGCCCGCCGGCATGAACCGCGTGTTCTTCACCAACGCCGGCACCGAGGCCGTCGAGCACGCCATCCGCATGGCCCGCAAGCACACCGGCCGCCACAAGACCCTGTCGGCGTTCCGCAGCTACCACGGCGCCACCACCACCTCGATGAACCTCACCGGCGACACCCGCCGCTGGGCCAACGACCTCGGCAACACCGGCGCCGTGCACTTCCACGCCCCGTTCCTGTACCGCTCGCAGTTCTACGCCGAGAACGACAAGCAGGAGTGCGACCGCGCGCTCGAGCACCTCGACACCCTCATCGGCCTCGAGGGGCCCGACCACTTCGCGGCCCTGATCATCGAGTCCGTGCCCGGCACCGTCGGCATCATGGTCCCGCCGGCCGACTACCTGCGCGGCGTGCGCGAGATCTGCGACAAGTACGGCATCGTCATGATCTGCGACGAGGTCATGTCCGGCTTCGGCCGCACCGGCGAGTGGCTGGCCCTGGACAACTTCCGCTCGGGCGACGACGACTGGGCGCCCGATCTCATCACCTTCGCCAAGGGCTCCAACTCCGGCTACGTGCCGATCGGCGGCGTGATCCTCCACGACCGGATCGCCGCGTCCTTCGAGAAGACCCCCTACACCGGCGGCCTGACCTACGCCGGCCACCCGCTCGCGGCCGCGTCCGTGGTGGCGACCATCAACCTCATGCGCGACGAGAAGATCGTCGAGAACGCGCGCACGATCGGCGAGGACGTCATCGGCCCGCGGCTGCGCGAACTCGCGGAGAAGCACCCGTCGATCGGCGAGGTCCGCGGCCTGGGCGTGTTCTGGGCCGTCGAAATGGTGGCCGACCGCGAGACCCGCGAGCCGCTCGCCCCGTACGGTGGGTCCTCGGAGGCCATGGCCAAGACGTTCGGAGCGGCCAAGAAGGACGGCCTGCTGCTGTTCATGAACTACAACCGTTTCCACGTGGTCCCGCCGTGCACCATCACTGCGGACGAGGCAGGCGAGGGACTGGACATCTTCGACCGCGCGCTCGACGTCGCGGACTCATATGTGAGGAGTTGATCGGTGATGGGGCTGGTGCTCAGGCTGATCGTCAACGCGCTCGCCCTCTGGGTGGCCACACTGATCATCCCCGGCATCTCCCTGGGCGAGAGCGCCGGCGCCGCTGTCCCGGGCATCGACGCCGTTCAGGACGGGATCAGTGGGATCTCCTCTGACCCCGGCGGTTTCCAGGAACAGATCAGTGTGCCCACCATCGCGGCCCTACTCGTGGTGGCGGTGGTATTCACGCTGGTCAACGCGGTGGTCAAGCCGATCGTGCAGTTCCTGTCGCTGCCGCTGACGATCATCACGCTCGGGTTGTTCCTGCTGGTCGTCAACGCGCTGATGCTCATGCTCACCAGCTGGATCACCACGAACTTCGACCTGTTCGGCGCCGAGTACGTGGTCAGTGGCTTCTGGGCGGCGTTCTTCGGGGCGATCGTGATCGGCCTGGTCAACTGGGTCTCCAGCCTGGTCACGCGCGACAAGACCTGGGAGTAGCCGCCGCCGGCCACCGCCGAACGCCGCGCCGCTGGCCCCGTTCATCGTCAAGAGCCTTCCGCACACGTTTCCCGAGAGGAAGTGTGCGGAAGGCTCTTCTCGTTGGCCGGGACTGTCCGGGGACGATGCCGGCGCTGCCAGCGCTGCCGGGGGAGCTGGCCGGGCCGCCCGCTCAGCCCTCGGCGGCGTAGCCCTTCGGCAGGGGCATGCCGCGCTCGGCCATGAGGTCGCGCAGCACGTTCGGGTAGTTGGTGATGATCCCGTCCACGCCCAGGTCCAGCAGGTACTCCATGGTCGGCGCGGCATCCACGGTCCACGGGATCATGGTCAGGCCGTGCGCGTGCGCGCTGTCGACCATCTCCTGCGTGAGGTAGGGCGTGCAGTCGTCCTCGCCGACGGTGCAGCTCTGATCGGGGTAGGTAGCGACCGGGGAGTACGCGACCACGCCCTCGATCGATGCGGCCGCGGCGACGCCGTCGTCGTCAAAATCTTTGATGTCGATCCCGCCCAGCCACGGTGAGGGCGCGTCGGCGCCGATCCCCAGGAAGTCGTGGTTGGTGAGCGCGACGAGCGGCAGGTCGGGGGCGAGTTCGTGCATGGCCATAAGCGCGCCCCAGTCGAAGGACTGCACGGTGACCTGCTGCGCCAGCCCTGACGCGGCGATCTGCTCGTGTACCGCGGCGACGAACTCCTCGCGCGGGGCGGTCTCGTCGGGCGCCCCGGCCTCGACCTTGGTCTCGATGTTCATCATCACGCCGCCGGGCCCGTCCGCGCCGTGGGCCTTGACCAGGTCGAACACCTCCGACAGGAGCATCATCTTCTCGCCCGGGTGGGTCTGCTGATCGGGGTGCCCGGGCCGCTGGATTGAACCGCAGTCCAGCGTCCGGACCTGCGCGATCGTCAGTTCATGGATGTAGTGGTCCATGTACGGGAACATCGGGTCGCCGGCCTCGACGGGGGCGGTGTCCCGACAGACGTCGTGGCTGGGCTTGCGGTCGTGGGTGACGACGACGACACCGTCCGCAGTCACCTGGGTGTCGAGCTCGAGCGTTGTCACGCCCATTTCCAGCGCATGGGCGAACGCCTGCGGGCTGCTTTCGGTGTGCAGGCCGAGGCCGCCCCGATGTGCCTGGAGGTCGAAGTCGTCGCCTGCGGAGTTCAGTGACCCGGCCACATCAAGTGACCCTAGCGGGCCATCGGCTCCGAGCGAGCCGGATGCGGGCGCGGGGGCCGCGGCAGCCAGTGCGGGGGAGGTGAGCAGGCAGCCGAGCGCGGTGGCTCCGGCGGCGGCGATGACACGGGGCAGTCGCATGCGCGCACTTTCGTCGGTGGGAGGACCAGAAATGTGGTGCCAGGTTCCTGTGGCGGGCATCCGGCGAGGTTGTCCGATCCCGCTCTCCCGGTGAGAGTAGGTGGCGCTGAAGTCGAGTGACCTACGCCGAGGTGAATGCTCGGTGTCGACTGGGCGCGGTGCGATCGCGGGTGTGGGGCGCTGGGTGGGCTCCGGGGCGCGACGCCCGGAAATGCGGCGAGCGCCCCGACCCTTATCCGCGGGTGCGGCAAGGGCGGGGCGCTCGGCGTTCGCCGGTTCAGGGGCCGGCGGTCACGCGATCAGGCGGCGGCGCTGTCTGGATCAGGAACCGAAGGTGGCCGAGGAGACCGCACGCGGGGTCCAGCCGTTGGCGGCGTGGTCCCGGATGAACTGCATCTGCGGGTAGAACGCGCCGCCGGGGCAGGCGGTGCCGCCCCAGTCGAGGTGGCCGGAGACCGCGGGCATCGGGCGCGTGGCCCCGCCCTGGGGGTTGCGGTAGTTGATGCCGCCACGCGGATTGATGCCGGTGGCGTTGCACAGCGCGCGGACGGCGTCGATCGTGGCACCCACGGCGGCCGGGGTCGGCGGGTGGTTGGTGAAGTTGCCGAGCAGGCTGATGCCGATGTTGCCGTTGTTGTAACCACCGACGTGGCCACCGGTGACGATGGGCGGTGCGACACCGAGGACGGGCGGGGCCTGGAAAACCGGGGTGCCGAGCGGGGTGCCGCCGCGGCCCTGGTAGATGCGGCCCTCGGGGTCGATGAGGAGGTGGTAGCCCACGTCGCCCCAGCCCAGGGTCTTGGCGTGGTAGTTGTAGATCGCCTTGACTGCTGCGGAGCGGTTGCCGCCGGGAACCGAGGCGGTGTGGTGGATCGTGATGCCCTGTGCGGCGTGGAACTGCGGGGTGCCCCACCAGTTGCCCGCGACGTCGTCGGCGCCCCACGCTGCACGCGGGATGATGGGCAGTCCGAGCGTGCCCACACTGCCGAGGTTGTAGTTGCGATTGCCGCCACGGCCGTCATCGAAGACGGTGGCCTCGGCGCCCTTGGGTGCGTCGACCTCGTAGCTCACGGCACCGTCCGGTGCGGCCACGAGCTCGGAGGCGGGCACGCTGCCGGAGTCGGGAGCGGAGTCCATGAGCTCGAGCGGCTGCCAGTCGCCCACGGAGCCGTCGGGGAAGGCGAACCGGATGCGTCCGGCGATGTCCTCGGGGCTGGGGAACGTGACGCCGACGTAGCCGAGCGGGCCGTTGGGCTGGATCATCCCGCTGCCGGTGGAGATCGACTGCATCATGTCCTGGGCGACGCCACCGAGGGATCCGGTGTCGAACGGGTTGGCGCCGGCGATGGGGCCGCGGATGGTCGAGGTGACAGCAGCACCCACGCCGACCGATGCGGCGGTGAGGAAGCCACGACGTGACACGGGCATAACAGGGTCTCCAGACAGAGTGCGCAATGAGTTTTCGCCTGGCATATCGGCGCGAACGGCAGCCACATTACGCCCTTAGCGTAACCAAATCGAGACCTTCGTTACCGAAGTGATATCTGTGACGGGTGTGGTTCATGAGGCGCCAAATGCGGCACTTCCGGGAAAAACGCACAGCTTCTACTCAGGCTGAGTGCGCCCTCCTCGGCCCCAGCTGACCGGTTGCGCCGCCCGCATCCGGCTTCCGCCCGGGGGCGCTCCTGCGCCCTCGGTCGCCCCTGCCGGGAGTCGTCAAAGCCGTTATCCGAGTGCAGACTTCACCACCAGTCGCGGCCGGGTTCGCGACCTGCCCGCGCCACCGTGGCCGGCGTTGGCCCGCGCACCCCTCCCCGTGCATCTACAAGTGGGTTTGGCGCACCTGCATCTCGGGCGATGTGTGCAGAACTCTCTTGGCGATGAGCCCGACGGTCTGCTTCGGCCGGCCCGAGAAACCGAGGGTTTCGCACACTGCTACTCGAGCGATGTGTGCGAAACCCTCTCGGCGATGAACTTTGGGCCAGCCGGCCAGCCACTCGGCCAGCTAGCCAGTCAGCCAGCGCTCAGGCCCGGGGACCGGCCCCGGCGCTGAACCGCCCCCGGCGTCAGGGAGCCCAGGTGCGGGCGCCCTCCGTGGAGCCGATGGTCTCGGGCTGGTCGGCCTCGTCGGCGTAGGCGCGGTTCACGGCGGAGACCACGGCCCGCAGCGACGCGGTGGTGATGGACCCGGCCCGGCCGACGCCCCAGAACACGCGATTGCCGAACTGCACCTCGACGTAGGCGGCGGCGGTGGCGTCGTCGCCGGCGGTCATGGCGTGCTCGGAGTAGTCAAGGATGCGGATCTCGTCGTCGAACGAGTCGTTGAGCGCGGCGACGAACGCGGCCAGCGGACCGTTGCCGGAGCCGGTCAGCTCCTTGGTCTCGCCCTTCCACTTGACGACGGCCTCGATGGAATCCTCGCCGTCGTCGGTCTCGGCGGGGACCAGGTTCTGCGACATGCGCTCCATGGGGGAGACGCGGTCCAGGTACTCCAGGGAGAAGATGTCCCACATCGCCTTGGGCGTGACCTCGCCGCCCTCGGAGTCGGTGACGCTCTGGACGAGCTTCGAGAACTCCATCTGCAGGCGCCGCGGCAGCTGCAGGCCGTAGTCGCTCTTCATGATGTAGGCGACGCCGCCCTTGCCGGACTGCGAGTTGACGCGGATGACGGCCTCGTACGTGCGGCCCTCGTCCTTGGGGTCGATGGGCAGGTACGGGACCTCCCAGGTGATGTCGGCGACGTCCTCGCCGCGGGAGTCGGCCTCGGCCTGCAGGGCGTCGAAGCCCTTGTTGATCGCGTCCTGGTGCGAGCCGGAGAAGGCGGTGAACACCAGGTCGCCGCCGTACGGATGCCGTTCGGGCACGTTCAGCTGGTTGGCGTACTCGACGGTGCGGCGGATCTCGTCCATGTCCGAGAAGTTGATCTGCGGGTCCACGCCGCGGGTCAGCATGTTCATGCCCAGCGTCACCAGGCAGACGTTGCCGGTGCGCTCGCCGTTGCCGAACAGGCAGCCCTCGATCCGGTCCGCGCCGGCCTGGAAGGCCAGCTCGGCGGCGGCCACGCCGGTGCCGCGGTCGTTGTGCGGGTGCAGCGACAGGATGGTCGCATCGCGGTGCGCCAGGTTGCGGTGCATCCACTCGATCTGGTCGGCGTAGACGTTGGGCGTGGCCATCTCGACGGTCGCCGGCAGGTTGATGATGATCGGGTTCTCGGGGGTGGCGCCCACGACCTCGGTCACCGCGTCGCAGATCTCCTTGGAGAAGGCCAGCTCGGTGCCGGTGAACGACTCCGGCGAGTACTCCCAGCGCCAGTTGGTGTCGGGGTAGTCGCGCGCGACGGTGGTGACCAGCTCGGCGGCGTCGGTGGCGATCTTGCGGATCGCGTCGCGGTCCTTACGGAACACCACCTTGCGCTGCAGGATCGAGGTCGAGTTGTAGAAGTGCACGATCACGTTCGACGCGCCCTCGCAGGCCTCGAACGTGCGCCGGATCAAGTCCTCGCGGCACTGGACCAGCACCTGGATGGTCACGTCCTCGGGGATCGCGTCGTCCTCGATGATCTCGCGCACGAAGTCGTAGTCGGTCTGCGAGGCGGACGGGAACCCGACCTCGATCTCCTTGTAGCCCATGCGCACCAGCAGCTCGAACATGCGGCGCTTGCGGGCGGGGCTCATGGGGTCGATCAGCGCCTGGTTGCCGTCGCGCAGGTCCACCGCGCACCACTGGGGCGCGTGGGTGATGACCGTGTCCGGCCAGGTGCGGTCGGTCAGCGAGACGTCCTCGACCTCCTCGGCGAACGGCCGGTACCGGTGCCACGGCATGGAGGAACCGCGCTGAGTGTTCCAGGCGGGCTGGCCGGGGCGACCGGGCTTCGAGGGGGGAGTAATGGTCGACGACGACGAGACGAATGCATCAGCAGGATTCATGACTGGGGGCTCTACTTCCGTTTTGAGCGGTCTTCAGAAGGATCGGACCGGCGCGAAAGAATCCCGCGACGGGGAGCCGGTCCGCCTCAGCGGGCCCCGCCGCGGCACCCAAGAAGGAGCACGCGCTGCATGCGGGCCACGATACACATCTCCGGCGGCCCCCGCGGCAACAGTCCCCGCAGACAGAGCCCTCACGGAATCGGGATGACGAACGTCGTCGATCGGGTGGACGTGCTCCGGGTGGTGAGCTCGTCGTCGTCGCCCCCGGATGCGGTGACCCCCGCGAACGGTGATCCGGCCCCGCGCACGTCCGCGTCCGGCTCGTCGTGGCGGTGCACCGACCCCCACACCCGGGTGCACCCGGCCTCCTCGGCGACCTCGACCGCCTTCTCCACGAGCCGGTGCGCGATCCCGTGGCCGCGCAGATCCTCGCGCACCACGATCCCGTAGATGAACAGGTCCGGGCTGGCACCCAGATGACCGGTCTCGACGCCGACCAGAATCCCCACGGGCCGATCGTCCCGGAGGGCGAGGATCAGCAGGTTGGAACCGCGGTCGAGGAAGTCCTGCGTCCACTCGGCGGTCGGCGGGTGCGCGAGCAGATCGTCGGCGGACAGCACGAGGTCCACGTCGGCGCGCGAGGCGCGACGGATCGTGATCTCCGGCGGGGTCATCTGCTCAGTGTGGCAAAACCGCGGCGGTTCGGCACGCCCGTGTCACCCTCATCCCCTCCGCGGTCACCGGTTGGCGATCATCCAGTCGATCCAGCCGTTCTGCGCGGGGATGGACTGGTAGTGGGCGGGGCTGGAGCCGTCGGGCTGCCGGCGGCCGTGGTCGGAGCGGTTGTGGACGCCCACCAGTCGGTCGCCGTGGAAGATCGGCCCGCCGGAGTCGCCGAAGCTGAATCCTCCACCGAGCGTGTGATTCTGGCCCACCCAGGTGCCGTCGCGGGGCACCATCCGGTCGAGCCGGGTCTGCCCGGTGCGCAGCTCCGTGGCGCGCGGATGGTGCGCCAGGGGGCCGGTGCTGCCGAAGCCGTGGAACTGCAGAACGGAGCCGGGCGCGGGATCGGCGCCGGCGCGCAGGACCGCGGGGGCGGGCGCGGGGTGGCGGAGTTTGAGGAGCATGAAATCGCCGGCGGGTGCGTGGTACACGGCCGCCGGGGTGTGCCGGCCGATGAGGCCGGTGTCCAGCGATCCGAACGCGCCGACGAGCCCCGGGGTGGCGAAGATGGCGGTCTCGGCCAGGCCGCCGGGTAGGGGCGCGCGGTTGCCGAACCCGAGCGTGTAGGCGTTCGGGTCGGCGGGGCCGCAGTGCCCGGCGGTGGCCACCCAGTGCGGATGGATCACCACGCCCGAGCACGGCGTCCCGGGGAGGTTGTGGAAGGTGGTGATCTGCACCGCCCAGGGGGCGGGGCCGGTGATCGCGCCGTTGATGACAGCGTCCGCGGTCGGGGCCGTCACCGTGGCGGAGGTGGCGGCGGAGCCGACGACGACGAGGCCCGCCACCGCCAGACCGCCCACCCGCGAGGCGACGCGCGAGATCCGCGAGGCTGCGTGGCGGCTAATCCGGGGGCGGCGGCGAAGGCGGAGGCTCAGGCGCGGTGCGTGCATAAAGGAAGCGTAATGGTGCGCGCTACCGGTTGGTGGGTGTTGCTGATGCAGACCTCGGCTCGCCGTCCCCTGCGCTGTCACCCGAGCCCGCCGCGCCTCCACCAGCCCCGCCCGGCCCCACCTCCTTGCGCGCGAGCGCCACGGTCGCCGCCGCCATCACCGCCAGCGTCGCCCCGAGCGCCAGCAGGTGCAGCCCGTCGACGGCGAACCGCTCGCCCAGCACCACCACGCCGAGCACCATCGAGATCACGGGCGTCGTGACGGTCGACGCCGGCACCGCCTGGTGCACCGCGCCCGCCTCGAACGACATCTGCTGCAACGTCAACGCCGCCACGGCCGCCACGACCAGCGCGTACACCTCGCCCGTCGTGGCCACCTCCCACGCGCCGCCGGCGTGCCACCGCTGCGTCACGCCCTTGGTGAACAACGCCACGTACGCGAACGCCGTGCCGCCCGCGACGCCGAACAGCACCGCGCGTCCGCCGCTGGTGTGCCGTCGCCGGCCGATCCGGAGCAAGATGGCGACGACGACAACGCCACCCACACACGCCAGTGCCCATTCCCAGAGCGGCGGATGGGTCTCACCCCCGGTGGGTCGGCCATAGAGCACCATGACCATCACGCACGCGGTCAGGACGTGGCCCCAGAACAGTTCGGTTTTGGACACCCGGCGGCGGTTCATCCACGCGCCGAGGGGCAGGGCGAAGATCAGTGAGGTGACCGAGATCGTCTGGACGAGTATCAGTGAACCGAACGCGAGCGCCAGGCCCTGGAAGGCGAATCCGGCGAGGCTAATGGTCATCCCGGTCCACCAGTAACGGCTGGCCAGGACGCCGAACTTGCTCTCGAGTCGGCCCTGCGCACGGTCCATCGTGCGGTGGCGCATCACCGTCCCGAGGGCCTGGCTGAGGGCGGACGCGAGGGCCAGGAGAACTGCCGCCCAGGTTTCCGTCATCGATGACGAGTAAACACCTCCCGTAAAGTGGGGCTGCGATAGGCCGAGTAAGACCGGAAGAATCTGGGATCACCGGAAGAATCCGGTAACACCGGAATAAGCCGATCAGCACCGGAAGGGTGTGACCGCGTGGCACTGGTAGTGCAGAAGTACGGCGGCTCCTCCGTGGAGTCCGCAGAACGGATCCGTCGGGTGGCCGAGCGGATCGTCGAGACCAAGAAGGCCGGGAACGACGTGGTGGTGGTCGCCTCGGCAATGGGTGACACCACAGATGAATTGCTGGACCTGGCCGACCAGGTCTGTCCCTCGCCACCGCAGCGTGAGATGGACATGCTGCTCACCTCGGGTGAGCGGATCTCAAACGCTCTGCTCGCGATGGCCATCAGCTCGTTCGGGATGGAGGCCTACTCGTTCACCGGGTCGCAGGCCGGGATCATCACCACCACCCGGCACGGCAACAGCCGCATCATCGACATCACCCCGGGCCGCGTCCGCGAGGCGCTCGACGAGGGCAAGATCGCCCTCGTCGCCGGATTCCAGGGCGTCTCGCGTGAGACGCGCGACGTCACCACTCTCGGCCGCGGCGGCTCCGACACGACCGCCGTCGCGATGGCGGCCTCGCTCGGCGCCGACGTGTGTGAGATCTACTCGGACGTCGACGGCATCTACACCGCCGACCCCCGGATCGTGCCCAACGCCCGCAAGCTCGACACCATCTCGTACGAGGAGATGCAGGAGATGGCGGCCGTCGGATCCAAGATCCTCAACCTGCGCA
>DHCFI07803__coassemble_1220_pt1 | contig 34587 bp, 36 predicted proteins | sample DHCFI07803__metabat2_low_PE_029 | metagenome-assembled genome bin DHCFI07803 | reverse complement strand
CTCGAGCTCACCGAGAAGCTGGGTGAGCACCTGCCGGCGGGTATCGACTCGGTGTTCTACGCCAACTCCGGCTCGGAGGCGGTCGAGGCCGCGGTTCGCCTGGCGCGCATGGCCACCGGTCGGCAGCACATCGTCACCGTGCAGCGCGGCTTCCACGGGCGCACCGTCGCCGCCGCGAGCCTGACCACCGCCGGCACCAAGTTCTCCGCCGGGTTCGGCCCCCTCATGGCCGGCGTGGCGCAGACCCCCTATCCCGACGCGCTGCGCCTGGGGATGACCACCGATGAGGCCGTGGACTACGCATTGACCGAGTTCGACTTCCTGCTCGCCACCCGCATCGACCCGCGCGAGCTGGCGGGGATCGTGATCGAGCCCGTGCTCGGCGACGGCGGCTACATGGCCGTCCCGCAGCGCTACCTGCAGGGGCTGCGCGAGCGCGCCACGGCGCACGGCGCGCTGCTCGTGCTCGACGAGGTGCAGGCCGGCGTCGGGCGCACGGGGCGGTTCTGGGGCCACCAGCACACCGAGGGACTCGTGCCGGACGTCCTCATCACCGCCAAGGGCATCGCCTCGGGCTTTCCCATCTCCGCGATCGCCGCGCCGGAGGAGCTCATGGCCAGGGCCTGGCCCGGGTCGCAGGGCGGCACCTACGGCGGCAACGCGGTCGCGGCCGCGGCTGCCGTCGCGACGCTGGGCGTCATCGAGCGCGAGGGACTGGTGGCCAATGCCGCCGAGCGCGGAACGCAACTTCTCGACGGGCTTAGGCGTAGCCTCGGCGACGTGGGCGAGATCTGCGACATCCGCGGGACCGGACTCATGCTGGCCGTCGAGTTCGGGGACCCGGCCGCGCCCGCTGGCAGCCCCGGCGCGCTCGAGGGTGCCCGGCTGGCCGGCGCCGTGCAGCAGGCCTGCATCGACGAGGACCTGCTCACCCTGACCTGCGGCCCGACCGGCTCGATCGTGCGTATCATCCCCGCGCTGGTCGTCACGGCCGACGAGGTCGATCAGGGCGTCGAGCGCTTCACCCGCGCCGTGAAGAAGGTCGTGGGCGGATCGTGACCTCGACGGTGGGGGCCGGCGGGGGCGCCGACACGGGCGCGCGATCCAGCGCGCAGCGCGCCACCCTGGTCGAGGCGCTCACCGCCGCAGGTCTCGAGCCCGAGGCCGACCCCCGCCGCATCGCCGAGTACTCCTACGACGCCTCCAACTATCGTGTCGTGCCCGCGGCGGTGCTGTTCCCGCGCACCGAGCACGAGGTCGCCGCCGCGTTGGCCGTGTGCCACCGCCTCGGCGTTCCCGCGACCGCGCGGGGCGGCGGCACGTCGATGGCGGGCAACGCGATCGGCGACGGCCTGGTGCTGGACCTGTCGCGGCACATGAACCGGGTACTGGCGGTGGACACCGACGGTGCGAGCTCCATCGCCAGCTCCGGCAAAGGCACCGGCACCTCCCCCACCGCGACCGCCGAGGCCGGCGTGGTGCTCACCGACCTTCGCGCCGCCGTCCATGCCGCCACCGATCATCGCCTGACCTTCGCCCCCGACCCCTCCAGCCAGTCGCGCGCCTGCGTCGGCGGGGCGATCGGCAACGACGCCTGCGGCAACCATTCGGTGCGCCACGGCCGGACCGCCGACCACGTCGAGGCGCTCCAGCTCGTCACCGCGGACGGCCTGCGCCTGACCGCCACCCGCCACGGCGTCGAGGCGACCGACCCGGACGACGCCCCCGCCGCCGCGCGCGCCGAACACCTCACCGCCGAACTGCGGGACCTGGCCGCGGAACACCTCGTCGCGATCCGCACCGAACTGGGCCGGATCCCGCGCCAGGTGTCCGGCTACCATCTGCGACACCTGTTGCCCGACGAGGGATTCGACGTGGCACGGGCGCTCGTCGGGTCGGAGGGCACGTGCGCGATCGTCACCGCCGCGCGCATGCGGATCGTCCCCCGCGCCGCGCGCACCGGACTGCTCGTGGTGGGCTACGCCGACGTGGTGGACGCCGCCCGGGACGTGCCGGCCATCCTGCCGCACCGTCCTACAGCCGTAGAGGGTGTGGACGAGGTGATCGTCGAGACGATGCGGCAACGCCGCGGTGCCGACGCCGTCGCCGACCTCCCCGCGGGGCGCGCGTGGCTGTTCATAGAACTTGACGACGACGACACAACCGCCGCCCTCGACGACCGGGTCGCCACCCTGGCCGACCAGCTCACGGCGGACGGCCACGCGACCCGGGCGCTCGTAGTGACAGACCCCGTCGCCCGCGCCGACTTGTGGCGGGTGCGGGAGGACGGCGCCGGACTCAGTTCGCGGCTCACCGACCCCGCCACCGGGCAGACCATCGAGTCGTGGCCCGGCTGGGAGGACTCGGCGGTGCCGCCGGAGCGGCTGGCCGACTACCTCGCCGAGTTCCGCGACCTGCTCACCCGGCACGGACTGACCGGGGTGATGTACGGGCACTTCGGCGCCGGCTGCATGCACATCCGCATCACCTTCGACCTACGCAGCGACGCCGGGCGGGCGGTGTTCCGCACGTTCTGCACCGACGCCGCCCACCTGGCCGTGCGCCACGGCGGATCACTGTCCGGGGAGCACGGCGACGGACGTGCCCGCTCGGAGTTGCTGCCGATCATGTACTCGCCCGAGATGCTGGGCGCCTTCGACCGGTTCGTGCGCACCTGGGACCCGGCCGGGATCCTCGCGCCCGGCGGACTCACCGCCACCCGGCCCCTTGACGCCGACCTCGCCCTCGACGGCATCCCCGACCGCCGGGCCCCGCGCGACCTGGGACTGCTCACCGCCTCCGACGGCGCACACCCGGTGCAGGCCTGCATCGGCGTGGGCCGGTGCCGCACCTCCACCGGCGGCGTGATGTGCCCGTCGTTCCGCGCCACCGGGGACGAGAAGGACTCCACCCGCGGCCGGGCCCGGGTCCTGCAGGAGGTCGTGCGCGGCACCCTGCCCGTCGACGACCCGGCCGTCGAGGAGTCACTCGACCTGTGCCTGGCATGCAAGGCCTGCTCCTCGGACTGCCCCACCGGCGTGGACATGGCCGCCTTCAAATCCGAGGTCCTGCACCGCCGCTATAAGGGCCGCCTCCGGCCGCTCGAGCACTACTCGCTCGGCCTGCTGCCGATGTGGCTGCGCGCGACCGCCAAAGTCGCCGGGCCGCTCAACGCGGTGCTCGGCACGCCGGTCGGGCGGGCCGCCGCGCGACTGGGCGGGATCGCCCCGGGCCGCGAGCTGCCCCGTTTCGCCTCCGCCGCCGAGCTGCGCGCCGAACTCGCGCGCGTGCCGGAGAGTGTCTGGAGCATCGGCCGTGCAAGGGCAACCACAAACACCTCTGCAGATGTAGTGCTGTTCCTCGACTCGTTCACCCGGGGCCTGCGCCCTTCGGTCGCCGGCGCGGCCGCCCGCGTCCTCGGCACCTCGCACACGTCCGTGGCCTGCAGCGCCGAGCACTGCTGCGGACTGACCCTCATCACCACCGGCCGACTCGACGCCGCCCGCCGCACCCTGCGCGACACCGTGAGGCATCTCGACGAAATCCGCGGGCCGAACGGGGAGGAAGTCCCCGTCGTCGTCGTCGAACCTTCCTGCGCCGCCACCCTGCGCGGTGACCTACCCCGGCTCCTCGGCGACCCCGGCACCGGGGGGGACTCCACCTCCGGCCCCGGCGCGCCGAACCCCGGCGAGGCCGCGGCCGCCCGGCGCGTCGCCGCCCGCGTGCGCTCGGCCGCCGAGCACCTGGGACAGCTCGCCGCCTCGGGGCGCGCCCCCACCTGGCCCGGCGGCGTCGCCCCCGACCGCGTCACCGTCCAGACCCACTGCCACGAGTACGCGACCTTCGGGAACCGGGTCCAGCGCGCCACCCTGACCGCCCTCGGCGTGGGCTCGGTGCGGGAGGCGACCGGCTGCTGCGGCGTGGCCGGCGACTTCGGGTTCACCGCCGGGCACGAGGCCGTCGCCGACGCGGTGGCCGAACAGGCCCTCGCCCCCGCCCTGCGCGCCGACCGCGACGCGCCCGTCCTCACCGACGGGTTCTCGTGCGCCACCCAGGTCGCCCAACTGTCCGCGCGCGACGACGCCGTGGGGCGGCGCACCGGCCGGCACCTGTTCGAACTCCTCGACCCCGACCCCGCCGATCCCCCGACATCCACCGTGTCCACGTCACCCACCCCGCCCAGGAGGCAGCCATGACCAGCTCCGTCACCGACCTCATCGCCGCCCTCGGCACCGGCATCCACGTCGACGGGCACTGGCGCGATGCGGCCTCCGGCGCCACGTTCGACGTCCACAATCCGGCCACCGGCGAGACCGTGGCCACCCTCGCCGACGGCGGTGCCGACGACGCCGCGGCCGCCATCGAGGCCGCCGGACGCGCCCAGCCCGGGTGGGCCGCCGTGCCCTCGCGCGAGCGCTCCGAGATCCTGCGCCGCGCCTACGAACTCCTCAAGGAGAGGGCCGACGACATCGCGCTGATCATGACCACCGAGATGGGCAAGCCGCTCGCCGAGGCGAAGGGCGAGGTCAACTACGGCGCCGAGTTCTTCCGCTGGTTCTCCGAGGAGGCCGTCCGCGTCCGCGGCGACGCCCGCCGCTCCCCCGACGGCAACACCCGGTTCATGGTCACCTCCGAGCCGGTGGGGCCGTGCATCCTCGTCACCCCCTGGAACTTCCCGCTGGCCATGGCCACCCGCAAGATCGGGCCCGCCATCGCCGCCGGGTGCACGATGGTCTTCAAACCCGCCGAACTCACCCCGCTGACCTCCCTGTACGTGGTGGACCTGCTGCGCGAGGCCGGGCTGCCCGACGGCGTGCTCAACGTGGTGTGCACGACCTCGCCCGGCGGCGTGGTGGAGCCGTGGATCGACTCGGGGATCGCCCGCAAACTGTCCTTCACCGGGTCCACGCCCGTCGGCAAGATGCTGCTCGAGCAGTGCGCGCGCGGCGTCCTGCGGACCTCCATGGAGCTGGGCGGGAACGCGCCGTTCGTCGTGTGCGCCGACGCCGACCTCGACACCGCCGTGAACGCCGCGATGGCCGCCAAGATGCGCAACATGGGTGAGGCCTGCACGTCCGCCAACCGGATCCTGGTGCACCGCTCGATCATCGACGAGTTCGGGCAGCGACTCACCGATCGGATGGCCGCGCTGCGCGTGGGAAATGGGGTCGACGACGACGTCGACGTGGGCCCCCTCGTCGAGGAGAAGGCCCTGGCCAAGGTCGACGGGCTGGTCGGCGACGCCGTGTCGCGCGGTGCCCAGGTCCTGACCGGCGGCAGCCGCGTCGACGGGCCGGGCTTCTTCTACTCGCCGACCGTGATCACCGGGGTCGCGCCCGAGTCCGAGTTGATGTCGACCGAGATCTTCGGGCCCGTCGCCGCGCTCATCCCCTTCGACACCGACGACGAGGCCGTCGAGATGGCCAACGACACCGAGTTCGGGCTGGTCTCCTACGTCATGACCGAGAACCTCGACCGGGCCCTGACCATGTCCGAGCGGCTGCAGGCCGGGATGGTCGGCATCAACGTGGGCGTGGTCTCCAACCCGGCCGCCCCGTTCGGCGGAATCAAGCAGTCGGGCCTGGGCCGCGAGGGCGGCCTGTCCGGCATCGATGAGTTCCTCGAGACGAAGCTGGTCGCGATCCCCGTGCGCTGAGGTGCGGGGCCGGCACTGGCGGCGGCCCGGGCCCGCTCGGCTCGTGCCGCGCCGGACCCACCCGGGGTCAACGGTCGAGGACGGCCTTGAGAAACGTGCGCGTCCGGTTCATCTGCGGGTTGGTGAAGATCTGCTCGGGGGTGCCCTCCTCGACGATCTTTCCCTTGTCGAACACCAGCACGCGGTCGGCGACGTCGCGCGCGAAGCCCATCTCGTGGGTGACCAGCAGCATCGTGATGTTGGTGGTCTCGGCGATCATCCGCAGGACCCCGAGGACGTCGGCGACCAGTTCCGGGTCGAGCGCGGAGGTGACCTCGTCGAGCAGCAGGATGTCCGGGTCCATGGCCAGCGCGCGGGCGATGGCCACGCGCTGCTGCTGTCCGCCCGAGAGCGTGGTGGGGTGGGCGTTCTCCTTGTCCGCCAGCCCCACCGTGCGCAGGAGTTCACGGGCGCGCTCGACCGCCTCCGACTTGGGCCGCTTGAGGACGTGGATCTGGGCCTCGGTGATGTTCTCCAGCACCGTCATGTTGGGGAACAGGTTGAACTGCTGGAACACCATCCCGATCTTCGTCCGGACCCGCCGCAGGTGTGATTGGGATGCCTTGGCCAGCTTGTTGCCCTTGATCTGATGGGTCAGCGGCTCGCCGTCCACCCAGATCACACCCTCGTTGGCCTCCTCGAGCGTCATGAGCAGCCGCAGGATGGTGGTCTTGCCTGAACCACTGGGGCCGATCAATGCCACCCGCTCGCCGCGCCGGACCATGAAGTCGAGGTGGTCCAGCACGACGTTGCTCCCGAACTGCTTGAGCACCTTGTCGAACACCACCATGTACGCGTTGCCGGGGCCGGCGTCCGCCGTGTACCTCAGGGCGGAGGCGCCGCTCTGCGCGGAATAGTCAGTAGACAAGGGACTTCTCCAGTTTCCGGATCAGGATCGACGTCGGGTAGCTCGCGATCAGGAAGATCACGCCGGCGATCGTGATGGGTTCGAGGTATTGGAAGTTCCGGGCACCGTACTGCTGCGCGGCCGTCACCATCTCCACGACGGTGATAGCGAACAGGAACGGGGTGTCCTTGAACAGCGAGATCGCGTAGTTGCCCAGCGCGGGCACGGTGTTGCGGATCGCCTGCGGCAGCACCACCGCACGCCAGGTCCGGCCCGCCGGCAGCGACAGAGCACGCGCGGCTTCCCACTGTCCGCGGGGCACCGCGTCGATTCCCGCGCGGTAGACCTCCGCCATGTAGGTCGCGTAATGGATGCCGAGTACCGCGATACCGATCTGCAGTGCCGTGAACTGCGGCAGCAGGAAGTAGGCGAACAGCAGCTGCACGACCAGCGGCGTGAGCCGGATGAACTCCGTGACCATCCTCAGCGGGATCGTGATCACCTTCGGGCCGGAGCGCCGCAGTACCGCGACCAGCAGTCCCAGGATCGCGGCGATGATGAAGCCCGCCACCGTGGCGAGCAGGGTGATCTTGAACCCCTCCAGCAGGAACGGGATGCTCTCGATCGCGCGTTCCCAACTCCAGTCCACGCTCATCGGTCCACCCCCACCGCGTCATCGATCCGTTCGGGCCGCAGGCTGAACATGCCGCCCAGCGACGGGCCGACGCCGAGTCGGGCCTTGGCGATGAACTCGAGCAGATTCATGAACAGTGTCAGCACGTAGGCGATCACGAAGTACAGGATCAGGCCGATGCCGAAGGCGAACAGCGTGTCGCCCGTGGTCTTGCGCAGCTCGCCGATCTGGAAGGTCAGGTCGTGCAGGAGGATGAAGCTGGCCAGCGCACTGCCCTTGAGGAGCTGGATCAGCAGGTTGTTCAGTGGCGGGATCATCTGGACCCAGGCCTGGGGGAACGTCACCTTCCGCAGACGCTGCCAGCGCGTGAAGTTCAGGGCGATCGCGGCCTCGGACTGCTCGCTCGGCACCGCCGCCAGTGACCCGCGGACGACCTCCGCGGCGTAGGCACCGTAGTTCAGGCCGAGCGCGAGAATTCCGCAGAACAGTGGGTCGAGCTCGTAGCCGAGCAGGGGCAGCACGAAGAACAGCCAGAACAACTGCACCAGCAGCGAGGTGCCGCGGAAGAACTCGATGATCACCCGGGCGATACCCCGGAAGAACACAGGCCTCGACCCCGCGGCCACGCCGAGCACCAGCGCCATGACGAACGCCAGCGCAGCCCCACCGAGGGTCAGATAGATGGTAATGAGAATGCCTTCCTGGAAGCTCGGCCAAGCTTCCAGGAAGGCGTCGAGGTTACGGTCCACAGCCGTTCACCTTGGTTCTCGGTACGACGATCATTCCCCGGCGCAGAGATCCGCGGTCGTCAGCGAGGGATCCGGGAGCTCCTCGGCGGTGAAGCCGAACTCGCCGACGATCTCGAGGTACTTCTCCTCGTCCGAGGTGATCTTGGCGAGCTCCTCGTTGTAGGCGTCGAGCAGTTCCTGGTCGTCGGTGCGGAACACCGTGCCGCCCGCGCCGATCTGCGGGACGCCGTCGATCTCCGCGACGAACGACTCGGTCACCTCGACGGGTGCGTCGGGATTGTTGTTGGCCATCCAGTTGAGCGAGATGGCGGTCAGCGCGAACACGTCGGCGCGGCCGGAGGTGACCGCATCCATGCCGTCCTGCGGGGTGGCGACCTGGGTGCTGTCGATGCCGAGCTCGGAGGCGTAGTCGGACTCGATCGCGCCCGTCATGGTGGACAGCTTCGCGCCGCTGTCGAGCACCGACTGCATGTCGGTCAGGTTCATCGGGTTGCCCTCGGCGACCATCAGCGCGGTCGTGTAGTTGAACTCCGGCTCGGAGAACGCGGCCTGCTCGCAGCGCTCCGGCAGAATCGACATGCCGGCGCTCACCACGTCGAAGCGATTGGCCTGGAGGCCGGGGATGAGGGCACCGAAGTCGGCGTTGACGCCCTCGACGGTGTCGATGCCGAGGTTTCCGAAGATCTCGCGGTGCAGGGCGACGGTGGCACCGGTCAGCTCGCCGTTCTCCTCGAAGGAGTACGGGGCCTCCCCCGCGAACCCGACGGTCACCGATCCCTGATCCTGGAGGCGCTCGAGGAGGCTGCCCTCCTCGTCACCTGTATTGGTCGACGAACAGCCCGACAACACCATGGCGGCCGCCGCGACCACGGCGAGCGCGCCCTTCGTCCGGGCTCGTACGGGGGCCTTCGATACTGGGGCCTTCAACACCGAGGGTGCCATTGCTCTTCCCACCTTTCGGTAGCGATCGCACCGCGGGCACTCCCGTCATGCGACCTTCGACTATCACCGGAACGTGGGCTCACGCCCGATGCTCTCTTAGCTAATTTTGAAGGTATCACGTGTCACTTGTGGCCTCCGACACAACGCTAAACATCAACTTCCTCAGCCCCAACGCATTTCTCTGCGGAGCCCCCAAATAAACAAGGGCCTACCAGCCACTTGTCGCACTCCGGTGGGCGCGAGAATTCAGCTCGCCAGGCCGGCCGCGCGGACCCGATCGAGCCCGTCGCGCATGTGCTCGACCAGAAGCGCGCGGGCGCGGTCGGCATCCCCGGAACGGACCGCATCCGCGATCGCCCGATGCTCTGTCAGGCGAGCCTCTGCATCCGTATAGGTGGCGCTCATGGCGTGCAGGCACATGCTCGTCTCCACCAGGACGGTCTCGTGGACCCGCGACAGTCGCGGACTGTGCGCGGCCTCGACCAACGCGTGGTGGAAGTCCAGATCGGCGGCCACCATCGCCGCCGAACGGGGCTCATCGGCCAGCGCCGCCATGGCGTCCACGGCGGCGTCGAGTTCGTCGGCGGCCTCCGCGGCCGCCCCCGACCCGAGGACCCGGTCCAGCGCGGCCGTCTCCACCGTGGTGCGGAGCAGGTACATATCGACCACCGCCTCGGGGGTCAGTTCTGCCACGAACAGCCCGCGGTTGCGGTGCGAGACCAGCAATCCCTCCTGGGTGAGCCGCTGCATCGCCTCGCGCAGCGGCCCCCGGCTCACGCCGAGGGTTCGGGCGAGAGCCGCCTCCCCCAGCTGGTCCCCGGGGGCGAAGGTCCCGTCCGAGATCGCGCGGCGCAGCGCCCGCGCGATGATCGCCGGCGTCGACTCCTGCACCACGGGGTCGAGGCCGGCGAGCGGGTCGGGCTCGCTCACGAGGCCGCACCGCCGGGGGCAGCCGCACCGCCGGGGGCGTCCGCGTGGATCGGCGGGGGCGGCACCGCCTGTCCGAGCGCGGCCTCTAGCGCCGCGCCGGCCCGCACCACGAGCAGATCCTCGAACCGGGCCCCGATCAACTGCACCCCGACCGGCAGCCCGGCACGGGTGAGACCGCACGGCACGGACAGCGACGGCTGCTGGGTCATGTTGAACGGGTAGGTGTACGGCGTCCACGACGTCCAGTCCGGGCTGTGCCAGTCCGGCGGCACGTCCGAGCCCGCGGCGAATGCCGGGATCGGCGTGGTGGGCGTGATGAGCAGGTCATAGGTCTGATGGAAGTCGGCCAGCCGGGCGCCGAGTGCCATGCGTATGGCCACCGCGTCGAGGTAATCGGCGGCGGTGAAATCGTGGTACCGGCCGAGCGCCTCGCGCATCGAGGGGTCCACCTTCTCGATCGCCCCCGGCCCGTGCGGCGCCAACACGGCCGCGAGCCCGGAGAACCAGAGAACATGGAACGCGTCCACAGGATCGGAGATACCGGGATCCACCGCATCGACGCGCGCGCCGAGTTCTTCGAGTACGCCCACGGCCCGGGTGACGGAGGCTTCGACGTCGTCGTCGTTCCTCCCGAATCCGAGCGTCGCACTGAAGGCCACACGCAGGCCCTCCAGGGGCCGGTCTCCACTGGCGCCGTCGCGCGCGGCGGCGAGGTATCCGCCGGGGCCGGGCGTCGTGGCGCGGGCGGGCACGGCGGACCAGTCGCGCGGGTCGGGGCGCAGGAGGGCGTCCATGAACGCGGCCGTGTCGCCGACCGTGCGGGTCATGGGGCCGGCGTGCGCGAGGGTGCCGAACGGGCTGGAGGGGAACATGGGGATGACGCCGTAGGTGGGCTTGAGCGCGACGATCCCGCAGAACGCGGCCGGGATGCGAACCGATCCGCCGCCGTCGGTGCCCAGCGCGAGCTGCCCGAGCCCCGCCGCGACCGCCGCCGACGCGCCGCCGCTCGAACCGCCGGGGGTCAGCGCCGGGTCGTACGGGTTGCGGGTGATGCCGGTGAGGGTGTTGTCGGTGACGCCCTTCCACGCGAACTCGGGCGTGGTGGTCTTGCCGATCACCACGCAGCCGGCCTCGGCGGTGGCGGCGGTGACGGGGGCGTCGTCGGGCCAGGAGGCGGGGTCGGCGGCGTCGGGCTTGTCGGCGAGCAGGTGGGAGCCGCGCAGCGTCGGGACTCCACGGGTGTAGAAGATGTCCTTGATGGTGGTGGGGACGCCGTCGATCGGGCCGATCGGGGTGCCGTCGCGGTAGCGCCGCTCGGCCTCGCGGGCCAGGCGCAACGTCACCTCCGGGTCGGTGTGGCAGATCGAGTTCAGGTGGCCGTCGACGCGCTCGATCGCGGCGAGCGCATCCCTGGCCGCGTCGACGGGCGAGAGCTCGCCGCTGCGATACTTCTCGGCGAGCTGGAGTGCGGTGAGGGACGCGGTCATCAGGCCACCTTTCGTCGGATTGTCGACAATCGTACAGTTGCGGCGCGCCCCGTCAAGAGCGCAGCGCCGGGCCGCTTCCGCCGGAGCTTCTACGCTGGTGGCATGAGCGCCGACGACACCGCCTCCCCCACGCCGCCACCGCCCACGCCCGACGCCCCGCCTGCCACCGCGCCCGCCGCCACGCCCGACCTCACCCCCGAACTCGCGGAGGCCCTGCGCCGCGCCGCCGCCACGCCGAACCTGGTCGTGGCCTGCGATTACGACGGAACGCTCGCCCCCTTCACCGACGATCCCACCCGCGCGCATCCCGCCCCCGGCGCCATCGCGACCCTCGCGCGCCTGGCGGAACTGCCGCGCACGACGGTCGCCCTGCTGTCGGGCCGCAACCGCGCCGCGCTGGCCGAGGTGAGCGGCGCGACCGCCCCGGTGGTCCTGGTCGGCAGCCACGGGTCCGAGTGGGAGGGTGGATTTGACGCTCCGCTTGACGACGACGACAACGCCCTCCTGGCCCGGCTGCACACCGAACTCGGGGAGATCGCCCAGAGCACTGCCGGGGCGCACGTGGAATCCAAGCCGACCGCGGCCGTGTTGCACGTCCGGCCCGTCGAGGACCTGGCCGCCCGCGAGCGCGCCACGGCTCAGGCGATGGCCGGGCCCGCCACGCTCGATGGAGTCTTTGTCACGCAGGGTAAGAATGTCGTGGAGATCGCGGTCCGCGAGGCCAGCAAGGGCGCGGCGATCGAGCGGCTGGTCGAGCAGGCCGGCGCCGAGGTGGCGATCTTCATCGGCGACGACGTCACCGACGAGCGCGGGTTCGCCCGCCTCCGCCCGCAGGACGTGGGGATCAAGGTCGGCGAGGGCGAGACCGCTGCCGGACACCGGGTCGCCGACATCCCGGCCGTCGTGCGACTCCTGGGCACGTTGGCCGACCTGCGCGGCTGAGCAGGCCGCTCGCACCCGCGCGGGCAGTTGCCCCGGCCCGATGCCCCTGCGCCGCCCGGCCGCCAGGTCGGATGCCCTGCGCCGCCCGGCCCGCAGGACGCCTGCCCGAATGCGGTACGCCTGCACGATTGAGCGGGTCTTTCGTCATCGGAAATGTGAACTGGCCGCGCGCGATTACGCCGGTGGGCACCCCTGAATTCCGCGGCGGAGCCCGCACGGCCGTACACTTACCGACAACGGTTCCCATTACCGGCCCGCCCCACCTCAGGAGCACCGGCCCACCTCAGGAGCAGTAGACGTGACGATCTCTCCTCGGACCTCTGGCAGCGGCTCGCCCGGCCCGCGTCGACGCGGCGCCACCCAAGCCCTGACCGCATTCGCTGCCGCCCTTCTCGGCGCGGGCGCGCTGACCGCGTGCGGCAGCTCGGGCGGTTCGGCCGGTGCGGGTGGGGACGGCCCGAGTGTGGTGGCGTCGACGAACGTGTACGCCGACATCGTCGAGCAGGTCGCCGGCGGCAACGCGACCGTCGAGGCCGTCATCTCCGACCCCGCGGCCGACCCGCACTCGTACGAGGCCAGTCCGGCCGACGCCGCCAAGGTCTCGAACGCCGACCTGGTGGTCTACAACGGCGGCGGCTACGACTCCTTTGTCGACCTCGCACTCGAGAACGCGGGCGAGGTGCCGGTCGTGCGGGCCGTCGACGAGTACTCGGCCGTCACCGGCGAGGCCGCGCCGGAGCACTCCCACGATCACGGGGACGACGCCGGTGGGAGCCACGACGGTCACGACCACGGCGACGATGACGGTCACGAGGACGAGTCCAACGACGAAGGCCAGGGCGGGCATGCCGGGCACGACCATTCGCACGACGCCGCCAGCAACGAGCACGTCTGGTTCAGCCTGCCCACCACCACGGCAGTGGCCGAGCAGGTCGCCTCCCAGCTCGCCGAGATCGACCCCGAGCACGCCGACGACTACCGCGCCAATGCCCGAAGCTTCGGCGACGCACTTACCCCCGTGCAGGCCCAACTCGACGAGATCCACGACCGCGGACACTTCCCCTACGCGCAGACCGAGCGCATCGGCGCGCACCTCCTCGACTACGCCCACATGGTCGACCGCACCCCACGCGGCTTCCTGACCTCCGTCGAGGACGACACCGACCCGTCCGCCGCCGACCTCGCCTCACTGATCGACCTGCTGGACCGGCAGGAGGTCGCCGTCCTCGCCTACAACCCGCAAACCGAGACAGCGGTCACCGCCCGGGTGCGTGAAGCCGCGGTGAATGGTGGTGTCGTCGTCGTCGAGATTTCCGAGACCCTCCCCGAGGGAACGGACTACGTGACCTGGATGAGCGGAATCGTCAACGAGCTGGCCGATGCACTCGCCGGCGCCGCCCCGGTGGACGACGATGAGCACTGATCACGCGCGTGGCATCCCCGGGCCCGGCCCCGTCGTCTCGCTCGAGGGCGTGACCATCTCGCGCGGCGGCCGCACCCTCATCCGCGACCTCGACCTGCAGATCCAGCCCGGCGAGTTCGTGGCCGTCCTCGGACCCAACGGCGCCGGCAAATCCACCCTCCTCAAGGTCCTGCTCGGCGAACACAAGCCCGACTCCGGGACCGTGCTCGTCGACGGCCGCGCGCCCGGCGACCGCGGCACCCACCTCGGCTACGTGCCGCAGCAGCGCGCCTTCGACCCCGGCATCACCCTGCGTGGGCGCGACCTGGTCAGCCTCGGCATCGACGGCACCCGCTGGGGCCCCGGCTGGCCCGGCCGACGCGGCGAAAAACGACGGATCGTCGAGGATTCGCTGGCCCGGCTCGAGGCCGGCAAGCTCGCCGACAAGCCGCTCGGCCGCATGTCCGGCGGCGAGCAGCAGCGCGTGCGCGTGGCCCAGGCGATCGCGTGCGACCCCTGCGTCATGCTGTGCGACGAGCCGCTGCTAAGCCTCGACCTCACCGGCCAACGCACCGTCGCGTCCGTGCTCGACCGACGGCGGCGCGAGGACGACACCGCGATCGTCTTTGTCACCCACGAGATCAACCCCGTGCTGCCGATGGTCGACCGTGTCCTCTACATCGTCGACGGCCGCTACCGCATCGGCACGCCCGACGAGGTGTTCACGACCGAGGTCATGTCCGATCTGTACTCCTCGCCGGTCGAGGTGCTGCGGGTGCGTGGGCAGATCGTCGTGGTTGGGGACACGCAGCACCTGGTTGCCGAGCCCTACCCGGTGGGACACCACCATCACGACGACGACAACGACCATTCACACGGAGCGCAGTGATGGACCGCCTTCTCGAGATCCTCGCCTCCCTCACCGACACCGAGACGACCGCGTATCTCCTGCAGCAGGACTTCGTTCTGCTCGGGCTCGCCGCGATCGCGCTGCTCGGCCTGCTCGCCGGCGCGATCGGGCCGTTCATCGTGATGCGGCAGATGTCGTTCTCCGTGCACGGCGCGTCCGAGTTGGCGTTGACCGGCGCCGCCGCTGCGCTGCTGTTCGGGCTCAACCTGGGACTCGGCGCGATCGTGGGCTCGGTGATCGCCGCCCTCATGTTCGGACTCATGGGCTCGCGGGTCTCCCAGCGCGACTCCTCCATAGGCGTGGTGCTGGCGTTCGGACTGGGCCTGGCCGTATTGTTCATCCACCTCTACCCCGGCCGGTCGGGCACAGCGTTCTCACTGCTCACCGGGCAGATCGTGGGCGTGTCCGAGAGTGGGCTGCTGCAGATGGCGATCGTCGCGGCGATCATCTGCGCCGCCCTGATCGCGCTGTACCGGCCGCTGGTGTTCTCCTCCGCCGACCCCGAGGTTGCCGAGGCGCGCGGTGTCCCGGTGCGGGCGATCAACATGATCTTCGCCGTGCTCGTGGGCCTCGCGGCGGCGCAGGCCGTGCAGGTCGTCGGCGCACTGCTTGTGCTGTCCCTGCTCATCACCCCGGCTGCCGCTGCGGCGGCGGTCACCTCGAGTCCGGCGAAGGCGATCGGGCTGACGATCCTGTTCGCCGAGGTCGCGGCCGTGGGCGGCATGCTGCTCTCCCTCGCGCCGGGCGTGCCGGTGTCGGTGTTCGTGACCGCCCTGTCGTTCGTCATCTACCTCGCGGCCCGGGGCGTGGGGGCTCTCCGCCGCTGAGCCGGCCGCTCGCGTTGGCTTGGCTTGGCTTGGCTTGGCTTGGCTTGGCCCGCGCCGGATCCATCGCCAGCTCCATCGCGCATTCCATCGCGAAGAGGGTTCGGCCCACGTCGGTCGAGTGGCGGTGCGCGAAATCCGCTTCTCGACGCTCTAGCGTCTATCTGGTGAGCCCAGACCGCCCAGGAAGCCCAGGACGCCCCGACCACGCCGCTGAATCCGCCGACGCCGACGCCGGCGCTGCTGCCGCTGCTGCCGGGGCTGGCGGGGCTGGCGGGGCTGGCGGGGCTGGCGATGATTCGAGCACGCTCGAACTCGCGGCGATTCGGGCCGCGTTCCCGGCGCTGCGCTGGGAGTCGGTCACCCGCACCGACGAGGGCTGGGACCACTTCGTGCTGATGCTGCACGGCTGTTCCGGCGAGGACGCGCGCGGGCACAGCGACCTGGTGTTCCGATTCCCCACCGATGAGCAGGCGCACGCGCAGCTGCCCACCGAGATCGCGGTACTCGAGCACTTGTCGACGCAGGTCGACGCCGCGCTCCCCCGCTACACGCACGTGCCCGAGGGTGTGCCGTTCGCCGGCTACCCGATGGTCCGCGGGGAGCGGCTCACCCCGGAATTGCTGCACAGCCTGCCGTTCACCGAGCAGACGATCGTCGCCACGCAGCTGGGTTCACTGCTGTCGGCACTGCACATCCAGGACCTCTCCCAGCCGCCGATGGAACTGGTGGCCCCGTCGTACCAGCCGGAGAATCTGGACTTCGTGCGCGGGATAGTCGAGAACAACATGCCCGATGTGCTGACCCCCGACGAGCTGCGTACGGCCCGCGAGATCTGTGACGAGGTGGCCGCGCTCCAGTCCACGCTGCTGCCCCGGGTGTTCCTGCACTACGACATCTACTCCCGGCATCTGTACTGGGAGCGCGGGCTCGGGCGCGGAAATGTCACCAGCACGGTCGCCGCGCCGGGATCGCCCGGCCAGCTGGGCCTGATCGACTTCACCGACATGTGCATCGGCGACCCCGCGATCGATTTCGCAGAACTGTACGAATACGGCCCGCGTTTCGTCGAGCGCGTCCTGGCCAGGTACGTCGGCCAGATCGATGCAACCTTCCTCGACCGCGCGTGGACGTACCAGCGACTGGCAGGCCTGTACGTCCTCGCCGGCCACCTGTACTACGGCGAAGAAACCTGGGAGTACGCGCGGGCGACCTTCGACCGCTGCCGCTCCCCACAGCGCCCGCAGGCCTGAGCAGCGCAGGCGTGGCTGGACTGTGCCCGCGCGCATGACCGTGTGCATGAAGCACGCCCGGTTGGCAGAGGCCCCTGGGAGCCGAAAAACTGCGCAACATCAGCGCGATTTTGGGCAACATCAGCGCGATGTCCGTGGCGTGTCGTCTCGCTGATGTTGCTCAAAATCTCAATTGTGTTGCTCAATATCGATGCGGCCTTCGGCCACGCTCGTTCGGCCCCACCTCGCGGGGAGTCACAGCGTCAGCGCTACGACCAGACTCTGCAGGTGAAACGCTGGTCGCCACGACTCAACGCGAGACCCGTGAGGTACGAGCGGTGCGTGGGGCGCTCACGTACCGCCGGAGTCATCGGCAAGTGAGTTCGGCCCGCATCGTGCGAGTAGCTTCGTGCCGAACCCACTTATCGATGGCCGGTGGCGTTGCGGGGCAGCGGGTCAGCCCTTGAGGCGGCGCTGGCGGGCGAACTCCGACAAGACGACGCCCGCGGCGACAGAGGCGTTGAGGCTCTCCACCTTTGAGGCGATCGGGATCGACAGGATCGAATCGCAGTTCTCGCGCACCAGGCGGGACAGGCCCTTGCCCTCGGAGCCCACGACGACCACGGTGGGGCCGGTGCCGTCGTAGTCGTCGAGCGAGACGTCGCCGCCCGCGTCCAGGCCGACGAGCTGCGCGCCCGACTTTGCCCAGTCCAGCAGCGTGCGGTTGAGGTTGGTGGCGCGGGCGACCGGCAGACGGGCCGCGGCGCCGGCCGAGGTACGCCACGCCACCGCGGTGATCGAGGCGCTGCGCCGCTCCGGGATCAGCACGCCGTGGCCGCCGAAGGCCGCCGTCGAGCGGATCACGGCGCCGAGGTTTCGGGGGTCGGTGATGTTGTCCAACGCCACCAGCAGGGCCGGGGTCGAGGAGTTCATCGCGCTCTCGAGCAGATCCTTGGGATCGGCGTACTCGTACGGCGGAACCTGCAGCCCGATCCCCTGGTGCATCCCGTTGGAGGTCATGCGATCCAGATCGGTGCGCGGGACCTCGAGGATTGAGATGCCCTTGTCGGCGGCAAACCGCACGGCCTCGGTCAGGCGCTCGTCATTGTCGGCCCCGACGGCCACAAACAATGCCGTGGCGGGAACGCCGGCCCGCAGGCACTCGACGACCGGGTTGCGGCCCACTACCAGCTCGGGCCCGTCGGCCTGCTTCTCGGCATACCGACGACGCTGCTGCGACGTCTGCGCCTTGCGATCAGCCTGCTTGGCCCGCCGATGCGCCGGATGGTACGTCCGGTCCTCGGCCTTGGGGGTGGCGCCGCGCGCCTCGAGTCCCCGACGACGCTGGCCGCCGGAACCGACGACCTGGCCCTTCTTCGTACCGCTCTTGCGGATCGCTCCGCGACGGCTCGAGTTGCCCGCCATATCAGTCCTTCCGGTTGGCGAGCGACCACTTCTGGCCGTCCGCGGTGTCAGCCACCGCGATGCCCGCCGCGACCAACCGGTCCCGAACCGCATCGGCGGTGGCGAAGTCCTTGTCCGCCCGTGCCTGTTGACGTGCCGCGAGCTCCGCCTGCACCAGGAGATCAAGAGCGATCGCGGTGTCGTCGTCGCCCCTTGATCCGGCAACCCACTGGGCGTCGAGCGGATCCACTCCCAGTACCCCCGCCATGGCCCGGACGGTCGAGGCGGCGGCCACGGCCGCCGCGGTGTCACCGCCTGACAGCGCGGTATTGCCGGCGCGGACCTGCCCGTGGATCTCGGCAAGCGCGGCGGGCACCCCCAGGTCATCATTCATCGCGGCGGCGAAACCGTCGGTCCACGTCCCCACCGGCACCTCGGCGACCTCGGCCACGCGCCGCACGAACGCCTCGATCCGCCGGTACCCCGCCGCCGCCTCCTGCAGCGCCTCGGGCGAGTACTCCAGCATCGAGCGGTAATGGGCGCTGCCCAGGTAGTACCGCAGCTCGACGGGCCGGACGCGCTCGAGGATGTTGGGCACGCTGAGCACGTTGCCCAGGGACTTGCTCATCTTCTCGCCGGCCATGGTGACCCAGCCGTTGTGCAGCCAGTAGCGGGCGAACCCGTCGCCGGCGGCGTGGGACTGGGCGGCCTCGTTCTCGTGGTGCGGGAACTGCAGGTCCAGGCCGCCGCCGTGGATGTCGAACGTCCCGCCGAGGTACCAGGTGGCCATGGCCGAGCACTCCAGGTGCCAGCCCGGCCGGCCGTCGCCCCACGGGGTGGGCCAGCTGGGCTCACCCTCCTTCGCGGCCTTCCACAGCGCGAAGTCGCGGGGGTCGCGCTTGCCGCGCAGCTCCGCGGACTCGCCCTGGTCCACCTCATCGAGCTTGTGGCCGGAAAGGTGCCCGTAGTCTCCCTCCGGGGCCTTGGACCACGCCGCCACGTCGAAGTACACCGACCCCTCCGCCGGGTAGGCGAAGCCACGCTCGATGAGCCGCTCCATGTACTCGATCATCTGCGTCATGTGGCCGGTCGCGCGCGGCTCGGTCGACGGCGGCAGCACGCCCAGCACGTCGTAGGCCCGGGTGAACTCGCGCTCGTGCGTGGCGGCCCACTCCCACCAGGGGCGACCGTTCTCGGCGGCCTTGGTGAGGATCTTGTCGTCGATGTCCGTGACATTGCGGACGAACGCCACGTCGTAGCCGGTCGCGGTCAACCAGCGGCGGAGGATGTCGAAGGCCACGCCCGATCGCACGTGCCCGATGTGCGGCGCCGACTGCGGGGTGGCTCCACACAGGTAGACGGACGCGTGCCCTTCCCGGACGGGGGTGAATTCCCGGAGGGTGCGGGTGGCGGTGTCATACAGGTGGAGTGTCACGGTGGCCGAGTCTACCGGTGCGGCGGCCTCGTACCCGCTTCCCGCGCGAGCCGGCACTCCCCCGACGCGCGAGCCAGCACACCCCCGACGAGGTTGCCGGACATCGTTTTGGAGTTGCCGAACATCTGGTGCGATTTCGCGCCGATTTTCGCACCAGATGTTCGGCAACTGCCCGGTCGTGTCCGGCAACCAGCTTCTGACCCGCAGAATGTCCGGCCAGCCCCGCGGCCGCCGCAGCCCCCGCAGCCCCTCAGCCCCGGTAGACCAGCGCAGTCGCGGTGGCAAAGACGCCTTCCCCGCGACCGGTGAACCCCAGCCCGTCGGTGGTGGTGGCCGAGACGGAGACGGGCGCACCGATGATCCCGGACAGCCGCTCCTGCGCCTCGATCCGCCGCGGCCCCATCTTGGGCCGGTTGCCGACCATCTGCACGGCGCCGTTGCCGATCGTCCAGCCCTCGCGTGTCAGCAGCTCAACGGCCTCGCGCAGCAGGCGTTCGCCGGAGACGTCGTCGTATTCGGGCCGCCCGGTGCCGACCATCGAGCCGAGGTCGCCGAGCCCCGCGGCGGACAGGAGCGCGTCGACGAGTGCGTGCGCCACCACGTCGCCGTCGGAGTGGCCTTCGCAGCCGTGGTCGTCGGGAAAGTGCAGGCAGGCCATCATGCAGGGCTTGCCGGGCTCGACGCGATGGGCATCGGTGCCGATCCCCACGCGCGGGATGACGGGTCCGGTCACTGGTTCTCCTCGTGTTCGGCGGGCGGGTTCGCGGACGGCTCGGCCCCCGCCGCGACGCCCGGCCGGGAGCCCGGCTCGGACCGGTACGGCCGCCAGCCGAACGTCATGGTCTGTGGCCCCTCAGCGAGGCTCTTGGCGGACAGCAGTTGGAATTCGGCGCGCATCCGGTCCTCGGCGGTGGTCACCTTGAACGCGAGCGCGGCGCCCTCGACGGTGGCCACGCGTCGCCCGAGCCGCTCCACGAGTCCGGCGTCGTCGGTGGCCACGTCCCCGGCGGCGTCGTAGGCGGCCAGCAGGACTGCGGGCGCGAAGCCCTGCGGCGTCTGGACGGCGCGCAGTGCGGAGCGGTCGGGGGTGCCCACCACGTGTCCGGCGGCGTCGACCTGTTTGACGGTGTCGACAACGGGGACCACCGGCACCACCGCGACCTCACCCGCCCGGACCGCCTCGACCACGCGCCGGATCGGCTGGGCGGGGGTGAGGCAGCGCGCCGCGTCGTGGACGAGCAGGACGTCGTAGACCGCCGCGCCCGCCACCGCATCCGCCGCCGCGCCAGCCTCGCCAACCCCGTCCGCCGCCGCGCCCGCCGCGCTCACCTCGCCCGCCGCGCTCCCCCCGGAGGTCGCGAGGTGGGCGGTGGTCAGCGCCGCGAGGCCGTTGCGCACCGAGTCGGTGCGCTCCGCGCCCCCGGTGGTGACGACGACGACGTGGTCATCCCCCCGCAACGGTGCGAGCAGTGATTCCGCCTCGTCCAGACGGTCCTCGGGGACCACGGCCACCACGTCGTCGACGACCCCCGACTCCAGCAATCCCTCGACGGATCGAACAAGCATGGTCCGGCCGTCGAGTTCGACGAACGCTTTGGGCATGCCGGCTCCGAGCCGGACACCGGATCCGGCGGCCGGGACGACCGCGGCCACCCTGCCGGCGGGAACGACGCCGGCCACCCTGCCCTCGTGGGCGGGGTGGCCGGCCGAATCGACGTATGTCACCTGGTGCGATACCGGATCAGCGTAACCGGATCAGGCGGGTGCGGCGGAGGCCAGCACCTCGTTGAGGAGGGCGTCAGCGCGCTCCTCGTCCGCCTGCTCGGCGAGCGCGAGCTCACCGACGAGCACCTGCCGGGCCTTGGCCAGCATGCGCTTCTCGCCCGCGGACAGACCCCGGTCGAGATCCCGACGCCAGAGGTCACGAACGACCTCTGCGACCTTGTTCACATCGCCCGAGGCGAGCTTCTCGCCGTTCGCCTTGTAGCGGCGAGACCAGTTGGTGGGCTCCTCCGCGTGCTCGGTACGCAGGACCTCGAAGACCTTGTCGAGGCCTGCCTGGTCCACCACGTCACGCACTCCGACGTACTCGGCGTTCTCGGCCGGCACCTTGACCGTGAGATCGCCCTGCGAAACCTTGAGGACGAGGTATTCCTTCTCGGTGCCCTTGACCGTCCGCATCTCGATCGCCTGAATGGTCGCGGCGCCGTGATGCGGGTAGACGACGGTGTCGCCGACCTTGAACTCCATGAGTGGCTTTCCCCTTTCGACTCGCCTATCTTAGCACGCCCTCAGTTCAGGCGTTATCCGTTTGCGCAGGTCAGCAACCTGTAGCGCCTGTCCAGGCATTCTGTTGCCCCCGAGGAGGCCACTCCGACACCGGGGACGGTGGGCCGTGGACTACGATGAGACCGGCCTGAGAGACGATCATCCCCGAGGAGCCTGACGTGACTTCACCGAACACCGGCCTGCGCCGCACCGCGCTCGTAGTCCTGGCCGTGGGCGCCGCCCTCGGGGCGTCCGCCTGCAGCTCCGGACAGATCTCCCAGACGGCGAATCAGGTCGCCGCGGTCGACGGTGGTCGAGGTTCCTCCGAGCAGCTCACCGTGAACGACTTCCAGGTGCTCGTCCCGGAGGAGGGCGACGAGGCCCGCGTCGGCTTCGCCGTCTCCTACACCGGCTACGACTCCGAGCAACCGATCAGCATCGAGTCGGCCGAGGTCGACGGCACGCCGGTCGAGCTCGGCGCGACCCAGCCGATGGAGCGCGGCTGCACCATCGTGTTCGACGCGAGCGAGGATGCGGAGCCCATGCCGGCGTCCGCCGACATCTGCCTCGAGCACGCCACCGCCACGCTGACGGGCGCCGAGGACCTGCACATCGGCACCTCGCTCCCCGCCACGATCTCCTTCAGCAACGGTGAGCAGATCGAGCTCGACGCCGCCATAATGGCCGAGGTCCTCGAGATCGACTCGTACACCCGCCCGGCCGAGACCGCCGCCCCGACCGAGGGACACTGACACGTCTGCCCTCTCCGCCCGCTCGGCTGACGGGTTCCCCGTCGACCCCGAGGTCCGCAGCGTCCTTCGACGACTCGCACCGGGCACGCCACTGCGCGATGCGCTCGACCGGATCCGCCGCAGCGGTACCGGAGGTCTCGTCGTGCTCGGCGACGACCCCGGCGTCCAGGCCATCTGCGACGGCGGGGTCGATCTCGATGTCCCGTTCACTCCCGCCCGCCTTCGCGAGCTGAGCAAGATGGACGGCGCCGTCGTCCTCTCCACCGATGGTGAGCGGATCACCCGCGCCAACGTGCACCTGGTCCCCGACCCCTCGCTTCCGGCGGTCGAGACCGGCACTCGGCACCGCGCCGCGGAGCGGACCGCCCTACACACCGGTGTTCCCGCGGTGGCCGTCTCCGCGTCCATGACGACGGTGACCGTGTACGCCGGCGGACAGTCCCGGGTGCTGGCCGACCCGGTGGTATTGCTGGCCCGGGCCGACCAGACCGTCGCCACGATGGAGCGCCACGGCGCCCGCACCGCCCGCGCCCGCGCCCGGCTCGATCGCGCGGAGATCGGCGGCTATGCCTCCGTGCGTGACGTGCTCACCATGGCCCAGCGGTTGCTGCGGCTCGAGCGCCTCGGCGCCGAGCTCGCCGAACTGACCGTCGAGATGGGTGAGTACGGACGCCAGACCACGCTGCAGCTCGAGGAGCTGCTCTCCGACACCCCCGACGAGTTGTGGGGACTGGTGGCCGACTACCTGCAGGTGGATCGTCCCGGCGCGGACCCCACGGACGCGGGCACGCCCGCGCTGCCCACAGCCGAGCAGGTGGGGTCCGGGTTGGAGCGACTGACCACTCTGTCCGACGCGGATCTGTTGCTTCCCGGCCCGGTCGCGCGCTGTCTCGGACTGCCCGCCGAGCCAGAGGATCTGGACGATCAGGTCTCGGCCCGCGGGTTCCGCATGCTCGCGCACATCCCCCGACTGCGTCCGGTGCAGATCGCGGCTCTGGTAGAGCGGTTCGGTTCGGTGTCGGCGTTGTTGGCGGCCGAGCAGACCGACTTCGCCGATGTCGAGGGCGTCGGCTCCCTGTGGGCCCGGCACGTCCGGCAGCGGCTCACGGGCCTCGTCACCGGCTGAGCCGATTCACCAGCTGCGTCGATTCACCAGCTGCGCTGTTTCAGCGGCTGAGCTGATTCACTTCCGGCCGCCGCCGCGGGGCGGATCAGGACTCGGGCGCGTCCACCACGTTGAAGGTCGCGGCGGGACTGAAGACGTTCCCGACCAGCGCGTACACCTGGTACGCGCCCACCTCGACCGGGGTGCGGTCCGCCTCGGAGCAGGCACCCTCCGCCGAGCGTCGGCCGGACCAGTCGATCTGGCGGGGCTCGGGCTCATTCGGCCGGAGTTCCACCTCGTCCTCGTCGCGGGGGGTGGTGCAGTCGATGCTCGACCAGACCTTGGTGTTGTCGTCGAGCTTGTAGACCTCGAACGAAAGCGGCGCCTCGGTCAGGTCGCGGTCGCACGTCGTCTCGGAGGAGTTGATGACGTTGACGAAGAAGCGGACCTCTTGGCCGACAGGCACGTTCGGCTCGGCGGGCCACACATCGAGTCGCAGATCCTCGTCGGCGCAGCGACCGCGGGAGGCGCCGCCGTCATCGGGCTCCTTGCTCTCCTCGGACTCCGCCGTCGTGGTGGCGTCGGTGGACTCGGCGGCCTCGGCGGTGCCCGGATCGCCACTGCCGGCGGTCTCCTGGGTGTCCGTCCCGGTATCGCGGGAGGCCAGGAAGAGGGCGACTATCACCGCGAGCACCACGACGACCGCGACCACGACCGCCGCGACACGGCGACGGACATAGACTTCGCGAGGTAGTGGGCCCTGTGGTTCTTGCACGAGGACGACTCTAGTGGCGGGCCCGCGCGCAGTCCGACCTGCGGCGCGGCGTGTCCCGGAAGCCGCCGGTCAACTGCCCGCGATCACCCGCCAGGCCGCGCGAATCAGACCGCGACCATCTCCTCGCCGGGACCATGTGCGACATCCTCGACGTCGCCGATCACGCTGCGCAGGTAGGCGCGGCCGTCGTTGAGCTTGTACGTCACACCGACGATCGCGAGTTCGCCGGCCGCGATCCGGTCACTGATGATCTTCGACCGCTGCTGCAGGAGTTCGCCGGTTTCGAGGATGTGTCGGGCCTCGAAGTCGTCGGTCGTGGTGAGCCCCTCGCGGCGACCGTTGAGGATCGACGGCGACACCTTTTCCACCACATCCCGCAGGAAACCGGGCGGGATCTCGCCGGTCTCGAGCGCCTCGACCGCCGCGGCGACGCCGCCACAACTGTCGTGTCCGAGCACCACGATCAACGGCGTCTCCAGCAGGTGGACGGCGTACTCGATCGAACCCAGCACCGCGGTGTCGATGATGTGCCCCGCGGTCCGGATGACGAACAGGTCGCCGAGACCCTGGTCGAAGATGATCTCGGCCGCCACCCGCGAATCCGAGCACCCGAACAGCACGGCCTTGGGGTGCTGCGAGGCGACGAGGTCCTCGCGCCGCTGGGTATTCTGGCTCGGATGACGCATCTCGCCCTTGACGAATCGACGGTTACCGTCGCGGAGCGAGGCCCAGGCGCTGATCGGATTTGCATGAGGCATGCCTCATATTGTGCACACGCCGCGGGGAAGGCGGAACAGTGACCGCCCCGAACGGCCCCGGGGCCACGCAACTCGCGATCGACACCCCGGCCCTCCTGGACTGGTTCGCCGGCGCCGGACGGGCACTACCGTGGCGCGAAGACGGGGTGAGCGCCTGGGAGATCCTGCTGTGCGAGGTCATGAGCCAGCAGACACCCGTCGCACGAGTCGAACCCGTGTGGCGCGACTGGCTGGAAAAGTGGCCGGGTCCCGCCGAACTCGCCGCAGCCGCGCCCGCGGACGTGATCCGCATGTGGGGCAAACTCGGCTATCCCCGCCGCGCGCTACGGCTGAGGGAATGCGCTGTCGTCGTCGTCGAAAAATTTGGGGGCAAGGTTCCCACTCACGTCGACGATCTCTTGTCGCTGCCCGGCGTCGGCGACTACACCGCGCGCGCCGTGGCATGCTTCGCGCACGGCCAGGCGGTGCCGGTGGTCGACACCAACGTTCGACGCGTCGTGGCGCGCGCGGTGCACGGGCGCGCCGAGGCCGGACCACCGTCGAACCGCCGCGACCTGGCCGCCGTCGAGGCGTTGCTCCCCGCGCGGCGGGAGGAGGCGGTGGCGTTCTCCGTCGCGGTGATGGAACTGGGCGCCCTGGTGTGCACCGCGCGCAACCCCGACTGCGACGCCTGCCCGCTCGCGGAGACCTGCGCCTGGCTCGCCGCCGGCTCACCCGCGTGGGACGGGCCCAAGCGCAAGGCTCAGACCTACGCCGGAACCGACCGGCAGGTGCGCGGGATGCTCCTCGACGTGCTGCGCGACGGCGACGGCACCGCCACCGCCGCGCGACTCGACCTGGTGTGGCCGGACGAGGTACAGCGCGCACGGGCCCTTGCTTCGCTGGTCGACGACGGGCTCGTCGCGCGCGTCGACGGCGGGTACGCGCTGCCGGGATGACGGTTTGAGCGGCCCGCGCTAGCCGTCGGCGCTCGAACGCACGGAGTTCCCGAATTCACGCCCCGCTTCCCGGGCCGCCTCCGCAACGCCCGCAGAGGGAGTCGCGCCGTCGGACAACGCGCGGAATCGTGCGATTGCAGCCGACACGAGAGGCGTCTCGATAATCGCCTGGTCGGCGGGGAAGGTTCCCGCCTCATCGAGTTACAGCTGGCCCGCTGAGTCCCACGTCTCGATCAGGTTGTCCACACAGGCTCGCAGGAAGGCGTCCGCCCCGGGCTCCGACGCGCCTGAAGCCAACACCAACGCGCAGTGCGCGGCGTTCTCCCAGCACGGCGTGAAGGCGTCCCACTCCGAGTCCTCGTGCGGCATCGTGCGCTCCACCAACCGGACCGCGTCGTCCCGCCAGGTCACCCCGTACCGCGAGGGGGCCGGCGCGGCATCCAGGCAGCCCCGGATCCCGTCCACGACGGCGGTGTCCCCGTTGTACGGGAGTTCGCCCACGAGCCCGTAGAAGTATTCGCCGATCGCCGCGGCCCGCTCCGTGGCCGTAAGTGACAGACACCAGTGGCCGAGGACGGTTTCGCGAAGTTCGCGCCATGTGATCATGACCGGCTGGGCCCTACTGGTCGGAGATCGAGACGCCGGAGATCGTGGTGCCCGGGGACAGCTCCTGCGCCTGCTCGCGGATCTGCGACATGAGGTGCCAGTTCACGCTCATATCCGTGCGCTCGAGGTTGTCCGCCGACACGGTGCCGCCCAGTATCGGAGACACCTTGTATCCCGCGCAGTCCGTATAGCCCAGGTCCGACGGGTCGCCTCCGAGCCACTCGGCGAACAGCGAATGGAGTAGTGCGCGTTCTCCGTGCTCCGAAAACTCCCCGTCATTCACGCTCTCGAAAGTGGAGGGAACGCTGTGCGAGTCATCCGCGGGATCGAAGAGATACACCATCGAGTCGGACTCGGACTGGCCGAGCGTGGTCGCCCAGACCCGCCCCAGCCAGTCGGAGCCGAACGGGATCACTTTGGATCTGTACGTCGGGAACGACTCGTCGATCCAGGACTTGTAGAGCGCGGCCGAGTGCCGATTGAGTGCTCGGTACACACCCCGGTTGAAGCTACAACCGGCGAAGGGACAAAGAACTCGTCCAGCGAAGTCAGTCTCGTGTCACGTACCGGCGACTGGTCGTCCTCGCGCGAGGTCACCGTGTACAGCGTGTCGAAATCCTCGAACATTCCGTCTCCCCCGTCATCGTCTGTTCTTGCATTTCGGTGCCGACTCGCTGAGCTCACTGCCTCAAGGCATCAAGCACCCGCCGCACCGGCGCGGTCGCTTCCTCGAGCGATCCCGCCTCGGCCCAGAGTTCGTGCCATTCCGATTCGTCGTCGAGGACCTCGTTCACCGCAGCGATCGCGCTCGTCCGCAGCGATTCGTCCACCCGCAGCCCGGCATCCGCCAGCTCGCGGGGGCCGGACTCCGGATCCACCGGCGGCCCGCCGGGGAGCAGCGACGCGACGGTCGCCGCGGCCGCCAAGATCTACCCGCATTCATCGACCTCGAGCATCTCGTCCGGGTCGCGATCCGCTGCGAGCGCGAACGTCTCCTCCTGCCGAGTAGGTGGTCTATCTCCTGTTGGACTCGCTTCTCGGCGAGGAGGCGGTCGAGCTGTGGATCGGCGCGATTGAGGCCGTCCCCTCCCCCGGCCCGGACGCTGTTCCCCTGTCGCGTCTGCGGGACGAGGTGGCCACTCTCGCGCGGGGCATCCTCCCGGAGGACGGGCAGAGGCAGTGGCAGTTCCTCGAGGCGCTCGAGTCCGACAGTCCGTCCATCGTCGCGGTGGCGCCACCCCTTGCGCCGCTCTTCGCCCCGCTGTCCACCGAGTACGTGGCGGTGACGGTCGGCTATTCCGAGCAGGACGACCGGGGGCTCCCGGGACCGAACGCGACCGGACATGCTCAAGGAGCTCCAGCTCGAGCTGACTCGGCAGTTCTCCGGCCACGAACGGCTGGTGGCCGTGGAGACGGGATCGGGGCACCGTCGGTTCCACATCTACCGCGATCCTTCGGCGGACGCGCAGGCCCCGATCGATCAGGTGGTCGCCGCCTGGCGCGACGGGGTCACCGACGTCCTGGTCGAGAGTGACCCCGGGTGGCGTCAGGTGCAGCAGTTCCGGTTGTGACGGGAAGAAAAATAGGACGACGACGACAACGGCGATCGCCCGCCCGCTCGGATTTCGGATTCTAGGCCCACGGCTTGTCTCCTTCCGCGGCCATGTATGTGGCAAAAAATTCCGCGAGGCTAGGAAACTTCTCCCATTCCTCACGCGATGTGGAGCCGATCGAGGTCAACACCTCTCCGTGTGTCGTCACGATCAGCATGTCTGCGTCCCCGAGGAATTCCGATCACCAGGTCAGTGGACCTGTCCTCGCGGTCGTCCGGGCGGCCTCCCCTCTGTGCAGTGCCAACAAGGCCTCGTAGGCACCTCCGTGAAACTATTTTGGTTGCAGCACGCCGCGCACGAAGTAACGATGATATCGGCGACCACTTGCGAATGCCCTATCGGAATGCGCAGGCACCGACAACACGCACATCCGCGGCATGAATCAAATTTGTGAGCACACTGCTATGGAAGGACACGACAATGACCTCAGCTCAGCAAGACCGTGACCCCAGGACCCTGATCGGCCGGTGGGAGCTGGCCGGCTTTTCCGAGGTGGACGCGGGTGACCGATCCGGCAGTTTCCAACGGATCTTCAATGACCCTTCTGTGTACGACTCGGCGGCGCTAGGCACTGCATCAGGCGAAACGCTCACCTTTGAGGAATCGGGCGACGACGTCCGGTTCTCCATGCGCGGTGGAGCCCGGGTGCCCTGGATGTCGGCGGAGAAGGAGCAGGGAGTTCTGGAGGACGCGATTGAGGACCAGGACGGTCGAGTGCGGGGATTCCTCAAGAATAGATACCGGCTGGAGCGTCTTGTCAACGACAAATGGGTGAGCGCGTACTCGGACAGTGATCTGGACATGAACAACCTCGTGTTCATGGATGGCCAGGACTTGGTTCTGATGGTGACCGCCATCGCCGACGAACTCTATGTCACCAAGTACTTTTACCGCTTCGCCCGCCTCTGATCTGACGCGGTGAGCTGTCGAACCCATAGTCCGCATTGGACGTCACTAAGCGTAGGCTGTCCTACATGGCCGTCGTGAAAATCAATGCCCTCAATGTCCCGCCGCAGGCTGGCGCCGAGCTCGAGCGCCGGTTCTCCGAGCGCGCGCACACCGTCGAGAACTCCCCCGGATTCCTCGGCTTCCAATTGTTGCGCCCCACCGGCGGCGAGACCCGCTACTTCGTGGTGACCACCTGGGAGGACGAGGAGTCCTACGCCGCCTGGCGCGATGGTGACGCCCGCGCGGCCCACGCCGGCCAGCACGGCAAGCCCGTCGCCGAGGGCGCCAACCTGTTGGAGTTCGACGTCGTGATGGACGTCAAGCCCGCGGGCTGACACCCCTCGCCACCCACGCCTACTCGAATCACACGAACGCCAGGGACACATAACGAATGGACTGGATTTCGCAGCAGCCGTTCGCCCTGGCGTTCGTGCTGCTTTTCGTGATCGTGATGCTGCGCGCCAACGCCACCTATTGGCTTGGCCGCGGCACGCTCAATGGTGGGCGGCTCAGCAAGAAGATGGCCCGTCATCTCGAGGGTCCGACGATGCTCCGGGCGCAACGGCTGTCCGCGCGTCTCGGGATCGTTGCGGTGCCGCTGTCCTTCCTGACGATCGGTGTCCAGACGGCGATCAACTTCAGCGCCGGCTTCACTCTCATGCCCCTGCGCCGCTACCTCCCCGCGGTGATCGTGGGTTGCCTGCTGTGGGCGCTGCTCTACTCGACAGTCGGCATGGTGGGGTTCGCGGCGATCGGCGCACTCTGGAACCAGATCACCGGCTGACGATCACATCCCGGTACTGCTCGGCGACGCCGTGCCCCGTCACGGACGGCTGGGAGCGTTCTGTGCCGGCGCCGGTGGCCGCAAGACGTCCGGCACCTGGAGATCCGGGTGGTCGGGCAGCGGGCCGGGTGGGATCCCCTGGCCACCGGGCAGTGGCAGCCCGCCGAACCCGGGCCGTGGCCCCGGAATCGGTTGCGGTGTCACGGTGGTGTGCATGAGGTACGAGTTGTATGTCGACCACTGCGACATGGTGAAGTACAGGTCTGTGCCCTGCGACCAGGGGTGAATCGAGGCGCCGTACACGTTGGGGTAGTCCTCCCCGCTCACGACTATCTCGGGCGCGGTCCACGGCCCGGCGGGGTTTCCCGCCTGTCGCATGGCGATCCCGTTGCCCAGTACATCGGTGGTGAGCATGACCCACCTCTGGATCGGGCCGTACCACATGACTGAGGGTTCCCCGACTCCGCCGGACACGATCGGCGTCGCCTGGTTCTGCGGGCCCCAGTGTCCTGCGTTGAAGAACTCGTACGCTCCCCGATTCAGCATGTCGCCTTCGGGAACGCGTGCGAGGTAGACGCCGCCGACTCGCCCTTCCGGGGTGCCGAACAGGTAGACGAACCCGTCTTTGCGAACCAGGGAGACGGTCTGGAAATTGGCATCCGCGCCGGCGTTGGTGAAGAACACGTGTGGGCTCTTGGTCCAGGTCGCCCCGTTGTCGTCGGAATAGGCGATGCCGGAGTAGTTGGACGTCCACGACCCGGGTGCCGGGCCCCACTGTCGGACGCTGTTGTAGGCGAGGTACTGGCGTCCGCCGACAGCGGTGCCTCCCGTGGGCCGGACGGTGATCTCCTGCCCGGCGGACTTCATTCCGGGGATGATCTCACCGGCGTGGGCTTCTCGGTCAGTGGTGAAGGAGTCGAATTCCATTCCTTCTGACAGGTTGCGGTCCGAACTCCGGCCGAGGGTGTTGTTGCGCCAGTCCTGGCCCGCAGGTCCTGCGTTGCCGGTGTCTCCGGCGAACCCGTTGCCTAGGCCCCCGTCCCGATTGAGGCTGACGTACGGGAGGGCGGGGAATGGCACGCCACTCGGGAAGATCGGGACGTTGATGCCCGCACCGCTGACCGCTGGCGGCTGATTGGATCGCTGATTACCTTCCCGGGCACCTCCGAAGGTGTCGCCGAAGGCGGTGAGCACGTTGCCGGCGCCGTTGTCCCACATCACGCCGCCGCCGGTACCTGTGACCGCCCACTTCTCGTCTGTCGCGGAGGTCGAACCACGTCCGGTGATCTTGGCGACGAATGAATTGGTGAGTTGACCGCCCGACTCCGGAACACCTGGCGGAACCTCCGGTTCGGGGACGGCTCCGGCAGCGCCCAGGATGTCGTCGAGCTCTCCCCCTTCGTTGGGGGTTAGCGGGATACTGCCTGCTCCAGCCGAGGAGACGCCTCCCGGGCCGACCGGTGCAGGTCCACCGCCGGCCTGTCCGGCTCCTCCGCCCGGTTGCTGTCCGCCGGGGCCGCCGCCCCCTGCTACCGCGGTTTCGAGGGCCAGCGCCGGGATCGCCGGTGCGGGGGGCACGATCATGTCGTCGTCGGCGTTGACTTCCGGCGCTGCCAGCGCTGGCTTCTCGTTGAAGTCGGCGACAGGCTCGTCGTTTCCTCCGCTCTGCTCGTCGGGGGAGTCAGAGCTGCAGGCGGCGAGTGTCACGGACATCACCAACGCCATGGAACCGATCGCAACCGTTCGGGCAGTGCTGGGCCCACCGGTATGAGTCGACTGTCGGTTCGTCCACATCAGGTCAGACCCACCTATCTGCTGTACGTCACGGAAACGTCATGGACTTTCATCACGAACAGTGATGAGGGGTAGAACTGGCTGACCGCGCGCGTCCAGCCGTCCGGTGCGCGGAGGTCACCACCCACGGCGCACAGGAATCGGGCCGTGGACAGTGCCGCGTCGTCGAAGCTGTCCGGGTTCGGCTCGCCGTCGTTGTCCGCGTCCGTCGCCCACTGTTGCCATCTGGAGGGCGAGAACTGCATCGGCCCCATCGGGACGTCTTGTGTCGAGGTCCCGTCCAGTCGGCCGGCGTCAGTATCAGCCACTCTCTCCTTGGCCAGTTCGGCGTCAGCCAAGTCGAGGTTCCGTAGTTCCGGGGCCACGATGCCGTTGTCGCTGATACGTGCGTCTTCTGCGCGGCCGTGATTGCTCATCACGGAGCCGATCGCCGCAAGTGTTGGCCACCCGATCCCGCACTCGGGCGCACTGCGATCCATGATCGCTGCCGCATAGGCATACGACTGCAGTGCCCGCTCGGGCACCCCGTAGGGGCCAGCATGCAACTCGGACCACTCCGCGAGCTGCTTAGTGGGATTCTCCAGGGGGGGCGGTGTTTCATCCTCCGGTTCGAGCCGGTCGGCACAGCCTCCGACCAACACTGCCAGCACGGCGAGAGGTGCGATCACCCTCCGAACGCCCACGGGCCCTCCCCTTCTGGATCACAACACATGTCTGCCGGAGGCTACCGTTCACCTCACGCGATCTATCAATCATGTGAATCAGGTCACGGTTAACATTCCATGATCATCCACTCAGGATTCAGGCCAAGGCAGACCTGAGTTGCACATGTTGACGCCAATACACTGGCATTCGGGAGAGTTCTGGCTGGTAGGAGCGCTGACCTCGGTTCGGGGCACACTGACGAAGAGGTGGCGGCTCTGCTGGCTTTGGCAGAGGAGAAGATTCACGCTGGCCAAGAGCGTCTTGACCTCGACCTTTCGCCGGAATCCAAGGTGCGAAGCAGCGGTGATGCAGTAGTCCGTGGCCACTCCAGTGAAGTGCTATGGGAGGCGCTGGCCGGGGCCTATTCGGATCTAGTGTCGCGCGCGTTAAGTAGGTTGACGTTTGCGGGTGTGAAATCATGAGGTATGGCGAATCGACCTGCCCCGGCATTAGTTTTACGTCCTGGCGATCGTGAGGAATTGGAGCGGACCCGCGTTGGATATCGCCACCGGCCAGGTCACCGCCGCCCTCAAGCCGCGGCATCGACATCAGGAGTTTCTGGCGTTCCTCAAGCAGATCGAACGCGCCTACCGGCATGAGGTCGATGCGGACGGCAACCCGGTCGAGCTGCACCTGGTGATGGACAACTACGCCGCCCACAAGCACGCCAACATCAAGAAGTGGCTGGCCGACAATCCTCGGTTCACGGTCCATTTGACGCCCACTCACGCCTCGTGGATGAACTTGGTCGAAGTGTGGTTCGGCATCGTCGAGCGCCAAGCCATACGCCGCGGAGTCTTTACATCGGTGGGGTGTACCAAGGTTCTTAGACAGGCCTCTTGATGAGAGAGGATCGAGAACATGGCAGCGAGTTCGAGGCGGAGGTTCAGTCCGCAGTTCAAGGCCGAGGCGGTACAGCTGGTCCTGCAGAGTGACCGCTCGATCGCCGAGGTCGCCGGGGAGTTGGCGATCAACCCCGGCACGCTGGGTAATTGGGTGCAGAAGCATCGGCAGGCCAACCCGGAGCCGATCCCCGATATGAGCCCGGCAGACCATGGTCGGTTGGCGGAACTGGAGGAGCAGAACCGCCGGCTGAAGATGGAAAATGAGTTTCTAAAAAAAGCCGCGGCCTTCTTCGCCCGGGAGCAGGACTGAGCGAGAAATCAGCCCTGATCGAGGCGGAGAAGGCGAACTTTCCGATCGAGTGGATGTGCGCCCAGCTCGGTGTGGCCCGCTCGTCGTTTTACGCCTGGCGGGCCCGCGCCGGGCAGGTCACGTCCACCCAGGCCCGCCGAGAGGCGCTCAAGGTCGAGATCCAGCGAGTCTTCGAAAAGCAACGAGGCACGGCCGGATGCCGGCGCATCGCCGCGATCCTGAACGACGAGGGCCACCCGGCCTCGGTGGGGCTGGTGGCAGATCTGATGCGCGAACTTGGGCTGGCGGCGATCCAGCGCAAGGCTTACAAGCGCACCACCGTCCCGGACGAAAAGGCCCAGGTCTTCGCTGACAAGATCGGCCGCGACTTCGCTCCCGAAAGCTACCGCCCGGGCGAGGCACTGGTCGGCGACATCACCTACCTGCGCACCGGGCAGGGGTGGTTGTATCTAGCCACGGTGATCGACCTGGCCACCCGCAAGGTGATCGGGTGGCAGACCGCCGAGCACATGCGCGCCAGCCTGGTCGTCGACGCCCTGGAGATGGCCCGTACCCAGGGCCAGGCCGCTGATGGAGCGGTGTTTCACTCCGATCACGGGGCCCAGTACACCTCCGATGAGTCCGTCACCTACTGCACCCGGCACGGGTTCGTGCAGTCTATGGGTCGAACAGGGGTGTGCTGGGATAACGCCGCCGCCGAGACGTTCTTCGCCACCCTGAAGAATGAGATGTACCACCAGCAGGTGTTCCACACGCGGGCCCGGGCGCGGTTCGCCGTCGCCGAGTACATCGAGGTGTTTTACAACCGTCGTAGACCACACTCCAGCCTCGGATACCGCACCCCGGCCCGCGCATGGGCCGACGCAAACGCCAACGCCGCCGAGGACCTACCCGGGGCGGCCTGACACATCAGAAATCACCGAGGACCTGTCCACAATCCTTGACACAGCCCA